>Ga0210043_1001052_pt1 | contig 25775 bp, 24 predicted proteins | sample CryGeymet201501t_FD_183990 | JGI IMG/M metagenome (GOLD analysis project Ga0210043, IMG submission 183990) | Groundwater microbial communities from Crystal Geyser aquifers in Utah, USA - Crystal Geyser metaG 2015-01t (SPAdes) (version 2) | ecosystem: Environmental > Aquatic > Deep subsurface >... | reverse complement strand
CATAATCTGGTCGGTGAGTTTTGGTACCACATCCAGGGCTTTCATGTTTTCTTTTACCTGGCTCACCCGTGATGCGCCGGTAATAACCGTGCTTACGTTGGGATTTTTAAGACACCAGGCGAGGGCCAAGAGGGCTCGACTGACTCCCAAATCATCGGCAATGTGTTTGAGCTGTTTCGTTTTTTCGATCCAGCTCTTGCCTTTTTCGCTTTCGAATCGTTGGCGGAGCCACTCGTATCCTGGCAGGCTGAGCCGAGAATCCGCCGGAATTCCTTCATCATATTTTCCAGTCAGAAGTCCTGAAGCAAGAGGTGACCAAATTGTCGTTCCCAGACCAATCTGGTTATACAGTCTGCCGTACTCTATTTCGAACCGATACCTTTCAAACATATTGTATTGGGGCTGTTCCATTGTTGGGGGAATAAGATTGAACTGCCGGGCGACACTATGGGCTTCCATGAGCTGCTGGGCAGACCACTCGGATGTACCCCAGTAGCGAACCTTGCCTTGTTGAATGAGCTCGGTCATGGATCGAACCACCTCTTCCATTGGAATTCTTGGGTCCGGTCGATGACAAAAATACAGGTCCAAATGGCTCACCTGGAGTCGTTCCATGGCTTGATGGCACCCGTCGTAAACATGAATCCTACTTAATCCCCGTTGGTTTGGATTAGGATTTTCTACAACTCCCCCGTAGACCTTGCTGGACACCAAGTAGCTATCCCGTCGAAGGCCGAGTTTTTGAAAAGCCTTTCCCATAACGATTTCTGATTTGCCTTTTTCATAAACTTCAGCGTTATCAAAAAAATTGACTCCCGCATCGTAGGCAGCCTTAATCATTTGTGCGGCAGAATCTACATCGGCTTGTTTACTAAAGGTTACCCAGGAACCAAAGGACAGTTCACTTACATAGGCTCCAGATTTTCCCAGGGATCGATATTCCATGACTCACTCCTTCGTTAACGATGTTTTACATGGTACCACCCAATGCACGGTCGTGACCACCATGAATTACTGGTACATGATGATTCGGGGCTGAGGATTCAGGTTCACAACTTCCTGAGCAGTCATGAGTGGTCCCGCACCATATAACTTTTAAATTGATGAAAAATGAGGAACTTTGTATTCGGCAGGTTGTTGCTTGTCAGAAAATCGCTCATATATTGTTGCATCCAGGTAAGTTCTTCTCCGCGAACAAAGCCAATTTCCTGCATAGGTCGCTCAGTTCGCCATTCAAAATCTACGGCCAGATGAACGTTGGGATGAATCAGGTAGGGCAGGAGTCGGTCCATGGTCTGCTGTAAGCTATAGCGACCAATCTGGTGATCCAAAATGATGTGTACGTTATGTTCCTTTGCATACTCAATGTATCGATTTACCAAAGCATCACTCATGAAACCAATACGACCCTCGGGTTGAACCGTGCCAAAAATAAGATAGATTGCTGGAACCACCGAGTATTCGGGCAAGAGCTCCTGATAGTTCTGAGCAGTAGCCTTCACAAGTTCAACAAGCTCCGGAAGACTATGTCGACCAACAATCCCCATGAATCGGGAGTTGGGTTGCCCATAATAGGCAACAAGTATCTCTTGCCGCTCCGGTTCAGGCTGGATTACATCGAGGTTCACAGGAATCGGATCCAACTGATTTTCGGAGTTAGTCGCGACATCTACATCCCGGGTACCGGTATTTGAGAACAAGGAAAGAATGGCAAAAAGAGATAAACACCAAAACAGAACGGTTTTCTTCATCGATGATTCCTTCGAGTCACACTAAGTTTTCTCGAAATATCGGCGGTTTTGGTAGTTGAATGTAAGGTAGTTTCGCCCAGTATGGAACTCCGATTCCGCGCCTGGGTATTTCGGTCAAGACTGCCTACAGAATTGGGGGAAGTTAAAAACCGAGGTGCTTATTCGTGCATTGAATTTCACTTCATACATAGTGCCCCAAGACAACAAAATGAATTGGGGCACAAATTGCTTAATTATTGTCGAATAGGTTGCAACAGTTCGGCTTCCTTAAGGCCTAAACTTACCTTTCCCTGGTCATCAAAGAAGTATGGTGCGAGGAGACGGGGGATGTTCTCTATCGTCCACGGATTCTTCTCGCTTCGGTACCCTTCAAGGTGGTCATTAGTTACCATGAATGATGGATATTTCTGAGCATAAGAGATCATCATCATGTCCGCTGAGAACCCCTTTTCTGCGACCCAAAAATTATCGGAGATTTCCTTAACCAGTTTTATTTCCGGTTTTGATAGGTAATGATGCACGGTTGCATCTGCAAATACATTTACCTCTTCAACGCCAAGGGCCCTTAACTTGTCGACTATAGAGATGAAGTTGCCTATTTCTCCTTTCTTATTGTCATCCGGTCCATCATAACCTTCCAGCACGACATTACATAAGTCGACCGTTGCAGTCAAAGTCTCCTCAGTTTTTAAGGTCCTCCGATAAAAGTAGGAATGATAGATGAAGATTAATTGCTGAACGTCTGGGTGATTAGCTATTCGGTGAATAACCTCATCTGACTTATTCATTATAAGTTGGAAATATTCCCCGGCCTTTATCCCGTACTTTCCTACCAGATTAATGCTTATAATGCCTTGGATAGTTGAAATTGACCATTCGGACTTTGACCTTTCGGAGCCTAGCATTTCGTGAAGGACTTTTCCAAGAATATCACTGAACCCTTCCTCTTCGGCCCGAATTTTTGCTTGCTGGTAGAGCTTCCAATTCGACTCGTATTCGATACCTAGTCCCGAAAGCTCAAGATATTTCTCACCATCGTTGATACCGAATTGCTTTGCATGAAAGTATGTCTTTGCATCCAAAAAACCATTTTCTCGAGCTTGAAGGTAGTCTTGTCCTTTCAAGAATCCCGAAGTGAGTGCTTCGATTATCTCGTCTGTTTCCAAATTTACAAAGTCGAGTTCATTTGAGAGCTTTTGGTAGAATTCTAGTAGATTCTTTATTCTTGGCACCTGACTAGAAGGAAGTAGCTTGGATTGGGATTGACACCATATATCGTAGATTCCCGGTACTTCGGTATTCAGTATTTCACGGAAGTCATTCAACTGACCGAAGCCACTGGTTAGAAATCTCTGATACTCATCAAAGTTTTCTGCTCCGAGGTCTAACGCAGTCCTATAGATAGTCCCATCACCAAATCCGAGACGATAACCTTCGAGTAGTTCGGTGAGGGAATGATACCCGATGATTTTGCTATTCAACAGAACACCGTCCACAAGTATTCCCGCTGTACCGGTGAGGTCTTTTCCTAACCGCCAAAACACATAACGAGGCTTTATTTCATCAATCAGATCAACGAAAACGTCAGCCTTTTCTATAGTCATTGACGGAAGATTTGATTCACTTATCGGCAAGAGCACAGGTAGCTTTTGCGTTTCCATCTCTTCGACTTTACCACTCATTTTCAACCTACCTTTCGAAGAACAGTTATGAGTTCGCCGTCACGAGAAATGATTACCTCGCAACCCATTAATCGCTCTGCATTCTTACCGAGTAAACGTGTAAAAGGAGAAGCTGGAAGGTAGTAGACTATGTGTTGGTTCTTACCTTGTCTGACCATTCCTTTGTCGATGATGAAGTCAATGTCATGCCGAGATATCGTCCGTTCCGACATTCTTTGAAACGCATGATGGGTGAAAAGTAGTTCGTTTTCACTTTTTGTGCGATGCCCGATTTGTTTTCGGGGCCCGGAAAATCGTTTGACCATAAGTAACTCCTATATGGGTGATTTTCAGAGGCCTACTCCAAGGTGAGCCATTGGGACTCTTGAGTGGGTCGCTGAGTAATGGTGCCTGAGTTTATCGAAACTCAGTATTTCTTGTTCTGATTGATTCTTTCTCGTCTATATCTCCGCCTAAGCAGTATCGATGGGCCTTTCTTAGCCACCACCATGCATAAAAAACAAGTCTTTTATCGGAACCCGCTGACACCCCAGTTCTTTGGCGATCAAGTTCCTTAAATGCCTCCAGAGCAAGCTCTCTAACTTCTTTTGATGGATCCTTCTCTGCCACGTTCTTTAATACCGCATGTAGGAAATGGCCCTTGCCTTTTTCCTTTATTCCGAGATCTTGTAGAGACCGAATGTAGGCGGATCGCCATCGAGGATCAGGTTCCGTGATTGAAGGGTCATAACCTTCTATTTCCTTGTTTGGTTTTATTAAGTTTCGCTGTTCTGGATTACCTTTATAAGGCTTTAACTTATCGGAGAGGCTTATTGCCAAGGATCTTCGGATATCGAAAATGACACCTTTTGAATCAGCAATTCTTATAAGTTTTGTGATCTCCATAGGTATTCGTGATTCTAAGAACCGCAACTCAGGTACAGGAGCGAGGTCTTCCTTGATTGTGATTATCTCTAGGTTCCTAAAGGCTTGTAGTAGTGCGTTGAAGATATACCAAAGGTCCTTACTTGGTAGCAAAATAGTCAAGGCACTGGGAAGTGAAGAAAGGTGTAGTGCCTTGGTTCGTTCTTCTAGTTCCGATAGTCGTCTTAGAGCAATCAGCATTTGGTTGGAGGCGTCTATAGATTTCGGTTCTCCAAGTTCTTCGCCGTTTGTCTCATGAGCTTTTTCTTCCAGTCTAAAAGCATCTATCACAATCGATAAGTAAGGTTCCATGTCTTCTGTTGATGATGCTATTGCCATATCGCATAGTAGGAGCATACGTTCATCAGGAGGCATGTTTGGAGTCAAATACTTGACCTTACGAACCATTTCTTCAAAAGAGAGTAGGAGATTATTCCTGTAAGTTGGGAACTCTTGTCGGAATAGCTGTTCGAAAAACATTTCCTTGGGTACCCCGAGATCGAGCCACAAGGTATCATTCCAAGCTTCTGACCTAGGAGTCAGGCAATCTTCTAGGAATATTTCCTTAATGGTTTTTGTGGGATTTGATAGTAGAAGTTCCAATCTGTGGAAACTACTAGAACCAATTTGGAATGGTTCTATTTTAGTTCCAGATTTTATTTCAAAGTAACGAAGTATTTTTAGAATTAGCTGAATATTATCGTCTTCTGAAGTGCTCTGCGCAAATTGAGATAGAAACTCTTTAGAGTGGTCAAAAACCGAAATTTTGGAACTAAAGCCCGTATCGGAAATCAGTTGATAGATGATCCTCTTTTCCCAGCTCGTTTCCTTATCGTCACTTAGTTGTTTCTCTATCCAGACACCCAGCAGTTGATCTATCCAGCCTATGAGATTCCTGATTTCCCATTTTGATACATTTTTCAGGGTCAGAGCGTCATACATGTTGATAGGCGAATCTTGAATCCAATCTACAATTCGCTGAACGTGTTCAACTTGTAGCCCTCCCCCGAGATGAAAGTTCTCTTTAACAAAGATTATCCCGAAAGGGATTTTGCCCTCGTCGAAGTAAACCTGCAGAAGAAGTTCTGTCAGGTTTGATAGTAGGATGGTTCTGGGCCTTTCACTTCTTTCTTGTCCCAAATAACTGGTTAACCATTCACTTGTTACTTGTAACTCATTATCTTGCTCGATTATGAAATCAGAGAGAATCTCAAGAAGTAGTGAGAAGTTTCTTAAGTTGGTGGGTGACGCAAGGACATTCGAAATTAACTCGTTGTCTTTTCGAATAAAGAGAGAATCAAGGGTATGTTTGATATTTGACTTAAGGAGTTTCTTTTCTAAAGTTTGAAGTACTTTCTCCAGTATTTTTTGAGTATCAGGAATAGCCAAAATTAGGTCGTCTCGATACTCGAGACAAACTCTTCTTATAGGTTGTGAAGTAGCATTGCTTGGACTAGGATCTCCATAAATATGATTCGCTAGCTCCTCCACCGATAGGGGTGGTTGAAAAAGTTGTAGGACTAAATCAAAGTATTCGGTAAGTTCAATTTTCGTTAAGAAATCACGAGATTCTTTAGGATAAGCTGCATGAAGAAGTAGTACGACCAGGTTTCTGCTCAGATAGTTAGTATCAAAACTACGGAGAAACTCGGTGACCTTCTCGAATTTCATAGTGCCCGAAGTTACGATAAAGGGGAACCCAGCTAAATGTAGAAGAATTTGAGCTTTCTTTGACTGACTCAAAGAAGTAATCCGTTCTAGATAAGCTATTTGTTCAATAGAGACTCTCCAGCTTCTGTAGTAGTTGTAACGTTCGTCGTGATTAAACAAATGAAATAATTCGAGGATTTCCGAAGGTACGTTCTTAAGCTCAAAGAAACGATTGAGAAACCCTGAATCAAGTAGCTCTTTAAAAGCTTCCACGAACAAGGGGTTTGTTTTTAACTCGGCCCATCTTATATCTCTAAAGGCTTCTCTATGTCTTTCGGGGGAAATATAGAAGAAAGAAAGGTGTAAGTTAAACTCAGGTTTCCCATCGATTATCAGTAGAACTAAGGGGTTAAAAAACGAAGATTTGGTCGGGAGAATTTTTGCAAGACTATCATAGGATTTCAATAGAGAATAGATTGAATCAGTATAAGCCTTCTCAAAGGGATTCGTGCCTTCGACATCGAGTGTTGCTATCTGATCGAACCAGTAAATAAATTCCTTCGATAAATTCGGGTAAGAGTCGAGATCCACAAAAAGTTTATTGTCGGGATATTCGAATACAGACATTCTGGGCTCCTAATAAGAAATTAGAAATACTCTAAGGGGATTAGAGTCGGACCAAACAAAGTTTGCTGAACCATAAAAATGGTCTCATTCGCTTTCTAAAATAATACTTCTATCGGAGACAATATTCCAGTGGGATTAGCAAAGATTTATAAGAACATTTTCGGAACGATAAATACGGAGCTCTTCTTACACTCCAATCCGACACGACAATCCACCAAATTCCTTCTAAAATAAGCTGTGAACATGGAAATAAAAGAATACAAACCCCATCATCTACCGGCCCTGAGGGCCCTTTATCTAGAATCTCGTAGAGACAGTTTCCCGTGGCTTAAGACCGAGAAATTCACCTTAGAAGATTTTGACCGCGATACTTTAGGTGAGCAAATTTGGGTGGTAGAAGTCTCCGGGACTATCGCTGGTTTTATTTCTATTTGGGAACCAGAGCACTTTATACACCATCTGTATGTGGGCCGGGCCTATCGAGGACAGGGCCTGGGAACGGCATTAATCCACCAAGCTCAGTTGTTGTATGGTGAACTGAGTCTAAAATGTATGGTGCCTAATCAAAAGGCACTAGAGTTCTACCGGACTATGGGCTTCGAAATTCGGGATCGGGTAGAGGATGCGGACGGTGGATATTATCTTATGACGTGTCCGACGCCGCCCCCCGTATAGGCAATGTCGACAGACCGAAATGGTTACCTTGACATGTGACAGGTTTGGAGTGGAATAACCAACATTCCAAAAAACGCAGGTTAAGTAGCGTTAACTGGCTGAAAGATGCAGGTTTGTTATGAGCCTTCGCCTACACAAACAACCCTTCAGGCACCAACACCCCATCCAGCACCTCGTCACTTTCGGTAACCGGCACCCCGTGGACTAACTGATACGAAAACCCAATACCCAAGAAAAAGACTTTTGGATACACCTTCGATTCGTCTTGTCGAAGTCGGGCAATCCAGCGGTCGTAGAAGCCGGCCCCGTAGCCTACCCGACGGCGGTGGGAGTCGAAAGCCAGTCCGGGTACCAGGCAAAGCCAGGGGTGGGGTGGAGTGGAGGTTGTCTCCGACAGGGACGGGCCAAACTCGCCGGGCCAGGGGGGGCAGACTTCTGGGTTGGGCTCTTCGACCCCAAAAGGGTGGCGGACTAGAGACTGAAAACTTCCATCCCACAGATAAAAGGTCAGATTTTTTTCTTCTATCCGGGGAAGGGCGACGGGTTTGCCCGCATGTTTTGCGGCCTCCAGAATACTGGCAGTGGGAAATTCTTTCTCCATCGACCGGTAGGCAAGGATTCCCGGAGCCTGGGTCCAGAGGGGCAGGCTGCGGAGTTTGTCTTGTAAGTACGCGGCCTCGGACTGGGGGCTTCGGGGGTGGAAGAAGAATTGGGCCCCATGGCCCTTGATGTAGGCTCGTAATTCCTTTTTTTGTTCTATGATGCTCATGGGTACCTCCGGGTTTGGGCGAAAATACTTAATAGACGAAGCGGGCGGTGGTCGAGAAGGTCAGTTCTGGGGAAGGGTTGGTCGATTCGGCCGGTGCTCGACCCCAACCGAATGTGGTGTCCGACTCTCCGGCGTAACCTCCGACGCCAAAAATCAAACTAAGACCTTGTAAACCCGCCCAGGAATAGGACACCGACCAGTTGGCCGAGGGTTCCAGGGGCGAGACTAGGGACCGAAGGCCCAGGCTGTGGGCACCTGCCCAACTCAAGGCCACATCCCCAAACCCATACAGCAGGGGGTCCTGGTCGGGTACCACCAAGGACTCGAATCGGACCGAAAGAGAGGTATCCGATTGGCCCAGGGGGAAGATGTCGTACAGGCCGGCACTGACCGAACCGGTTACATTCTGGTTCGAGGCCCAAGTAGACGGAATATCCAACCTACCGGAGACGAACCAGTTGATCCCCAGGGCGAATTGGGTGGTGAGGGATGTGGAGTGTTTTAAGTTGCCCCAAAGATACGCTGCCTCGGCGGAAACAGGCCCCAGGGGAAGACGAATACGGGCTCCGGCTCCCATATCGTCGATGGTTGGGTAGACTACGGAGGGTGGGATGTCGATTTTTACCACCGTCTCTAAAAAGGCAAATTGACCCAGGCTAAGGGTAGCGGCGGTCAACCAGGTGGCATCGGCCCGAAGTTCCTCGGCCTCTAAATTAACTCCGGTGCCAGTGCTGCCGTGGACCAGGTCGGCGACATTGAATACTAGCCCCTCGCCCCAGCCCAAGCGGGTCTTGCCCGCGGTGACAACCAGGCCAGGCTCGGGGATGCGGAACTTGAACCAGGCTCGGGAGAGATCTACCGTCGCGGTTGTGCCAATAGGAATTACCCCTAACCGAACCTCGCCCCGGACCTGGGAATTGCCCCGAGAAGTGACGACCAGTTCGGCCAGACCCCCGGGGGCGAAGTTCCAGCCCTCGCTGGTGGCTAGGGTGGCCGGCGGATTTTCATCGTAGATCGCCGCGGCCGAGGCCGTAAGCCGCACCGACAGGGCGGTTTCGGCGGCCAGGGGCAGTGGGGCCAGGGCCCCAGCCGAAGCCACCAGTAAGACCGCCAGAAAAATCACCCCGCCAGGGGACCGCCGCGACAGAACCCCTCTCGACCGGTCGACCTGCAAATTCCTTACCACGACAATTCCTCCAGGCTAAAGATGTTGGCCGGTAGGCGAACCCCAATGTCCAGGCGAGAAATTTCCATGACTGTTTGGGTGTTGGAGCGCATGGCGTCTCGTAGGCGAATTCGGGTGGGGTAGGTCTTGCCGTTTTGGGTGGTGATCTCGAGGATGTCCATTTCTTTCAGGAGCCGGTCGGAGAGGCTAAAGCGGTGGGCCCGGCGGGTTACGTAGAGTTCGGTGTCGACCCAGATGATTTGTTTGGGGTAGGCGACCCGGGAGTTACGGGCGGTGAGTTCGACTTTGTAGGTCTGGTGACCGTCGACGGCTTCGGTGCCCAGGAGGCGAACCGAGTACTCGTCCAGAAGGCTACGACCACCGGTCATGTCTTCGTACGAAATGTCGCTGCCCAAGAGGCTGTCTCGCAGGGCAGAGCCTTGGATGCGTAGAACTTCCGAGGCGTCGGGGTAGTAGAGGTAGATTGCATCGGCGAGGCGTAGGACCTTTTGGCCCATTTCTTCGGCGCTGGTGAACTCGATGAGTGAGTCCTCGGTTCCCCCGGACCAACTTTTGTAGGTGCTGGTTCGGGTGCCAAAGCGGTCGGTGATGAGCATGCGGCCCTCGGCGTAGGAGGTGTCGTGGACCTCATTTGCTTGCATTCGGCGGATGATTTCTTCGGCACTTTGGCCGAACAGGGGAGCGGCGAGCAACGATACAGCGACAAAAATCAGGCAAAAAATCACGAAGTTAGAGTATTTCATAGAGGAACCTTCCTTAACCCTGATAACGCAGGGCTTCGACGGGTAGAATTTTTGAGGCCCGCCGGCTGGGGATGAGAGCTACTAACCCGGTGAGGACCACCGCGTAGAACCATACGAGAATCGTTTTGACCAGGTTGAACTGGGGATAAATAAGACCAGAAATATTGATTTCCATGCCCTCGGTGGCGCTACTAAGGTCCATTCCGATGATTTGCAGGGGAACCACGATTGCCGCACCCAGAAGGATGCCCCCAAAGGCCCCGAGAACCGCAATAATGAGGGCTTCGAGGAAGAACAGCCGGACGATCTCGCTGCCCAACATGCCCAGGGCGCCGATGGTGCCAATTTCCCGAGTGCGTTCGTTAATGACCATCATGGTGGTATTAATGAGCACCGTGCTGGCCAAGATGAAGAATACCGACCCAAAGATGCCGTAGATAAGATCGGCCATACCCATGAAGCTAAAAATCATATCGACCTGATCCCAGCTTTTTACACTCAAGGGATTGTCATCGGTAGAAAACCCTTTTTGGGCCAACAAACCCTCTATTTCGCCGGCCACCTCTCGAGCGTCCGAGGGGTCCTCGAGCCGATACAAAATCTCGCTCACCGAGTCGCCCATGCGGCTTAGCCGTTGGGCACCTTCCAAGGGTAAGAGCATGGTGCCCTTATTTAAGCCGGCGACCGGGAATTCGACGATTCCCCGTAGGGTAAAACTGACGGCGTTGGTGTCCCGGCGCATGGTCTGGGACAGGAGGGTGACCGTATCGCCAACCTCCAGGCCCAGCTCCCGGGCCAAAGTCGTGCCGACCAGCACCCCTCGGTCGCCGGGGACCGGTATTGATCCACTTACCAAAATGTTTTCCAGGTTCATACCGGTAGTTTCCCGGACAAAATCGACCCCAATGGCACTGACCCCGGTTTGTTCATCGGCTCCGGCCTGGTAGAACATGGCCGGCAGGTTAATCCGGGGACTGAGCCCGGCGACTCGTGGGTCGGCCTCCAGGTAATCGATCACCTGGGTGTAATCGACAATCCGGAGGTGTAGGGGATTCAGATGCTCCAGGTCGTCGTACTCGGCGTGACGAATCCGGCCGTGGCCGCTGACGAAGGTCGACAGCACGTAACTGAAATCCATCTTCATGCCATCGATGTAGGCGAACAGGAACATAAGGGTCATGGTCGCAATCGCCGTTGCTGTTGCCGAGAGAATAGTCCGTCGTACATTCCGCCGTATGTTTCGTGCGGCTAAGGGGAGTAATTTCATAAGGTGCCTCCTATTCGTCCCGCAGACAATCGGTTATGCCCATTTTTAGGGCTCGCCGGGTAGGGAGGTAGGCAACTAAGGCCGCCATGAGAATCCCTACAAAAAATGCGGTAACCATAGCCTGGGGATGCCAGGTTCCGTACATAATCCCATTGATTCGGTAGCCAATATCCATATCACCCAAGAGAGCCGTAAAGTCGACCCCAACGTAGGTGACAAAGGCGATGAGGATACTTCCAAAAACCAATCCTACGACCGATCCTATGAAGCCGATTCCGCCGGCTTCCAACAGGAACATAAGTCGGATGTCCCTATTGCGCATCCCCAGGGCCCGAAGGGTGCCCAACTCGCGGATTCGCTCAAAAATTGCCATGAGCATGGTGTTCGAAATTCCCACCGCGGCGATGATGAAGACCAAAAAGAGCATAATTGAGCTACCCCCCGACTTGGTGGCCGATAGGGCCAAGAAATCCGCGGCAATTTCTTCCCATGGGTAGGTGTGGAGTTCCGGCCGAATTTGGCTTATGACGGCTTGAATTCTTTGAGCTGCCTTCTGGGTGTTTTCGGTTTCGCTAATTCCAATGTTGATTTCGGTCACTGCCCCAGCCATTTGGAGTTCCTGATCGATTACCTCCAAGGGAATATAGATGTTCGCCCGATTCACAATGGGGTTTGGGGTATTTACAATCCCCGTAATCACCAGGTCCAGGGTCTGGTAGAAACCCTCCCGGGTTCGGGTTACCAGGGTCAGAGGAAATCCCACTTCGGCCCCCAGGGTACGGGCCAGGCCCGCACCAATTACCGCTCCGTACTCCCCGGCCTCGGGGTATCGACCCTCATCGACGAAGTTTGCCAGAGAAAAGACCCGGTTGTCGGCCGCCACATCGATGCCGTAGGCCCGAATTGTCATGGACCCATCGGTGGGGTAGGGGTTCTCATACACAATAACATCGGCCTGGAAACTGACCCGGGGTGCGGCGGTGTACCCCAGGTTCTCGATTGTATCTACGACCTGGTCGGGATTTTCTATGAGGTTTGACAGTCGCAACCGTTCCCAGACCTCCCAGTTATCCTGGTGGTAGACCCGGGCACTGGAGGTTTCGTACCGTCGCAAGTTTCGTTGGGAGTCCATTTCTGCCCCCAAGAGCCAGGCATCCATGAAGAGGTACAGGGCCAGGCCCGAGGCAATGGCGCTAGCGGTGATAAGGGTTCGCTTGCGGTGTCGGGACAGGTTCTTCCACGAGTAACTGAGGATAAATCCGAAGCGTTTCATTGGGACCCTCCTTGGCTCGGCCGGGTTTCAGTGTCTTGCCGGGTTTCGTCGCTGACGATGAGCCCGTCGTGAAGTTTGACCAACCGAGGGGCCAGGCCCATGACCATGGGGTCGTGGGTCGAAAATACGAAGATGGTGCCGTGCCGTTGATTCATGGTGTGCATGAGTTTCATGATGTCCTCGGCGGTTTTGCTGTCCAGGTTGGCGGTGGGTTCGTCGGCCAACACGACTGTTGGGTCCTTGACCAGGGCCCGGGCGATGGCTACCCGTTGCTGTTGACCCCCGGAGAGTTTGCTGGGTACCCGGTCGGCGATGGATCCTAATCCTACCTCGTCCATGATGGCCTTGGTCCTGTCGGTGATTTCTTTCTCCGGCAGCCCCAACAAGTTAAGCGACAGGGCTACGTTTTCGAAGGCGGTCAGGACCGGGATGAGGTTGTAGGTCTGGAAGATGAATCCCAGGTTCTTGCGTCGAAAGAGAGCTAACTCGTCTCTGCTTAATTGGTCGACGTCTTGGCCCGATATAACGACCGTGCCGGTGTCGGCGTTGTCGATGCAACCGATAATGTTTAAGAGGGTCGATTTTCCCGATCCCGAGGGCCCGGCGATGCTCAAGAATTCCTTTGATTTTATTTCGAGGGATACCCCTCCGAGGGCTCGAACCTGGGTTTCGCCACTTTGGTACACTTTTTTTACGTCTTTTACGCTGATCATTCTTTTGCTCCTTTTGTCCCTTGGTTGGCCTGGGTCGCTTGGGTCGATTTAGCCAGGGCGGTGAGGCCGCTGATTTCGCCGACCTTTGTGGGGTCGCCGATTTTTGCCAGGTCCACAGAGGACGAGTCGAACTTGATTCCTTCCAAGGCCGAGCCGGGTACCATGACCAAACTTCCCCGGGTTTTCATGGCCTCGAAGATCATATTCATTCCCCGCAGGTTCATGGCTTGGGGGTGGCCATCGTAGGTCTTGGCTGCCTGGACAAACTGGTCGGCAATTTCTGCCTCCGCTTGGCTTAAGAGAATACGGGCGCTCTTCTCCCGCTCGGCCTGGGCTTTTGCCGACATGACCGACTCCAACTTTTTGGGCAGTATAATATCGGTGAATTCCACACTCAAAATGGTTATGCCCCAGGGGTTGGTTTTGGCATCTAGAATTCCCTGAATTTCCCGGTACAGAGTTTCCCGCTCGGATAACAGGGTGCTCAGGCTGTATTTTCCTATGGAATCCCGCAGAGCGGTCTGGGCCGAGAGGGTTACGGCTTCAAGGAAATTTTCTACCTCGAGGATTGCCTTCTGGGCATCCCAAATCATCCAAAAGGCCAGGGCGTCGATATGGACCGGAACCGTGTCCTGGGTCAGAATTTTCTCCGCACTAAAGTCGGTCACCCGAATTCGGGTATCGACAAAGGCCGCACACCGGTCGGCCAGGGGTAACAGGACGTGGACCCCGGGTTCCAAAACCTTGCGAAATTTTCCTAGTCGCAGGACCACTACCTTGTCCCACTGGGCCACGACCAAAAAGCTAGGTGCTACCAAGAGGGCTACCAGGGCAAAAAGTAGGGGGATTCCATCGGTCGGATTTGGCAGAAATTGGGCCTGGGTACCGAATCCGGGGATACTGCCACCGAAGGCCACAATCGCCGCCAAGAACAGGGGCGCCACCAGCAGGCTTCCCCAGCCGGGCCAGGCCACGTAGAGACCTGCCGCCACAAGGAGACCGGTGTAGACCCGGGCCACCAGGCCGGTTTCTAACCCGCCGGTGAGGCCCAACTGGAGCCCAAATCCCAGGGCGGGTAGGAGTAAGAGGACGAAGAGCCCCAGAAGATGAAACTCGAAGTCCCGGGGCCGACGGCGACTAATGGCATTTTTAATGCGGCTGAATTCTTTTATTCGAGATTGAACCATCGTATGATCTCCTTTTTAGGTGTTGGTGCCCGACAGGGCATCACGGACAGCTTGAATTACCTCGGCGCCGGAAAATCCCGACTCCAGAGCTCGATTGACAAAGGGGCGAACCAGTTCTTCCAGGGCCTTTTCCCGCTCTATTTCCTGGAGGGCCGGCTTCTGGGTTCCCACAAAGGTGCCGGTCCCCTGCTGGGTCGTCACAATCGAGCGAATTTCCATCTCGTTGTACGCCCGGGCTACGGTGTTTGGGTTGATTTTGAGCTCTACCGCCAAGGCCCTGACCGTGGGCAGTTGGTCTCCGGTGCTCAGCCTACCCCCGGCGATGGCCAACTCTACCTGGAGGATGATCTGTTTGTAGTAGGGCACCCCCGATTTTGGGTCCAGGCGAAAGGAGATGGCAGGGGTCTGGGTTTGAGCCGCCATGGGTACCTCGGTAGAACAGAATTGTACTAATGTATTAGTACAATAAAACCTTAGTACAAGATTGGGGAGGTGTCAAGAAGAAGATGAAGGAAGTTTTCTTGTTAGCGTTTTTAGTTTGAGAAAGGTGATTTAGACATACTATTAGTATGCAAATAATGTCGAAAGTAAACTCGACTTTGGTTCAAATAGAGGCTATTATGCATAGTATGAATATGCATATATGCGAAAAGGTAAACAGTTATGAACGAACAATCTATAGATTTTGCCTTAGGCGAAGGGTTACTGGTAGACAGAAAATGGCTTAAAGCCAAGGGTTTCGATCGTCCTGCGGTTGATTATTACCTACGTTCTGGAAAATTGGTTTCTTTCGCCCGAGGAATCTACCGAAAGCCTGGACCACCATTGAAATGGCAAAATATAGTCTACTCGCTCACAATCCTTGGCTATCGAGCCCACGTGGGGCATATTTCGGCATTAGGTTTTTTCGGGTTCCAACACTTTCTTTCCCTGAGTAATAAAGAAGAGATTCATATTTATTCTGACAGGGCTTTGCCTCCCTGGCTTGGACACATAGATGGCAATATTACCTATAGTGAATTGCCAAGAAATCCCTTTAGAGATAGCGTAATAGGCATAACCGAAGTCCCTTTTGGTACTTGGGACTGGCCGATCCCATTTTCCACACCCGAGAGGGCATATCTCGAAATGCTCAGTACAGTGTCAAAGGTCGAGCATATACAAGGTGCTCTATTGATGATGGAGAGCGCAGCAGGGTTTCGACCCGACTTAGTACAAACCCTCCTAAAAGAATGCAATCAAGTGAAAGCTAAACGACTCTTTTTATGGATGGCCCGGGAACAAAATCATGATTGGTATAGACACATCAATAGAGCTCGGTTAGACCTGGGTCAGGGGAAACGGCAAGTCGTTGTTGGCGGCAAACTGGATGAAGAATTTCAGATAACTGTTCCAAGGGGGCCAATTGATGGACAGGCAGAACCCATATTTTAAACAAGTTGAACTTCTGGTAAGTATTCTTCCAATTATTGGAACGGCAAGTTGCTTTGCTCTTAAAGGTGGCACGGCAATAAACCTTTTTTTTCGTGACATGCCTAGACTATCAGTGGATATCGATCTTGTGTACCTACCAATAAAAGACCGGAATACCTCGCTGGTCGAAATATCTCAAGAGCTTATGAATATTGGTAGTTCGATCGGAAAACGATTCCCCAAGGCAAAAATAAGGTACTCCCGTCTAGGTAAGACCGACAATGTCATTAAGCTTACTATTCAGGTAGACGTCAATATAGTCAAAATTGAATTGAGTCCCGTCTTACGTGGAACAGTGTATCAACCACAAATTCGGAGGATAAGGCCGATTGTTGAAGCCACTTTTGGTTTTGCAGAAGTACCCCTCATGAGTTTCGAAGATGTTTTTGCGGGTAAGATTGTTGCGGCCCTTGACCGTCAGCATCCCAGGGACTTATTCGACGTGAAACTTCTGCTTGAGAATGAGGGTATTACTCATTCCTTGAAACAGGCCTTTTTAGTGTACCTTATGTCCCATAATCGAACCTTTCTCGACGTCCTTAATCCCACATTCCAAGATATTCATAGCGTTTACGATGAGGACTTTGTGGGAATGACAGTCGAGCCTATACCCCTAGTCGACTTGGAAGCCGCGAGGGTTACACTGGTACAACTTATTAACCGAAGCCTTACCGAGGCCGACAAGCGATTTCTACTCGAGTTCAATGAAGGAAAACAAAATTGGACCCATTTCGATGTCCCCCATATAAAGGACTTACCTGCGATAAAATGGAAACTGCAGAATCTAGAACAGATGAAACCGGACGAACGTAGATTGATGATCGATAGGTTAAGAGAGCATTTTCGGATGTAGCTTCGGGCACTCACTACAAACAGTTGAAAAAGTCGAAAAAAAAGTTTGACAATATAAGTTTGTATTATATACTAACTAATCAATGAAAACGAATACAGCCCTACGCAAGGCAGATCCAGAGCAAGCGAGAGAAATTAATACCGGGCTCATTCTCGGGGCCGTACGTAAACATGAATTGGTAAGTCGCGCCGAGTTATCCCGGATTCTTTCAATTAGTAAGATGACCACATCTGTAATTGTTGGCGACTTACTTTCCAAAGGACTTCTTGTAGAAACGGACGAGAGTACCACCACCGCGAGTAAAGGGGGGAGACCTCCGGTCTACCTCACCCTCAATAGTCAGACGAAATTTCTTATAGGTGTTGATATTGGAACTACAACTATCTCTCTTGTTCTTGGCAACCTTAAAGGGCAAATCTTAGACAGGCACCGCCTACCAACAAACCGTAGTCGCGATGTCGAAAGCATACTGGGCCAAGTCGAACAACTCGTAGTTACCCTGCTAAATAAGGCATCGGTACCAATTTCTAAGGTCATTGGTATTGGGGTATCAGTCGCAGGACTTGTAGATAAACAACGAGGGAGGGTGAAATTTTCTCCCGACTTCAATTGGAAGGACGTACCTTTTCGTGCCCAATTAGAAGAAAAAATCAAACTTCCAGTCGTAATTGACAATTGTACCCGTGTCGCAACCCTCGGAGAGATGTGGTATGGAGCCGCAAAGGGCTCTCGGTCGCTATTTTATGTCAATGTCGGCTATGGAATAGGCTCTGCGATTGTAACCGATGGAAACGTATACCAACACACCAGCGAGTTTGGACACATCACGGCGACTAATTCAACGGTCAAGTGTGAATGCGGCAAAAACGGGTGCCTCGAGGCTGTGTCATCGGGTAGAGCCTTAGAGCGTGCGGCAAATAGGCTGATGACCGACAAGTTTGGAGAAGGGTGGATCACTGCTAAAGATCTGTTTGGAATGGCATTGCAGGGAAATCAGAAGGCGAAAGATATTTTTGAAGAGGCTGGAGGGCATTTGGGCAGGGCAATATCGACAGTCGCAAATATACTAAGCCCCGATGTAATTATAATCGGTGGAGGAGTGAGTCGGGGTGGCGATCTGCTCATGGATCCCATTAGAAGAGAGTTTGATCTTCATACTATGGAGGCCATAAAGGAGAATACTACGGTGTGTATTTCTAGTCTCGGTATGGACGCCAGCGTAATTGGAGCAATGACTCTTGCCCTGAATACCTTTGTATTTCACCAATCCACTTTTGAAAGGAAGTAATATCGTATGTTAAGTAAGTATATGATACTAATAAACCTGCGAGGAAATCGATGTCAATAGGACTTACAAAAATAGTTAAATCTCGGGAGACCAGCCTGGGCTTCGTAATTATTGTGGTCGGCGTTGTCCTTGCGCTTCTAAGACCGGAGGCCTTCTTGTCCTGGGCAAACGCAGAAGCTGTAGCTAATGGTATGGTCTATGATTTGCTACTAGCAACCGGGATGACCTTAGTTCTCATATTATGGGGTATCGACTTATCTGTTGGCTCAGTTCTAGCACTTTCGAGTGTTATAACAGCCCTCCTGCTTCGTGCCGGAGTACCTATTAGTCTCTCCATACTACTAGGCCTTACTTCTTCGGCAGCTTGTGGGTTTATAAATGGATACATGGTAGCTCGATACAAAATAGCGCCTTTTATCGTTACTCTTTCGATGATGGCTATCGCCCGAGGAATGGCAACGGTCCTGACCTCGGGATATTACCTTTCGGGATTACCGGAGGCATTTAGGGCTATTGGTAGATCGCGAGTACTCGGTTTCCCTATTCCTCTGCTTTTGGTGATCCTCATACTGGCAGCCTTGGGAGTCCTCTTAAGTCGATGGCGCTACCTACATCAAATGTACTTTGTCGGTTCGAATCCTGAAGCTGCCAAGCTTTCTGGTCTCCAAACCCAAAAAATTATTATCGCTGGCTATGTAATTAGTTCCACCCTTGCCGGTATTGCGGCAGTGTTTATGACTTCCCGATTGTCTATGGGATTTGCCGGATTTGGTCTTCAGGCGGAATTGCGGGCTATTGCAGCAGCTGTTCTCGGGGGGGCGAGCTTTACTGGTGGTGCCGGTTCGATTTTGGGAGCGGTTTTAGGGGTTACCTTGTTGGCCCTTATTAATAATGGTTTCGTTCTTCTCGATGGATCTCCAAACTGGCAACAGGCCGTTAGTGGGCTCATCCTCTTGGTTGCAGTCGGCGTCGAAGCGTTCCGCCGCCGCAAAGAAAGGAGAGCCTAACGTGGGTGTAATCTTAGAGCTTAAAGGAATAGAAAAATCTTTCCATACAAATCGAGTACTCAAATCCGTAAGCATTGCTCTTTATTCTGGCGAGGTACACGCCATAGTCGGAGAAAACGGAGCGGGTAAATCGACGCTAATGAAGATTATAGGTGGGGTCTATAAGATGGATAGTGGAGCCATGACCCTCGATAATGAAGAAATCTACATAGATTCTCCCGTCGCGGCTATTCGTCGAGGTATCAGTTTGGTGCACCAAGAATTAAGCCTCGCAGATAATCGAAGCGTCGGCCAAAACATCTATTGTCACCGGGAACCGGTAAACAGTCTTGGATTTATCCATTGGAAACAACTCACCGAAGATACCCGCGGGCTTTTTCGAGATATGGGAGTCGATATTGATCCAAACGCCCGAGCTGGAAGCCTGAACGTTGCCCGACAACAGCTGGTAGAAATTGCAAAAGCCCTATCCATGAAGGCTCGTATTATCATTATGGATGAACCGACTTCTTCCCTCTCGGAAATGGAAGTAGAGCACCTCTATAAAATTGTCGAGAAACTCAGGGATCGAGGAGTAGCGGTAGTATTTATTTCCCATAAACTCAACGAGGTCTTTAGAATGGCCAACCGTATTTCTGTATTGAGAGACGGGGAATTGGTGAGTACGGTTAGAAACGAAGAAACGACCCCTGACGAGGTCATTCGCCTCATGGTCGGTCGGCATCTGGGGGACCTATACCCCCCCAAATCCGAATATCCTGGCGAAGTTATTGCGAAGGTAGAGAACTTAGGAAACCAAAATCAGTTCAGAAATATTTCTTTCGAAGTTCGGGCAGGAGAAATTTTGGGTCTTGCGGGCTTAGTTGGTGCTCAAAGATCCGAATCTATGCTCGCGCTTTTCGGAGCCGCACCAAAGACCAGTGGTAAAATTTCAATCCTCGGAGAAGAGGTGGAAATATCTTCTCCCCGGGCGGCGATAGCGGCGGGACTGTGTTACTTGTCAGAAGACCGTAGATCGCTAGGTCTTTTTCAAACCATGAGTACGGCGTGGAATATTGTAGTTTCTACTTTAAACCGGGTAACCGATCGCTTTGGGTTTTATCGTAACGGTTCAATTAGAGAAGTATCCCAAGGTGTTATTGACCTCCTGGATGTAAATCCTAAAAACCAAGACCTCTGGGTACAAAATCTTAGTGGAGGAAACCAACAGAAGGTTCTTCTGGGGAAGTGGCTCATGGCAAAACCTCGGGTTCTCATTGTCGACGAACCTACAAGAGGTGTAGATGTGGGGGCAAAATCCCAAATCCATAGGAAACTCCGCGAGCTATCCAATGCCGGAATTGGAGTCGTGGTAATTTCGTCGGAACAGCCGGAAATAGTGGGACTGTGTGACCGAGTTTTGGTATATCGCGAAGGCCAAATAGTAGCGGAACTCATTAGTAACCAGGTTACTCAGGAAGAAATCGTTAGATATGCAACATTATAAAGGTGAAATTATGAAAAATGCTTTGAGGGCCCTATATAAGAGAATTGGATTTCATAGTTCTGCGCTCATCGGGGTAATAGTAATCCTTTCGGTAGTTATGCAAATTCGCGCCCCCTATTTTTTGACCCGTCTCAATTTTGAAATTCTTCTCATGGGCTTCGTCCTGGAAGCGATTATGGCAATCGGTATGACATTGGTAATAATTTCTGGGGGAATTGACCTTTCGGTAAGTTCAGTTCTGCCTTTTTCAGCAATTCTTGTAGGTTTACTCGTTAAGGCAGGGATATCAATACCCTTGAGTATTGTAATTACCCTGATGGTGGCCCTAACTATCGGACTGGCAAATGCGACACTTAAAACAGTTCTCGATGTGCACCCCTTCATTGCAACCCTGGCAATGATGCTCACGATCCGAGGGCTCGCGATTGCCATAAGCGGCGGAACAAATATTTCTGGTTTTCCGCCAGAATTTGCTTTGTTCGGCCAAGGGTATTTGTTTGGAGTTCCAATTCCTCTCTTGCTCTTCATTGTTCTTGCCCTGGTCATTGGAGTTCTTCTAAAACACCACAAATTCTTTCAGCAAATTTACTTTGTTGGGTACGACAGTCGAGCTGCCAGGGTATCGGGAATTAACGTGACCCTCATCAATTTTTTTGTCTTCGGACTCTCGGCTTTACTCGCGGGTTTGGCCGGCGTCGTAGCTGCATCCCAATATGGCACTGCCCATAATTCCTTCGCAATTGGTGCTGAGCTCAAGGTTATTACTGCTGTGGTAATAGGCGGTACGAACATAGTCCGTGGTGGCGAAGGGAACATGTTGGGCACGGTACTTGGAGTCTTGTTTATGGCAATTATCTTCAATGCCTTTGCCATGTCCGGCATCGATACCTATTGGCAAGAAATTGTGAACGGCGTGATGTTACTGTTGGCCATTTTTATGGTGGAAGTACTAAGAAAAAAACAAAATGGGTTGACCCTAGGTTAACCTAAAAAATCTCTTTGGAGGTAGGTATGAGTAAACGAATCTGGTTGGCGCTTCTGCTCGTTGCAGTTATCGCTACATCTGGTTTTGCCGGCGGGAGTACTCAGGGTCAAATGGCCCCGGGTCAAGCAAATTTGCCCGAGGAAGTGTATGGGATGGTAGTCTTTTTGAAAGGCTCTGAGTTTTTCAACTGGACTTATCAGGGTGCCCTTGATGCCGCGAAGGCTATCGGTCCTCACGTGAAAGTGGAACTACAAGGTCCTGCTGAGTGGGATGCTACTCTGCAAGCTCGAGCAATCGACCAGTTGATCGCTCGTCGGGTTGACGGGGTTCTTGTTACTGCCGGAGATGCGGCAACCTTGGTCCCCTCTATTAACAGAGCGACCGCTGCAGGGATTCCAGTTGTAACTTTTGATTCCGACGCTCCTGGAAGTGATCGTTTGGCTTTTGTAGGAACAAACAACTACCAAGCGGGATTCACGGCCGGTACCGAAATGGCTAAGTGGCTCAATGGCCAAGGTCATGTGGGTGTGTCGTCTTTCCCAGGTCCTGATCACCTACGGCAACGGGTACAAGGATTCGAGGACGGTCTGGCAGCTGCAGGCGCAAATGTTCGAGTATCTGTGGTAAACGATGAAGGTGACGTGTCCAAGGCCGAAACCCAACTCACCGCATTGCTCCAGGCGAATCCTGATATCAACGGCATCTTTGCTGCCCATGGGAACCCCGGTCCTGGCGCTGCATCGGCTGTAAACTCACTGAACCGAGTTGGTTCGGTAAGTATTATGGGATTCGACTTTGGAATGCCTGTAATTGAACTTATCGAAAGTGGTGAGATTCGAGGAACCGTTGGCCAGAACCCCTACCTTATGGGCTACATGGCGATGATTCTTGCCTATTCGGCAAATCACCCCACAGATGTCGTTTCTACCCTTGCCCCTTTCGGTCACGTACCGAGCAATGTAGACACCGGAGTCGCAATTCTTGGGGAAGCTGAAGTCCAGATGTACAAAAATCCCCCCCGTTTCTAAAAAATCGGGTTTAAGAAAACTCTCCCCAACGCAAAAACTTTTCGAGGGTCTGCGCAGGGGAGAGTAGAGTTGCCGGGGGGCTTTTTTTGGCCCCCCCACATTCCTTTCTATAATAGATGAGGTGAAGTTCAATGAAAAGTAAGGAAGCCCCAGAATGAAGTACAACATGTTGACGCCCTCGGGGATAAAGGTCTCGGAATTGAGCTTTGGTGCATCTTCCCTTGGGGGAGTTTTCCATGAAGTAGAGAAAACCGAAACCTTGAAGACCGTTCATGCGGCTTTGGACGCTGGAATAAACTACTTTGATGTGTCCCCAGCTTATGGGAGTACCCAAGCCGAGCGTTATCTAGGCGATGCCTTGAAAGGTATTCCCCGCGACCGGTACTTTCTTTCTACGAAGGTTGGAAAATATACGAAACCTGGAGTTTATGGAGTAGACGAGTTTGATTTCTCTCGTGAACGAATCCTTGCTTCGATAGATGAAAGTATGGCCCGTCTAGGCGTCAACTACATTGATATCGTCTATCTCCATGACTTTGACTATGAAAATCAAGTCTATGCGGATAAGGCACTTTCCGAGGGTATCCGTACTTTACAGGAGCTAAAATCTGCCGGTCGAATCGGCTTTGTTGGCGCCGGGATATATGCAATGGATCTTTGGAAGAGAGTAATTTCGGAAGGTGAAGTTGAAGTGTTACTAGTTCATAACCACTATTGCCTCAACGATATCCGAGTTGTAGAGCTTTTGCCTCTTTGCGAAGAACGGGAGGTAGGAATCGTAAATGGTTCACCTTTTGGTAGTGGTCTGCTTACCGGTCGGGGAGCTCCTGATTGGCACCCAATCTCTGCCGAACAACGTTTACTTTTTTCTAAAGCTGCACGGTTCTGTGAAGACAACGGTACAGATCTTGCCAAAGTGGCTCTACAGTTTTCTTGTCAAAATAGAAACCTGCCTACAACGTTATTTAGTACATCCCGTCGAGAGTCTTTGGCCCGATGTCTAGAATGGTATCAGGAACCTTGCGACTATCAAATCGTAGCTGGAGTTCAGCGAATACTAGAGCCAGTCATGAACGTTCAGTGGGACTACTAAGGGGTACCCTAATGAAAATAGACGCCCACCAACACTTTTGGAAATATAATCCTTCAGATTATGTATGGATAGATTCAAGGATGGAGAGTCTTAAAAAAGACTATCTACCCGAGGATCTTAGCCCCCATCTTTCTCAACTTGGAATCCAGGGGACTATAGCGGTCCAAGCCCGACAAATGGAAGTGGAGACCAATTTTCTCCTTCAGCTGGCCGAGCAAAACCAGTGGATTCTCGGGGTGGTGGGTTGGGTCGACTTTGAAGGCCCAGATCTTGAACAACGAATAGAAAGATTCGCCCAGCATCCCCGGTTAAAAGGGTTTCGGGAGCTGATTCATGATATGCCCGACCCGAATTATGCAATCAGCGAGGTTCACCTCGGGGCAATCAAACTCTTAGAGAAGTACAATTTGGCTTACGACCTTCTTCTTCGTCCTGGCCATATTCCCGCAGCGATCGATTTGGTGGATAAATTCCCGAATCAAAGATTCATCCTTGACCATATTGCTAAGCCAGAAATACGCAGCGGCTCGAAGGAGCCCTGGCAAAGTAGGGTCAAAGAACTCGCAAAAAGACCAAACGTTTACTGTAAGCTTTCGGGTCTCGTAACCGAAGCAGATTGGACTAATTGGACCAGGGAAATTGTCTATCCCTATCTGGATATTTGTCTTGGAGCCTTTGGTCCTCAGCGACTGATGGTCGGATCTGACTGGCCGGTCTGTACCCTTGCAGGAACTTACAAAGAGGTCATGTCTCTGACCCTAGGTTATCTGGAATCTTTGAGTGCATCCGAACAGCAAAGAGTTTTTTCGGAAACCTGCCTAGAAGCCTATAAAATCACTTACCCGCCTACAAATCTATAAGGATATTCCAATGACTCATCAAGACAATAATACGAAACGAACTCTGGCGATGGTATCTGGTGGCGCCGGTACTATGGGCGTTGCGGTTGCCCGAGGATTAATCGAGACCGGGCACAGAGTTGTGCTCGCCGATATAAATCAGGAAGCGGTGGTGAAGGTTGCGAATGATCTTGGATCGGATACGTATCCGATTTGGTTCAACATAAGCAACTACGAAGAGTGTGTAGAAGCGATGAAAAAAGTCGTCGCCGAGGTCGGACCCATAGAGGTTCTGGTGAATAACGCAGGAGTGTTGTCGAATTTTAAGATGGCCGATACGACACCCGAGGAATGGCACCGAGTTATGGCGGTGAACCTGGATGGCGCATTTTACTTAACCAAGCTATGTCTTCCAGCTATGAGGGCAGCAAAGTGGGGTCGAATCATCAATGTTTCCTCTTGGGCTGCAAAGTGTGGGGGTCTGACCGCAGGCACTTCCTACTCCGTATCGAAAGCTGGGCTCATTGGGCTTACCTTCGCAACAGCTGCAGAAACAACCCGAGATGGTATTACCGTAAATGGTATTGCTCCAGCTTACGTTCGCACACCCATGGTCGAGAAACTCCTTACAAAAGAACAGCAAGAAGCAGTAATGAACAAGATTCCCGTTGGGCGATACTGTGAACCTGAAGAATTTGCCCACGTGGTCCAGTTTCTGGCGTCGCCAAAGGCCGGGTTTATTACCGGAGAAATCATCGACCAGAATGGTGGATTCCAGTTCGACTAGAACTATCGTCGGGCAAAATATATATACGAGTACAAAAACTGGACAGACTTTACGTGGGACGATCGAGCCATAGACGCCGTATTCGGCAAAGTGCGGTTCATGCGAGGTAATTTCATTGGGAGAATGAACGCCTTCGGTTTTTCTGCAAAAGAAGAAGTTGCCCTTACCGCCCGTACCTTAGACATCGTAAAATCATCTGAAATAGAAGGCGAGATTCTTAATTTCGAACAAGTGCGCTCCTCTATCTGGATATTCCGGTCAAAACTGCCACTGATTCCGGTGGTTTCCTGCCACCTGACTTTGTAGAAATTATAGGCTAGCGGGGTGGCAGGTTTGGAGTGGAATATCCAGGCTGCCTAAAAAACTCAATTTTGGCCACGGGCACCTCCTATGTTTTACGTCAAGCTCCCAGTCCAATTAATTCAAATTTATAGTACTTCAGCTTCGCAAGTCTTTCTTTTAGCTCGCTGTACCGATAGTACGTTCGATTTCTCACTAAGGTATACAGCA
>Ga0210043_1001047_pt1 | contig 25870 bp, 27 predicted proteins | sample CryGeymet201501t_FD_183990 | JGI IMG/M metagenome (GOLD analysis project Ga0210043, IMG submission 183990) | Groundwater microbial communities from Crystal Geyser aquifers in Utah, USA - Crystal Geyser metaG 2015-01t (SPAdes) (version 2) | ecosystem: Environmental > Aquatic > Deep subsurface >... | reverse complement strand
GGCAACGTTCCCGTGACCCGATATGTATACACGGGCATGGGATCAGTTTCATCCGTGGTCGGGCCGGTCAGGTACACTTCCAAGGCGGCGGAGGTGATAGAGATATTCGCTGGCAAGGAAGAGTGGTCAATTTGTAAAAGAGAGCGATTTGTCACCACCCCAAACGGCCACTGGTATATCCGCAAACTCACATTGTCGTTGTAATTCCTGTCAGGTTCACCGCTATTCGTCCACGTGTCCGTAATGGCTGTAATCGTAACGGTATTGTCGCCAGTCGGCGTCGATGCGTTAATCGTGATCGACAACGCCTGGTTATCCGTAGCAGGCGGCGATCCCGAATCCGTCGCCGTGACCGTGAATGCCTTTGTCTCCACAGTAGTCGGCGTCCCGGAGATGATCCCCCCGCTTGAAAGCGCCAATCCAGTTGGGGGTGCCTGCGGCGCTCCCGCTAAGGTAAACGTACCTTTGATGAGATTGTAGTTATCATAGTTTACTGGAACATCGTATCCTGAAAACGTCATCCAGAACTCGGTATCGGCTCCGTTTGTAAACTTCGGGATGATGTTGTAGTACAGGCCATTCGTAACACCGTAATCACCCCACAAATCGTTATAATATACAGTAGTCCATGGCCCCCATGGTTCTGGAGCATCATAGATCCTTAGTTGCTGGATCTGTCCTCCGTTGACCGTCATGATGTACTTTGCAATCGTTGGAAAATATTGAACCTTCGCCGCAACATAATCGTAAATATAAGGAGTGCTCTCCCCGACCCTGTTTGCGTCGTAGTGGATAGAGGTCGCATTAGCCCACGTGCCCCACGCGGGAGACGCCGCCGTGCCGGTGAAGTATTCCCAGGACCCCTGCGTCATGAGTTCCGTCTTTGGAACTCTGGCTAAATAGATGTTTTTTAGATCCCCGCCCTTGCCTCCATACATATACACGTAAGTATCTCTGGCTCCAGCATATCCCATACCGAACGATGCAATTCCGGAAGGATTAAACCCGGTGGCTGTATCCCAGGTCCACCCAGCCGAAGTCCACGATTGCCCTAAATCCGTGGAGTAGGAAATTTTCATCAATGCGCTCGCGACGGCCGTCGTGACAACATATAGGGTATTGTCGATAGCGAACAGCACATCGGGTACGCCGAAACTCGACAGCGTTCCCCCGTAAGGAGCGTCACAACTTGCGCTATGCGTCGTTTCTCCCCAATCATCGCACCCGGTCCCGTCCGCCTTGCAGCCCCATATCTCCGTCCATGTGAAGTTCGGAGGCGTTCCGTTCGCCCTCACCAACCCGAAGCGGGTGCGGCACATCAAGTTCGTTCCGTCCGGGCCGCCGCCATCCCCCCAGGTCATGTACACATTGTTATCACCAGCCCACGCGGTATGCCACAAGTCAGATCCCGGGCCGGTAGTGACTACATTGGCATAATCCCATGCCACGCCAGAAATCGTCGTGCTTGGTGCGTAAGGGTAGCCCGGATCATATGGCGTGCTTCCGATAGACCAGAAATATGGAGGCGCACCACCGGTAGCGGCCAACGTCTGACTGTAGGGTGTACCAACCGTTCCATCAGGTAAAGTCGTGGTGGTAATAGAGAGGGTCGATGGAGCCGCTGATTCTACCGTCCAACTCCACGACTCGTTCAGGATGTTCCCCGCACCATCCGTCGCAGTCAGGGTGAAATTTGCAACCTCATCGTTGGTCAGTGACATCCCTGGATACGTGATCGCGTAACTGGCGGGCGTTCCCGTGCAGGTAAGCGTTGGAGTGCCCGTCGTGCAGGTCTTCGTGCCATCCGGTCCAGTCATGCTGATGGTGGATTGCGTTGTTCCTTCGTCGTCCGTACGGTCGTCCTTCAGCGTGAACGTATGAGTCGTCGTGGCGTTATCTACGCCGGTGGAACCTTTGGGCGGGGCATGGGATGTCGTGTAAGGAGGTTGCGCATCGTACCCGCCTCCGGCTCCAGTTAACTTCATCAGGATGATGTCATCGAAATATTTATTAAAGTTTGGAGTTGCAGGGGGACATGCCGGGGAACTGAACGGGAGATACCACCAGTCCATCCCCGACGTGCAAGCGTCTGTACCGACTCCCAAGTCCGTACAGGAGGTGCATGTTGGATAATCATTCATCCAGACGAGCCGGTTATAGAGGCCACCAGCAACTACATAGGTCGAGTTACCCGACTTTCCAAAACGGTAGTTAAAGGACTTGTTCTCAGAGGAAGCGTACATCACTCCGTCTTTATAAACTCGGATAAACCCATCACTTACCCCCGCTGCGGATGCAGGCCGTAAATGTATTTCCCACTGTACCCATGCACCCTTCGGCACGGCGGCGTATTTTGGGTAGATGGTGTAATCGGGCGGCCCCTGTTCGTTGACAAACGACAGAGTTGCGTATGCCCCGTTAATTCCCATGTTCCCAGCGGAATCTCCCGCCCAAAACCAATCTATAAAGATCCGCTGGTTCGCTCCGTCAAGGCCAAATTCAGAAATAATATACTCGTCATTGAATAGGGCCTGCGATTCGGTGTACTCGTAATACGACAGATATATCTCGCTGAAGGTACCTACTGGAGATGCTTGTATTTCCCAACCGATATCATCCTGCCCATTGTTGTATTGCCCACCAACGGAGTACGTCCCTCCATGTGCCATCGCGGATGTTTTTGTTCCTTGGTAGCGCCCCCAATATTCATCAGACGGCTTCGTTCCCTCAAAGTCTGTCGTCCGGATCAGCGACCATCCAGACGGGAGGGAATAACTGCCCGGTGTCTGTCCAGTGAGGAGGGCGGCTTGCACATCGAAAGATATGAGCAGGGCCACTAAAACATATAATAGTTTTCTCATCGCGCCCTCAGTCACACATTTTCGTTTTGAAGTTGAGATCCCACGTGTTTCCCGAGCCAGTGAAGTCCCAATCAGTTGCTAATTCATAGAACTCCTGTCCGTCAGCATAAGTCGCAGATCCATCTTTCATTATCCAACTGTCCGACGATTGGAACCCAACGTAATACGTTGTGCCAGAAGTCAGGGTGGGATGAGTAGAAAACATGCACTCGAAATAGCCGATGCCTGCGGGGACAGCACAAGACGCTTTTTGTACGAGATAGGTAGTGAGATTGGCAGAAGTTCCCACCCTTACCTCTATCCATCTTTCCGTCCCTGCCGTACCAACCTCAAACGATATAGAATATAGATCGCCGGTGACGCCGGGCTTGAAAGATTGTGCGTACTGTTCGATGTAGAAGACTTCGGTGTTTGTCGCTCCCCCGGTGTTTTGTACATCGAAGGACTGCGTAGAGCAGGACGCGCCGCCACCGCCGACTCTGCGCTTGATAACGCCGTCTGCATTGGCGAGTGAGGACGCGAGTAACAGGATCAGGATGGAGAGAAGTAGTTTCCTCATCGTCAGTTCACCGAATCCATAACATAGTCGAAGCACACCTGAACGAAAGTGTTCGTCCCAGTGTGACTCGTCGTATGCCAACGAATCCTGTTCCCTGCGGCTATCACTCCGTTGGTAAGCGATCCGTCATCAGACGCTTCCACACCATCCGTGGCGGTAATATCAGCATCAACTGCCGTCACCGAAGAACAGACCCCGTTAGTCCCAGTACATTTATCCAATCCACCAACTACGTTATCCCCTACCGAGTACACCTTAATCGTTGTGATCGTGACGGCTTGCTGGAACCGTTCAAGTGGATAATCGCTTTCATCTACAGCGTTGTCGATGGTAGTGCATTTGGAAAACTTTGCGATACCCGAGGTAAGGTATTCCAGCGTTGCCGTATTGTCGGCGTTCCGCTGCTTCGGAATGTTGGAAGTCCCGTTGAACCAGGACAGCCCCCCCTCCAGATTCGCCCCGGTTGGGTCCTCTGTGTTCATCACGTTTATGCCGTAGGCATTGTCGGTGCCCGCTGACTTGTACTGTAAGAATGTAGCCTCTCCCGTGCACGTCAGATTCCCCGTCTTGGAGAACGTGCACATCGAGTCTCCGTTGTCGAGTGCGATTATCAGCGTAGCGTCTGCGGATTTATACCGGAGCGTGAAATCATTGTCGGTGCCGAATCGTAAAACAATATCATCGTAGATGGTCGTGTTGTCCTGAATCGTGCCGGAGGACAGGTTGGTAAGCCGCGAAGACCCAGCCTGCTTGCCGACCAGTTGCGTCTGAACGTCGCTGGTTACTTCTGACAGGTAATCATATTCCGTGGTCGATACGTTCCCACCACCGATCTTGGAGGCATCGATCGCGGCGGCAGAGTTAATATCGGCGTCCACGATGGTGTTGTCGGTGATAGGAAAACTGAAGGAACCATTAACCGTCAAGTCGCCCTGGACCGTTACATTATTGTCGAACGTCCAGGGGATCGCCCCCGCAGCGGGTAAAAACAAAAGAGAGAAAAACAGCGTTAGTCCGATTGCACCGATTATTTTTACTTTACGCATAAGTTACCCCCGGCGGAGCCTGAAGAATCCATCGTTTGGTCCCGGCATTTGTATCCGGCGCGATCACGTAAGGAGAGTTCTCTGCCGCCCCGGAAACAGCATCCATCAGAAAGATGTAATAGTTCCCGCCCGACATGACTACCGCCTCGTCCCCGTCGAGAAGCGAGTTGCCGTCGATGGCATCCAGGGCGTTAGCAGCACCACCGGTCAGCACCCGCAACCCGTGATGGACAGTAATAATCGCCATCTATTCCCCCTTGTTTTCCGACGGGACGACTGCGAGCGGAGCGGGCGGGATTTCCTGTATCTGGCCGAGTGCCCCAATCAGCGGGGCGACCTCTATGTAGGGTTTGGAACCTAAATAATTCAGGATCGAATTAACTAATTTTTCAGGTACTGCGTATTGCTTCATGATCTTTTCTCCCTTAGATATTCTCACTGTGCTCCAACCTTCTCCCATGTGGTCGATCCGTCTTTATTGATGTAAAGAACACAGGCAGAGGTGGCCCAGAGAGTTCCTTTTTCAGCAGAGTGAGAGGGAGCAGGTGCATCTGTCGAAGGGGCTAACACTATTGGGCCGCCTTCACCGCCTGTTTTTGCAGAGAATTTTCCCCCGTATTTCCCTGTCCCTTCAATGCCAATTGATTCACCTGAGCGTAAGTTTATGAATTTGCCTGCGGAGCCAGCGGTACCTCCCACACTACTTGGTAATATGATGTATTCGCCATAAGTACAATTCCCAGTCATGTCCTGTGCATAAATGCCAACTTGAGAGTTTCTGATCCTGACCCCAATAACCCCTACATCTGATCCGAACGTAGAGGTGCCTAAGTCCAGCAATTCCTTCCAGTCCGTAGTTTCAAAATGATACAGATGGATTTGCCCATCTGCCGTCATGTTCGTCGCATTGTTCAGCGGATATCGCTTTGTTAATCCGGTGGCCGTCAGTTGTTTCCCGATCAACACCATGTAGTTTCCATCCGACGACATGATTGTGCCGCCGAACGTATGATCACCGCCATAGGCTTCGATCTTCCCGGCGTCGATCTTCAGCCCCGCCCCCGCAGTCGTATCATCGTCTCCTGGGGCCGTATACCCCGCCTGGATCTTTGCGTTAGCCGTTGTGTACTCGAAATAGTTGCTGGCGTCTCCGATAAAGATTCCGTCCGTGGCGAACTTCGCCAGCAGCAGTTGCGTCGGAGAGGTCGCATCGTAAATGTACAGCCCCTTCACGCCGGACACAGTTCCAAGCCGGATAATCGTCTGTGCCGCTGCGTTCTGAATCAGATACGACCCGTCGTTCTCCACGATCCAATCACCGGACTTGTAGACGGCGTCCCCGTCGATCTTCAGGTTGTCGCCCGCCGCCGCCCAGAACCCATAATCCCCGGCACCCCAGTTCCCCGTGCCGTCGTTCTTCGCCAGCCCGTTGAGGTACCCCATCGCGGTCTTCGTCGCGTCGGTCGCATCCTTCACGGAGATCCTGGCAAGTTCCAGGTCCAGTTCGATCCGCGCCACACCGGAACCACCGAGTCGCAGACCGTTCGTCGAATCATATTTGAGGTACTTCGCCGCGCTGCCGATGGCGAGGCCGTACAGGTCCGTCACGTAGCCGAGGAACCCGTTCAGGTTGCCGATCCGCAACCGCTCTGTGTCGGCAGAATACAGCGACACCCGCAGGGGAGACGCAGGTTCCAGGAGGATATAATTTGTCGATGCCCCGACTCGCAGCCGCCCGGGAAGCGTATTCGGAAGGTTGCCCGATGATGGCGTGCTGTCCGGACCGGATATCACGGGTGAGTACGCGGTCGTCGGCGTGTCCGAGGCGATGGTGATCGCGCCGGGAACGAGGTCCTCCCAATCATCGAGGACTTCCGAGAAGCGGATCGCGCTGATGGACACGGACACGTCCGGGTTGATCGTCAACTCGTCGATCAGGACGTTGTACGACCCGCCGTAGTCGGCGTAGTTGACGGTGATGACATCGTCGGGCCGCAACGCGAGAAGCGTTCCCTTGCCGGTGAAGGATACGTCCGCCGCCTTCAAGAACTTCCGCTGATAGTAGAGCGTCCCGAGCTTCTGGACCTGCTGCGTATCCTGCACGCCCGGGAACGTGATGACCTCTCCGTCTTTTACGTCCGTCGCCGACTTCGCGGGAACGAGGATCTTCAAGAACTGATCCTGCGATTCTCCCGTTTGCTGGAACGCAACGTACCCGCTGTCGGAGGTTCGTTCCGCGATGGCGTCCACGTACCGGAACGTATCCTGTCCGACGTCCTGCCCCTGCGGTTTTAGGACTTCGGCGTTCGTGACCGTCGCCTGCGATGTCTTCGACAGGACTTGCAATCTGATCTTCTCGCCGATGACGAGGGCCGAGTGGCACATGGTGAGGAGCCGCGACAGTACGGCCTTCCGGTCCTCCTTGTAGTAGAGCGCGAAGTTCCATCTCAGGTTCCAAGCGATGAAGGTTTCTTTCGCCACGTCGAAGGAGGCGAGGTCTAGATCGTAATCCAGCAGCCCCATGTTGCGGAGCACCCTCCGGATCACCTCGGCGGGGTTGATGTAATACTGTGACACTGCCGCAGAGGTCGTCGGAATATACGGAGAGGAACTTTCTCCCACTTCGCATTGTGCGCCCCACAAAAAAATACTATTCCCAACGCCCCCCGTTGGATATTGGTCTATGAAGAAAGCATTTGAGATGCTAGTGCTTATCGCGGTTCTTTTCCCATAGCATCTATACCACCCGTTGCCTACCGGAGTAATCCCATCCCCGTCCGCACCGCTGACGACAACGCCATTAGTTAAATCAAATACTGTGAGTGTGTTTTCTGCCCACGTAGCGGAGTGCCATTCGAAGATCAACCGATCAGATATATCTTTCTTGGCATACACGGAGAAAGTATATTCAACCCCGACAATTCCAGTAACACCTTGAGTTACAAACGATAACCCCGCGCCTGTCGGCGTAATTCGCTCTGCGGTCATCGTGCCATCGGGTGCTGTTGTCGCGTTTGCGTTTACCGTAACATTGGATTTATTCCACGCCGCATTATCGAACTGCTCCGAATACAGTAGGAGGTTCGTCTTCAAATCTCCCTGCGTGTCCGACCTCCGGAACTTCGTCGGCACGTCGAGGATGCGGTCGCCCGACATGAAGATGCCTGGATTCCCATCCGCGATCATCGCCTGGAACATCCGCCAGTTGACAGCGGCACCGTCCGCCACGGTGGACTGTTGGAACGTGAACCCCGCCGAGGTCCACGTAATCTTCGCACCGAGTTCCCGGGGGGACCGTACCTCGTCGATCGTGAACGTGTTCGCCGGGTCGCCGAGGATATAGTACCGGGCCGCTCCCGCGTACACGGACCGCAAGGGGATGTAGGCCGTCCCATACGGTTCCGGAATGCACATGCTATCCGGTGCCACCCCGTCCGCCACCGGGAAGATGTCGGAGATCAGCCGCGTGTTCGGATACGACCCCTGCAAGTACTCCTGCAAGAAATCCTCGCACGTCACGTCTATCTGCTGCGCGTACGGCGACGCCGACTTGATGCGGAACCGCCACGAGCCGCACAGTTCCTTCCCCGACCCGTCGTCGATCACGAGGCCGATGCGGACCGTGCCGCCAGAGAAGTTGACGGCGTCCAACACGTTCCCACTGTTGACGATGGAAAAGGAGACATCGTTCGGCGCGTGGATGCCGGATTCCGACTTCGACCGCCGCAGTGTGATCCCGCCGAAGTTGACGATCTTGAACGTGTGCGCCCGCTCCCACTCCGACCCCGTGTAGGAACCGGGGGCCATGAGCGCACCGGAGACTACCGTCTCGGAACCGGAGGACGCCTGCGTGCCGGTGGACCAGTAATAGGTGTTGTCGAGGTTGTCGGTTATGCGAAAATTCCATGTAACCGTCTTGTTAGCCGAGGCAATGCAGGCCAGTTGGCGAGTGCTGAAGGTTTCCATTAATCGACCACCCGGCCTAATACGCGGAGCCGCACGCCCTGGATGGACAGCCGCGACATGGCCTGCCCTGACCTCGACAGTTCGCTAGAAAAACGAACCACATATGTGTGGCCGTCTCCAAACGCATACTTGAACGACCGTTGCATCCCGTTCGCCTTCGCGGAATCGTTGTACCAGTCGAAAATAGTCCCGCTGTCCGCTTCAGAGAGGATGTTCCAACCGATCGTGATGTAGAAGATGGATGCCGTGCCGAACGCGATCCGTTCCTCGGACCCGTCCGCGCCCATGTGGACCATGCCGTTCTTCGCCGACTCCTCCGACACCACCCCCTGCGGGGTGATGCCGATGGCGGCGTTATAGTCGGGGGTGATCGTGGCCAAAAAATCGTACATTTCAACGGCGCTCAATTTACCGCCCTCTTTATCGCATCGGCCAGATTCGCGTTTCTCTGTACGTGCTTCGCCACCACGTCCGCGACCACCTTCCCGTCGAGGTACACGGGCACGCGCACGGTGATATCTCCCCCGCCGCCCTGCGATACCCCTCCCCCATGCAGGTTCTCCCAAAACTGCGGCGGCACGTTCTCCAGGAACCGCGAACGCTGCGGCTCATAGGTCGGCACGACCCACTCCTGCCCTCGTTCCCCGGCCATCGACGGACCATAGGTTAATCCGCCGATGGCGTACTCTGGTATGTAACGGGATTCCGCAGCATCTCTCGCGATGCGATCGGCTTCCGTCAGTGTTCTTATTACTCGCGGCATGTCTTCCAAATACGGAGTCTGCGAGGACAACAGATCAAGTTGCAGGCGCAGCATCTCGATCTGACGCGCAGCTGCATCCCGCGCCGCCGCATCCGCCGCTTGAATCGCCGCGACCTGCGCGTCCTTGACCTCGCCGAGTTGCGCAACATCACCCACAACGGCGTCGAACACCGCCTGATAATCCCCGCCGTACGTCCGCATGAACTGAAGGTATTCCTTTGCGTACCCCAAGAAGGAGGAGAGATCCCCTTCCGTCGCGCCGGGAGCGGTCGCCAACGTCTTCTGCCGCTCATACTCCGCACTAAACGCCTCCCGGGACACGACGGGCGCGAGTGAGGACAGGTTGATGTCGTTCAGCCACGCTTGGATTGCAGCCGACTGCTTCTTCAGGGACTCCGTCAGTTTGATCGTTCCGTCCGCTGCATCCTCGACGGCGGAGTAGTAATCGTCAGCCGCCCCGGACCACTTCAGCAGGGATACGTACGCCTCCTTACCGGCGTCCGTCGATAGGTCAAGTGCCTCTACGATGGCGCGATACCCGTCCCGCGTGGCCGGCAGGAACAGATTTAAGTCGGACAGCGCATCGGAGAGTTGCCCCTGCAACCTCACCTGCTTTTCGGCGTCGGAGAAGAACTTGTCGTAATACGTCGCGGCCGCATCCTGCAACTCCTCCAAGCCGCCCGCCATCTTGATGATCGCTTCAGAGAAGGCTATGACCGCCGCAGTCGATCCTGGGAACCCCTGATTCGTCATCGTCAGGATCTCGGTAACGATAGCCTTGTCGACCACCAGACGAGCGGCGGTTTCGAACAGGCCCTCGTTCAGCTGCTGGTACTGAGTAATAAGTTCCCCAAAAAGAGCCTCGACCGCCACATCACCTACCTTCGAGAAATATTCGGAGAGTGTTTTGTCGATCTCCTCGCCGGTCATCCCCTTCAGATTGATCCGCTCTCCCTTGAACTGATACGCGAGCACTGCGTCCACATCCGATCCGAGACCCTTCGCCAGTTCCGCGAGCGTCGTGCTCATGTTCTGGAAAACAAGATGGAACAGTCTGGACACGTCCCCGTCCAACGCTTTGTAGATCGTCTGATAAGAAGTCTTATCCGAGTGGAACCAGCCCCCGTCCTTCACCGTTTTGATGAGGGCGTACGACACCGCGTCCATGTATTCCCCGGCGATGATCCTGCCGACGGTCTGCCCCTTAAACTCAATCCCTGTGCCTTCCAAGGATTTCGACGTCCCGCCACCGAAGATCGAGCCGATAGCGTCGCTGAACCATCTGTTTGCGATATCCGTGATCTTATTATCCATGAACGTAAACGGCAGACCGCCGAACAAGTTCATCGGACTCATGGAGGATACATACGCCTTACCCATCCCGCTCATCGCCCACTGTTGCGCTTTTCCGGGATCAAAACCAAGTCCCGAGATGCCTGCACCGGTACCAACCGTCCCCGTCCGTACGATGCTTGTCACCAGCGCGGTGATGTTCGTGTTCAACTCCTTCATGGAGTTGTGAATACCGGTCAACTCCCGGTATTCCAGGTTGTAGGTGTCCTCCAGAAGTTCCAACGACTTTGAGATGGACTCGCTCCCTGTGCCTGCCTCCGCGCCGAGGACGGTGGAGGCGGGAAGCGCAGCGGCGGAAGAGGCCCCGCCACCGCCAAACGACATCCCGGCAGAGGCCAACAGCGACCCCATCGCCGCCGCCATCGCCGCGATGCGGGCGAACGCGGTATAGGGATCCCCGAGGCCCTGGTTGGCGATCGTGGCCACGGCGTTCGCGACAGCGACGGCCTGTTGGAGGACGATCATCGCCTTCGCCGCTTCCTGCATCTTTGCGTACTCGGCGGAGTTCTTGTCGTACATGGAACCGATGGCGTCGAACGCGTAGGCCATATCCCCAGCGGCATCGAACACCTGCCGGGCCTTCTTCTCGAACATCTTCTGGTCGAGTTCCCCGATCTCCTGCGAGGCCTTCTTCGCGGCGGCGGTTGCGTCGATACCGGCGGCAATCCTCGCATCCCGCTCGGCCTCGATCAGCGCGACCTTCCGGTCGTGCGCCTCCTGCTCGTACCCGACAATGGAGTCGTAGAAGTCGGCCATCGCCGCGGGGTCGTTTATCTCCTTCCATGCCTCGAACTCGGCGTCCCTCATCCCTCGGACGGTATCTAGGTACTCCTGCGTCATGCCCATCTCGGCGGCGAGGGCGTCCATCGCGATCGCGCCTTCTTCAGCGTACCGCTTGCGGTCCAACTCCACGATGGCAGCCGCCATCTTTTTCTCTTCCGCCCACGCCTCGTCGTCCAACTTGCGGAGGGTGTCGTGGTACTCCTGCGTCATTCCAGCCTCGGCCATCAGCGCGTCGTGGACGAGCTTGCCCTCTTCGGCCCACATCTTCGCGACTTCCTTCTCGCGAGCCTTACGCGCTATCTCCGCGGCTGCTTTGTCGGCCCCGTCCCCCTTGTCGTCCCCGCCCGTACCACGCCGCGGGGCAGGTGCGGAAACCTCCTTCATGCCCAGCCTCATAAGCTCGAAGTTCCTGTTCGCCTTCTCCGCCAGGTCTTGCGCTGACGCCGCCATCGCATCCATCGCGATCTTGTACTCTTCCGCCTTCCCCTTCGTAATGCCTAAATGATCCGTGATCGACACAAGGGCTATGATCGGCCCCATGATTAACCCGGCTACCGCCGTCCCAAAAGAAGCGACGGACTGGAACGTGGCGACCAACCCCGCTCCAAGCCGAAGGAGAACATCCCCGATGATGAGTTTGATGTCCGTGATCTGCACCTTCAGCGCGTCCAAACGCTCCTTCATCGTCAGCAGTTCCAGGTTATGCCGGGAAAGGGCCTCCTTGCCCGCGTCGATCGTGGCGTTCAGGATCGCGAGCTTCTTTTCCTTGTCCGTCAACTGATCGACCGTCTTCCCGACGGCGGCAGCCATCGCCTCGTTCGCCGACCCGAGCTTCAGCATCAACCCGAGGTTGTCGAGGATCAGCGGCGATCCCCGCCCGATACCACGGGCGATATCATCGAACGCCTGCGTCGCGGTGATGCCCATGTCTCTGGACTTCGCCCGGGCGATTGTCATCAAGTCGCCGAGCTTCTCAATGGGGATGCCGAGAGAAAGCGCCGTGTTCATGCTCTGCGTGAGGGCCTTATCGTCGATCAGTCCACTGGAGAGCCGCTTAATCTTGCCGAACACTTCTTCGGCGTCGGCCCCCATGCTCTGCGCCATGCCCCGGAACGCAGAACGAGACTGCTCATATTGCGCGGCCTGCTCCGCGAAATTCCAAGCCCTGCTCACGGCGAAATACGCCGCTGTGATGACGGCGGTCGTGGCAAGCCAGTTCTTCTTCATGGTTTCAAGTAGCGTCGCCTGGTGACCGAACTGCTGCTCGTTGATACGCTTGATCTGCTCCGCGTGCGCCTGCTGCGCCCGTGCGATCTCGTTCCCGGTGGAAGTAGATTTCGCCTTGATCATCTCCAGCGAGTTGGTTGCGCTCCGGCGCATCGCCTCGTAGATCGCGTCGGACTTCACGCCGAGGTTTTGGAAGTTCTTCTCGATGCTTAAGGAGGTAGTGGTCGCGCTCTTGATGAGCTTCTGCTGGTTGCGCTCAAAGCGGGAGGCGTCGAGGTCGATTTCTAAAAAAATACTTCCGACAGACATTATCTCTTCACCTCAGGAACCTTCTGGATGCCCTTCTCGATCCTGTCGATGAGTCCGTTCTTCATCTCGCTAAACGCGAACCGCATGAACGGACGCGGGGACATCTTGGCAGTCCCGTACTCAACCATGTGAGCGTATACTACTTTTGCATTCCCGGCGTACACGCGCACATTACCGGGACGGTCAGACTTCAGAACCCGGCGGATGGAACCCCGCAAGGAGCCCGGTTCCCGCCCGGTCCATTGTTTCCCCATGAAGGATACCGACTGTCCCTTCCCGCGGCCCCTTGTCGGAGTGAACGATACCATTCTAAGCACTGTTTCCCCCGACCGCGTGACGGTGCCGACCGGACATCTTGCCCTAGCCGCCGCCGCTACATCGTCCATCACGCCGATGACGGCGACGATCGCCTCTTCGCGCACCTGGCTGAAGATCTCTTTTGCTTTCCAGTTGGCAACGCGCATCCCTACTCCCTTTTCTCGTTGATCCGCTCCAGCATCCATCGCGACAGCGCGAGGATCTTCCTGAAAGTAGCCGGACCGTTGCTAACCCTGTACCGGTCGATCGCTTCCCAGACGGCCAAGTGATTTATATCCACCGGCCCACCTTGCCCCATGATCCACTGATTCTGGACGATGGAGTACAGCGTGATCGCGTCTTCGTTCTCATCGAGCATTACCGGACGGCAGGTATCGCAGGGAGGGTCCTGCGGAGGGATACGACGCCCATAGAGGTCGCGGCAGGCGTCACAGTTGGGCTGGTAATCCACCCGCCATTCCGCGACCTCTATGAGTTTTTTATTTCATCCTCTGCCATCCCCGCGTTCGCCCCGGTGATGATCTGGAGGCACCTACCAACGAACCGGGCGAACTGCGGGATACCCATCAACTTCACCTTGTTCTCCGTGGTACAGGGGATCTCGTTGCCGTCCTTGTCGAGGATCCCCTCCCACCCCTGGATGGCGTGATCCCAGATCAACTCGCCTTCCTTCTTCTTCTGCTCCGGCGTCTGATCCTCGTACTCCACGCGCTCCATCTTGCGCGATTGCTTGTTGAGCACGAACTCCTTGATGACTTTTCGAGTCTGCTCCCTGATGCTTTCGATAACGTCCGTGCCCGCGATACGGATGCGGACACGTCCGGCGTCAGGTTCCGGGTCAAGGTACGTCACATCGCCGTTCTCCTTGATCTCCGACCGGAAGAACTTGAACCACTCGCCCTTCGCGTCGTCCGATAGATCGAATCTCATCTTTCCTCCCCGTTGGGGTCTGATGCTGTGTTAGATAACCCGCTCCATCGCCTTCGCGGAAACCTTCCCCTCGAAGGAAACCGTAGCAAGGGCGTTCTTCGCCAACTGGATCCCGCCGAACTTCGTGATGATGAGCTTGCCACCAGCCGCCACCCGCCAGAACACGCTGGTGGTCTCGTAGAAGTACAGGTTCGTCAACTCCGCGCCCGTGTTCGCCAGCGCGTTCAGTGCGACCTGTCCGTCCGTGTCCGCAGGATCATAGTTGCCGGAGAACGAGAACGTCCCCCCGTCGCCGATACCCGCTTCCACGAACGTCTTCACCGTGTCTCCGAACGCGGTCGCCTCCAGAACGTCGGGGACGAAACCGCTGAGGGTCCACGTGCCCATGCCTGCAACCAAGTTCGCTCCGTAGCGCACAGAAGCCAGCCGCCCGCCGATCGCACTCATTGTCGTTCCTCCTGATCGTATTTGTCTGAGGGTTAAACGTCACAAAACGCGCCACATAAAAGAAAAGGTCCGCCGGAGGGCGACCCTTGGAATCTTCACTGTCCACCTTTTAGTTTGTCGCCATCGCCTCCTTGTTCGCCGTGATTTGCTCAGGCAACATTTCCTCCGCCACATCCCACCTGGGTGGATCGCCTTTCTGCGGGATGCCAAGGACAGTCGTGTCGATCCGTGGGGCATCAGGGAATCTTTTGTGCAAAAACATAAAGCGTTCTTCGAAAATCTTGTCGGGAACCCATTGGAAACTCCGCATGCAGTAATGCTCACAGAAGGCGTCGATCACCCAAGCACTCCCGCCCATCTCCCACGCGAGGCAGACCGCCATCGTGCCGTACAGGTCGAACCCTTCGAGCGTCTCGTCAAACCGAAATCCTTTCTTCATGTTCACGAAAATGCAGCACTCGTCGAAGCAGACTACCGGATGAGGATATGAAACGTCCGTCCGGTTGAAATGCAGCGGCGTCCTCATGTCGTGAAATCGCCCGCAGTAATGCCCGTCATGATCCTTGCCGACTACCCCGGCGACGATCCAATCCTCCGGTAGAAGCCGCAACTGATCCTCGACCTGCTTCAACCACCCGCTGCGGTAGAACACGTCGTGATGTGTCAGCACCGCAACGTCCGCGCCTTCGGCCTCAATGACCTCAAGGAGTTTGTTCAACCCCTTCGTCGCCGAGTCCGGGTTCTTTATCGTGTGGCACGGAATGGCCGGATCCAGTTCTGATTTACGAAGCACTTGGTCCAACCGCATCATGTCGTTCGTCATTACTCCGAAAGAGAACTTCATGCGAGCCTTTGAAACAGCGCGACTCCACACAAAGTCATCGTCTTCGAAGTCCACTCCCCGATGAACGCGAACGCGGGATTCTCCTTCAGTTCTGCTACCACGCGGGGTACGCCCCATTGATGCAAAGCGGAGTCGTGGAGCATCAGGAAGCCACCGTCGCGAAGGAGGGTGGCGTACATCTCCACGTCCTTCTTCACGTTCTCGTAGTAATGCACCCCGTCGATCATCATGGCGTCGAACACGTGCCCGAGGCCAACGACCGCATCCCGCACAGAATCATCACCCGACTTGCCGATCACTTCCGTCGTCCTGATCCCCACGAGCACTTGCGGACGGTTGACGCATCGCGGATGTTCGTTCGTGTCAACCAGCACGATCGTCTCCGGGTGAAAGTAGTGGTTCATCAGGTACGTCGTCCCCCCTGCCGCAACCCCGATCTCCAGGTATGATTTTATCGGTTCCCCCGATTCGAGGATGGCCTGTATGCACGGGGCGATCTCATCGGGGACCTGCTGGACAAAGATCCCGCCGACGCGCTTCCCGCCAAACGTCGGTATATCGTCCGACCCGGCGTCCTCAACGAACTTGATGATCTCGTCTACGCTTTGCATGATTCCCGTTCCTCCGCCGTGGTATCCCATTCCTCCCGCGCCTGCGCCGCCTCTGTGGGAGTCCGCCTCCCCACATCGAGAAAGGTCCTTTCGTCGCCGCCCATCTCGCTATCTTCGATCCACACTATTCCGATCCACTCTGCCCGCGTGATCTCCGAGAGCTTTTTCCTCATTCTTTTCCGTCCTCCGCAAACTTGGTCTGGAGGGAATCAATCGGTACCATCTTGTATCTTTTCAAGATGAGTTTGATCTTGTCGTACTCTTCTGTTTCGACATAGAACGCCGCACCCGCCATCACGAGACTGTCGGCTTCAAATGTAAGATTTACCTTCCTTGTTTTCATCAGGTCGAGTCCGAGAATTTCGCATATCTCCTTGCCGACGTTTTTATTGCACGCGATCGCCATCGCCCCTCCCTCAGTTTTTCTGCATGATGGTTTCGTAGTCCAAATCCGCCTGCCAATATTCCCCAGTGCCGAGTTCCGTGTCCGCCGAGATGCTCGCCAACGATGATCCCTGCCGGTTCATCATGATGTGTGTGTTCCCGGTGACCGTGAGCAAGCAGTTATCGTACAACGCTTTCAGGTTCGTCACGATGTCCTCGATCTCCGTGGACCCGGACGCTGCGGAGAAGATCGAGAACTGAATGATGACTTCCTCAAGTTTCTCTGCGAATGTGTCTCTCGGCACGTCGCTGATGAGGTAGTACACCGCGTACGGCCACGTCGGATTCTGCGGAGCGCGGGACTTATAGAGCCGCCCGCCGATAGACGTGGAGAAGGCGGAGCCAGTGAACTTACCGTAGATGGCAGTGGTGAGGTTCTTCACGCGATGACTTCCTTACAGAGGAGGTCAAACCACTCGTGCGCTTCGTTCGGGTCCGTGATCGACACGATGGAGAAGTACCGTCCGTTGTAGAGGACACGCCAGGAGGCCTTTAGTACGGTACGATACCTGATGCGTATGCGGTGAGTCGCAACCATCGTCGGTGCCGCAGACCGGATCTGCTCTGTCGCCGACACCGGCCAGATCGCCGCGAAGATGGTCGTTCCCACCGGGAGGACTGAAATCCAAGAGGCAGAGAATCCGCCCATGCCGTCCCCGACCATCGTTGACGCTTCGAGCGTGATCCGCTTGTCAAGGTTGCCAATCTGCGTCATGCAAAGTTTCCCCACAAGCGACATGATGCGAGAAGCCGCTCCGCCGTCTTATTCTCCACGACCGACTGCCCGATCACCGCATCTCCCCGCCCGCGATACATGTCGGCGCACAGGAGCTTGATCGCGCTCTTGATGCGCGCAGGAACCAGCGCGGCCGTCGTCCAACCACAAACGAATCGGATGGAAATGGGATTCGACGGGTAGGCGGTGAAACTCGGCCACGTCTCCCCGTACGGCAGCACGATTCGTCCGAAATCTTCCCCGTTCGTCTCGACAAGGTACTCCGTCGTAACGACCATCGTCGTCTCGACGCCGTCATCCTCTTTGTACTTCACACTCGTCACGGAGGCGAGGTTCCCGAACGGAAGGACGATCGCGTTCCCTGATGGAAAAGCATCAAGGAAGTAATCCCACGTTGCCGTCATGATCTGCCGCCGCGTGATGTCCTCGACGTGTTCCCGTGCGGCCGTATTGATGGCATTCAGAAGATCATCCTCTGCCGAGGTCGCCGCGTTCCGCACGATCGAAGTACCAAACTCGCACGCGGCCAGCAGCACCTTCGCTACGGTTCGGATGTACCGTTTCGTCCCGGTGTACGCCTTCTCAAAGGTGGCGTTATCCGTCGCTGTTGTGACCTGCGTAAACGCGCCGGTAGCCCAATCGGTCCACGTCGCGTCGTCATCGGACTCCTGGATCTTCACGTCCGCCGTGCCGGTCGCCGCGTTCGTGCCGGCCTCGAGTAGGACAATTGCGGAGTACCCGAGGACTTCTTTCGACGCACCTACGTGCGTTGTGTAGTCATTGGCGATGGCATGGGAGCCGGGGGGGATGGACTGCGTGCTATCTACGTTGTCGGCGAAGGTTCCACCGTCGTACCGCAGGTGCAACTTCAGTTCTGCGAGGGATACCGGTTCAATCGTCGGAGCGGTGTAGAGAGTGACCTTCAAGGGCGTCTCCTAGTACCAGAGCGTCACGGCGCAGGTAACGTTGTCAGAAGCCGCGTTCCCATAACCCTTCAGATACCCGATGGCGTCCGGACCCGACACCTGCCACGAACCGTCCGCGGGGAGAACATGACCAACCGTTGCGGAGGGTGTCGTCTGGAACGACCAGCGCGTCGCGGTTGTGGGGCAGGAGATGGTGGCTGCTATGGGGGTCAACGTGTTATCGGACCCGCCCAAATACGTCCCGCCGTCCCTTGCCACGAGCGTAGAAATCGTACTGGCGGTATTATCGACGTAGATCATCGTCGTCCGTGGAGTCTTGCCCGCCAGCGGCATCACCCCGCCGAACCGATCTGGGATGGCATCGTTCCCGCGATACGCGATGGACGACGAATCCGCGGCGTAGACCACCCCGGCGAAGATTGCAAGGATCGAAATTGCAACGAGGTACTTTTTCATCTCATCCCCTCCGGGGAAACAAAGGGGCCGTCGGGAAGACCGACCCCGTCAAATAGTTGGTTACCGAGGACTCCACACCCGCACGTAGTCAACGTCCGCCGTCCCGAGTCCGGTCCCCGCTTCCTTGTGGGCCATCAGGAACGGCTGAAGGACAACGTTCGTCCCCGTGCTCATGTCAAAGGTCGTACCCGTCGCAACCCCAACACCGTCGATGTAGAACTTCACGGATGCCGGGGTAGTCATGTCGATCCGGAAGATGTTGTACGTCCCTGCCACGGCGGTGACGCCGGTAGCAACGGCATCGTTGTCGTTCGATGTATCGTCGGTATGCACCGTGACCGCGCCCGCACCGTCCAGGCAGAAGAAAGCGTGGACCGTCGGCCCCGCATCCGCCTCTGCGATCGGCCCCTCGACGTAGGCGTTCGCGAGCCCGAAGTAAACCTCGGCCTGCCCCGTCGGGAGGACAGCAACATTCACGCGGCACTCGAAGATCGGACCCTTGTCGATGTTGAAGTTCAAGGCATCGCCGAGATACAGTCCCGATTCTTGTTTCTCGCTCTGTGCATCCAACAAAAGGCGGACCACACCGCCGGGCTGGTTCACCAGGATCGCAGGGAGGGCCACCCCGACCGCGCTGGTATCTTTCACGGTCCAGCCCGCGACGCCTGCCGCCGTGGTCCTGATGACCGTGCCCTCGAAGTCATCCTCGAACACGAACGGCGCGAGGGGCCTCACCGTCTCGAAAGTACCACCATCGAAAAACGTCAAGATGCCGTTGATCCACTTGGATTTCGTGCTCATCTTCTACTCCTTCCGGCCTCTCGGCCATCCTCTCGGATGAAAGGATCAGGGGGGCGGCCCCGAAGGACCGCCCCGTCAGGTGATTTACTTCAAAACAGTGCCGGAACGGTTGCTGGAGTAACGAGGCTCCAAGATCGCAACCGCATGGCAGATGCCACCAGTGCCGGCGGCGACCGTCACGGTCAGCCACTCCTCGCCCGAGGCCATATCCGCGGCGTTGATCTCCACGACCATGAACTTGTTGGAAGCCGCCACAAGGCTGATCGTGGTGGTGCTGGCAGCCCACGCCGTGAGGACGTCACAGGACGCCGTGCTGTCCGCGACCGCCGTGCCGATCACCGCCCCACCTGCGGCGTACTTCGTAGGAACGGCGGTCGTCTTTGCACCTTCCGTTGCGCCGCTCTTCGGCGTGAACGTGATGTCCGTGGTGACGGCCCCGAACGTGAAGATCAAGGTCGCCTTGTGGGCACCGGACATGTTGATGCTGTCGCAGTCCGTTCCGGTGGAAACGTCCGCGCTGTTCATGATCGGTACGATCTTATAGTTTTCCGCTAACATGTCATTTCCTCCCTTTGGCCTTTGTTGATGGGTTATGAACGAGTTGCCACGGTCACGAACGGCCCACGCGTGTTGCTACCCTTATAAGGGGTCAACGGCGACTTCCGGAGCGGCTGGCAGTCGTAGCGATACGTCCACCGGAAGACCTGCTCATCGTAGATGAACTGCACGTGGATGGATACCGCCGACTGGATGCCGCCCTTGTCGATGAACACCATCTCGTTCAGGTCCGCGAGGATGATGTCGCCGACGGTGCCCAGCGTCGAGCACTGCTCGACGGAGAGCATCTCGCGCCCGTAGAGCGTGTTGAACGGCCGGCCTGCCGCGGCGTTCGCCGGCAGGTACACCGGCACCCCGCCCGTCCCCACGGCCAGGGTCATGGTCGCCAGGGAAGGCTTGATGTCCCGGTTGATGAGCCAGATCGCGGAGTTCTCCGAGGAGTCCAAGAGCCTCGCGTCCATCTTGACGATGTTCTCAAACGCCACGGTTGCCGCGGCCTGCCCCGTCTCTTTTGGCACCGAGACGGTGGCCCCGGAGTTGAGGATACCGAGTCCCTGGCCGGCTCCCGAACCGCTGACGATCACGTCATCCAGCTTGAACCCGAACTCGCCCGGGAACCAGCGGTTGACCAGCGCTGACAGCGCCGTCGCGTCCTGCAACAGCTCGTCGGTCGCGTACATCAGGCCGAAGAGCTTGTGCAGTTCCATCTCGAACTTCCGCCACTTCGGCTTCGTCGCCGTGACGGTGGCGGCCTCGGCAGCGTGGTAGACCTGGATGCCGCCGTACCGCGAGCCGTTCGCCCGGCTCGTCTCGTCCATCAGGTTCGCCTTGAGCCCGTTGGCGTTCGCGCTGATCGGGATGTGGAAGCAGCGCCGCGAGAGCAGGCCGGTTGCGATGGCCGCCTCGCTCAACACGTTGGACATGTCCTTCTCGACGAGGAACCCGCCTTCAGACGGGATCCCCTCGTTCGCGCCGGTCGCCGCCGCGCGGACCTTGCTGAGACGGCCGATCGCCTCCGCGCGAGCGCTCCCGGAAACGTCCGGGTTCGCCGCCCGTGCCACGTCGAGCAGCTGGTGCCCGATCGAAGAATACACCCGAGGCGTCCTGTTCCCCCCGCCCCCCGGAGGAGCGGCGGCCAAGGCGACCGCCTTCTCGACGGCGTCGAGCTGCTGCGTCTTGGCCTGGATCTGGCCCTCCAACTTCCCCACATCCTGCGCGATCTTCATGACCTGTTCCGTCAGCAGCGGGTCCGCGTGTCCCTTCTGCTCGATCGCCTCGAACCGTTCCTCCGTCGCTGCCCGGAAGTCTTCCTGAGCCTTCGCGAGCGCCTCCAGTAACTTCTTAAGCTCTTCCATCTCCCGTCACCTCCAAGGTTGATATAGCGTTGTCATTTTTGTTGCCAGTGCCGCAATCCCAGCGCATTCCTCAACCGCGGTCTCCTCCCTGCGTCCCGCAGGGAGTGTCTCCGCCTCGGGGTCCTGCTGGCGTCCCGCTAGCAGGGCCTTGGCCTCAGAACGAGAAACCCCTGCGTCCCGCAGGGCCTTCTCCAACTCGCGATCCGTCGGCGTGCGACGCGCCTCCCGAGCGAGTAAGTCAGGAACGTTTGAGAACATCGACAGGTCGAACTGAGCCTTAACCGCCTTACCGGAGGTCAGCACGGTGTCGACGAAACCTTTCTCCTCGGCTTCCTTGGCCGTCATCCACGTCTCGTCGGCCATCATCTGCTTCATCTCTTTCTTCCCGGTCTTCGTCTTTCCGAGGTAGATGTCCAACAGGTTTCCGCCGATCTTCTCCAAGAGATCGGCGGTCTCCCGCAAGTCGTGGTAGTTCCCCATCGTCAGGACCCAAGGATCGTGGATCATCAGCATGGTGTTCGAGTACGCCTGGACCTCCTTACCGGCCATCGCCAGCACCGAGCCCATCGACGCAGCGACCCCCTCGACACGGGTCACTACCCGGGAGGAATGGTTCGCCAGCGCGTTGAAGATCGCCGTGCCGTCGAACACGTCGCCGCCGGGAGAGTTGATCCGCACCAAGATCGTCTTCGCCTTGATCCCGTTGATCGCGCGAACCAACTCAGTCGCATCGTTGTAGGGCCAGCCGATGACGTCGTAGATCATGATCTCGGCCTCGTCGTCTGACTGCGCCTTCACCGAGTACCAGTCCGGCTTTTCCAGCGACTTCCCCCAGAACCGGGAAACGGCCTGTGCGTTCTTAGCGTTGCGATAGGTCGGCCTCATCTTTTCTTACCCCCGTCCGGTGGTTTCGCTTCTTTAACCGTGCTCGTCCTCGTGCGGTACGTATTCCCGCCCGCGTACGGCGGCTTGTCTTCCAGCTCTCTCGCCTCGTTCGGGTTGATGATCTCGGCGTTCACGCCGATCTGATACCCCTGCATCCGGTCGAGGAAGTTGGCTCGCTGCAACGCGTCCAGGGAGAACTTCGGGTAGTATAACTTCCTCTCCTCGGGCGACAGCAGGTCACGCCGGATGACCTTCTCGTAGTTCACAACGTCCGGTGTAATCCCGAACATCGCAAACGACCGGGTAAACTCTTCAGCCGACGCGTACGTGGGTGCCTTGTCCCCGCTCTGGATGAGCATCAACGGCACGCGGAACAGTCCACAGACCTGCGCCTCGCTGAACTTCATCTGGTCGAGGAACTGCGCGTCCACGAGCGTCACCTTCGGGAACTCGATGTCCATCCCTTCGTCGATCAGCATCAGCTCGTGCGTCTTGCCCAGGCCCGCGTACTTCTCGGTAAGAGCCTGTTTCAAGTTCGCATGCGCCTGGGTACTAAGCGACAGCGGGTGCTTGATCACCGCCCCGGGGTGCAAGCCACGGCCGAAGTACCGGCCGAGGAACTCCGTGCTCGCCATCCCCAGCCCGATCGTCTCCCGCGCGTACTCGATCGGATTCACTCCATTTACCCCGTCCAGGGTGAGCCCCCGGAAGTGCATGATCCGCTCGCCCGGGACCCGCACCACCTCGCCCCCGACCCGCACGTGATAAGTCAGCGTGTAATCCTCGTGCTGCTCAACGCGCTGGACCCGATCTCCGCTAAGAGGAACGAGCATCTGGACCGGCCGGCCGGGAAGGCCTACCTTGTAGACGTAAAAGTTTCCCCGGAGACAGACATGCGCCTCGCACATGCCCCAGAAGTCCCAAGCCGTCATCCATGGGTTCGGTTGGTCGTGCAACTGCTCATAGAGCTGGTAGTTCGTAGCCCTGGCTTTCGTACCCACCTCGATCAGGTGACAGGGCAGCATCGCGATCGTGAAGGCGCGCACCCGCACGCAGCTCTGCACCGTTGAGAGACGCAGGGCAGAGTCGGAGTTTACCGGCACCCCGGTTGAAGTCGGAACAGCACCGCCGAAGAACGCCCCGCCCGGAGAATACCACTGGTCGTCTGTCGGAGACATGCTCCGAGAAGCTTGTGGCCGAAGGCGGTCAACGAGTCCCATGTTTCCGCTCCATCAAGATGCCTCCCGCCAGGATCAGCGCTCCGCACACGGTGAATGATACCCACGGTTGGAGCAGGTACAGGCCGTACCCAAACAGCACCAGACCGCACAGGACGATCAGGTCGCGGACGTCAAACCCCGCTCTCACCCTCCCCACCAGGGACCGAACGGCCTCGGCAGTTTTCATCTTATCTCCTCAGAACGTCAGGACTTGCGCTTCGGGAAGCTCCCATGCTGAGACCGCCGGACCCTGCTTCAGCATCGCCCTCGATAGGGCCATAATCATGGCGACCGGCCCGTCGATCTTAAACTCTGCTTTCTCTTTCGTCGGGTAGTAGTACTTAACCGGCCCGGACTGCCGCCCCTGCTTCTTGACGACGTTCCCCATCATCCACGTCATCACCGGGTCACCATTGTGCCACAGCTTCTGGTCAGCGACCCGCGCCTCCAGTTCCTTCATCGGTTCACTCATCAGCGCCGGTCCCTGGTTGATCTCCACGCACCGCTCCACGCCCAGCCACTCGGCCACGTTGTTGATCAGGTAGGTCGCTTCACGGGGATCGTACCCAAGTTCCACGATCGGGCAATCCGCATGGAGCACCTTCAGGTCGTCCTCGATGTACTTGAAATCCGTCCGGGCACCGGAGGTCTCGGTGATCCAGCCCTCCTTCACCCACTTGGCATAGTGCTCGTTCCCCGCGAGTTGGACCGTGTCTTCCGGCAGGTAGTACTTCCCGAAGGTGGCGAACCCCCGCTCCATCTCGAAGATAAACACCGCCGCGCAGACATCGATCTTGCTCGCGAGGTCTAGCGCGGCGTAGCAGGTCTGCCCCTTGAAATCTTCAAAGCGCAACGACTTGTCCTCGCAGGCCGCCCACTTTGTCATGTTCATCCAGGCGACCCCGGCGTTCATCCACCTGTTCAGGTGCTTGCAGAAGTTAATGTTCTGCTTGCTGACGTTGGTCAGGGACTCGCGGTATTTCCGTTGCAAGTAATCCGCGTTCACCGACACGTTGTAGTTCGGGTTCGCCTTTTTCCAGTTCTCAAAATCCCGGTAGTCGTCCTCGGCATCAATCCCGTAGATGATGGCAAAGAACGACTCGTCCTCAATCGTCCCTTCCAAGACCTTCACCGCTCGAACGTGCAGGTCATAGCAGGGTGTTGAGGTGTCCGTGCCGGCCGTTGTGATGACCAGCATGAGCGGCTGCTCCCGCGCCCCCATGCCAGTCTCCATCGCGTCGTACTGCTCGGCGGTCCGGTGCTCATGATACTCATCGATGATGGCAAGGTGGGGTGACGACCCCTCACCTGGTTTTCCGATGATCGGTTCAAACCGCGACATGTCGGAAAGCTGGTAGATGCACGTCGGGTTCTTTGGGTTTCCCGAGAGAGAGATCCCAAAGTGATCGCGAAGGTTCGGTGCATTGTTTGCCATCTGCCACGCGGGTCGAAAGACTTCCAGCGCTTGCTTCTCAGAGGTAGCCCCCGAGTACACCTCGGCACCCTTTTCCCCGTCTACCGCCAGCATGTAAAGTCCCGCATCTGCCCCGTCTATCGACTTTCCGTTCTTCCGCGGGATCTCAATGTATGTGGTATTGAAGCGCCGCTTGCCGTCCTTCTTACGGACCCACCCCCAAATAGCACACCGGATGAAGACCTGATACGGGGAGAGTTTCAGCTTCTTCCCGGCCCACTTTCCCTTAACGTGAGTAAGTTTCTCCGAGAAAGAACACCGCCGTTCCGCAGGACGGTAGGGCTTTCCCCTGCCGTTCTTCAACACCGGGTTAAATGTATATGGAAAATCTGAATCACCCTGGCGCGCGATGTCTCTCAGGTGACGACGACACGCGAGCTTTACCAGGTTTCCTGCCGGGATCGTTCCGCTAAGCACGTCACCACAATACTTGTCGGCGATCTCAACGTATGTCATCTAAAAACCATCAAATTCATTCTTACCCTTGAGTTGTTTCTTCGCGCCGATCTTTTGTGAGGAAGCTGGAGTCAAACCAAACTCGGTGAGCAGTGAGTGAACGCGCCGCGCCGCCTTATCACGCAGCCGTACCACCGGGTTTTCCTTTAAGATAACCGCCCCCGTAGCGGTGTTTGTCTTATAGACGTAGTTGTTTTGTTGTTCCCCACCCACGGTAACCACCTCGTTCAATATCTTGTCGAACCGCTCAACCTCTTCCATGTGACAGGCTAAAAGCGCCAGCGCTTCCGTATGTGTCCCAGAAGCCAACCCAACCGCCTCGAGGCGCCGCACCATGTGCCGAAAGATCCCCACAGCTCGCCGGTTCAACCAGACAGGCGGCAGCGGTCTCTTTGAAGACGCCACGTAAGTTTCCCGATCTCGACAGGGCCGGTGTGTCCCCCTAGCCTGTTTTATCGCGATCGGGATCACTTTTCGTCCCATAACCATCACCGAGCCCCCCCAAGTGATGCGTTTTACTTTTGGTCTTACAGGAAGTTCGG
>Ga0210043_1001044_pt1 | contig 25923 bp, 20 predicted proteins | sample CryGeymet201501t_FD_183990 | JGI IMG/M metagenome (GOLD analysis project Ga0210043, IMG submission 183990) | Groundwater microbial communities from Crystal Geyser aquifers in Utah, USA - Crystal Geyser metaG 2015-01t (SPAdes) (version 2) | ecosystem: Environmental > Aquatic > Deep subsurface >... | reverse complement strand
AGGTGTAAGAAATAGGGGTTGCCGATTTCAGGGGTGGTGCCGTTGACTATGTCGGTCGCATCCGCCCGCAGCGTGAACCTGTCGAGATATGATGGCGTGGCGATTGCCTCGATCTGCGCGGCGGCTGCGCCTGCGGTCTCGTAGTAGGGATTGAAGGGGCTTTGGGAGTGGACGAGAGCGATGGTCAAATCCGGAGCGGTGGATCCGGAGAGTTCCAGGACGGTGCGGCGGGTGGAGACAGGGACGATGTAGGTTCCATCGGCCGTAATGGGGTCGATCAGAGGGGCGGTGCTGTCGTCGTCCAGTATGGCGGTGACGGCGAGGGAGCCTCCCCCGAAATCCCCGGCGAGGGTGAGGAGGTAGAAGCTGCCCGGGAAGGTGGCAAGCTCGAGTGTGGTGTCTGAGGTGAAGTTCATGGTGAGAGGGATCAGGTGATGCTGATAATGGTGGCGGTGGCGTTGATATCGATGCCGACTGCAACGCTGTCGTAGCAATGCAGGGTGATGATTGATCCGCAGGCCTCCGAGGTGATGGGGATTGCTATGCTATCCGTGCCGCCTACGTAGAGATAGACGAAATCAACAAAAGTCCCGTCGAGGTAGGCATGACATTCGACGTAATGACCTTCGGTCTCGGAATCAGGAGCGCCGTTCGCTGAGAATTCGACTGTAACTTCGCTGCAGCAGGTGACCCCGAAAGATACCTCACCTTCCCATGCGATGCTGCCCTCTATCATATCCCATCCTCCGCATGGGGTGGTTACGTCGGCGGCGTTTGTAGCGAGGAATAAATGGTCGTCGGTTAATACCGCCCTGGTGGCGTGGCCTGTCTGGCAAGTTGGGCAGTATTTTACTGCACTGATCTCGATGGGCTGGATGAGGTGCGCCATCAGAGTTTCAGGAAGGTTCCTGTGGTTGGGGTTCCGGTGTCGCAGTAATCGAGGATGACTTCATCGACGGTGACCCAGCTGGGGGCGGTGCCGTCGTGGGTCAGGATGATTTGTTGGTTTCCGCCTGGTGCAGCCGGGGCGGCGAGCGCAACCCAGCCGGTGCCGTTGTGGTAGGCTATTTGTCCGGCGGTTCCGGCGGGGAGACCTATGCCATCGGCTCCCGGGGCTCCATCGGCTCCCGGCGCCCCATCCTCTCCCTCGATGGATGCGAGCCATTCGATTTTAGTTCCGACAAAACCATTTGCGAGGGCGAGCTCGTAGGCTGATGCGCCGTCGGCCCCGTCTGCACCGGCGGCTCCGTCCGCGCCTGTGGCTCCGGTTGCGCCTGTGGCTCCACGGAATCCCTCGCCAAGAAGGGTGATGAGCCCGGCCTGGCTGAGTGTTTGCATTTCGCCGGTGGTCGCGTCGAAATAGAGGAAATGGCCTTTGCGGAGGGCGGGGTTGGGTAGGGTGTTTTCGTGGTCGTCAGGCTCGGAGACGGGGAAGATGATGGCGCGGGAGAAGGGGAGTCCGCCATTGGTATCCCTGTCCTGGAGCGCCATGATGAGGCGGTCGAGCGCGGCCTCGAGGTCGGCTGCGGGAAGCGGACTGTTGGGGACGAGGGAAAGGGTCTGGAAGGCCGGGGTGTAGCGGGAGAAGACGAGGCTGTCCGCTGCTGGGATGGCCTCGGTGGTGACTATTTCCCCGTCGCCGGTGACGGTGTTCCCTGTGAGGGCGAAATCAACCCCATTGCTTAGGATGTTGACCGTTCCGTCCTCCTCGATGTGCCGGACAATGAGCCATGAAGCGGCATCGAAGCGGAAGGGGACAGCGTAGGCGGTGACGGCGGAGTTATTCCCCGCGTATTCGATCCGGTTGGTTGCATCGCCTAGCGCCATGCCGGGACGATAGGAAGGAAATCCCCGCCTGCGTGTTTAAGGGGTGGCAAGGGTCAATCCGGGAGATTGATTCCGATTTCCTCCAGCCGGTCGATGAAGGGCTGGCGGCGGGCTTCGGGGAGTGCTTCGAGGATCTTTTCCACGGCTGCCTTTCGCTGGGCGAGGGACATGGAGGAAAGGGCTCGTTCGTTTGGCGACATGGCGGCGCGGCGGAGGCGGGGCTCCACGCGGGCGCGGGTGTCCTTGTCGAGGGCGGCGAGGCGCTTGGCTCGGGCTGCTGGATCGAGGCGGAGGAGATCGGCGGTGATGGCTTCGAGGTCTTCGGTGGTGCCGGTGGTTTCCTTGCGGGAGGCTTTCCTTTCCTCGCGGATGATGCGGGAGGCGATTTCCTCCTCGCTCTCCGGGGTGAAGGCCCCGATGACGTTGGAGCCGATCCCTACGGCATCGCGGACGGCGCGGAGGCCGGCGGGGATGATGGCGAAGGCGGGGGTGTAGGTTCCGAGGATCTGGGAGATTGACCCGGCGTCGCGGGTGGCTGCGGCGAGGATTTCGGAAAGGTCGATTTCCTCGGCGGATGCGGCTTTCACGGTGGCGAGGGTGAATCCGTCGCGGAAGACGTAGGAGACGGCCTTGTCGATGGGGTTGGCGTTGTTGGTGTAGGCCTTGGATCCGACAAGGGATTTGATGGTGGTCTCGAGCGCGGCTCCCATGAGGGGGATTCCGGAGAGTGGCCCCGCGATCATGGCGGCGGCGTAGTCCTGTGGTTTCCAGTTTTCCTCGTCGTCGTCGTCGCGGGAGATCGAGAGCCAGATGTCGGTGGCGACCTGTGCCATGAGGCCGTAGACCATCCATGAGAAGACAATGCGGCGGGCGGCGTCGACCTTGGTGATGTCGCCGCGCTGCATGAGGCGCAGGGCGGAGGCTGCCTTGGCGAATTTCTGGCGGGGGTCGGACTTGAAGAGGAAAAGGAACTTGGCGAATCCCTTGGCGGAGTTCTCTGCGAGGGACTTGTCCTGCGTGGTGGCGGGCTGGGCGGTGCGGGTGATGACGAAATCTAGGTGGGTGAGTCCTGCGGCGTGCGCCTGTGAGTCGGACAGGCCAGCTTTCACGGCTTCCTGATACTGGTATTTGTAGGCAGCGGCTCCGGTGATGGAGGTGAAAGCGGCGTCGGCGAGGGCGATGGGTAGGCGTCCAAGATCGAGGAGTTCCATGGCGAGGGACGGGGAGGCGTTGGCGGCGTCCATGAGGCGCTTGTCCTCGGGCGTGATTCCGGCGAGGATGCGCTGTTGGACGGCTTCGTTTCCCCATGCGGCGCGGAGTGATGCGGGATCGGCGAGGGCTTGGAAGGTCACCTTGATCGCCTGCGTGGTGGGGATGTGCATGAAGTGGCCGAGTCCGGCGCTCCATTGCTTGAATACGGTGCCGAGGTTGAAGGCGAGGCCGACGGCGGATTGGGTGGTGAGGGTGTTGGTGGTGAGTTCGGAAAGGCCGATGGCTTCCAGGGCGCGGGCGCGGCCATCCGTTTCGAGGGTGTCGAGCCATGTGGAGAAATCGCGGGCGGCGCGGGTGCCGTAGTTCCCCTCAATCACGCGGCGGACATCCGGCGAGCGGAAGACCTGGCGCATGTCGCGCATGGTTTCCGCCCAAGCGATGAAGTATTCGGTGGATTCCAAGCTGCTCCAGTAGGCGGCGAGGGCGTTCATCTGGCGGGGGCGTGCCATGTGGTGAACGCGGGCTTTGGTGAATCCGGCGGTCATGGCGTTGACGCTGCCCGCTGCGCCGTCCATGCCGATGTTGGGGTCTCCCTTGGAGTCCATGGAATCGAACATGCCGGGGGCGTAGTTGCGGATGCGCGGCATATCGAGGCCGAAAAGGCGCTGGTGGACGGGGTTGAGCCTGCCCCATTGGGCGTCGTATTCCTTGCGGAGGTGGGAGGCGAAGGTTTCGGCGCGGGGATCGAGCTTGGCGCGGATCTTGGCGATGACGGCGGGGGTGAATCCGTAGCGGTCGAGGGCGGGGAGGTATTGCTCCTGGGCGGCGAGCTGGAGCCAATAGACGGCCTCCATGTCGGACATGCGGAGGAAGGTGGGAGCGCCGCGCTGGGTGAGGCGCTGAAATTTGACCACCTTCTTGGTGAAGGCTTTTGCGCTGTCGCGGGCGGTCTGGCGCTGGAGGCGGAAGTCGGCGAGGGACTGGCGGAGGGATTCCATGGCGATGGGGTCGCCTTCCCATCCGGGTTTGATGGTGCCGTCCAATACGCCGGCGGCCTGTTCCTCGGTCATTTTCTCCGTCTCGAAGCGGGTTCCCTCGGCGATCTCGATGTTCCAATCGTCGCGGCGGGTGGAAAGGGCGGCGATGATGCGGTTGAGCTTCCGCTTGCGGGATTTCCCGGTGAGGTTGAAAGCGGTGTAAGCGAAGTTCTCGAAACGCTCGCGGGCGTCGATCTTGGCGCGGGTGAAGGCGCGTTCGGAATCGCGGATGGCCTGCTGGTAGTCGCGGGCGGCGATGGATTTTGGGAAAAGCCATTCCATCACTTCATGGAAGGAGGCGAGGCCTAGGCGGAAGGATTCGGCGAGGTCGGCGAAACCGGCTTTCTCGGTGCGCTTCGCCCATTTCGATTGGGAAACCATGCCGCCGAGGGATTCGATCACTTCGCGGCGCTGGGATGCGGTCTCGGATCGCTTCGCCTGGTCGAGCATTTGGCGGGCGGTGCGGCCTTTGGTGTAGATCTGGAGGAGGTGCTTGCGTGCCTCGGCGATCTCGGCGGCCGTCTGGGAGGTGAGGGAGGCGAAGGTGTTGAGGAGGTCGAGCGTTTCCTGTGCGGAGGCGAGGGCGCTTTCCCATGCGGTCACGGCGGCGTCGTCGGTGGGGTCGGGGTATTGCGCCTCTATCGCGTCGTAGGCTGCCTGCGCCTGAATGGTGGCGGCCTGTGCCTCCGTCTGGGTAAGGTGGACGATGGGGATGATGGCGTTGATGAGGCGCTGGGTTTCCGGGGTGAGACGGCCGCGAATGGCGCGGTTCTGGCGGAGTTCCGGGGCGGCGAGGTCGAGCGTGCGGGAAAAGGCTTCGAGGTATTCCTTTTTCAAGACCACTTCGAGGGCAACGTCGGCCTTGTCGATGAGGCGGAGGAGGGCTTTGACGCGGCCTTTCTCGGTGGTCTTGGCGGTGATGTCCTCGAAGTCGAAGTCCACGCGGCCACGGGCTTCGATGGGGAGGGAACTGATGATGGCGCGGGCTTCGGCGATGGCGTCCTGAATGCGCCGGCGTTCCTCCCCGGCCTCGTCGGTGGGCTTGCGGGCGAAGGGGCCGAGTCCGTTCTCCATGTCCTCCAGGCGCTGGGTGAGTCCGGCGAGGCGGTTGCGGACGCGGGAGTAGAATTCGGCGCGTTCGTCCGGGGCTGCTGTCAATTTCCGGGCGATGGCGGCCTCGATGCGGTTGAGGGATGCGGGGCCGAGGGAGTAGGAAACTCCGGTCAGGGAAGCCGGTAGGTCGGATTCTGCCTGTTGAACAATACTTTCAGCCGTTCCTCGCTGAAATTCATCAATCGCGGATGCCGTGATGACCGCTCTTTGAAGAGTCGAAAGGCCGATTCCCTTGTCGAAAGACAAGGTGTCTTCGATGAGCGTGGCGAGTTCTTCGGTTGTGACGGCATGCCCATCGCGGGTGAAGGTATCGGATGCGAAGTCGTAGCGCAATGCCTTTGATTGGGGGAGGATGCGGTGGGTGTTCTCCATCTCCTTGGTGATGAGGAGGGAGGTGTTGAAGAGGTCGTTGGTTGTCCACTTTCCGACTTCCTGATTGGCGTGCGGCTTCAGGTGGCGGGTGGTTCCCCAGCGGATGGCGGATGCGGCCATGTTGGAGGTGCGGCGAACCCAGTTGATGTGAGAGAGTCCGCCTCTGTCATCTTTCACCCGTTTCTTGTTGTTGTGAATCCAATCAAGGGCGATGGCGTAAAGCTGAGAGCCACCCCCTTCTTTTTTTCCTTTGCTGCCTGCGTTTGGGGCAGAGATATAAGGTCTGGTTGTTTCAGCATCCTCAATGCTGATGTATCCGTTTTTCCCTTGAAGGCGGATGGAATCACCGTTTTCCACCACGGTGATGAGCTTGCCCGGGGATGATACGGCTTTGGCGATTTCCGCCGCGTCCTTGCTGTTGGAACGTCCGAACTGGAAAAGCTCATCGTGCTGGGCGTAGGCGCTCCATACCCGGGCGATGAAGGAACGGGCGGCGTTTTTCTCCTCCACCGCCCTCGCGTCGAGCATGGCGTTGTAGATGTCCCGCTTGCGCTGCAATTCGTTGCTTACGGAATTGCTACCCGCTGCCGGAACCGGATCGGGTGAGGTGTCGTTCGGATCGGGGGCGTTGGCGGGGTCGAATTCCTCTTCGGCTAGGTAGAGTTCGGCTTCGGCTTGGGCGAGGGCTTCGCGGGCGGCGATGAGTTCCTTTGATTCGGGAAATGGCTTGTGGTCGAAGGTGGAAATCTCAAAAAGCGTTTTTCCGTGGTTGTCGATGATCTTTGTTGCGTGAGTCTCGATACCATTTTGATCCACTGTGAATATTGTAACCTCGGGATGGGGTTCATACCCTCTGGAAAGCCCGCGTCCTCGTGATGTTACGCCATTGACGTTCTTGGTGAACTGCCAGGTGTAATCGTTTTTTGGAGGGGTGAAATTTTTGTAAGGAAACCATTGACGAAATTTTGCCGTCGAATTCACCGTGACAATTTTCCCGTGTTTTTCCTCCCATTCCTTGCGCTCTTCTGCGGTGGCTTCCTCCACTTCTGAAAGCTCCTTTTTCGCGTAAAGAACGCGATTTTGCGCCTTTTCGTAATTTTCCCTTGCGCGTCCGATGGAGAATGAGCTATTTGTTTCCCCGTCGCCGCGAGGTGACGCATCGCCCGGTTCGCTGGGCGCGGATTGAAACAAAAATGCATTGGAAACCGGGCTTGTCCCGCTATCCGCTGTCAAATCAGCAACCGGAGCCGTGGAGGAAACTTCACGGCTCTCTTGCGTTGTGGGGGGGAGGTTGACGCGGCCAATGGAAAACGAATCATTCCCGCGGCTCGCGGTGCCGTAAAAGGGTTTGTTGTAGGAGACGGAGGAGTCGAGGGCGTCGAGGAGGTCGGCGGGGGTTTGGAAGTCGAAGCCCTTGGCGTTCATGGCCTCGCGCACCTTGTCGAGGTCAACCATTTTGCCGATGGGGAGGAAATAGGCGTTGGCCTCGTTGGTGCGGTCGATCTGGCGGCCTTGGGAATCGCGGCGGCGGGTGGGCTTTTTCATGGACTCCCAAATGCGGCGGACTTCCCCGGCGAGGGGGTGCTGGTTGTCGCGGAGGGTCTGCGGGTGGGGGATGCGGCCTTGGAGTTCGGCTTGGATTTCCGGGAAACCTCCCATGGCCTCGGCCATGAGCTGTTCCTCGTAGGCTTTCTCCATGCGGCGGAAGGTCTCTTTCTCGTTGATGCCGATGGAATCGTTGATGAGATCGAGGAGGCGGGGCGGGAGGGTGCCTTTGCCGATGGCTTCGCGGAGGGTGGCGGTGCGCTGGAGGTCGGGCGCGTAGCCGCGGGCGATGTCCTTGGCGGTGGCGAGGGTGTGCTCGCCGTAGGTGGTGATGGTTTCCAGCCATTGGCCTACGCTGCGGGGGATGGAATCGGTGGAGACGTTGCCGATGACCTGGGCGCGGGCGAGGGCGGAAAAGGCCTCGATGAGCGGTATGGCGTTGTCCGGGTCGTATTCGTATCCGGCGGGGAGGATGGTGTCCCCGGTGGCGGTCTGGTAGTCGCGGAGGTCGGCGAGGATGGTGAGGGGGTCGGCGATGCCGGCGGAAATGGCGCGTTTCATGGCATCCTCGGCGAAGTCCTCGAAGATGTTGAGGGCGTCGGCTCCCTTGAAAAGCTGGACGGTGTAGCGGAGTTGGCCGTCGCGGGTGGCCTCGGTGTAGGAGCGGGCGCGGATTACAAGGGATTCCGTGGCGTTCACTGCGTCGGCGGCGCTCATGCCTTCCTGGAGGATGAAGGATTGGAGGCGGGCTTCCAACTGCTCGCGGGTGATGATCCCCTCTTTTACGGCGCGGGGGAAGGACATCACCACGTCGGTTTCCTGCACGCGGGTATCATTTGATACCTTGCCCTCGGCTGTGAGGAAATCGAGCGAGCCTTCCCGGGCGGCGTTGGCGATGGTTTCGAGCGCGGCTTCGTTCTGCTGGAGGGCGGCGTCGCGCCAGTGGGCGAGGGCTTCCTCCTCGGTCTCGAATTCGGAGGATTCCCCGGAAACCGGATCGGTGAAGGTGAATGTGTATTCGCTCTCCTTGGTGATGCGGGGGAGGCCGGCGGCGGTGATGAGGCGGTTCTGTTCCCGTAGGGTTTCGCGGGCTGCGGCTTTCTGCTCGGCGGTGCGGGCTTCCAGCCCCTCGGCGAAGGCTTCCTTGATGAGGGAGTCGGTTTTCTCCACGTCGGTGGAGCGGACAATTTCCCGGATCTTGGCTTCCGGGACGCCGACGGCATCGAGGAGGGCGCGGTTGCGGGCGAGGTGGGAGCCGTATTTGAAATGTCCCATCGATCCCCCGCCAGCGCCGACGACGGCGAAGGGCATGATGGCGAGGAGGGTGTCGCGCTGTTCCTGCCCGCCGACTGTGAGCCATTTCCCCCAAAACTGTTTCCAATCGGTGCTTGGGGCGATGTTGGAAAACTCCAAGGCGAGATCCTGGGCGAGGCGGTCGGTGGCTCCCTGGAGGGCTTCCTCGGTGTATTCCGTGGCGGTGATGGTCGCGCCACCGGCGGCGGCGGCGATGGTGCCGCGTGCAAGGGGATTGAGGACGCCGGATTTGTTGAGGATGCCGGCGAGGCCGGGGATTTTCCCGCCCACCACTTTGAAGCCTACCTTGGTGAGGACGGTTTCCGCGCCTGCCTGCACCACGCCGGAAGCGGCTGCGGCGAAAAGCTGTGCGTCGCGCGAGGCATCCGGGTTTTCCTCGCGTGCCTGCTGGTAGGAATCCCCACCGAAAGCGGATGCCATGGCAGCCCATCCTGCGGGACCAGCGGCGACGGCGGGGAGTGTCCATGCGCTGCCGCCTGCGAGGATGAGGGATTTGGTAACAAGGCCATCGGTGGCTTTCACGGCTGGATCAATCTCGCCGATGAGCATGCGGCGGAGGGTCTGGGCATCGCGGCGGATGGTCTCGTTGTCCTGTGCCGTTCGTTTGAATTCCTGTCCGGCGGGGAGAGCGGCGCGGAGTTTTGCGCCGATTTCCAGCGGGAGGGAGACGGCAGAGATTCCTGCGTTGAACAATCCGCGTATGACGGAATCCTGGAAGCGCTGTGCACCGCCTTTCTGGAAATCCGGGAGGTTCCTGATCTCCATGGCCACCAGGGCGAGGGCGAGCTGCTTTTGCTTCGGATCGCGGGGAAGGGCGGAGGCGACCTTTTCGAATGGGAAAGTCAATTCCAGTTCGGCGGGTGCCCCCTCGAGTTCCTTGGCGAAGGTGGAGAGTTCCTTGGTGATGGTGTCGACCGTGGGGCGAAGCTGGCGCTTTTGGCGTGCTGCCTCGCGCTGGGTGCGGGAGATTTCGGCGGCGACGTTCTCGCGCAGGCGGGGAGGGATGGCGGAGAGATCGGGCGCGGTGCGTGGTTTCCCCTCAAGCGTCTCGGTGAAAGCCTGCTTGGCGAGGGCGGTGAGGGTCTTCTGTGAGGTGGCCTCCTCGGTGAAACGGGTCTGGAGGGCGGAGAACACGGCTTTTTCCGATGTGTCCTTGTCCAGTCCTAGGTGCTGCTTGGCGTAAATCTGGCGGATGAAGGGGTATTCCTCGGCGGTGATGTTGCGGCCAAGGGTTGCGGAGAGGAAGGAACGGTTGACCTGGCGCTGTTTGAATTCCTCCGGATCGGCCGTAAAGGCGGCGCGGCGCTCAATCTCGGAGAAGGATGCGCCGGGGAGGGCTTCTTCCAAGGGCTTGGTGTAGAGCGCGGCGAGGGTGTCGTTGCGCTGGCGGTTGGCGGCGGCGGTGACGTTGGGGAAAAGTTCGTGGCCGTTGGAGCGGCGTTCGGTGACGTAGGACTGCAGCGCCTCGCGGTTCTTGGAGAGGTTCGGATCGGCGGCGAGCGCGGGATCGGTGCGCGCGGCTTTGAGGGTCTGGAAGGCTCCCCATGCGGTTTCCTCCGGGATGGTGGTGAGGTCTCCGAGGGCGATGTCGAGGTCGGTGGGCGTCATTTCGGCGGAAGTATGAGGTCGGTTGCTGCGCCCGCGCCGGGAGGTAGTCCGGGGAGAGGGGCGAGAAGGCTGTCGATTTCGGAGCCGATGGAGAACGGCGCCGGGATTGCGGGGATGAGCGGGGTGTCGCCATCGATCGCTGTCCCGTTGAGAGTGTCCACGTAGGATCGGATTTCGGCTGGATCCGGCGGAGGGTTACGGGATTCGATGAAGCGTTTCACATGGAGGCGGAGGTCTTCGGCCTTGCGGGCGGCTTTCTCGCGGGTCTCGAAGGGTGATTCCTTGGATACGTCGCCATACATCCCGGCATCGTGGGCGCGGGAAATCTGGGCGCGGGCGATGGATTCCAGTTCCGTGCGGTCTGAGGCTTTCACCGGCTGGGAGGTGTCGCGGCCTGCTGGGGAGAGGTATCCGAGTTCCTTTTTCAAATCGCCCTGTAGGGACGGGGGAACGCGGTTGAGGATGTCGGTGCGCGCTTCGTTGTGGATGAGGCGGTAGGAATCATCGGATACCTTGGGATCATTCCGGGCAGCGCGGAGGGTATCGGCGACTTTCCACGCATTCAGGTATTCCTGCTGGGAGATTGGTGTGTCCTGCTCGGTTTTCTTGAGGGAGGAGGCGATGGCGCGGCGATCTTTCGGGGAGAGGAATTCGGCGGCCTTGATGTCGGGGAATCCGAGTTTCCCCTCGGCGAGGGCATTCTCGAGGAGGTCGATCTCGTCGCCGCGCTTCACTTCGATCTGCTGCTTTGCGTAGCGGATGAGCTTGTCCTGGTCTTCCGGGTAGAGGCCGGGGTTGGTGGTGAGGAAAGATTCGGATTCAAGCGCCTCGATGGCATCGAGAGGGGAGTCCTCCGCTTGCATACGGGCGGATTGGAACTGGATGTTGCGGTCGAAATCCATGTCCAGCGCCTGCTCCTGCTCGGGGAGGAGTATCCCGGCCTCGCGTCCGGTGGCCTTGGCGGCTTCGAACAGGCTGCGGTCACCGGTGCGCTTGGCTTCCTCGATCTCGTTTGAGAGGGAAAGGCCTGCGCGTTTGACTGTGAGGTTGGCGGCGTCCTCAACGGAGCGGATTCGGGCGGAGTTGGCGAAGTTGTCGAAGTGGCCGGTGAGGGCGTCGCGGACGTAGGGGGAATATCCCGGCTGGTCGAGGGTCTGCTGCTGCTTCTTGAGGAAGGTCATGGTGGCGGCCATGCGCTTCTCCGGATCGGTTTCCTTCTGGTTCTCGATCTGGAAGTTCGCGTATTCCTCGGAGAGCCTGTTGCGGTTTTCGGAGATGATGCGGGCGTTTTCCACTTTCTGGATTCGTTGGGCTTGTCCGGCGAAGGCCTCGGAGACTCCGGCGATGGATTGGGCGAGGCTGCCGAGGGCTTGCGCCCCGGGATCGCGCCCGGACATGGCGGGGGCGTTGATTGCCTGACTCTGGAAATTTGGGATCTGTGCGACTTGGACGGGCATTATAGGGCTCCGGTGTATTTGAATTGTCCGTATCCCTGCACGGCGGAGGAGACTCCACCGATGGCGGTTCCGATCATCTGGAGCTTGGATGCCCGCTTGAACTGGTCGGCCTCCCAAAGCCCCATCTGGCCGCGTGCGCGGAGGGCTGCGGTCTGCATGTCGGTTCGGCGGGCGGCGTCTGCGATGCCAAGGGAAAGGTTCTGCTGGGATTCGCCGATGATGGCGAGGGGTGTCCCGCTGCTGTTCTGGGTTCCCTGCTGGCCGAGGGAAAGGCGGAGCCGTGCCATCTGCTGCCGGTTCTGCTGGCGCTCGCGGGTCTGTGCTTCCCGGGATTCGTTGGCGAGGTTGGTGGCTTCGGCCTGGGCGAGCTGATTGTTGTATTTCGCGGCCTCGACTGCGCTTTTCGCCTGCTGGTTCTGGCCGTAGATAGCCACGCCTGTGGAGACAAGGGTGGTGGCGAGTGATGCGAATGCTAGGATACCGGCTCCCATGGATGCGAAGGATGGGCTGTTTCCGGGGCGGTGTCCGGTTTAAGGGGTGGCAAAGGACGGAAGAGATGGGTGAGCCCGGACTCGGCGGCTTGGTAACCGGTTACCTCCAGGTAGGAGATGAGGGATGGATTCGCTACGGTCGTCCAGGCGAGCCAATAATTCAGGCGGGCGCATTCAGCATGCAGGAAGTCGATGGCCTTTTTGAGCGATCGGCCTGCATGGCGAGGATGTGCGTTTGGGTCGGTGATGTGCCATGCAGGGAGGGCAATGCCGGATCCGGTGGCATCGAGGTAGGCGAAAACCGCTGCCATCGGCGTATCACGATGGGAGGAAATCACGCCAAGGGTGGGCAGGACGTTGCGGGGCGGTGCCTCGGAGGCGCGGGATTTCCACCATTTTTCGACAAGGGCATAGTCCGCGGCGGTGATGCGGCCGTCGTGCGGATCGATTGCAATGGTGCGGAGGGTGATCATGGCTCATGGAGAGTCCAGGAAACGATGGCGGCGCGGCAGAGGAACGGATAAGGCTCGGTGTGCCGGATGGAAAATGTGAGGTCTTCCATGTGCGCGGGCGGGAGGATGGTGGGAATCCAGGCGGTGCGGAGGGTGGGGGAGTCGTCGGTGTTGTCGCCGGTGGTGGTGTAGTTGATGACTTCCGTCTGGCTGTCGTAGGTGTAGGAGCCTCCGAAGGATTGGAAGACGTTCAATTTGAGTTCCTGCGCCCGTTTCCTGCGGCTGTGGGACGTTCCGTTCTCGACCTGAACATCCAGCGGGAGGGTGGTGAGGATGGATGTGACGGGGAGGCCGGCGTGTGCGTTGCTGCAGGCCACGGGGAGATCGAAGGCGGAGGTGAGGACAAAGCGCTCGTAGGATATGCCGTTGGCGAGGACATTGAGCTGCGCCCCTTCGAGGTGATCGGGGACGGTGAGGGTGTTGTCCCCTCCGGAGGTGGCTGCATTCACTCCGGAATCCACATAGTGCATTCCGTCGAAGTCCCCTTCCTCAAGGATGCGCTGCTGGGAGGGTGCGAATTTCTCCAGGTGGAAAACGGAGTCTCCCTCGTCCCCTCCCTCGGGGATGCGGCGGACGGCGAGGAAAACGTCGTCGTCGTCGGAATCGTTGCGGAGGACGGCAACGGAGGTGAATTTTCCGGAAAGGGTGGTGTGCCTGCTCCATCCGGCGATGTCCTCGCGGCGGTTGTAGGCGAAGGCGAGGAGCGTTCCGGAATTGGTGCAGACCCAGAGGAACGGCTCGCGGGAGTGCTGGAAGGCCATCTGGGTGATGCCGGAAACGGCGATATGCTCCGCAAGCCGGGTGAGGTCTGCGGCGTCGAAGGATTCGCGCTCGAGGACGTAGGCGAGCTCGCGGAGGCGGAGGCCCTGCCTTTCGATGAAGTAGATGGAATCATTGACAGGGATGGCCGGGACGGTGTTCGAGCCGAAGCGGGTGTATTCCCGGGCGAGGAAACTTTCCGGGGAAATCGGGCTGTCGGTGTCGGCACCGATCACCCATTCCCCTTCCACTGTTCCCACGAACAAGCGGCGTTGGGAGGCGAGCCATCGGATCGGGGATTGCCTGGTGGCGGCAAGGGTGCGGTAAAATCCTTCGTCGGCGGCGGTGCCTTGGAGGAAGTTGTTGAGGTCGTCGTTTGCGGATGCCCAGATCGACATGGGGCGGAGGGCTGTCCCGGCGAAGACCCGGCGCCGGTCGTGCAGGGCGATGGCGAGGGGGAATCCCTGGTGGGTGGAAAACGCTCCCTCCGTCCAGTAGCTCGTTGTGGTGACAGGAAGCCGGGTGAGGGCGGTTGCTGTGGCGGATGTCCCGGAAGCAACGGCGGTGATCCTGGCGAGTCCGGAAACGAAAGCGCTGGCGGCGGCGAGGATGCCGCGTGATGCGGTGGCGGTGGTTCCGTCGTATTTGATGCGTAGGAACGTGAAGCCGCTGCCAACATCGATCTCGGTGACGGGGATATTGCGGTCGCCCGCTGCCGTGAATACCCGCTCGTCCGTCCAGGTGGTTCCGTCGGGGCTTTTCTGGACGGTGAAGTCGCCTGTCCATCCTCCGGATGTCGAGGAGGTGGAGAAATACGCCAGGCCGGTCACTTCGAGGGCTGTGCTGGTGGTGGCGTTGATGGCTTTGAGCGATCGCTCGTAATCGTCCGCAGGGCGTTTCTTGGCGATCTTGAAAATTGCGCCGACATGGCCTGCTTCGAAAAGGGAAGCGGAGGATGTGAGGGTGAAGGACGCTGCCGGGGCTACGGTGCCGGATCCGGGGACGGCGAGGGTGTGGGTTTCGTCCGTGTTCTCGTCCAGGAGGGGCGGGTAATCGAAGACGGTTTCGTCCAGCGTCCAGGTGATGCCATCGGCGGAGGATACGCGGCAGGGGTGGAAGTCCGGGGAAACGATGTCGATGATGTCGTTGATCTGGGAGAACTGGAGGCGGAATGGATCCGGGATCGTTTTCGCAATGGTGTCGATCTCATCGCCGTCGGTGGCGAGGATGATGATCCCGGCTGCATGGAAGACGAAGACATTGCTGGTGCCGTCGGAGAAAGTGAAAACCTCGATGCGCGGGTTGTCGGGAAGTTCCGTGAGCCATAGGGTGCCGGGACGTTTCCGGAATCCCCCGAACGGCATGGGGAGGAAGTTCTCCATGAGAGAGCATGAACTCGCGTGTTTCACGAAGTTCGTGAGATAGGAGAGATACGGGGTGACTTCCCCGCCGTTGAAAGAAAGCGTGATGGAGTGCATCATGGGGGCGGTGTCGGTGCGTAGGAGGCGATGCCGCCGGTGTTGAAGCGGGCGGCGACAAGGCTGGACTGTGAGGCCATGTGTGCCGGGGTGAAGTTCTCGCCGGAAAGGGTCTGCCTGGCGTCGGCGGTCTGCGCGACGGGGAGGGCGAGGGATTCGAGCTTGTTGAGCGCGGAATCGGCGAGGGATGGGTTTTGGGTGACGTCACCCGCGATCTTGGCGGCGAGCTTGTAAACGACTGCATCGATGAACAGCGGGGACCACTGCGCGACGGGGATGTCGTTGGAGACGTAGAGGATGGGCAGGGTGTCGCCCGATCCGATTGTGAGGATGTTCCGGCCTTCGAGGGCGAAGTTCTGGAGCGAGTTCAGGGCGGTGCCGACGGAAACGCGGATCAGGCGGATGAAGTCTCCCGGGAGCTGGTAGGCTTCCGTCCATTCGGCGTTCGGGACGGTGAGGAGTTTGGAAAGGTTCGCGGCCTTGGTCGCGTGGTTCCACTGGTGCCGCTCAAGCAGGGTGTCGATGACATGATCGAGGTGCAGGCGGCAGGCCTTGGCCTCGACCGTGGTATCACTCTCGTATGAGGAGATGCGCCGTGCGCCCAGCTCGGCGAGGGCGAGGTTGCAAATGTCGGTCTTGCTTGTGAGTGGCATGGTGGTGAATGGGTTTCAAAAAAACAGCCCCCGCCCCGACGGATCCGGACGAGGGCTGCCAACCGAATGTAACCCAGGAGATCGGTTAGCCTTTGATGCGGTAGGCGATGGTGAAGATCAGCTTCACGGCAGCCGTAAGCGTGTCAGCGCTGGCGACGGTCGCAAAGATGCGGGTGAGTTCCGTGGTGAGAACCGGTGCAGCCATGGCGGCTGGAATGGTTGCGGAACAGAATCCCACCTGACCGCCGGCGGAGAGGACAATGCCGTCGGCGTAAGCGTCGGCATTGGCGGCATCCCCGATGTCGAGGGTGAGGGTGGTTCCCGGATCAGCCGAGCATGTGACATGCGACAGTTGAGGGACGATTTCGCAACCCGGAGGAAGGTCGAGAAGTTGCAGGGTGTCGGCTGCGGCTTCGGTTCCTGCGAGGGTGATGGTGGCGGTGGCCAGCAGTATCCCGGCTCCGGTGCGGATGCCGTCAACGGCAGCCTTGTCGGAGTAGTTCAGGGATTCGCGGGCGGTGACTAGGTCGGATTTGAAGTTTGGCATGGTCTTGGTTCTTTTGGGAAGTCGGGGAGCGGGCTTTCACCCGCCCCCCTGTTGATTGTTAGCTGGCGATTTTGCAGGCGAGTTTCACGACCTTCTCGTCCTGCGAGCGGCAGGCGTTGAAGGCGTATTGGCTGAAGAACTGGGTGATGTTCTTGAGGTCGTTCCGGGTGGAAACGTCCGTCTTGATGTCCTGCCAGATGTCCAGGTGCACCGCGTCGGAAGTCCAGATTCCGGCGAATTGGATGGTGGCGTCGGACTCATCGACGGGGAGCTGGGTCGAGCGGATCCAGTTGATTCCGAGGAAGCTGGAGATGTTGCCGTTCGCATCGAGCACCGGCGGCATGAAGTCGCGGGAGAAGAGGCGGTTGGCGGCGGAGCCGTTGCTGGCGTTGGCGAGGAACAGAAGCGCCTCCTCCATGCCGGGGGTCATCGCGCCCCAAAGCTGGATTCCGCGTGCCATGGCGTCGTCACCGAATGCCTCGTTGTTCCGGAGGATGGTCTTGGCATGGATGATCTTGTCCACGATCAGCGAGGAATCGGCAGGGGAGCCGGATGCGACGTAATCAACCTCGATGGTATTGGCGGAGGGGATGTTGGCGGCGGTGACGCCATCCTTGCCCTTGTAGTTGGTTCCGAAGAGACCTTCGACAAACACCTTGTCCAAGCGGCGCTCGTAGGCGGCGCGGTGGGACATGATGTGCTTGCCGCCCGGAAGGATGGTCGGGGCAAGGAGCTTTTCATCGAACGGGATGTCCGGGGTGGCGAGGTCGAACTTGCGCGGGCGGTTCCAGCGCTTATCGGTATCGATCTCCTGGAGAACGGTCTTGGCAATGCGCTCGCCGGTGGATTCGTTGTCCTCAATGGGAAGATCGAGGTTGTGGGTTTTCGCCTCACCGGTGCAACCGGTTTCAACGATGGCGGCCTTGCGGAAACGCGAGGTGGATTGCTGGATGGCAGAGGTAAAGTTCTTGCCGTATTGGATGGTGAAATGATCGGGGATCATGGTGGTGGTGTGTGGTAGATTTTGGAATGGAATCGGGGTGGTCTTGATTCGGTTCCGGTAGTCCACACACGTGGGCCGTCTCCTGGCGGATGCGCTCCGTTCGGCGGGCGTTTCGCTTACCGGGCTTCTTGCGAAGTGATCCGGGGCTTGCGCCTGACGTTCTGGAATCTGCGGGAATCGGTGGAAATTGTCGCTTTAAGGGGTGGCAATACGAAAAAGCCCGTGCCTTTTCAGACACGGGCTTTGGATTCCCAACCTCCGCCTTTCTTACGCCGGACAACGTAGCGGGGTTGATTGACTAGAGCCTAAGAGGATGCACCCTCCTTCGGTTAGGTCTCGGTTGAGGTGCTTGCCTTAGGCCGTCGCCTTCGGGATCACCGTTGGGAAAATCTTCATTGCTTTGCCTCGGCGAGCAGGCGGGCAACTTCGTTGTAGGCTGCCTGCGCTTCCTCGGCTGTGCCTTGGGTGTATTTCTTGCCCCAGACGGGATCGGAGCCGTCCATGATGGCGTTGGCCTTTTGCTGCGGGCTGCGGATGTCGCCGAATCCTGCGGGAAGGCGGGTGCGATCCTCCTGGGTGTGCTTGGCGAACTCCACGGCGATCTGGGCGAAGGCCGGGTTGTTGATGATGGCGGCAAGTGACGGATCATCGGCGGGGATGCCGGCGGATGTCCCCATGGTCTGGATGAGGTGGCGGGCGATTGAGGAGTTTTCCTCGAACTTCCCGCCCCACTTGGCGACGAGCTGGTCTTGCGCTGCCTTTTCCTCGCCTGCCAGGCGCTCCTGCTCGGCGGAGACAACCTCGTTCTGGATTGCCTGATACTCGGCGACGATGGCGGCGACGACGGGCGCGGGCGCGTGTGCCTTGTGCGCTGCGGCGGCGATGCGGTCATACATGCCCTTTTCCTCCGGGGCGATGCCCTCGGGGATCTGGAGGCCGTAGGCGGTGGGTGTTCCCTCGACCGGGACTTTCGCCAGGGAGTGGAAGCGGGCGATGTCCTCCGGTGCGGATTGATCGGTGGGATAAGCGGGGCCCGTGCCACGGAAATGGAGGTAACTTTTGGCGAGTCCCTTCACGTCCTTGAAGTCTTTCAGGCTTTGGGCGTGGGGTGCGAACTCGTCGCCAAGGGCGGATGTCCAGTTTTCGGCAAAGCTGCCGTCCGGATTGAATGCTGCGGGCGGGGCGGCGGGTGTGGCCGCTGCCGCTGCTGCGGGCGTGGTGATAGTGGCGGCTCCGCCTCCGTTGTCTCCGCCATCGGGGGCGGCTTCGTTTCTTAGTATGGTTCTTGGTTTCATGGTTGTTTTGGAGATTGGTTGCAGGGGTGGGAATCGAACCCACTACGGCCACGTTATGAGCGTGGCGTCCATCCGGAGGACTTCCCTACGCTTGGATGAGTGTTTCGAGGCGGGCCAGGGCATCGGCGGCTTTCTCCTTGTCGGCGTGGAGAACAAGGAGATGCGCGGCGCGGTGGGCGTAGTAGTCCGCGAATTTCTCGTCGGAGAATGTTGCGGCCGCAAAGGTGATATATTCGATTCCGCCGGTTCCTAGCACGGGGTGTTTGGCCGGTTCAGCGGACGGCTTTGGGCTGCTTTGGCTCGGGGCTGTCTTCCGGGGTTTCGAGGCGGAGGATGATTTCCCGGATGACGCTTTTCCTTCCGTCGCGGAAGGCGGCGAGGAGGGGGTCGGTGTGACTCCCGGTGGTGAATACGAAGGAGGGCTCGTCGTATCGGACGGAATCGCGGAGGAGGGCGAGCTCGCGCTTTCCGTGGTCGGAGTTGAAGGTGGCTCGGGTATCGGAAAGGATATCGGCGCGATTTCTTTGTTCTCCGGTTTGGGAGACACTTGCAGATTTTTTGCTTTGGGCATGGTCTGGTTGGTTGGGGTTCACTGTGCGAGGTTGGAGAGGGATTCGATTCCTTCCGCTCCGCCAAGGCTGCCGACGGCCTTGGCTGCCTCGGCTGCCTGCTGTGCCTGCATGGCCTCGGCGCGGGATTGGCGGACGGCCTCGACGGCCTCCGGGGTGCGGATGAAACTTTCCGGGAGTCCCTTGTAGCGGAAGAACTCGGAGCCGATGCGGTCGGTGTCAAGGAAATCGAAGACGCTGGGGTCGAACTGCGCGACCGGAGCAAGGACGTTGATGCAATCGGCAAAGTTTGCGATCTGGGTGGCCTCCAGGGCAAGCGCCATGGTCGAGGTGTATTCGACGGCAGGCTCGGCAATGAATGCGCCAAGTGCGGACTGTCCGAGGACGGAAGGCGGCGGCGGCGGGAATGCTCCCTGGCGGAGGAGGATGTTGAAGCACCGCTTGAGGAGTGGCCCCTGGAACTCGCGGATGAGGTTGGCAAATATGGGATGGAACAGCTCGCGGGATTCGGAGACGATGGCGCGGACTTCCGTGGCGGTGACATCGCGATCCAGCTGGGACACGGCGTTGAACAGGGGGACATAGAAAGCCTCCTCGATTGCACGGCGCTTGTCGGCGGCTCCGTCCTTGGCGATGTCGTAGCGCCCGCCGGTGAGCCATTCCTGCGGGGTCTGGCCGTTGGCTGGATCGTAGCAGGTGAGGCCGAGGGCGCGGAAATTTACGTCGCCTTTCAGGTTTGACGGGTAGAGGACGCGGGGGAAAGCGGAGACTTCGAGGAGCGTGTCCTTCATCTGTTCGATGAAATTCACCTGGGAGGCTTCCGGTAGGGCGAGCAATGACGGCGCCCAGCCATACGGTGAATCCCCCCATGTTTCCCAGCGGGAGACGGCGAGCGGGAATTCATCGAATCCTTCCTCGCGGAGGAGGATCTTTTCCTTTACGAGGATGTAGGTGGATTCGAATGCTTTGTTCTTCTTGTCGATCTTGCGCGGATCCCGCATCGAGCGGGGGCGGATGGTGTGGCGTATCTCCAGAGGCTCCAGGGCGGAGTTGGGATCGGCGAGCTTTTTCATCACGCATTCCGGGGTTTCCTCCCCGAACATCTGGAGGATCTGCTTGGGGGTGAGGCGAAGCAGGCGGGTGAGGGTATCGATCTCGGCAAAATCATCCTCGGCGACGGAATAGGAGCCGATGGGGTAGGAGCGGAAATGCAGGCCTTTCCCGCCCTTTCCGGCGAGGGATTCGGTCGCTGCGGTGCCGAAAGCTCCCCGGTCGAGGTAATGCTCTTTGGCGATGTTGTAGAAATTGGAGGCGGAGAGGGCGCGGGCGAGGATTTCCCCGCAATACTGATACCATGAGACGGCGCTCTGGCTGTCGGCGATGTCGTCCGGCGGGCGGAGTGCAAACCATCGCGCCCCCATGGGAGTGATCCGCGCGGCCTGGCCGTTGGCGAGGGTGCGGTTGGCACGCTGGGCGGTGCCATCGAAGGAACTGGCGATCTGCCCGCGCTCCGGGGTGATGCCGTGCGGTGCGCGGTGCTGGGATAGGCTGCGGCGGGGGTGGCAGATATCCGCCTGCTCCTGCCATAGGGAATCCCACGGCAAGCGGCGGGTATCCATGGCCGCGCCGATCTCGCAAATCTCCTCGATGGCGGTTCTTTCCATTATCCGAGGGTGGTTTTCATCTCCTGCGGGATTTGTCCGCCGGTGCCGCGAAGCAAAGTCTTGGAAAAATCATAGCGATCCCTGGCCTTTTTCCGGGCGCTGGCGGAGTCCTGCGCAACGTCGGCGGAATTGGCTGTGGTGACGGCAGCGGGAGCGGGGGCGGCGGGAGGTTTTGGAGACTTCACGGCTGCATCTTCGCCCGTGATGGCTGGAAATTCGCTTTAAGGGGTGGCAAGGCGGAGGCTGTGCAGGCGCTCGCGGCCTCTGCGCTGGAAGGTCACTTCCCGGATGCCGTGGGAACGGGCGAGGGCGAGGAGCTGGCGGAGGTCACCGGCGGCGGCGTAGATGTGCCAGCAATCGGAATAGGGGGCGGTGTAGTCGAGATCCGGATGGTTCTCCGGGAAGTCATGCACCGGGCGAGCCATGACGAAGATTTCCGGGGTTGAAACAACGGCTCCGCGCTGCAGGTGGAACTCCATGGCCTCCGTCCAGGTGACTTCCTGCTCGCCGTGGGAGTGGTAGGCGGTGTGGGCTTGGAGGTATGGGTTCACCGGATCGAGCGGGGTGTGTGGTTCATGGTGCTGGGGGCGTTTATCATTCCCCGTCGGTGTGCTTCGGCGAAGGTGCGGAAGGCATCGCAGGAGTGGGAGAATTGGTCGTGTTCCGGCTGTTCCCGGAGGGTCTTGTTCGCGGGGGTGATTTGCTTATGGTAGCCTTTGAGGCTGGCAACACCGGAGGGGAGCTTGCGACCGTCCTGTTCCCTTGGCGTGTCGCAGTTTTCGCTATGGAACCAGCAATGTGGGAGCAAGTCCCGGACGTAGCCGATTCCCAGCCATTTGTCCGGGGTGCGGGGGACAACGATGATGTTGCGGAGGCCGGCGTCTGCGAGGGCGGTCTTGTAGGACTTCCCATCGTTGGGGCTGCGGGTCTCGGCATCGTGGGGGAGGAAGTGGGCGGAGATCGGCTTGTTCCATTTGTTTTCCCAGCGGAGCATTTGGTCTGGCATGGAGCTTCCCGGCTGTCCCTCGGCCTCGAACCAGTCGAGGACAAGGAACCATCGTGCGTGCGGCTGGATGAGCCAGACGGCGGTGTAGTCGGAGAGGCCGATATCCCAGAATGTGAAAATGGGGCTGTGTTTTTCCATCCCGAAATTTGTGATGTGTCCGGCGGCAACCAGGTCGGCCATTTCCTTCCCGTAGATGGCGAATTGTCCGATGGCTTCGAAGGCCTCGCCGGGGGTGGTGGGAAATTCCTTTTTCATGGCATACTTCTGGACGTTCTGCTTGCGGTCATACCAGAACATCTGTTCCGGGGTGAATTTCAATTCAGGGTGGGAGGCGGAGAGGCGGGCGAAGTAGGCGGCAATCTCCGGGCGTAGCTTCCCGGTGGCGGGGAGGGCGTAGCGGGGATCATTGTGCCATGCGAAGAAGTGGAAACGGAAGTCCACCTCGGAGAGTGTGGAGTCGTCCGCGTTCATGCAGATATCAAGCAGCTCGTAGTGGAGTCCGGCCTCTCCGCCTTCGTGGGTGGATTCGATGTTGACCACGTTTCCCGGAGTGATCGAGTTCAACGCACCGGATCGGATTTCCTCCGCCTTGATGGGGGCGAAGATGGCGGTTTTCCCAAGCTCGGAAATGTCAAGCCATTGGGGAGTCGATCCACGTAAGGATGTGGAGCACCAGGCTTCGGAGCCGTTGGACATGGAAAGCTCTTCCTTTCCCGCCCGGAGGGAGATTGCCTTCTGGATGGTTTCGCCCAGTTTGTAGGTGTCCGGGTGGATGGTGCCGTTGGAAAGGTTTTCGTAGGCTTCGGCGATCATCTTGAGCTTTTTCTTACCGTCCGGGAGTGAATAGTCGATGTGGCCGATGGAGAGGCCGTCGTTTGACCACGGGAAGAGCATGGCGTCTGTGGCGAGGATCTTGGTCCATGTGGAGAATCCAAGTTTTCGGGCTTTTAAAATGTGGTTGCAGTTGTGAAAACGGTTGTAGAATTTCCGCTGGTCGGAGTTGGGTTTGAATTTTACGAGCTGCCCGCCCGCGTCGCGGATGGTGTAGATGTTTTGCAATCTCCATTCGCGGGATTGGAGCGGTGAGCTTTTGAGAAGTTTTAGGAGTCCATCCATTACAGCTTCCCGGTCGGGATGGGGCCGGCGGATCCAAGGGAACTGATAGCCGCGGCAAGCTCGGATAGGCCATTGGCTTCGGTATCCTCCCCGGCTGCCTTGGTGTCGAGTTCGCAGGCTTTCAGCGGGTCGAGCTTTTCGATTTCCCAGTTGTCCTTGAATTCGTCGGTGGTGCGCTTGTATTTCCGGATAAGATCCCCGTCCTTGTGTTCCGGGTGTTCCGGATCGATAGCCATGATGGGAGTCCTCACAATGCGGGCGTAGAAGCGCCTGCGCTCGAGGAGGGTGAGAACGGAATCATCGGCGGCGCTGGCTTGGATAGCCTTGATGTAGGCCTGAACGTCCTTGCGCTTGAACAGCCGCTTGCCGGCGTGCATGGCGCTGGTGCGCGTGCATTTGAAACCGGCGGCGAGATAAGCGTCCACCAGCGAATCACCGGCTAGGTGGCGGTCGGCAAAGCGCTGGTGGGCTGGGTTCCTGGGGATGAGTTCGGGGGCGATCATAAGGCCTTGAATTGGTGTGGTTCCAATTTACGCGGAAACTGCAGAATTGGCGAGGGTTCCCGGGATGTCTCTACATCCCACGGGCTTCCGATGCGGTCGGTGTGGGAGGGGAGACAGTGGATGTAAATCTCCGTGGTCTCCATGTGGGCATGTCCCATGAGGCGCTGGAGTTCGCGCAGGTTTCCGCCCGCCAACAGATACATCGTTGCAAATCCATGGCGGAAGGAGTGGGCGGTGATCCGCTTGTGGAGCTTGGCACGGGCGCAGGCGGTGCGGAGCGGCGGCGAAAGGCTCTTGCGGTGGATGTGATGCCGGCGGGTGATCCCGCTGGCCTTGTCCGTGCTTTCTCCGGCGGCGGGGAATACCCAGAAATATGGGAAATCCCTTCCAAACGAAGGGCATTTCCTCGCTACTCCGGAGGGAAGGGCTACGCCAGGGCGGCTTTTCTCCCTGTCTTCCTGCCAGAGTCCACGGCAGCGTTCCATGCGCTGGCGTAGCGGTTCTACCATTCGGCGCGAAAGGACAGTGACCCGATCCTTGTTACCTTTCCCTCTGCGGATGGTGACCGTGAGCCTCTCGAAATCGAAGTCCCTCCATCTGAGGGAAACGCACTCACCTATCCTTAGGCCGGATCCTAGCATGAGCCCAGCCATTACCGCCCAAGGCTCGGTGAGTTGCTTGATGATTGACTCCCCTTCGCTTTGGGTTACCCAAACGGGCATGTTCTTTGGGCGGGACGGGTTCACCCAAGGGGGGAGTTGCCCGACGGGTCTGCCCATTGCGGCGTAGAAACCGCTTTTCCCGGCCAGGGCATTGAGCGCCTGGTTGACCGTAGCCTCGGAATGGCGGGAGTAGGAGGAAAGGAAATTACTGATTCGATCTTCCACGTTCTTTGTTCCGCTTGGATCCTTGAAAAGAAAATAGCGCTCCGCCCATCCGAGATAACTTTCCCGGGTAAGCGGTGAGAGCCGTTCGCGGATGAGCCATTGCTCGTATTTTTCAAGTGCTTCTGCGGATTTCATGGTGTTCCTTTATCTTCTTATTGGAGTATTGGTGCGGCTTAATCAGCTGTTGTGTGGAGAATGTTGGCCAGTCGTGCCGGGGGTGTCGCTCCGGCCCTTTCCCGAGGTCGCGCCTCGACTGGCATTTCCTGACGGATCATCGCCCGAATGCTGTTGGATCATTTCATGTCTGTTACCTCCCATAATGTTTTTGCCCGTGTCGGGCTGGCACCCCAAAGCCTGACCCCCTTTCGAGGATCAGGCGTTTCAAAGACACACAACAAGTCGTGAGAGGCGACGGCTAGAAGCCGTCTTGTTGAGGCGGAGCACCGTGAGGCCGCGCCTCCACATCGGCGTTACGCCTATAAACTCCGACGACCATGAAGAGGTCGTGACTCTCGCCAATTTTCATCCCTTCCCATCCAGTCGGCACATGATCGAAAGTCACTTCGTATTCACCCCTCTCGATCCGCAGCTTTGCGCGGCGTTTCAACTCCTCGTGGGAGTATTGAGCAATCTCATTTTCCAAGAATTGAACAGCAGCGCCTAGCGTTACATCCCCCTGTCGCACTCGATACCCTTCCCTTACTTTTCGGTATCCACGCTCTAGGGCAATTCGCTCAGCGTAACAAGACATCGCACTACAATCCCCACTCGGAGTCTTGGGAGGGGCGGCGATTTCAGGCGGGGGAGTATCGTTTGTGGTATCAGTCATTTTCGTGTGTGGATGTGTGGATTTTATCGTTCGCTAATAAATATTCTTCAAACCATGCCGCCCGCTCTAGCAGACTCATCTGAAGAATATGATCCGGAAGATCAAGTGGCGGAATCCATGTCCACCCCTCTTTCATGGCTAGATTTTCAACGTCATTTCGACTCAGTGATGAATCGACTGATGGATCGGGCTGATTCTGGGAGCAGTTCATTGAGTATGGGTATGGTTGAGGTTATGGAGTCTTTCGATGCGGTTTTCGGAGAAGATGAAGCGGCACGCCATTTTGTTTCGATGGGAGTTGCATTGACCCATATCTGGCAGTTTAAGCATGAATACGACACAGAAATATTCGGCGTAGCCCATAATGAAGGTTTGTTTGTGTCGGAAGGCTTGAAGAGGGCTCTCTACTGGCATTTTGTTGTTCGCGCTCGCACAGAATGGGGCAGCAACGAGCAGGCAATCCGTGATATTAAAGAGTGGGCGCGTGATTGGACGGCAAAAAACAACCAAGCGAACAAGGCGGAGGATATGACGCCGAGGAAGCTGTATGATTAAATTGGTCGCTTTCACCGGCGCATATCTCCTTTAACGTTCTCCGGAAGAAGCTCGAATACAGCCGTCCCCTTTTCGGTGAGCTTGATTCGCAGTTCGCCGATCCCCCGGCGTTTCATTTCTTCGGCGATTGGCAGCACGAAGTGATCGCGCCATTTTTCATCATCGGTCTTTTCCGGGAATCCTTCGATGGGTGTCATCTCCACTTCCCCCAAGCAATCCATTCGGGCGCATTGGAGACGGAGAGGCTTAGAGATGTCCTTGGGCGTGTTTGTCCGATATGCAGTATGACATTTCGCGCAGTTTCCGATCCACGGCTCCTGCGAAGAAGACGGAGAACAAGTCTGAGATGGCGACCCCGAGGAATCGCCCTGTTTAAGTTTTGGGGTAGTCATAATGTTGGTTGGTGTTGAGAGAGCCACTGAGCCTCTGGTCGCCATTCATCGGGCGTTCGGCTCAGAAAATTTTGCCAGTGCCGCCTCAAACTTGGCTCGGAACTCAAGCTCTCGCTCCCACAATTCTGGGAGTTTGTCCCACAGGTCGCGTCGAAGACCCTTGTCTTTTTCGCGCTGGC
>Ga0210043_1001042_pt1 | contig 25935 bp, 34 predicted proteins | sample CryGeymet201501t_FD_183990 | JGI IMG/M metagenome (GOLD analysis project Ga0210043, IMG submission 183990) | Groundwater microbial communities from Crystal Geyser aquifers in Utah, USA - Crystal Geyser metaG 2015-01t (SPAdes) (version 2) | ecosystem: Environmental > Aquatic > Deep subsurface >... | reverse complement strand
TGTGTGGGTGAGCGTGAGGGGAATACGGTATACGTTGTTGGCGTGATAGGGAATAAGCAGAATTTACGAGACTTCTTTGCGTGGTTTAAGCGGATGTATCCGGGAGACATTGTAACAGGGCATCGACATAAGAAGCTCAAAGAGATTAAATATGAAAGACTTTTACAAAAACTTAGCTGAGACACTCGCCCATTCGGCGGTGTATTTTAGCAACCCTCATGGCGTAGTGTTGTATGCAGGCGGTGACCCGGCGCCGCGAGAGTTGAGCGAAACTACGCCACAGATGCTGCAAGCGTTGACAGAGGGTTTGCCTTCGTTGATGCAGGCAATCAACTCGTCAATGGGGCCGAATGAGCAAGCTAAGCTAGATGCGTCAAGGCAAGTGTCGCCCGGCTATTCTGAGTTACAGCAGCAGATATACGATACTATCGGGCGACAGATGAACAAGACTGGGCAAGATATTGCTCGGGAGAATGCTGTATCGCAAGCAGGGACAGACTTGGAAGTTCTACAGGGTCCAGGAGCGCAGCTTGTTAAGGAAGGTCTAGAAGCGGCTAAGCTCTATGATCCAGAGTATTTCTCTACGCGGGAACGGACAGCGGCTGGTCTTGAGGAACTATTCAAGCCGGGTCTTACGGGAGGGGAGAGGGAAGAGGTTACTCGTAGCTTGGCGAGGGACAGTGCTGGACGAGGGACGCTGACCACGCCAAGTAATACGAAGACCGTAGCGAATGCTATGACTTATGGCGGCGCCGCTAGGGATAGACTTGCTTCGGCAATAAGCCAAGCAAACAACTCGCTGCCAAACTTCCGCTCAGGTGTGGATGTATTCCAGGTGGCAACAGGTCGTCCTAGTGCTGCGAATAGTGGTGACCAGAAGTTTATGGGAACGCAGACAAACTTGGGTGAGTCAGCAACTGCTTCAGTGAACGGGCTAATGGGACAGATTAGTGATACGCAACGCAACTCGATGAACATCAATGCGAACAGGCGTAATGTGGCTGATATGATTAATCAAGGTGTATCGGCTGTTGGTCAAGTTGCTTCATGTTGCTTTATCTTTATGGAAGCGTACAACGGCCGGATACCTTGGTGGGTGCGTGCTTCACGTGACTTGCATTATACGGAAGACATCCGGCGTGGGTATGTGATTATGTCTCGTCTCTTTGTTCCGCTTATGAGGAAGAGCAAGTTGGCGAGGGCGTTTATTAACCATATCCTCATCGAGCCTCTCACAGCACATGCTGGGTGGTTGTATAGCGTGAAAGGCTATTCGCACGGGAAGCAGTATGACTGGTTGAACAACGTATGGATTCGTGCGTGGACGTTGCTTGGTCGGTATGCACCGAAGATTGTGTCGTATGGTACGTGTAAGGGTATCGCTCAACGAGTGCCTTTTGTGAAGAATACTCAGATGGAGTTCTGGCATGTTCCAGCTGATACCTATATCCCACGGCATAGTCATTCGTCATGCTACTCACGGCTTATGCCTGTGTGGGGACAGGCGGAGATTACGAGGGATGATAAGAAGGCGATGAGTAAGCTAGGTAAGTTCTATCATATCGGGTGTGGCGTTGTGCATAGTGTGCGTACTACGGCAGCGAAACGCTTTTGTTTTTTCAACTTCCAACGATGGACAAAGACACCTACGTCAGCGTCTGTAGACTTTCAACTCTCTAAGGAGGATAACTAATATGGCAGGTAGACCCGGACGTGGATATCAATATAGCGGTGGCGGTGGCGGCGGAGATAAGTTGAATATCTCCCAGCTGTTCGCCGATGCACCTGAGCTTGACGCTGAGACAAATCAGTACAGCACTGACAAGATGGGCTGGTTTGATAAGCTTGCTTATCGTGACCAGTTTGCGCGAGCGCAAGCGCATAATGCTGGGGTGAACTATGAGCAGAAATTGCTGGGGCAGGAGCGTGCTCATGACATGGATATGCTGTCTGCGAGGCAGGCGATGGAAGCGCAGCTCGCAGCGCAGAGGCAGGTTGCGGATAACGAAGCAGCCACCGGAAGACAGTTGCACGAAATGGGGCTGGAGGATAAACGATTTGGCAATGAGCGTACGTTAGTCCAAGATAGAGGTGACCAAGCACGTTCTCTGCAAGAAGCTGGTGCTAAGCAGACGGGACAGTTAGCTGCTGCCGAGGCTGAGTATAAGTGGCAGTTGCAGAACGACGCACAGAATTTTCAAGGGAAAGAGTCTGCGGCGACAAGGAAGGCAGCGATGGATTTGCTTAGGCTTAGGCAAATGGCTGAGCGTCAGGCGACGCTGGATAAACAAGCTAGAGAGGATTCAGTAAACAAAGCTAAGAATGCTGCACGTCTTGCAGCCGGGAACTTCGCTGCCCCTGGAAAATTGGCCGGTCTTCCTGCGGATGCTTTTTCTCATTTGGTTGGCAGTGAGGCTGACACCAAAGGTCTTATAGAACTTCTTAGCCGCTTCAAAACGGCTGAGAATTTGCAAACAGCCTTAACACAGCAGGGCATTGCCCAGACACAGCCGGGCATGCAGGATTTGGTTAACGCTACAGCAAGAGCAAAAGAGATTGGAGCAGCTACGATAAAGGTAGGCAAAGACCAAGCCTTAGTTCCTGCTGATGAGCTTCCAGGTAACGTTGTTTCTGGTGTGACGCCTATCTATGAAGACAGGAAAAACCCGTTGACTGGTATGATGGAGAGAGTGCAGACAGGTAGTCAGCCTGCTAATTTTAACAGGGCACCGTCTACTGTTGCCGGGTTGATGGCAGCAGCGCAGCAGAAGCATAGTGCACTTAATGGCGGTAATATCCCGACACCAACAAAGTCGGCCGAAGAACTGAAAATGATTAGGGCAAATGCTGCTCGTGTAGCTGCCGTTAATAAAAAACGTGCAGAGCTTGAGGCACAGCAAAAGGCAGCGAGGGAAGAAGGACAACGGCTAGAGAATGCTGCAGCGATGCAAGAGTTCTTACGCAAGAACCAAGTTATCCCTAGTAATTTCCTCTACTAACATGAACCTTTCACCTAACGAAAAGCGGATGTATCTGCAAAGTGTCGGCCTTAGTGCTGACACTCACGATATTGACACCAACGGCAGCGTCATCCCTCGCCAAGCTAACACTGACATCACGGCGCCGGAAGACTTAGCTAAAGGTGATTACTCCAAGCTAGGCACAGTCGCCGCCCATGCTGGTGCTGGCGTATTGCCTACTATTGCAGGTGCGGGAGCAGGCATGCTGAGTGGTGCTGGTATGGGTATGCTTACAGCTAACCCTGTGGGTATCCTTGGTGGTGCGATTCTAGGTGGCATAACCGGCGGGTATGGTGCATCCAAATTGCAGGAAGCTGTGTTGCCTGATGCGGCGAATGAGTATCTTGCTGGGTCTGCTGCGGAGAATCCTTATTCAGCACTTGGCGGTGGTCTTATCTCGGCCCTTCCTACGTTTAGGTTTGACCCACGACAAGTAGGAGTTGCGGCGAAAGCGTTGATGGAAGGGAAGATGGCAAGGAATCTTTTCCAGAACCAGAAGGACGCTTTGGTTAACGTAGGTGTAGGTGCTGGGCTTGGTGGTGGGATGAGTATATATGACGACGTGAGTGCAGGGCGAGATATTGACCCGCTTAAGGCGTTGATTGGTGCTGCTGGTGAGGCGTTTATCTCAAACCCTAATACGAAGATAGGTCGCAAGCTGGGCATGCGTCCTAACGATAACGTGTCGCATCTTGTAGGTCGTGATGTGCTGGAGGCTGGGAGTGGTCCTACGTTACGCAAAGATTTCACTGACAAGCTCGTAGGAAATCTTGCTGATAGTGATGTTGGCCGGCAGCTTCCTCCGCCTGAAGTCGTTGAACCAGAGTTGCAGAAGTTGATAGATGCCGAAATGTTGGCAGAGGCTACGCGAGCAGAGCAGGCTGCGTCTATTGTTCGCGGCAACGATTTGATTCGCGCTAGGCAGGAACTGATGCCCTTGTACAAGCAGCCTAAGGAGCAGCTTACGCCAGAGCAGCAGGCGGAGTGGGATGCTAGAGCAGCGGGCCAGCCTAAGCCGGAAGATGTGGCGAAGTTTAAGGCTGAGCTTGAGGCTAAGCGTAAGGCGGACTTACAGCGGAAGATTGATGAAGAGAATGCGCCTATCATCGCGGAGGAGGCAGCAGCGAAAGCAGAGCGTCAAGCTCGTGTTGCTGAGGCGAAGGTGCGAAGAGAGCTTGCTGCGAAGAAAGCGGCAGATGCTAAGCTCTTCTTGGATGAGGTCAAGAATCAAGCTGAGATAGGCACACCGCAAGAGATCGAAGATGCTTTGCGCGAAGGGCAGATTCCACCGAAAGATACTGTCACAAGTACGGCGCGTAATGCTGACATTAAAAATAAGATACATGGTAACATCCGTGATACTGCTTTACGCCAAGAAGACGCAGCAGCAGCTAACAGGCTCCCGAAAGAGGAGCATGATAAACTATCCCTCGAAGCACAATCACGACTTGATGCTGATGCTAAGGCGGAGTGGATGGAGCGCAATAAGCGTGACTGGCGTACACAGCCTGACGAAGGAGACGCTACACAGCCGTCTATTAAGTTAGACGACGCTGCGAAGGCGGAGCTAGACACGCCCGTGGTTAAGCCACTTACACCGGCGCAGGCTAAGAGAGCAGCTGCGAAGGAAGCGCAGGCGAAGAAAAAAGCTGAGGAAAAAGCTCGTCGTGAAGCACCTATTGAACGTGGTCCTGCTGCGAAGAACATGGGCGAAGCTACGTATGACGAGTTCAAGAAGGCAGGCTATGACCCAGACAACATCACTACTGAGCAGATTCCTAAGCTACAAGACTGGCTGAAACGGCATGACGTAGAGCTGAAGGTTGACCCAACCCTGCTCGGGACTAATGCGAAGGCGAAGGGTATCATTAGGTTTGATGCTGAGTCTGGTGGGTTTGTTGCATTGCATCCTTCTCGTGCACATCTACAGACTGCGTTCCACGAAGGTTATCATGGAGTGGTGGAGAACTTGCGACGAGGTAACCCTGCGCAGCGGTCGCTGGTTGGTCGATTTGTGCGGTCGATAAAAGACTCTGCTGAATACAAGAAGTTTGCGAAGGAACATCCTACACGGGAAGCGTTGGAGGGAGTCTATGCGAAAGATGGGGATGGGAAAGAGATTAAGGAATACGACCGGATGATGGAAGAGTTCTTTGCTGAAAACGGCGCGAACGAAGGGATGCGGATTATCAAGCGGCAATCGGGGACGACTTATAAAGACTTCCTTAACCATGTCAAGGCGAAATGGAAAGGAAAGTATGCTACGCCGCAAGAAGCGATTCGCGACCTAGGACTCTTTGGTGTTACGTCACATACAGGGAAACGGTTTAGCGGGAAGATTAAGTCGGATAGCGTTGGGCGTAGTGGTGAGGATGAGGAGAGGGAACAGCCCATGGAGCAGGATGAGTTTGACTTCGAGCGTAGGCCGAATGAGTTCAACCATGACGACCTCGCTAAGCGTGCTGAGTGGGATAAGCTGAGCGAGGCGAATAAGAAGACGTTTCGTGATGATGCTGATAGCAATAGGCATGATAGGTTCCAGCCTCACGTAGACGATTCCGTTACTAGCGACTCTCCCTCCGACCACACTCCTTCTCGCCATGCTACATGGCGTAGTATGACCGATGACGTTCGCGCTATTGGCGGGGACACAGCGAAGAAAGTGGCGGATGGTAGTGATGGGTATTTTCAAGATAAAGGCTTCTACGAGGGAAAGTTTGCTAACTCCACAGCGAAGTGGTTTGATGGGTTTAAGATTGTCGAAGGACAAGAAGAAAACATCGCCCGCTATCTCCACGAGAGACGTCATGCGCTGAAGAAGACGGTGGAACTTACGCCGGAAGAGCAAGCTATCGCAGACCAGTGGTATGGACATTTGGGTATAATAGCCGATGAGCATACCGCGAAGGGGATGAAGATTCTTACAAGCGAGACACTGCGCGACCTTAAGAAGAACCCTAACTATTCCCCAGATATTGCGGCGAAGGATGTCGTCTACGAACTTACCATGAACTCTCGCTCAGCAAGGGCGAAAGAGTTGCGTCAAGACTATGTCGACTGGCTCACCAACGAAAAGGATATGCCCGAGGAGCAAGCTATCGAGCACGTCACCAACTATATCAAAGCGATAGCCTCACGCAAAGGACCTTCTTCTGCTGTCGAGTTCAACGCGATGAAGAAGGCGGAAGGGTATGGTTTGCCGTGGTCTTGGATGGAGAAGAATGCGAAGGTGCTCTTCGACCGCTATGGCCGTCGTACTGCGAGACATATGGCGTTCTACGACAACCTCCAGAAGCATGAGGATATTCGCATAGCTATGGGTCTGCGTGACCAAGACGGTTCGCTTGATGGCTCAAAGGAAGGAGTGGACGAGTTGGCGCAAGAGCATGTGGTGCGGAATCTTGTTGACCATATTAAGGAGGTATACACTGAGTCAGTGCGAGACTTCCCTATGCTCAATGCGACGGCGAGGTTGGTGAACAACTCCATCATGGGGACAGGGACTGGACTACGCGATATCCTGAATATGCCAGCGCAGGCATCGCCTTATCTCTCAATGAAAGAGTTGGGGCCGGCGTTTAAGGGAGCGATGGAAGTATTCCAACATCGCCGTGAAGCGTTCGAGGCAGGAGCTACGTCGCCTGACTATGATCGTCTCCAGTTCGGTGAGATGGCAGTGTCTGCGCCTGACTCATGGGTTACTCGTGTGGATAAGATGTCCCATCTCGCGCGGAAGTGGAGTGGACGGCAATGGTTGGAGAACATGTCACGTGAGTTGACTTACTCCGCATTCCGTGAAGTAGTGCTTACGAAGGTAGCGGAAGGTGACACTAGCTACTTCACCAAGCATAATATTAAACCCGGCGTAGAGATGGACTCGCCCGAGTTTGTACAGCGCGCTACGGCGGCGCTTGTGAGGAAGATACAAGGCGGGTATGATGCTAGCGGTTTGCCTAAGATTGCGATTGACTCTCCTGTTGCTCCCTTCCTCCAGATAGCTCGGTGGAGTATTGAGAAGATGAACCGTGTAGCGAAGGATGTTGTGAAGCCTGCCTATAAGGACAGAGAATATGGCCCGCTTCTTCGCTACACCCTTGGCACTTTGCTGTCGGGTGTGGCTATCGAGGAACTCAACGAGCTACTCTCCAACCGTCGTGGACACGAAGCGAATGTGAAGGAGTCCTTCTACTCTAACGAAGCCGAGCTGGGCGACATGGCCGCAAAGGTTGTAGGACTCTTCCAGCTTGGAGCGTTTGGTGGGATATTCGCTGACGGGATGAAGACGGTTGTGTCAGGGTTGCATGGTGGTGATATCACCTACTCCAACCCTCTCTCGTTTCCTGCTGCGACTATGGCTTCGGAGACTGTGCAAGATATCTCCAACCTTGCTGAGGCAATACGCGAAGGTGAGGATATCCTTGATGTTCTGCCTCAGTTCATGTTCCAACTAATCCGCCGGAATAACCAAACTCTACGCTATGCCATTGATAACACCGTTGGAGCAAGTGAGGCCGAAAGGAAAGAGACTAACCGTGACTTAGCTGTCTTCAACCGTATTCGCGGTGAGCGTGGGTCATCTGGAATGGGCGAGTTCAATCCTTACCTCAAGACGAATGAGAGAGACTTCAAACGGGAGAAGGATGTGGGTAAGGCGGCAGCAATGCTTCCCTCGCTGATTGAGGCAGCGGTGAAGAGAGCAGGGAATGACCCCTACAAACTAGCGAAGGAGATAGGGAATCTGCGGAAGATGAGCTATACCACGATGCCTTCACCAAAAACAGACCCTGTTAGCTTCTCCAGCTACGTGCTGCACATTAAGCGTACACGCGGCGAGGCAGAAGCTAACAGGGTTATCGCAGACTACTTCCGTATGGGAGCAGTGAACAAAGCTAAAGCAAGTCTTGTCCCGCAGGTGCCTGCGCCGTGAACTCGAAGACATCCTCTTTGGGGGAGACGATAAGTCCTGTAGCAAGGCAGTATCTCATACACTCGCTAAGCTGAGACTCATTTACCTCAGCGCCGAACTCAATCCAAAGTTCCTGCGCTGTGCGAGGACCAGCTGTACGGATATGGCGGATGATTTGGTTGGAGACATCTCGCAATGGGTTGTCTCCGAAGGAGAGAGCGTAGTGCATGTTCTGCTCAAGGGAGTCGAGTATCTCAATCGCCTTCTTCACGTCGTCTAGCGTCATGACTAAGTCAGTAAAGTCGGCGAAGTGGACAGCCATGGCTAGCTTAAGGGTATGGATATTCTTACGCCCGTAGTATGACTCTAGCTTAACGGACGGGTTGACTCGGTGGAAAGGGGCCCACTCTTCGAAGTAGTATTTTAGGTGTTTATATGCTTCGGGAGTAAACTGCACACGGCCGAAGACTTTGGAGAGCTTCTTAAGATGAGCGAGGATCTCTTCTTTGTAGCCAAGTTGGTCTTCTGATAGGTCGGTCACGCCAAATTTCCGGAAGCGAGAAGTAAACTCACAGACAAACACAGTGCGTGACGAGAACCCGTCGCCGATAATGTCACGTGAGAAGTATTTGTTAAGTGAGGTAGGCGTGGTGCCGGCGAAAAGAGATAGGCAAGCGGAGCGGAGTTTGTCGCAGCCCATGTTCTTTGTCTCGTAGAGGTAGTCCTCGCAATCAAAGACCTTAATCAAGAAGTCAGCCATGCCCTCAGTCTGGTTCTGGAAGATAGAGGATAGCTCTTCGAGAATGAACGCGATGGATTTGTGGGTATAGATTCCATTAGGTGCGAGGGGGTGGTTCTTCTCTACCTTTATCCCTTGCATGGCGTTTGACATACGGCGGAGTAGAGCGGGGAATGTAGTGGTGTCAGGTCCGAGAGGGAAGAGCGGAGTGGGTTCTATGAGGTCTGTCTTACCCAGCGCCTTCGCCTCAGCGTTGTGCTTTACTTCGTCAGCTGTGAGAGGTTGCTTATGGTGGCGCATGAACTTGGCCACTTGGTTAATCACTCGGCCTTTGCCTACAGCAGGACCGCCCACAAGGATGAGGTACATGTTAGGGAATAGCGGAGAGTGCTCTGGGAATACCCATACCCTACGCTGTAGGGCCGCCGTTATCATGTAGTAAAAGCCCATGTCTATATACGACGCAGGCGAGACACAGTCCGACATATAACTTCGCCATTTTTCAAGGTTGGTCATAGTGGTCGAAGCCCTTCCGGGTTGTGTTCCGGGTCGTAGTGTCCCCAATTCTTTCCTATTTGTGTTTCAGCTTTCATCTTGAATTTGTCTCCCCAGCGCCCTATGAGTTCAGGGCATATGTAATCAATCATCACACTCGACGCTTCGGCTACATCACTCTCTGGAACTTGCGCGAGGTATGAGTCGTGTTTGTTGTTAAGCAAGTCCCATTCCGTCTTGTTGTGTTCCTCAATGTAGTTCTGGAATTTGACAAAGGCGAGGTTGGTGATGGTGCCAACGGTGGATTGCGGTACGTAGGAGTAGGCATCCCGCATGAGAGCGTCGTCGATAGTCCCGTTGAAGTAGCGAGGATAACCGAAGAGGTTATATAGCGTACGGGATTCTTCGATAGCGCCCTGCGTAGCACGGTGCCATTCTTGTATCTCAGGGAAGAGCGCATGGTAGAGGTTGACAAAGCGGGTGGCTTGTTCTAGCGTGAGGGATATCATGCCCTCTGACTTGTCGAGTACGTTGATGAGGAATGTTGGCGGCTTCATGCCGTAGTTGCAGGCGTGGCAAATCATCTTGGCGATGTAGTAGTAGCGACGTGAAGCTGGCCAGTCGTCGGATGCTTTGATGGACTTCTCTACTTCTTTGAACCCCGGATGCGTCTTGAGTTCATGCGGAAGGAGTTTGCATAACCCTTCAACATCCACGTTGGGGTGCAGCATCTGCCACTCTGTCTTGAATGCGTGGAGTGCAACAAAGACGTGGGACTTAATCCCGTTCTGGAAGAGTCGGCGGAAGTTACCTTCGCGACAGAGATAAGCTACGACTAACGCCTCTGCTCCAGCTTGGTCTGCCTGGAGAAACACCTTACCATCGTCTGGGATATAGATAGTAGAAAGATGCCCCGATTGGTTCTGGAGATTAGTCCCCCACGTGTCGAGTAGCTTGGAGGAAGCTAGCCGGAATGTTTTAGTTCCAGCTAGCTTCCAGCTGCACGTTGAGCGAGGTAGCTCAGACAGTGCGAAGGGTTTCATACAAGCAGGTTAAGGCCATTGTTTGGCTTATCTTTCACAGTGTAGTTACCACTACCACTACAGCTACAATTTGCTTCGCGTATGTGCTCGTTGCCACAACGTGTGCAGAAACTCTCTCGCATGTAGTCAAAGAAGATTACACGGTCTGTGTCCTTAAGAGCGAGGAGTGCTGCGGCAATTGATTCTTTTGTGAGTGTAATGTTTTTGTTCATATTAAGTTACATTTGATTCCAGATTTGTTCTGCATCGTCGATGTGTTGTCTAGCTTTTTCGATGTATTTGAAGAAGTTTTTCTTATTTTCTTTTTGTGCATCTTTAAGACAACTCTCGGCTAGCTGCAAATTTTGGCCTACTAGTTTATACCGACCTATCGAAACTGCGTTATCTCTGAGTTGTTGTAGTTCTTCTTCTGTCATATGTATAGGTTGTTAAACTTACTTACTGCTTTACGGAGGGTGTCTCCAGAGATAGGAAAGGAGGAGTCTTCGTCGGTGTAGCGGTTCACGCCTTCGCATGCTCCATGCCCACAGTATACGTAGGCGATATGGTCGAGGCGATAGCCGGTGAGTGGGTTGTTACATACGGCGCATAGGGTAGGGAGGAGTTTGTGTGAGGTAGAGCCGGGGTCTACGTAAGGTGAGTTGCGAGAGAAGGATGTCTTAAAGCTCATTTGTAATATGCTCCAAATTTCCTACGCTTACACCTGCATCTAGCATACGATATATACGCATACCGAAGAAATAGGAGGGTATACTGCTACCTATTAAAGCGTCTCCAGAGAGTAAGCGGCATTCTTTAGGCCCGAGGCATAATGCGAAAGGCGCGACGTCATACTTTTTGGTATACTTATCAGTTGCTTGTCTAATCGCTTCTATTACTTCGTCTATCGTATTCATGTTTAGTCTTTCCATTTGTTGACTACTTTAAGGAATGCTTCGGCGCGTTGGGCGGCGGTGGCGTGAGCCGTTATTCGCTCTTTTGTAGTCACAACAACGTGCAAGTAATTCTTGAACAAATCTATTTGCACATCATCTAATACCTTCTCTGCTTCGTGCATGGCGTTGAGGTCGTTGAGGTAGTCGGGGAGAGGTTTGCAGTACGGTTCATTGTCGCGGTAAACATCAAGACCACTCTGCAAGTCACTCAACTTAATCCTCCACCCACACGCTTCTGCTATTGCGATTCTTTGTTGTTCAGAGTTCATACGCTTTGATTCTTGGCTCAATCGGTGTACCTTTGTCGGAGTATTTACGAAACACTATCTTCGCATACGATGTAGGCTTGAGCTTACCTCGCATAGCCCACAGCTCGTCACGTTGCTTGTCGGTGATACCAGACCCAGCGGTGAAGACTACACCATCCTTCGTTACTAGCTGTATCCGTCCGCAGGTAGACTGGTATTTCCCAGCTGCCTCGTTGTCATCACCCGGTAGTATCGCGGTGATAGTGAACTCGTCATCCTCCACTTCTTTATGCTTGATAAGCTGATGACTACGCACACCCAACTCGTAGTGGTTGGGCATCTCTCGGATAATGGCGCCTTCATAGTTTAGTGTACGGATGCGGTTATAGAGCACATCATACTCTTGCTGCGAGTGGACCAAGATAGTCGGAACACCCTGGAGGGGCGAGCGTAATTTGAATAGAGGCAGGTGGTTAAGTTCATCCTGCCTCTGCTCGAAGTTTGCTGCACGCTGGTCACGGAGGTAGCAGTCGAACACATGGTATTCTATCTGTCGGCTATCGTCGGAAGGTCTACCACGGTTAACGGCGCCGAGTATGCGATGGAGTGACCAGCCGTGGACGTAGAGTTCTCCATCGAGGACTACGTTGTCGGGCAGGTAGCGTAGAGCGTGGACTAGATGGAGAAGTACATCGTCAGAGAATAGCTTGCGTGTGCGAGAGCCTAGGATGAGGGAGCCGTTCTGTTTGTGGAGTTTAGCATAGCATCTTACACCGTCAAGCTTAGGCTGAACGTAGCAAGGGAAGCGGAGTTTTTGGTTAGGACGGATGTCCGTTGCGAGCATTACTTTCATATTAGTCTTTGTCTTGCGCTGAAGGGTCTTCGTAGAATATCTCACAGTCACCGTCTTCTTCTATCTCTCGTGTCCAGTATTCTGGCGCAGCTTGTCCTGTGACAGGGTGGTCTATCGTATTCATGTTTAGTCTTTCTTCTTCTGGTTTCATCGTGTATGTTTTTCGTAGGTTATCTCACACCGCGTTTCGAGTCTATTCAACTGTTCGGCGTATGCTTGCCACGCTGCAAGGTTTCTAAACTTCCCGCACAGATGCACAACCAGCTCTCCCTTCCATCCATAGAGTCCATATACACTATCCACAAAACGGACTGTGCCAGCAAACTTCTGCACCCGTACGTGGTAGTTAACTTCTGTTGCTGCGCCTATCCATAAGTGTTTACGCGTTATGTCAGGTGCGAGACGTGTCTTTAAGTTAAGGAATCTTTTGCTCATTTCTTTATTTTGTTTCCTAACGATTTCCTTAGTCGACTAAACACATCCGCCTCCATATCCTCAACACCTCTCTCCGCCGTCTTCCAGGGTAAGAACTTGAGCGTGCCTAACTCTTTACGCAATGAGCGACAGGCTAGCACTAGAGTTATCACAGCGTTGTCTGGATGCTTGAGCCGCAGCTGTAGCATAGACTTAGAGTCCGCCTTAGGGCCGGCCTTACCACGTGAGATAGGGGAGTAGCCAAGCTCGTCAAAGAGATACTTCGCAACCTGCTTAGGTGAGGTAGGAAGCAAGTCATGTCCTACAAGGATGCGAAGGACACGGAGATACTGCGCGATAAGAGCTACGTTGTGGTCACGTATAGTCTCCAGTGCGGAGAGGGAATAGCGCATGCCATGGAGTGAGCATGTAAGATAGGCGGGCACCTGTGACTGTGTCTGTGCGATAGACTCCACCAACCCTTGTTGCGTAGGAGCGTATACGTCTATCGCCTTCTTCACCGCATACGTCGTGGCAACATCCTTCGCGTTGTACATCCATAGCATCTTCTCTTGCGCTACGTTATTCGGCATGAACACGCCATCGTTCTTGTGGTATGGCTCATCCAGCCATAGCGAACAGCAATGGCCTAGACTCTTCTCCACTTCCGGGAAACATCTATGCTGAGCAAGCATAGTGTCATACACGCGACGACCGAAAGGGATGTTGTATCCCATCGCAAGCACCAGCAAATCATATGAAGCATTATGAGCCACCACCACGTTATCGCGCATAGCAACTGCAAGAGACTGCACGAAACGACACAGTTCTCGCACGCGATACGCTGGCGTGTAGTCATAGCGAGTAAAGGGAACAACGTACACAGGATGCCCTGCAAACATGAAGCCAAGACACGTAATGTTTCTCGCGCTGTCAGTCTCAATATCAACACAAAGGTCCGCGCCTTTAACGCGCATAAGCAGGTCGATAGCCAGAGATATCTTGGGGTATATTTGAAATGAGGATGCATCTATTTGGTTGAGTGAAGAACCAGCGCGGAGGGTGTTGGCAATCCTTGCTGCTTTCTTCACGTCGAACTCTAGCCAGAAGGATTGGTTGCTGCGTGAGGTACGGCCATGGTTTGTTTTCTCGTCGACGGGTTGTGTATCGTCAGTGAAGTCGAAACACTTCTCAGCTAGTGGGTTCTTTCGGCCTTCGTAATCCTGACGGTCAAGGGTGTCTTGTGGTAGATAGGAAGCTACGATATACGGCGCCGCTTTACGTAGCACTGCGCCGCGGCATTCGCCAAGGGAGAAGCCCACACCAAACTCGTCAAGCAATCCACTCTCTCCCAAGAGCAGGAGACAGTGTGTGTTAGGCAGATGGTGAGGGTCTTGTTTATACTCAGCCAATGTCCGCACGTCACAGTTAGCAAGGGACATAAACTGCGTGGCAAGGTGTTGCTCAACAATATCCCCTGCGTGGTTAGCGAGCAGGCGACGGGCAATGAGGTCAAAGCGGGACGGGTTGCGGAGTATGATAGTGAGGCCCTTATACTCCTTCGTTGGAGGTTGGCGATGGTGTTGGACTTCGAGGTCAAGCTTCATTTATGCTTCTCTTTCCCACAGCGTACGAATGACTTGTTCTGCGAGACTATTTAGGCATGACTCAGAGTGTATATTTCCTGTATCGTGCATAAAATCAGCAACCTCATATAGCCCTTTGCCCAACTCGCGCAGTTCGTCGTCTGTGATAACAGGTGCATTGTCTATTCCGCTGCGTGAAAATGCCGCAAGCAGTTGTCCAAGTTTAGTTTTCATTCTCTTTATCCTTTCTCTCAATCGCATCCTGCGTAGTGAACTGCTCCGGATACCGCAGTCGTAGCTTGTCGGTATTCTCACTCATAATCTCCTCAAACGACCAGCCATGCTCACGACAAAGGATAGCGAGGTACCACAGTATATCGCCTATCTCTTCTTTCACGTTGACTGTGTCCAACGGCTTGCCATAGAACACCGTCTTTTTGTAGGCATCGACTAGCTCACCAGCTTCTGTTGCGCAACCCATTACAGCATGGAGTTGCTCTATGAATATCGCAGCACGACCGGCAGCCATAGCGGCAGCGTGAAGGTCGGGCGCCGTACGAGCGGAGGCAGAGAGGAATTGGTTTGGCGTTATCATAAAGTGTAATACGCGTGATTACTGTTAGCTATGCGCGCCCCAGCTGCTGTTGGACTACTACTTACTCGTCATCACCAATGCCAACTTCCGGTTCTTCCACCGGACCGATAACCATCTGGAGGTTATACTGACGCCCGCGCACTACGTCCCGCCCATCGGCCGTCTTGATAGGCTGACCATCTTTCCCGATAGCTTTACGCCCTTCGGTAGAGAGAATGACATCGAAGAAGGAACCAGCCTCATCGAGGAAGTCGATGTTGGCTTTACCAGTATCCTCGTCCACTTCCTCCGAGTCGAACTCGTCAGGAAAAGTGCAACCCATCGACTCGATAAACTCGATAGACGAGGCGGCAGCTTTCTCTGAGAGCGAGAGATAGCGAGTGAACTTGATACCATTCGGATCGTACGTCAGCCCGTCAATCTCAACCTTCGGGTTACCGACAAGCTCGAACTCAAGCACGAACATAGGTTGACGAGCTTTGGATTGGGTCAGCTCACGCTTGAGAAGGCGGCAGGTGTAACGGTCACGCGGAAGGTTAGGGTTGCATTGGGCGATGTTGGATTTTTTGATGATTGCCATACTGTTTTGTGTTTGTGTTTTGTTTTGTTTTTGTTTATCCCGGCGGGCTGCTTTGCCTAACCGGAAAATTTCACGAAGGACTCGTAGTTAGCGGGGACATAATCCCCATCGTGTTTGATAGACCGCGACTTCGCATCGAACGTAGCGGTCTGCTTTGTCTGGAAGAAGAAGCGTTCGTCATGGAACCCAATCTCCTTCGCCTTCTTCTCCGAAACATTCACACAGCGGAGGAAGTCGTTGAAGGACACAGGAATCTTGTTGCGGAACGAGCCTTGCTGGAGAGCTTGTATCTTTCCTGTTACAGCGCCGTCGGAGTCTACGTCACGCACTTCGTGGAAGACTACGACTACGTTGCACGACAACGCCATGAGATTGTTCATGAGTTGCGTGGAGTATTCCAGCTTACGTCCCCAGAAAGCATAGCCATCTACTTTACCTTTCTCTGTGTAAGCAGGCTGGCAATGGGTCGTCGCGTCAAAGGCGTCTTGCAACTTTGTCCACGAGTCGATGATAAGGGTCTGCTCTGGCGTGAGTTTGGAGTACTCCTTCTTAATGTACTTGTGAATGAGATCACGCCGGTTAACCGTCTCGATAGGGATACCCTCATAGTCACCTGTAAGCTTACGGGCGCCCTGCGCTAGACACCACTCGTCGTTGTAGAAAGGTTGGGAGATAATCTCACGCTTGCCTTTGTGTTCTTCGAGTCCATTGTCAAAATCCGCCACGACAGGATTGGGGAATGTTAGTGCAGCGGTTGTCTTGCCTGAGCCAGCGGCACCAACAATACCCATGAAGATACGGCGGGATGGGGGCTGGTCTTTGGCGTTGATAGAAGACGTAGGGATATAGAGTGGTTTAGGAGTTGTCATTTTCTTTATGTAGGTCGATAGAGTTGTCCATGATGAGGATCGAGTTTGCCTTATCTACTACGAGGAACTGCGGACAGGACCCTTGCGTATGAACAGTGAAGGGTATGGTGGGGTTGAAGTGGCACTGGCGTTTGGCTTTACGGGAGGCGATACCGGAGGGTTGCTTGAGCAAGTGGTATCCGTAGTATTGACAGTCGCGGCAGTGTCCGGCTTTGTGGGAGTATCCTTGGGCATTAGCTACTTGTTGTTCGAGTGTATTGGGCATGTTATTTCCTACGAGTTGTGGGGTTAGCAAAAGCATGGTAATTCTTTTTCTGCCACTTCTTAGCTTGTGTATACCAGAAGGTGTCAATCATTTCTTCTTCGATAGCGGAGTCAAGGTCGCAGTCAGTGATACTCCCACCATGCTCACGTTGTCCGGCGATGAACTTATCCACTGCCTTCTCTACGAAGTTAGTAAGAGTAGCGGCTAGCTCTAGCTGAATATCACAAGTGATGCCGATAGACTCGACATCTTTCATATGGATGTAGTTGCATATACCGGCGGCGATTTGTTGGTATTGTTCTTTTGTCATGGTGCTGTGGGTTAGTAGTTAAGCGGATCGTACATCTTCTGTTTGTATTGCGCTGCGAGTAACGTCTCTTCCCCTCTTGCGTCAGGCATGCTGCATACCCCTGCATATTTGCATAGACCATACGGTTCACGACAGGTGTTAGTTAGTGTGCCAGTGCGGAGAGGGAGTCTGTCATGCGAGTTAAGCCACACTATCCTCGCCACGGCGCTCGCAAGTAGCGCGGAGAACTCTTGGTTATCACGCTCATAGTCATGGAAGACAGGCGAACGCTTCACTGTCACTTCGTCTTTGGTCAGAAAGATCCCGTCAATATAAAACCCCAATGGGCCGCCTGCAATTTCTTCGTAGATAGAATCAGGATACTCCTTCGCAAACCACCGCATAGCCCAACGATACATGCGGGGCTGTACGTCGATGAGGTAGCCATTGAAGAAGGATGTCTGGTCCCATGCTGTGGTGGACTTGTAGTCTCCCAAAGCATAACATCCACCGCGTATCTTGGTGACCTTGTCTATCGTCCCACATATGAGGATGTCACACTCAGGGTATGAGGCATAGGGTATGCCGAACTGGAACTCGGAAAGTGTGGTGCCATTTGGGGTCTTGACTACCTCACAGTTTGCACGGTCCTCATCGAGGAATTTCTGCAGCTTTAAGGCGGCGCCCATAAGATGTCCATCGTCAAAGAGATAAGCATTACGCTTCGGTATGCGTGTTGGAAGAGTGGCGGACTTGCGCTTTTTAATCATTGCCATGAGAGCTTCCCTCTCGTTGTAGTCTTGTACGTATACCTCCGCGAAACGATGGAGGCAAGTGCCATACTGCATGGCAGGGTTGTCAAACTTAAGTTCGTTCTTTGTCTTGTAACCTTTCAACACTTCGAGGTAGAACTTACGGTCGCAGTGTAGGTTCTTTAGGGCGGAGGATGAGATGCGGATTTGAGGTTTAGACATTTCTAAGTGCCCTTACTTTTAGGTCATACTCTACGCATTGTACTAGTCTGTCTCGGTAAAGCTCAGCGCCGAACTTCCTATCAAACAAAGTTACCGCAGCGTCAGCTCTGTCTGCTGCTTCTCTTGTAAGCGCATTGCCGCAGTTTTCATTTAGGTTGGAGCGAAAAATATCCAGCCAAAGCTCCTGCCTCTTATGTTGTATTGATGTTGTCATGTGTTATCGTTTGTTTCCTAACGCTTTCTTCGCGGCGTCTGTATCGCCCGCCGCTAACGCCGCCATCATCTTCTCCATATTCGCCTGCACTTTATACACTGCAGTGAATGGGTCATCTTGTGCTGTACTACCACCACGCTGGCGACGTGAGCCACCGACACTACCCGCCTTCTTAGGCTTCTCTGCAAGCTCGGGTCGAGTCACTTTGAAATACCCAGCGAAATGTTTCTCTAACTCTGCGTCTGACATACGTTCTATGTCACTCGCCGACATTTGCAATAGCTTTTCTATCGTCATACCTTCACTCCGTTCCCTTCACCCTCTGCCATATATAGCACCTTGAGAGACGACGCTGTGATAGACACGCCAAACATAGGCAGCCCTTGCATCATACTACGTATAGTCTCTTTGTCTTCTGGCGAGAGAACAAGACCCTCCAACACGAGACGCTCACCCTCTTCTGCTGAACGGAGAAAGACTTCTAGCTCCTTCATCCAGTTAATCTCTTCAAACTTTGTTACGTGGTCAGGAATATCTTCATCCCTCGTGATAGGTACATGCGTTGTCGCCTTAGCTATGCTACGTGCTGACGCTGTGATATTACCTCTGTTATACACAAGCTGCTTCCAGACTAACGCAATCCCTGTCGCTCGCCGGGAGACCTTAAAGATAGGACGAACAGCTGCATACTTCTTATCAGGATCCATCTGCTCTACGAGATAAAGCAACCCTGTCGTGAACTTGACATAGAGTGTGCCTACTGCAAAGCCTTCTTCTTTCGCTGAGATTTCCAACACTGTGCCTTGTTTCTTCAGCAGCTTGTCAACGTAGGACTTCACCCACAACGCGGACTTCTCGTTGTAGTATGACGCGTTGCTAGAATTAGACCAGCCCTTAGGCTTAGCTGCAACATGAGCATCTTCGAGTAGCTTCGCAGCAAGGTCCGGTGCGAACTGTTCCAATCTTTTGAGGTCTTCGGGTGTGAGCTTTGCCATAATATGTAAGACATACAGAGCAGGATATATGCCAATATATATTGCGTTATACAACTCTACATTCTAGCTAGCTGGTAGCGCCGCGCTATACGCTGGAGTTCCCTTACGTTGCCGCGAAGGAAGTTGACTGGGTCGGAACACACGAGCGCAGCGCCGGTATATCCCATAGAGTTGAGGATAAGAGGCACGTCACCAAGACGCTCACGTAATGGGGTTATCTCTAGCTCCACAGTAGAGATACGCCAGTAGAGGTCCTCACGGAACCTAGGGTTGTCACGTAGTCTAGCATGAGTCGCAGCTACGATACGCGTAGTGAAGGGCTCGTTTACCACACCACCCACACGACGAAAGACCCTCTCTTGTATGACACGGAGGAGCTTAGTCTGCATGAACATAGGCAACTCTGCTATCTCGTCGATGAAGAGTGTGCCGTTGTTAGCTTGTGCAATAAGCCCTGTCTTGTCTGCGTAAGCGCCAGTGAAGGCACCCTTAACGTGACCGAACATTTCTGACTCAAAGAGGTGTTCAGGGAATCCTCCGCAGTTGACATCGACAAACTTCCCTTTACGCTGTCCGTGCAACGCTCGTGCAATGAGTTCTTTTCCTGTCCCACTCTCGCCATGGATGAGGACGGTATCTTCATAACCTGCAAGGCGAGATACGATACGCTTGAGTGCGAGCATTTCTACATCTTGTGTGATGAACTTCTCCAGCCATTGGTCAGCGGCGGATTTACGTGAGAGGATAGCTAAGGCTTTGTCTCCGACTATGGCTCGGCCATTCTCGATGACTACAGGCGGGCTATCTCTCATAGCCTCGTCTACTTGTTGTGGTGTAAGACCGGATGCGAGTAAGATTTCGCGATGGGTTAGTGACATGTTGGTATTAGTTAGGATGGTAGCAGTCGAAGACATTCTGCACGGCGGCTTGCAGGGTGAGCGATTCGTGACGGTAGAAGACGAAGATCTTGTCACCTACTGAGAGGTGGGATTTGATATAGGCTTCTTTTGCGCCCCAGCTACCCTTATATAGGAGCCTCCCATCTGTACTCTCTGCATAGGCAACGTCGTAAGGTCTGCCGACTACTACCTCAGTATTTATAATATGTCCAGCCATTATACTTCCTCCTTCTCCAGCAACTCTACAATATGTGGCGTGAGTGTAACCGTGTTCTCTTTTCTATCCCGCGTGATAAGGTACCCCTTCTCCATCTGTTGTAGCAGAAGGACAAAGGTGAACTCTTCGATATACTCGCCTGTCCTACGCATAAAGATGTTACGCAACTCACGACGTGGGATGGTGTTGTCTATCCCAGAACGGTGGACGATAACGAGAAGTTTCTTTGCGATAAGTTGTTGGTGTTTGAGAGACATAGTGTATGCGTTAAGTGTCATTGCTTATTCGTCGTCATTGTCATCATTGTAGTCATCGAGTGATGCTGTGTCATCGTCATTGGGGTTGTTCTTGAACCACTCATCCTTCTCCATCTTCTGCTCCTCTGCGTTATGTGCTTCTGCCAACTCTCTCTTCTCCTTTGTCGCTGCCTCATAAATGGCGTCCTGCCAACTCTCTCTCGCAGCTACAACTTTCTTGAGACACCGCAGCTTAAGCGAGACACGAGCCATGACATAGTCCTCGATGGAATCCTTAAAGAACACAATGTCCTGCTGGGTATGACTCATGGAGAAGAGACGGTGCAGGCGGCCTAGGCCCTGCACAAAGTCTTGTGCAGAATAGGTGGGTGTGATTAGCCCATAGCGAGGACGGAGAGTGACAGGCTTACCCTTATTACTGAACTCTGCATGGTGGAGTGATAGTCCTGTACCTCCTGCTGCGAAGGTGAAGAGGCAGAACTTCGTACGTCCCGATTGGAAGCGATTAATCTCCCTGTTACGCTGCTCGGCATCTTGCGAGCCAAGACCTAAGTCTTCGCCATAATCATGGAGTCTAGCATCTCGTTGGTCTTCTGTTTCAGTGAGTAGCTGGTTGACCTGAGCCATAACACTACCCGATACTTTCTCCCCACGGCAGAAGGCGAGAGCTATCTCTTTCGCATCGGTAAAGGTGAGGGTGGATGAACGGAGCGGGTCACCTCCCCATACGAGGGAAATGTCCTTACGGGAATAGCCATAGTCTTTGACTAACGAGCGGACTATCATCCCGACTGGGCGACGGAAGCAGCAAGCAATACCTACTGCAAACCCTTCACCTTCTCGTTGCGCTGCGAGCTTAGCAAACACTGGCGCCTTACACTCTTCACTCGCTTCGCGATACTTGTTATCGAGTACGAGCTGAGCAAACTTCCCGCTCGCAGGATTCTTCTTGAGCTGCTGACACGCGTCCATATACCGCTCCTCCGCTTGGCGATAGTGTTCCTTCTGGTCGGGAGGGATAGGGACAGGGAAGCATGTGTTGCGTGCTTTGTATTTGGAGTGTGGTGTAGGTATGCGGATGAATTTCTCGCCGAAGACTTGAATCATACGGTCCATCGCTGCTGGGCTGTGCATGGTGGGGTCATTGTCCGTAGCCATAGCCTTAGCGAAGGCTGACCAATTGTTCTTAGTGATGAGCATGTTATGCGAGTTTATTCTTGGGCAGCGTTTGTTTGTAGAAGTATACGCTTGACGTGTAGCCTCGCTTCTCATCCATATGTGTAAGGATAGTCTTTGCAAACTCTGGCCATTCTTCGTATGGTGTCTCTCCCAGAACGGTGGCGATGGATGTCTTGAATTCTTTCATGAAGGGCGCTAGAGAAAACTCTAGCTGCAACGCATCTAGTCGTTTCTCTGCGTCCTTAAGCCTCTTGTATTCTGATTCTGTGATGCTCATAATGTGTGGTCTAGTTATTCTTCACGTTAATGGCGGGCTTATCTTCTATCTCACTCTTATATTCGAAAGGCTCTGCCGACAACGCCGTAAGTTCTTTGATAAACTTCACTATAACTGGCTCGACGTGTCCTGTGTTATCTTCTGCCACAATCTGTGCGAGAACTAGCCCTCCTTTAGAGGCGCCCATAAGGTAGTAGTCAACTGCCGTGTTGATTATAACATTCCGCATATCCTTCGGAATGCCTACGAGAGCTGCCTCTATCAACTGCACAATACGATATACATCCTGCTTGATTTGTTCTGTTTGTTTGGTCATAACTTTCTCCTACTCTACATCTAACTCACACGCTATCGCCGGCACCTTCAAGTCACACACTCTTGTCGCGACAGTAGCCGACATGAATATCTGCCACGGTTTCATCGCACGAGGCAGGTCTTGCATCGCGAGTGCTATCTTGTGCTGGGTTGACTTCTCATTCTTCAACGCATGACACTCGTCCCATATCACTAAGGGTGGTGCCATATAGGGACGCCATCGCCACTCTGTGTTTATTTCTCCTTCGTTATCTACCACGTTCTCTGTGTAGACAAACCTCTCACCAAACGTAGTGCGTAGCTTCTCGTAGTTGAGTACAAGGAAGTCATCGTGTTTGGATAGACCGAACTTAGTCTCTAGTTCAATGGTGAACTGTTCCACCACCGTATTGCGGGTCACCACTACACACTTGTAGTACGCTGGCCATCCCTTTGTCTCGAAGAACCCACTCGCGTTTAGTTGAGCAAGGATATCTCCGGCGATGATAGTCTTCCCTGTGCCTGTGCCTGAGGAAAGAATAACACTCTTGGCGTCTCGCTTTGTGAACTGTTCTACGGTGAAGTTAGCCCAGCGCTGTTGGAAAAGTTTGAGCTGGAGGATAGGGGACTTGCCAGCGTAGGGAAAGATAGGGTCTATCTTCCTCACACGCTTATCGCCGCCTTCTACTTCCTCAGCATTATCGTTTCCAGCAGTGCTCGATTCTCCCTGCTGTCCAACTCCTGCTGTGTCCGCTGCTTCGTCTTGTTCCGCAGCTTCAGCATTGTCCTTTGCTGCGACCGGCGACGGTAGTACTCTTTTAAACGGAGAGTGTTTCGGCTTACGAACACCTTTGACTGGGGTTGGGAGTTGCTTGATGAGTAGTGCATAATGGTCGGAGACTAGTTTCTTATACTCCTTCGGGGTACGTCCTGCGCCGAATTGCTCGGCGACTTGGGCTTTGGTATCAGCATGACCAAAGGTCAAGCCGTTTAGCACCATACCACAGCGCCGTTTGAGCAGGTCTACCTGCTGTTTGTGTTCTGTCTTGTTCATAGAGGATCACTTCTTATCTCCTGTCAACTCGTCACACTCCTTCAATACTTTGCTTGTGAATTGAAAGAAGGATTCCCAGTGTTTCTCTGGCGATTTGGTTTTTATCTTCGTTATCTTCTCGTTCTCACTCGCAGGGTGTAGCCCCGAGATATCCACGCCGAATGCCTCCAGTGCAAACATCGCATTGCGTTGGGAGATAATCTTATACGCGAATGCCTCTGCCACACCCTCGCCTTGTAGATGAGGCCACTCTTTGCGTATAGCATTGACTAACTGGTGTGTGACTTCTTCCTCTGCCAAGACACGCTGTGTTGTAGCATGTTGGCGCTGGCGTAGATGAGTGAGATGTTCACCCGAAGATTTGTAATACTCAAGAGACCAGACTTGGTAGAGCTCTGTGTTCTGGTTGATGAGACTACCCGGAGGCTCTATGTGGACATAGAGTGCGAGGATAGCTGGGCCAGCGGAGGCGAGGAAGTCGTATGTAGGTTTATCTACATAGATAAAAGGGAGTTTGTTGATGTTCTTCTCATGGATACGCAGAGTATTCCCTGCGAATAGCAAGGTGTTGAATACTATGCGCCATGGAACTAGCGCTTTCTTTTCTTGTTGAAGTGAGGGTGAGGGTGAGGGTGAGGGTGCAGAGTTTGCTGCTGGATTGGTCATAGATTGTGCTGCGTTGCGTAACAAAAAGGGTTCCTACCTTATGCAGATAGGAACCCTTTGCGTTGTATGTACTGACTACTGATTACTGATCAGTAATCAGTAATCAGTCGTCATCACCTTCTTCGTCGTCGTCGTCGCTCACCTTCCGCTTGCGCTTCAGGCTCTCCTTCATCTTATCCAGCTCTTTGACGCGAGACAAGGCCGGCACCATGTTCTCTTTGTAGAAGACCATGGCTTCGGCCGGGTCAACAATCTCTTGCATCCGAGTGGAGTAGGCGTCAATTTTGGCCAGCGCCTTACGCGCTTCTTCGATGATTTCCGCCTTATTCAGGCGGACGATGCTACCGCTCGCGAGTACCGTCTTGAGTTCTTCGAGTGCATTCGGGGTGAGGGCACCTTCGAACTTCTCCAACGTCTTATTGAACAACCCGATGCAGTTCTGCCGCCAACGACCAAGGACGATTGAGAGCAACTGCTCTTCGCCGAAGAAGTTGATGGCATCCTGAAGTGAGAGCTGCTCACTGTCAGGGACCGGGATCTTCTCACTCGACCCTTTCTTGGCAACCCATACGTGCGGATAAACCACGCCATCGCGTTCAATCCGAAGAACTTCATTAGCAACGGAAGGAGGAACTTGGGCTTGTGTATCTTGGTCTGACATATCTTGTTTTGTGTTTGTTTGTTTCTGTCTTCTGCCTATTGTGCCTGCGTCATGCTAGGCACAAATTGTTTTGTATAGGCGCAGTGAGTATATAGCACGTAGCGTGCCAATATATATGCGGTTATACAGTTCTAACGTGCTACGCTTTGTGTCTATCGCTACCACTCATCCAGTTGTATGCGTCTGCCATCGAGTCAAAGACGTAGAATGTCGATGACTCAGGGTAGCGGTTCGAGAGTTTCATGATGTAGATTTGGAGCGTTTCGCAATGCTTTGACAGTTCGGAGCATTGGAATCGTCAACTAAGCAGAATCGAGATAGCTCTTCGACACAGCCTACCACAAACCTTTTGTGCTCGACGACACAACCTACGACATCGACAACGTTTACGTTGATAGGGATTTGATCTATAGTGATAATGATAGTTTTCATGCTAGTTTGATGTGTTTCCAATGTGCGTAGGATTTCTGGTGGAGTGGGACAGTGCGACGGATAGGACGTGTTGTGTTTGGTGTTACCTGTTCAAGCGCCGCCTTAAGACGCGGTGGATGGGCATAGAGCTGAACGAGGAGGACTTTGTAGAACCTGCCCGTTGGTCTGTGGTACAGCCAATCACCATGGCGTATGGCGTGGATATTCCACTTGTGGCGAACATGAGATAGCTCGGAGGCGAATAAGGGAGGTGAGGATGTCATGCTGCTTTAGAACGATATACGCCCAAAGTTGCTTGTGGGGTTAACGGCGCCGTATTTGCGGTTGAGTGCTTGCTCGTCTGTCTCGGAGAAGACATCGCGCAGTTTCTCCACGAATGCGATTTGCATCGTGGAGAAGAGTTCTTGGTATGTCATGGTCTTGGCCACGATATCCGGATGTAGGCGTAGGTGTGACATGAGTTCGCACTGGCGCTCATCCTCCTCCTGGATTTTCACCAAGAGCTTGTCGTAGTGGGTGGTGTTCTTCATAACTGTTGTGTTCAGCCGCTAAACCATTTAGCACTGACTGGAACGCTCTACTCTACGCAGAACGCTCAGGGTCAAGGCTAAGCTGTAGCTGTCCAACATCTTGACTAGGTCCTTAACTAGGCGCCGCATCTCACGACGATACGCTTTGTTCATCATCTTCTTCATCCTACGCAATGAGGCGAAGCGACAACAAGACCAAGATGTTTGTATTCTTTAGTGCTCCTCCTGTGTTATGTTGTATAGCGCCGCGACGGCGTTGTCTAGGTCCATGAGTTATGCTTCAATTGTCGTTCGTACTCCTCCGGCACCACTTTATACATAGTCGCTACGGCGCTGTGGATATATTCTAAGGGATCATCCACCAGTACACTCTCTCTTGTGTCCTCTTCGTAGCGAAGAATAAGCTCTAACGCGAGCTTCTCGTAGAGTTCGCACGGCGTCCCGCTTGG
>Ga0210043_1001036_pt1 | contig 26002 bp, 24 predicted proteins | sample CryGeymet201501t_FD_183990 | JGI IMG/M metagenome (GOLD analysis project Ga0210043, IMG submission 183990) | Groundwater microbial communities from Crystal Geyser aquifers in Utah, USA - Crystal Geyser metaG 2015-01t (SPAdes) (version 2) | ecosystem: Environmental > Aquatic > Deep subsurface >... | reverse complement strand
GCTGCGCCATGTATACGAAAAAATCGAAAAAAAGAAAACAGAGCCGAAATAACGGCGATTGCATAAGACTAAACCATTTTGTGAACAATATTAATCGGTCGCCTGAAAGGTTTATGAATTATTCAGGATAATTTTCATATACTCCGCTGGGATTAAGAGGTTTTGCCTCCATGCGAAAATATGCCCATTCATATGGTGCATTAAATGACTGAAAAATCAAACGATCAGGCTTTATGATGTCAGCACCTCTGCCGCTATCACTAAAATATAGCTCAATACACTCAGGTTCGGCAGAGTGCCCTGCGCCATAAAGATCTAAGCCGCCACCTGAAGGGAAGAATGTATGATTCAAATTGTGGTCTTGGCCAATGACATTACATACATTGATAATTTCTTCCGGATTTACCCATACAGCTTGCTCAGGTATGTGGTTGTTAAATAAACCTGATAATGTTTCTTCCCATTGCCCAAGATTCTGTTTTCTGTATTCTTCAAGTGACATTTTAGCCCCCCTTAATGATTTTTGATTATTTTGACACCGAACTTAGTAATACGTGTAATAGTTTGTCCATGTATTACACTCCTATATGCGCCCTTATTGTCCATGTTATTGCATATTAAAGGCAAAACAAGGAACTTTATCTGGTTTCCCTGAGTAGATATCGATTGTCACAGAAAGATTGCTGACTGTCCATTCTTGGCCGAAAGCAGCCCCACTCAAGCAATAGATATTGGCAATTCATCATCCAGCCCTGTTATCGAACAGGAGTAAAGTTGATGGCGAGCTTGACGCATTATCTGGCAGGCCGTCCGTGGCCTGCTCAGGAACACCGATTCATCAACAAACAATCCTAGTCGAGTATCAGCTCAACTCTGGGCCGGGCATTCGATTTCGCCGTATCTACCTGCGGTCTGCAACCGAACAGCTGATCTGTGGCCACGCCATGTGAGGCAATGGCCTGCTGCACATGATCCGAGCGTTCTGTAGCCAGCCGCAACAGCTGCCGATCGCTCATTGCAGGCGCATGTTCAGGAGCTGCTACCGCCACGCCTTCGCCAGCGGTGGCGACGCCGCAAATCTGCAGGCGCAACCCCTTCTCCTTCATCAAGCCGGCAATCTTGCCGGCATATTCGGTCATGGGAGCTGTCAGCACGCTACTTTGTGGCTCAAATATAATCGGCGTCAACCTCGGTTTGGCCGCGTCACTGATCAGGCCGCTGGCCAGATTGGCCGCGACAAGAATGCTGCCGTATGGCTGCAATACCAGTGCCGCATAAGTCATCGCACCGGATGAGAGTGATGAGAGCAGCGCCTTGTTGATGATATCATGGATATTGATATTCGGATCATTCAGCAGCCCCTTGACCGGCACATCCAGCGCTATATCCCCGCGACCATCGCGCAGCATATCCAGTGACATACCCAGCGGCATCGTCAAACCTTGCGTCGCCTTGCCCGGCTGATCGGAGTCCCCCAGCGTCAGGCTGCGTATCAGTAATTTGTTGCCCGCATCAATATGACCGTCGGCAATGCTCACACTGCTGTCGAGATCGAGTTGGCCGGTACGGATAGATTTACCAAAATCAGGCTCAACGTAGCCGGAAAGCTCCGGCAGTTTAAAACGCTTCAGGCTGATATTCACTTGCGCTGCAGGTACCGGGCCCGGCCGTACCTCTCCTGTCACGACTAACTGCCCCGCCTCGCCCAGTTTCAAGTGCGCATCAAGTGAACCCGGGCGTTTGCCGGAGAGATCAAGCGGCGCAAAATGCATCTTCTCAATCACCATGCTGGTATTAAATGCAGGCGATACGCTTTCATCACGCACAGAAATCCTGCTCCCCTTCTCCAGCACCAGTTCATCAATCAGGATCCGGGGCGAAGCCCCCTCTTTTCCGGCTGCAGCCTTGCCCGCAGGCTTTGCAGCCGGTTTTTCCTCTGCAGGCATTCCTGTACCTGCAAGCTGGTCGATGAGTGCAACCGAGCCGTCGCTCTCTCTGCTCAGATAGACATCCACACCACCAAGGCGCAGGCGTTTCACACGATAGCTGGCCTGATCCAGATCAGCCCCTTCCACTTTCACGCTACCGATGCGTCCCATCTTTCGCTTACCGGAGGCGGGCAGGATCAACCCGTCAATAGCAAGGGTATCAAAGCGCCCGCGCTCGGCACCCGCCATGCTCAGGCCGCCCAGCCTGATGCGATCTATGGCAGCAAGCTTCATATCATCCGCCTGGCGATCCAGTTTCAAACCGCTTAGCTGCAGTGAGGCCAGTTGCATCTGTTGCCCGGCATCCATGGCAAACGACTCGGCCTGCAACTGCTGCAGTTTCAGATTCACCATGCCCAGTGCATCAACTGCAGCTGGGTCCGCTTTATCTGGCCGCTCCAGACTCAGCTCCGCCAGCTGGAGTGAGCCCAGCCGTATCTTGCGCGCTGCATCCATAACAAATGATTTAGCCTGCAGCTGCTGCAAATGCATCTGATGCGCACTCTCCGGCAGCTTGTCTGAGCTGATGCCAGCCACTTCGAGCCCTGCCAAAGCCGTTGCTCCATCCGGCGCCACTGTCAGCTGCTGTGCATTCAAGCCATCGACAGCGATATTAGCCGCACCTTTGTTCAGCCCGACAGCCGCCACTGCATCCAGTGACAGGGAGGCCACAGATAGCGTGCCCTTTGCCGGCAGCTGGATATCCTGCAATTTTACTGCCCTGGCCGTAATCTCTCCATCATCCGCCCATTTGCCGACTATGTTTATAGCACCCAGCTGCACGGATCCTGCCGAGGCACTGTGATCAGCCAGTACACCCAGATCACTGACAACAACAGAGTCCAGCGATGCCAGTGGATGACCCTGTTCATCCTTCAGTGATATATGATCCAGACCTATCCGTAGTGTCCCGCTCATCAAGCCTGCCAGCAGATCCGGCTGCCCCGAGGCCAGACTAAGATAACCATTGGTATCCAGCATCGTATATGCCACTTGATAGCCCGCTGCTGTCAAAGCAACAGGCCCGGTCTGGACACGCAGGTTCATGCGATGCTCTGCTGCATGCGTCGGCTGCAAGTGCAGCATCAGCAGCTCAAGCGGCAAAGAGAGCGACAGCTCCTTATCCGACATAGCAGCATCCAGATGCAGATCTATATCACTGAGCTGCACATCTGCCGGCGCGATCTGCCAGGGCTTCCCGGCCGCATCTGAAACCTCGGTTGGCGATGCATCATCACGCAGTAGAATATCCCCGAGTTGCCAGTCTCCCTGTTTATCCTGACGCAGATCCAGCCTGCCACCATGCAGTTGCAGTGAGCGAATCATGACAACCTGTTGCCATAACGGCAGCCAGTCCACCTGCAACGTCAACCGTTTTACCTGCATGCCATCACCGGCACGCAGGCCAATCAACGCAATGGAGCCGGTAAACGGGTTGAAATCGATATCATCAATTTGCGCCTGCGGTGCACCGTGATCGCGTAACCAGTGCTGTGCACCCATGCGTATCATTTCCGGCAACAGCGACAACAACATGACGCTCAGTAACATCATGGCGCATATCCATATGAACCAACGGTAGCCCCTGATTTTCGGTGCATCAGACATGCGAGCTCTCCTTGCTTGTATCCCCTGATACTCTCCATATTGGCCCGGATTATAAAGCGTGTAAAGATTGCACCGGCGATAGCAGTGGCAAAGCCACAGGTTGTGGCACTTCTCTTGCTCAGCTTTTGATCAGTTGCTGACACTCGACAGAACCAGCATTATTTACACCACATCAACAGATCCGAAGGAGAGACGCTGCGTGAGTATTGGCAAAGTGAAGTCCGACTATACACAGCTGAATCAACCGGCTGCCGTGGTGATCTTCACACAGAACTGTGGCAAATGCAGCGGCATGTCCGAAGCGATAAGCATGCATGGTGCCCTTGTTCAGGCAGATGGTCATACCCCGCTGACGGACAGCGAGGTCGCCGTGCAGATAAACTTTTGCGGCCTGATACTGTCGGTGAATGCAACTGTACTACCGCATACAGGCCCGGAGTTGGCACTGGCATTCGAAAATATCGATCCTGAGAACTTGGAGATGTTGAAAAAGATTATTCAGCTCAACAATCAGGATCCGGCCCTGATGCAACAGGAGTTGCAGCAATATTTCGCACTACATGAACGGGGTCCACTGCTGCGCAACCGGGGCCGCCACAGATGACAAAGCAACACAGACGGAGATAATATGACAGAATCACTTTCCATCCGGAAACTGCTCGCAGTGATGGTAGAACAGGATGCATCTGACCTCTATCTGATGGCAGGTGCCCCACCGGGTTATCGCATCAACGGCAACATCCGTCGGCTTGGCGATGCAGATCTCAGTCCGGGCGTGGTCGAAAAGCTCTCCAGTGAGCTGATGAGCGAAAAACAGAAGGCCGACTTTGCCGACGAGATGGAGATGAACCTCTCCACAGCCCTGCCCGGCATGGGTCGATTCCGCGTCAATATATATCGCCAGCGTGGCACCGTTGGCATGGTCATTCGCCAGATCACAACCGATATCCCGAGCATCGACCAGCTGGGACTACCTCAGATTTTCAAAGATATTGTCATGAGCAAGCGCGGCCTGGTACTGATGGTCGGCGCAACCGGCTCCGGTAAATCTTCGTCGCTGGCATCCATGATCGACCACCGCAACAGCAATCAGGCCGGCCATATCATTACCATTGAAGATCCGATCGAATTCATGCACCTGCATAAAAAATGTTTCGTCACGCAAAGAGAGGTGGGCTCAGACACGATCTCGTTCCAGAAAGCGCTGAAGAACACCCTGCGTCAGGCACCTGATGTGATTCTGCTGGGTGAAATCAGGGAGCGCGATACCATGGAGCATGCCATAGCCTTTGCAGAAACCGGTCATCTGGCCATGTCTACACTGCATGCCAATAACGCCAATCAGGCACTGGAGCGCATCCTCAACTTTTTCCCCAAAGAACAGCATGAACAGATCAGCATGAACCTGTCGATGAATCTGCGTGCCATTCTGTCGCAGCGACTGGTCAAAACTGTCGATGGCAAGCGCGTCGCCGCCATTGAAATTCTGATCAACACCCCCCGCATTGCCGATCTTATCCTCAAAGGCGGTATTGATGAAATCAAGACAGCCATGGCTGCCGGCGGGCAACAGGGGATGCAGACCTTCGATCAGGCCCTGCTGAAACTGTGGAAGAGTGGAACAATCAGTGAAGTGGAGGCGCTGCGCAATGCTGATTCGGCCAACAACCTGCGTCTGCAGATGAAGATGGACAAGATTGAGGCTACAGATGGTGCCATGGAGAGCATGCTGAGCAAAGACCCCGACGATGATGAAGGCGGCTTCAAACTCTCCATCTGAAAGCCATCAAGCAAACGCTGGTACTCCTCTGCCCGCGATGCTCAAACACACATCACAGAGGAGCAAGCGGCGGCGCTCCCGACGCACGATAGATGGGTTATAAAGGACGCAGAGGAAAAGAGATACAATATAAGAGAATGCCTGTAACATGGGGATGCGCTGGCGCATGCACTGCCCGGTTCCGCGGAGTCGTGCCGCGCCAGAACCATATGTTATAACTGCGTCTTTTCTCCGGGGCATCGTGCCTTTGACCATGGGATCTGTCAGCAGTGGAGCTACATCGCGCTTTTAATGTTAGCCCCTTCAGGCGGCAGTAGCACCGGCTGTCTCTCTCTTGCTGATTCTGTCACACAGATGCAATAGTAACAGTTTTGAATCATCCGGACTTCTCGGATCAACCGCCATCACATGGCCACACTCAATCCCCAGATCTGCGGCGATGCTGTCCGTATGGCTTGCAGCTACTGCATCGTGCCTGCTCACCCCAACAATGACGGGTAGCGCACACTGGCGGTCAAAATGACCGCGAATATAGCCAAGCTCATTTACCGATTCAGGATCGGAGCCGTCCACAAGCAGTACAATGCCAGCAGCACCCTCAGCCAGAATATCCCACATAAAATCAAAGCGGCGTTGGCCGGGCGTTCCGTAGAGATGAATCTCCCTGTTCCCATCCGGATAAAACAGACCATGATCCATGGCCACAGTCGTATAGTCTTTCAGTACAGCGACATCATCGGTAGCCAATTCATTGGTACATAACACAGGTACATCACTGACGCTGCGAATCAGTGTTGATTTCCCGGCATTGACCGGCCCCGCCACTACCAGTTTAATAATCTCTTTGCCGGCAGCAGATATCTTATTCATGGCAATAGCCGCCATCAGCTGATGATTTCGATCAGGCGGGCATCCTGATGATCATCGACACAGCTCAGCCGCACCCGGATGGCGCCATCCGGCAGCAGTGATTTCGCCCGCTCCGGCCATTCAACCAGACAAATCCAGGGCGACTGAAAATAGTCGCGCACGCCCAGCAGCTCTATCTCTTCTGCATCGTCCAGACGGTACCAGTCCATATGGGCCACCCGGCAGTCACGGCCTTCATATTCCTGAATAATAGCAAAGGTCGGGCTGGGCAAGGCAACATCAGTGACACCCAGAGCCCGCATGACCGCCCGTGAGAAGACACTTTTTCCGACCCCCAGATCACCGAACAGTGCCACCACATCACCCGGCCTCAGACCGGCTGCAAAGCGGGCGGCTACTGCCGCCGTGTCAGACTCTTGAGATGTATGAAAATGCAAGCGGGTTATCGGTTGGCAACCAGTGCTTTGATCACGTCATGCTTGCCTATCATGCCGATCACAATATCGCCCTCGAGCACCGGCAGATGGTGAACGCTCCGGTCCCCCATGATGGAGGCAATCTCGCTGAGCTCAGCATCCGGGCCGATAGTTGTCACATCCGCAGTTGCCAGCTCTCCTGCCGTCATCGCCTGCAGGCGCGTGATCTCTTCCTCGAACTGCGCCTCACCCATAGGGATAATCATATCAAACAGCGCAATAGCTGTCGGCACATGCAAATTTTTCTGCTGATCGATCAGATCGGTTTCGGTTACTACACCGAGCAGCCGTTTTTCTTCATCAACCACCAGCAGGCCACTGATATCTTCCTCGGCAAAACGCCGTGCCAGCTCATGAATACCGGTTTCGGGCAAGCAATATGGCGGCTCAGTGTTCATAATATCACGAGCAAAAACCTTGGTGTATGACATCGATCCCTCCATCCAGCATCTTACGCACAGTATAAATCAGAACTGCTGCAAATTAAACCCCCCGCACGTAAGCGGCGCGTACGGCTTCAACCCATAGCCTACCGGCTCATTTGTGACCGAATCTTCCGATACGGTTTTCCAGATCCCTGTTCATCAGTCTGGCGAATTCGTCAAAGACATTGGCAATCGTTTCGCGACTCATCCATACCACCCCGGAAGTAACAGAACGGATCACATCAACCAGCAGCGCTTGCGTAATATCCCTGGCAATAAAACCTTTGGCGCCCAATCGTGCCGCCACCAACTCTTCACTGCGGCTGTTCCCGGTAGCAATCACCACCACATTTGCCGGCAGGTGATAGACCCCGTGCACCGGCACCTGGTCAACAAAAAACAGATCGCCATCACGCAGCAGGTGGCTGACCTGCTCATCAGGAAGCCCCACGGCAACAGTCGCCACATCAGTATCGACAAGCTTCAGGCGCTGAATAAAATCAGCATCTGATGATTGCACATATATCTTCATGCTACAGAACCTGGCACGCAGGCTTGTATGTCAAACGTGTCATGTCTCATATTCACCCTCCCTCATCATCAGGGCCGCGGCAAGGCGATCGCTGACACCAAGCTTGTCGTAAATCCTGTACAGATGAGTCTTCACTGTCGACTCGCTGATAAACAGCGAGTCCGCTATCTCCCTGTTTTTCAGACCATGGGAGACACACATAAGCACCTCTTTTTCCCTTACCGTCAGCAGATCTATTTTTCTATTCTGTCTCTTTTCTGCCTCACGCACAGCAAACAGTTCAAGCACTCTGGAAGATGTTTTACGGTCAAACCAGACCTCACCACGGTGCACGACATGGATTGCCTTGCCAAGCAGATCGGGTGAGATGCTACTATCCAGATAGCCCTTGATCCCTGCCTTGATATACTCAAAGATGACCTCAGGCGCATGATCACCGACAAGGATTACCTTATGCCCGCCATCACTGTGTATAATTTTGCTTATTTCATGCAGGGATTTGACGCCATCGATACGCGCCAGAACCAGATCTACTTTTTCGCGGGAAAGAACATCGTGGATACGACTGAACGCATGATACCCATCATGTATGATAAACTGCGCCTCATCCTTGAGCGGTGCTGACAAACGGTCAGAAAACATAGCCCTCAATGGATGCGTGGTTAAAATAGCTATCGGCATCTGTTTACCGGGCACGGATTATCAGACTATATTTATACACGCAGATAACCTCTCCGCTCAAACAGACAACATGTCTAATTAGAGGTTAAAACTGACGGCAAGTCAAAAATTCATCTCAAACCAATACAGTAACAATCCGGACAGAGATGTCAGGATCAGGGGGCCATGCCTGTCTCACCACCACTTGCTTGCGGGCGGTGGTCCCTGCCTGTTCACAACAGAAGCATCGGACAGATCGGCGTTTTCAATGTAGCGATTGAAAACGGGGGTCATGATTGTCGGGCGTCAATTACCTTGTCCGGTCGGCGACAATTAGGATGGCCGGTTTTAGCCCATGCATAATCAAGCCTCATTTCTACTCCTTTTTCAGTTGATCAGTTGTTGTGGCACTCAGCGTAACGCTTGCGAAAGCTCTCTGTGATTAAATTACATGCTCTGACCAATCAGCAGCAGCAGCGCCAGCGAAACAAATCCGACTGAAAAAAGCAGAGCAACCTTTAACGAGTCGCGGTACGCTTCAGGGATATAGTCAAAAATGGTGTGTTTATGAAGATTGTGATATTGCAGGTTTGATGGCATCGCAAGCCTCCTTGTGTAAGTGCAATCATCAGATGAATGGCCAGACAAGACAATACGACTTTAGTATGATTTATCAGTGTGCACGCTGACTGAGATACTGATAACCCGTGATATCAGTACGTGAGGCCCCTGAATAAGTGCGGTGATCCGCCCGCGCATTACCGGCGTGATAATGCAATCGGCCCGCTGACTGCATTGCAGTCAGCGGGCCGATGATGCCAACAGGATCAATCCGGCATTATGCCTTGTGGTAAATTTCCGAACCTGTTTTTACAAATACTTCCGACTGCTCAGCCATACCGGCGCTGATCGCCTCACGCGTTTCCAGACCATGTTCATGGGCATAGTCGCGCACATCCTGCGTAATCTTCATCGAGCAGAATTTCGGGCCGCACATGGAGCAGAAGTGCGCTACCTTGGCGGAATCCTTGGGCAGGGTTTCGTCGTGGTAGGCCCGCGCCGTATCCGGGTCGAGCGACAGATTAAACTGATCATCCCAGCGGAACTCAAAGCGGGCTTTGGAGAGTGCATCATCACGCTGTTGCGAACCGGGATGACCCTTGGCCAGGTCGGCAGCATGAGCGGCAATCTTGTAGGTAATCACCCCTGCTTTCACATCATCGCGGTTGGGCAGTCCCAGATGCTCTTTCGGCGTCACATAGCACAACATCGCACAACCGTACCAGCCGATCTGTGCCGCACCGATACCGGAGGTGATATGGTCGTAGCCCGGGGCAATATCAGTCGTCAGCGGGCCGAGGGTATAAAACGGTGCTTCATCGCAATGTTTGAGCTGCTCTTCCATATTCGCCTTGATCATATGCATCGGTACATGGCCCGGGCCTTCAATCATGGTCTGGATGTCGTGCTTCCAGGCAATTTTGGTCAACTCACCCAGCGTACGCAACTCACCGAACTGCGCTTCATCATTGGCGTCGGCAATCGAACCGGGGCGCAAACCGTCACCGAGCGAGAAGGAGACATCATATGCTTTCATGATCTCGCAGATCTCTTCAAAATGGGTATAGAGGAAGCTTTCCTGATGATGAGCCAGACACCATTTGGCCATGATCGCACCACCGCGTGAGACAATACCGGCCAGGCGCTTGGCCGTCAGCGGCACATAGCGCAGCAGTACGCCGGCATGGATGGTGAAGTAATCCACCCCCTGTTCGGCCTGCTCAATCAGCGTATCGCAGAAAATCTCCCAGGTCAGGTCTTCTGCAACACCGTCCACCTTTTCCAGCGCCTGATAAATAGGCACTGTACCGATCGGCACGGAAGAGTTGCGGATAATCCACTCACGTGTTTCGTGAATATTTTTGCCGGTGGAGAGGTCCATAATGGTATCCGAACCCCAGCGCGTCGCCCAGGTCATCTTCTCCACCTCCTCTTCAATCGAGGAAGAGACCGCGGAATTGCCGATATTGCCATTGATTTTGACCAGGAAGTTACGCCCGATAATCATCGGCTCAACTTCCGGATGGTTAATATTGGCCGGAATGATGGCACGACCGCGGGCTATTTCATCGCGTACAAATTCCGCTGTAATCACCTGCGGAATCGATGCTCCCCAGCTCTGCCCCGGATGTTGACTGGTAATTTCACGCAGATGCTCACGCCTCTGATTCTCCCGGATAGCAACAAACTCCATCTCCGGTGTGATGATACCCTGACGAGCATAATGCATCTGGGAGACATTCTTGCCGGCCTTGGCCCGCAGCGGACGGCGCAGATGGGCAAAACGCAACGCATCCAGCTTTTCATCATCGCGCCTGGCACGCCCGTAATCGCTACTCAGATCGCCCAGTGACTCGGTATCGCCGCGCTCCTCTATCCACGCGCTGCGAACCGCGTTCAGCCCGTGCTCCAGGCTGATTTCCACATCCGGATCGGTATAGGGACCCGATGTATCATATATCAGAATCGGCGGATTCTCTTCGAGACCTGTGCGGGTTGTCGTTGGCGACAGGGAAACCTCACGCATCGGCACACGGATATCAGGCCGTGAACCTTCAATATAGATCTTGCGGGAGTTCGGAAACGGCTGCCGCGCAGCCTGATCATTACTGATGATATCCGTTGTGTCTGCCTGTGTCGTCATTGTTCCTCCAGAAATTATACCGGTTCGGCGCCCGATGATACCCGAGCAAGCGACTAGGGTATAGGTGGCTGATGATGCGCCATAAGCTGGCTGGTGATGGCGCAGGATACTAACCCGGTCTGATAAATATCCCAGCCTCACCAGCCCGACAAAAAAAACGACTGTAGCAGCAACGACGCCATGGGCACAACGGGATAAAAAATGGGGTCAAATCATCTACGTAACCATTGACTGAAAACCTTCTAGCGATTAGCAATGACCATACTTTGTGTGGATCTAAAGTAGATGGGAAATATAACTAAAGGGGAACGCCATTGGACAAGGCAGCTGCGGCTCAGGGCAAACAGATTCAGCAGGAAGCAGAGGTAAAAGCACAGGCAAAAAACAGGGATGAGGGCCATATATTCATTCCGGGCATGAAACGCGACGGTCGTTTTCTCATTCCGGAATAACAAACAAAACAGGGAGCTTCGGCTCCCTGTTTTTTGTTACGTACGACTACAACATTTTAACTGATCGACAGCGCCCTGAGCAGCCCTTCCGCCTTATGTTCGGTTTCGATCAACTCAAGCTGCGGATCAGAATCAGCAACGATGCCGGCCCCCGCCGCCCAGTGCAGCTGATCATGCCAGTGCCAGAAGGTTCGTATCAGAATATTCATATCGGATGACCCATCCCATGCAACGTAGCCAAGCCCACCGGTATAGGGGCCACGTGCATTCTGCTCCAGCTCGTGAATAATCTCCATACAGCGCACCTTCGGACAACCGGTAATCGTGCCGCCGGGAAACATGGCCAGAAACATATCCACAACGTCCTTGCCTGCCGATAGCCGTCCGCGCACATTCGATACGATATGCTGCACCGTGGCGTACTGCTCAATCACCATACACTCGTTCACCTCGACCGAGCCGGGTGCGCACACCCGCCCCAGATCATTGCGCTCCAGATCAACCAGCATAATATGTTCAGCACGCTCCTTTTCCGAGAGCAGAAGCTCGGCCCGTAAAGCATCGTCGTCCTGCACCCCTTCCGCGCGCCGGCGCGTACCGGCAATCGGGCGTGTATCCACCGCCCCGTCGGCGTGCAGACGAAACAGGCGCTCGGGAGAAGCCGAAAGCAGTGTCAGCTCCCCTGCTGCCTGCCCATCACCAATACGCACAAAAGAGGAGAATGGTGCCGGGTTCACCCGGCGCAACTGATCATACAGGCCGGGCAGATCACGCTTGTTGAACGGCATGGACCAGAAGCGGGCTATATTGGCCTGAAACACATCACCGGCAGCGATATATGCCTTCACCTGTTCCACCGCCTGCATGTAGAGCGCTGCCGATGTTACCGATGCTTCAGGGCAGTCACATGCCAATCCGCCAACAGCCTCTCCTGCCGGCACTGCCAGCATGGAGGTCATCGCATCCAGAGAGGCCTCATCAGTTGCCGACAGATAAATATCTTCATCATCAAAGCAGAGCGAGTAATCAGGAGAGTGTGTCCACAACAGCGGTCCGGGCAGATCTGTCTTGGCCTTCGGCAGTGACTCAATCAGCCCCCCTGCCTCATAAGCTGCATAAAAGAGACAACGGATGGCAGGTGAATCCTGTCGTGCTGCTCCCACGGCAGTTTTCCACTGCGCAATAAACAGGCTGGCTGCGGCAGCAGATGCATCACAGGCCAGCGATTGCGTGATGCCGCTACTGGAGACAAGGAACTGTCGACCCGCACCCGATGGATCTTCGAGAATCGCTGCAAATGAATCGGGATTTACAGAAAAAAGGCCGTAAGCGGATAGCTTACGGCCCTGATTGGCAATGACGCGGAATATCACGTCAGATCACGTTTAAATCAGTCGAACTTGCGTACGATAACAGAAGCGTTGGTACCACCGAAACCGAACGAGTTGGATATAGCCACCTTGATACTGGCCTGACGCGCCTCATGTGGCACATAATCCAGATCGCATTCAGGATCCTGATTATCCAGGTTAATGGTTGGTGGAACAATACCATTGTGTACAGCCAGCACTGAAAATGCAGCTTCAATGCCGCCGGCAGCGCCAAGCAGATGACCGGTCATCGATTTCGATGATGAAACCATCAGCTTTTTGGCATGATCGCCGAACACCGACTTGATACCCTGTGTTTCAGCCACGTCACCTGCAGGTGTAGATGTACCGTGCGCATTGATATAATCCACATCTTCCGGATTGATACCCGCACGATTCATCGCCGCCTTCATACAGCGTCCGCCGCCTTCGCCACCCGGAGAGGGAGAAGTCATATGATAAGCATCACCACTCATACCGTAACCGATGACCTCGGCCAGAATGATGGCACCACGTGCTCTGGCACTCTCCAGTGATTCCAGCACCAGCACACCGGCACCTTCGCCCATAACAAAACCGTCACGATCCTTATCCCACGGACGGGATGCACGCTCCGGCTCATCATTACGCGTGGAGAGGGCCCGGGCAGCCGAGAAGCCGCCAACACCCAGTTCACAGATACAAGCTTCGGTTCCGCCGGCAATCATGGCATCGGCATCACCACGGGCGATGATTTCAAAAGCATCACCAATGGCATGTGTACCTGTTGCACAGGCCGTCACCGTAGCTACATTCGGTCCCTTGGCACCGGTCATCATCGACACCCAGCCGGATGTCATATTGATGATGGTCTGTGGTATAAAGAAGGGGGAGATCTTTCTGGCCCCGCCCGCTTCGTAGGCACGCATGGTTTTTTCAATCGTTACCAGACCGCCAATACCGGCACCAACAGCAACACCAACGCGCTCGGCATTACTCTCATCGATGGCAAGGCCGGACTGCTCCAGTGCCATCATGGATGCCGCTACGCCAAACTGGATAAACTGATCCATTTTACGCGCATCTTTGCGGTTGATAAATTTCTCGGCATCGAAGTCCGGTACTTCGCCGGCTATCGTACAGGCCATACCCTTGGCTTCGGCATCAAAATAACTGATACGACGAATACCTGACTTACCTGCAATCAGGTTTTTCCAGGTGAGGTCAGTGCCTGTGCCGAGCGGAGTCACCAGCCCGACGCCGGTGACGACAACTTGTCTGGTCATGACTTACTCAGCTTTAGCTGCAATATAGTCGATTGCATTCTGAACGCTCTGGATGCCTTCAGCATCTTCGTCCGGAATTTCAACACCGAATTCTTCTTCGAAAGCCATTACCAGCTCAACGGTATCCAGTGAATCAGCGCCCAGATCGTCTACAAATGAGGAATCAGGGTTGATTTCACCTTCGTCGACGTTCAGCTGATCGCCAACGATTTTAATGATTTTAGCTTCGATTTCTGCAGACATAAAGTCCTCCCGAAATTATTTATAGATGCGGCTTCTATCATACGGCCCAGATGCACACAAGTCTGGGCCGGTTCTGCATGCCTGCAAGCAAGCATACAGCATGGAACTACATATACATACCACCATTTACATGCAACACCTGCCCGGTGATATATGCGGCCGATTCACCTGCCAGAAACACCACTGCCGCTGCAATATCCGCAGGCTGACCGAGGCGTCCGAGCGGGATCTGATCGGTCAGTTTGGCATGGGCATCATCACCCAGACCGGCTGTCATATCCGTGGCAATAAAGCCCGGAGCAACAGCATTGACCGTAATACCACGGGAGCCGATTTCGCGTGCCAGTGAGCGTGTCATCGCTTCCACACCACCCTTGCTGGCACAATAGTTGATCTGACCGGGATTACCCATGCCTGCAACTACAGATGAGATATTGATAATACGACCACTGCGCGCACGCATCATTGGTTTGAGTGCTGCCTGCATGGCATGGAATACGGAAGAGAGATTTGTATCAATCACCGCATTCCATTCATCGCTTTTCATACGCATGGAGAGATTGTCGCGGGTAATGCCGGCATTATTGACCAGCACGTCGAGCCGGCCGAAATGCTTGGCGGTCTCCTGCACAAAACCCTGCATCTGATCCTTATCGGAGACATCCACAGCTTTTGCCAATACCTCCACGCCGCATGCCGAGCGAATCTGCTCCGCTGCCGCATCGATCGTAGCCTGTGTCGTGCCGCAGATAGCCAGATTATAACCGGCTTCAGCCAGTTGGCTGGCGACGACAAAACCGATCCCCCGGCTGGCGCCGGTGACCAGTGCAATTTTCACATCACTCATATTTCCCTCACTCCCCCGCAATCATCGCAAGGCTGGCGTCTATCTGTGCCGGATTGATGCTTACGCCAACCCGTATAGTGCCATCGATACGCTTAACCAGGCCTGAGAGCACCTTGCCCGGCCCCATTTCCACACCCTGTGTAATACCGCTAGTTGCCAGCTGCTGTACGGTTTCCGTCCAGCGCACAGGAGAGACCAGCTGTGCCACCAGTGCTGCACGAATTTTGGTAACATCCTGCTCGGGCGAGGCACTGGCATTACCCCATACAGGGCATGACGGCACCTGAATATTGATCTGCTGTAACCGCTCTGCCATGGCATCGGCAGCAGGCTGCATCAGCGGCGTGTGCGACGGTGCACTAACTGCCAGCGGCAATGCGCGCTTGGCGCCCGCGGCCTTTGCATCAAGCATCAACTGATCGACTGCCGCAGCATGACCTGCCACCACCAGCTGCCCCGGGCAGTTGTAATTCGCCGCCCACACTTTCGCCTGTTCGCTGGAGGCTGCTGCACAGAGCTCTTCCACCACGGCATCATCCAGACCCAGAATAGCGGCCATCTTGCCCACGCCGGCTGCTACCGCATCGGTCATAGCCCTGCCACGAAACTCAACCAGTCGCACTGCATCACTGAAATCAATAGCGCCCGCAGCAACCAGCGCCGAATATTCACCCAGCGAGTGACCTGCCACCTGCGCAGGGAGCGGGCCACCACGTTCGCGCCACAGCCGCAGAATAGCCGTGGAGGCACTCAGCAGAGCCGGCTGGGTGAATTCAGTCTGGGCCAGCATATCGCTGGCATCATCACGAATAAGTGCGGCCATATCATAGCCCAGTGCGTCCGATGCCTCTTCCAGCGTCTGTTTGACCACATCAAAACCATCAAAAGCATCGAGCATGCCTTTCGACTGGGAGCCCTGACCGGGAAATAAAAACACAAATTCAGACACGTTCACATCCTTTTGTTTGCCACCATACAACAGACGAAAATTGACAGAAACGCAGGACAGGACAATGCAAATGCCTGTCTTCGTACTGTACGCGGCAAATCATATTTAACCCTGCCTACTTGGACCAGCGCAGCAGGTTTGCGCCCCAGGCAAAACCACCGGCAAAGGCTTCGAGTAAAATCACCTGCCCCTTCTGCAAGCGCCCTGTGCGATAGAGATCATTCAGGGCCAGCGGCACACTGGCCGAGGAGGTATTACCATGTTTGGGAACAGTTAATGCTACCCGGTCCATACTCATCTTCAGCTTTTTCGCGGTCGCCTTGATAATACGTATATTGGCCTGATGTGGTACCAGCCAATCGATATCGGCATCAGTCAGCTCATATTTATCGAGTATCTCTGTCACCACGCCGCCCAACTTCGCCACAGCCACACGAAACACTTCGTTACCCTTCATCTCAACTGCGGCAGCGCCGGCAGAATCGAGTGAAAAATCGGCCGCGCCATGGTGCATATCGGGACTGGAGGGGCGATGCGGGTGGTGCGCCTTGAGCAGGTCACGATAAGAGCCATCTGCATGCAGCACCGAGCCTATCATGCCGTTGGCGACACTGGCGTCACGCGCCTCAAGCACCACGGCGCCGGCACCATCACCGAACAGGATACAGGTGCCGCGATCCTGCCAGTCCACAATACGGGACATCGACTCGGCACCGATCAGCAGGACGCGCTTGAACATACCCGAGCGCATCATGCCATCCACCTGAGCCAGCCCATAAACAAAACCCGAGCAGACCGCCTGAATGTCCCAGGCCGGAAAGTCCTTGCCGCCCAGCTTACTCTGCACCACGGTGGCAGTGGAGGGGAAAATCATATCCGGTGTTGTGGTTGCCACCACCAGCGCATCAATATCATCAATGGTAATACCGGCATCATCCAGCGCCTGTCTGGCTGCAGCCACCGCCAGATCAGAAGTCATCTGGTCTTCGGCAATGATATGACGCTGTTCAATACCCGTACGTTCCCGTATCCAGGCATCGGTTGTATCAATCAACTGTTCCAGGTCGGCATTGGTCAGTATCCGCTCAGGCAGATAACCGCCTATACCTGTAATATGCACCGTAGCCAGACTCATGCGTCCATAAGCTCCTGTACCGATTCGGTAATACGATCGGTCAAATTCTCGTTTACTTCCCTGCAGGCTACAGATATCGCACAGGCAAAACTATCGGCATCCGCGCCGCCATGACTCTTGACCACAATGCCATTAAGCCCCAACAGCGGTGCCCCGTTATACTTGCCCGGATTCACCCTGTCCTTAAATCGCCTGAGTGCACTGCTTGCCAGCAGCGCGCCGGCTTTCGCCACAGGGCCGGAGGTTAATTCCGCCCGCATGCTTTCAGCCAGAAAACGAGCCGTGCCTTCCATGGTCTTCAGTGCCACATTGCCGACAAAACCGTCACAAACAACCACATCAACCTTGTCGGTGAAGAGGTCCGTCCCTTCAACATTGCCGATGTAATTCAGCCCGGTCACAGCCAGCTTCGTGGAGGTAAGTTTGATGACATCGGTACCCTTGATCTCTTCACTGCCGATATTCAGCAAACCGACGCGAGGACGTTCCACGCCTTCGGCTGCCTGCATATAGCAAGAACCCATAATGGCAAACTGAACCAGGTGATCAGAGGTACATTCGGAATTGGCGCCGGCATCAAGCATCAGCGTACGGCCGCCATTGGTAGCGGGAATCATGGAGGCAATCGCGGGGCGATCGATGCCCGGCAAGGTTTTGAGGATAAACTTGCTCACAGCCATCAGCGCACCGGTATTGCCGGCCGAGACCAGCGCATGCCAGTGGCCATCGCGCACCATACGGGCGCCGACATGGATGGATGAGTTTTTCTTGCGGCGCAACGCCAGCGCCGGGGCATCGCACATCTCGATGACATCTGCGGCCGGAACCAGCAGAACCTTGTCACTGAGCCCGCGTGCCTTGAGCAACGGGCGCAGAACATCTTCCTGACCGACAATGCCGAATGTCAGGGGTGCAGCAAATCGTTTGGCAAAGACAGGGGAAAGCACCTGTTGCAACGCATCAAGTACCATTCCCGGCGCATCATCACCGCCATGCCCGTCCACCAGAACACGAACACTCTCGCCGGGGTGCTGTTGTTCGAACCCGTCGCTCAAAACAGAGCCCGATCAACCATGTCCTGACCAGCGAGGCCGGGATTTAACAATGTTGACTCAGTCTTCTACAGACTTGACTGCACGACCCTTGTAGGTGCCGCAATGCGGGCAGGCGTGGTGTGGGCGCATCATTTCTCCGCACTCAGGGCACTCGGACATACCGGCTGGTATGATTTTATCGTGGGCCCGACGCATATTGCGCTTGGAGGTACTGGTCTTTCTCTTTGGTACTGCCATTTCAACTCTCCTGTCACCTTCAGGTGAACTTTATGCGTGATAAACCAACTCACACGCATCCGTACTTTAATTTAAAACTGTCAGCCAGCCGATCATCCTGCCAATCGGCGCGCTATCCTTCCAGCTTAAGCTTGCGCAGCGCAGCAAACGGGTTACTGGATTCATCCTTCGTACAGCTGCACGCGTCTGTATTGAGGTTACAGCCGCAGCCAAGGCAAAGACCCTTGCAATCATCGCTGCATACCACATCCGCCTTCCAGCCCAGCCAGATGTCCTCACGCAATACATCCAGCAAGTCCAACTCACCCGGTGCCGGCAGATACTCGCATATCCCTGATGCCGCTTCCGCATCGCGCGCATCCAGACCATGGGCATCGCCAAGCTGAAAATCGCGCTCCATCACGCCTGACGCCTGCCAGTCAAACGGAACTGTGCAACGGCTGCACTCCCGTCTGATCGCAGTATCCCACTGACCACTCAGATGGTAGACATTACCCATGCGCTGCAGGGAAGCCGCCCACGCTACATCCTTCACCAGGCCCGGAATAGCATCCACATGACCACGCTGTTCATCACCCAGCACATCTGCGGATATGGTGGTATTCCAGCTGCGGCCAGCTGCCGTGAGTCCCTGTAAAGTTATCAGCCATTGCTTCTGCATGCTAACCTCCAGGCGGTGACAAAACAGGCGCGCATTATCAATAATGCTCTTTCACGGTCAAGCACCCTGTTTCAAACTGATCCGGAGTCACAACACGCCAAAAGCCTGTGACTGGCATCACGGCCCCTTACAAATAACGCTTATAGTCTCTCTTGCGTACCGATTCAGCTGCGCAATTCACTACAGCAGCATGTCGGAATGACACAGCAATCCGGCACGATGATTGCTCTGGTTATTGCATATTGTTACGTTCGCATCGTTTTTGTTTATCAGGAGTCTGTTGATGGCGTTAAAATTTCTGTCCGCGCTGGTGTTCGTTTTTATGGCGTTGACACCTGTTTGTTCCGCCAGCGAGGCGAACATCACCCCACCCATCCGCCAGCAGGCCAGCCCCGAGCTGCAGCAGATGCTGGAGCAGAGCATCGCCAGCCTCCACCTGAGTCGCGCCGTGCGTGACAAGCGACTGGCCGTTGCGCTGGTCGACATTACCGATCCGTCCAACCCGGCCCTCGCCCAGGTAAATGGTGACCAGATGATGTATGCCTCCAGCCTGCCCAAAATTGCCGTACTACTGACCGCCTTTGAGCTGATCCAGCAGGGCAAGCTGCCGCTGAACGACGAAACGCGCACCACCATGACCCGTATGATCCGTTACTCATCCAACAAAGATGCCACAGCCATGATCCGTATGGTTGGCAAGGACTACATCAACACGGTTATGGCCTCCCCCAAATACCGCCTCTATGACGAGCGCTATAATGGTGGCCTGTGGGTAGGCAAGGAGTATGCCAGCGGCACGGCCTTCCATCGCGATCCGCTGCACCACCTCTCCCATGGCGCTACCGCCATTCAGGTTGCCCGCTTCTACTATATGCTGGAAACGGGCCGACTGGTGTCACCCGAATCTTCGCGGCAGATGAAAAACATGCTCTCCAGACCGGGCATCAACCACAAATTTGTCAAAGGCCTGAGCGACACCGATGCAAAAATATTCAGAAAATCGGGCAGCTGGCGTACCTACCATGCCGACAGCGCGATTATCGAGCATGACGGCCGCAGTTACATCGCCGTGGCTCTGGCCAACGACAGCCACGGCGGCGAATGGATGAAACAGCTGATCCGCAAGATGGATCACATTATCCTGGCTGTGGAGCCGGCCACAAAACTGGCAAAAGCAGCTGATGCTACGATTCTGGCCAGGGTATCTACATCTCCCGACCCGGCAGCCAGCCTGTGATGGCGCAAGGGTAGTGGCGTAATCCGCTACTGACTTGCGGCAGCCGGGTGCAAGCCCTCAATCAGCGCATCTATGCGCGTTGCCAGCGTCTGATGGGCAACTGCCGAGTTCTGTTTACGTACATTCGATGTCACAGTCACCATATAGTGTCGCCGCGGTGCTCCTGCCGGCGACTCGATGATGGCCACCGAATTCATCAGGTTCAGTGCATTACCCTGATATTTCCTGCATACAAACCCTGCTTCAGCCTTGCACTTGTAGAATGAACCGGACTTGAAATAGACAGCAGCGGGAGACAGTGCCGGTGACGATGCGTAGCGGATGCGGCGCTCGGTCATATAGAGCAGCCGCTTGAGCTGCCGGCTGGACCAGGCATCGACCAGCTTCCCTCTCTCCAACAGCAACAGATAGCGCATCAGCTCGCGCGTTGTACAGATACTGTTGGTGCCCGGTACGCGCCGTTTACCCTCACGGGAGAAGAAACCACCCTGTCTCAACTGATCCGGATCCAGCCCATTGCGCGCAAGCGGCTCCTGCAAAGCCGAGCGCAGGGCCGCACTCAGCTCCTGTTTCGGCGTCTGGCTGAACCAGGCCCGTTGTTGCGCCGGGCTGACCGGATAGCTGCGAGCGAAATGGCGCAGCAACATCACATGCTTGAATACCATGCTGGCCGCAGCATTTGAGCTGGCCGACAGCATCCAGTCCAGCCAGGTCCAGTAATTGGCGGTATCACCCTCAACCAGCGGCCGTTTCAGCAAACGCATCGGCTCAGGCTGCCAGAACGGCACCGTATGATGATCAGAGCGGATAAATTCATCCGCCACAATCATACTATCGTGCAGCACCCGCTCGCGCGCCGCAAGATCATCAGGATAAATATCGGCCAGCGCCTGAAACAGCGCCAGGGCCACCAGCAGCTTGCCCACACTGCCCGGATTGCGTATCTGCAAGCCGTTGTGTTCGGCATATCGCGGCCGCGCGGGGTCGGTCAAATCGAGCAGACTGACACTGTAATCACCAGCATCCGCACCCAACAGTGCCACCAGCTCGGCTGTCAGCTGCGCGTCGGAAAAACGCAGCAGATCTCCAGCGGCAATAGCCGGATGCAACTGCACCTGCGCCTGTCCCAGCAGTGCGCCCGCCGGCAAGCGGTTGCCCGCCACCCTGCCCTGCTGGGCAAGGCGATAACCTTCGAGCCGGCTGATACCGGTCTCTTCAAAGCCATCCAGCGGATAGGCCGCCGCCAGACCCGGCAGGCCGGACAAAAGCAGCAGAAACATGCATACACGTATCATAGTAAACTCTGCTGCAAGCGGCTTTGCATACTGATTCCGGGGCCAGGCTCCGCAGCATCACCAGGCACTTCACCCAGATCAACTCTGGCTGCTGCCTGCCCGGGCAGCTGCCGGTCCATGGCAATCAACACCGCGCTCTTTCTGGCGCGCTTGCTCTCCACAAAAGGACGCAGCTGAAACAGAGCCAGATGCCCGTGGGCGAAACCGAACTCAATATCAGCGGCCATCGGCACACCTGTCTCATCCTGTGGCAACGGAAAGCGTTGCTCCACATCGGCAGACAGCTGTCGCAACTGGTCGATTTCCGCGACACTGAGCAGCTGCTCCCGGCCACTGGCCGCCACCTTCTCACTGCCACCGCTCTCAAGCAGACGTATTTTCTCCGGGGCTGTTGCCTGCGCCAGCAGGCGCACCCTGCCAGTTGCGCGCTGTACCCTGATCTCCTCGGCTGCCTGACCGTCGACAGCACCGGCGACACCTTCACTAACAGCAATGGAGAGCCAGCTGCGGTCACCGCTGTCCACATCGGCTGTCACCATCACACCCGACTTCTCAGAAGGAAAACTCTCCAGCAGTAACACGGCGGGGTAGACATGCTCGGGATGACGCATATGAGACTGACGCCAGGCATAGGCGCGCTGCGAAAATGGCGATGCCCATACCAGTTTGACCGCCTCCACGATGGCCTCAAGGCCAACCACATTGGCCAGTGTCAGGTTAAGCCCGGCACCACTAAAACCCGGCAGATCCTCAACATTGGTATCGCTGCGCACAAACACACCGATGTTGCCATCTTTACCAAAAACTCGCCCGTAGGTGAAGCGCAACTGCTGCCGGAAATCCATACCCGGATCACTGGCCACAATCCATTCGCGCAGGCGGGCAAGAAAAGCGTTGGTCTGCCGCTGCCGTTCAACTGCGTCCCCGATGTTTTTCAACCGCGTATATTCCGATAGCATCCACGCAAACACGGAAGGGCCATCCTCATACAGCGGCTTGTCGAGATAGCGGCGAAAGAGGCCGAAGGGAATCACCAGTCCGGGAGAGACCAGTCCGGGGTAATGACTGCGCAGCTCTCCCAGGTTAGCGGCTTTCGGGCCGACAATACGCCCCGAATCTTCCGCATGCACCCGGCGCAGCGCATACATCGCATGATCTTGCAGGTTCAGCTTTGCCATATCCGCATCAATAACGACCTGATCCGAGGCACTATCTATGCCGAACACCTTATCCCACTCAGGGCTATCCTGCTCGATAGCGACCGAACCGCGACTACTCACAGCCAACACAACAGACTCGCCTATATGAGTGCTGATCGCCCGCAACGCCCCTTCATCTGCAACCAGGTTGGGAATACCCATATTGCGCGCCAGCAGCTGCACATGTGAGAGGGAACTACCCTCGCCACGGGTGATGATACCGGCAACCGGCGGCAACTCCTGCGTTGTCGAGTCCAGTATATAGATACCGTCAGGCCTGAACGGCTCGCCATGCTCCGGCGGAAGCATCAACAGGCCCCGTTTTAGCCCGGGATTCAGAGCGCGCACAGTGCCCTCAACCTCCTCTCCGAATACCCGGTGGCGGATACCCGTCAGCCTGCCGGCATCGGCCACCAGCTGATCAAGCAGGTGTGAAAATGGCAGCAACGGACTCTCGCGCAGACGATCCGGCACCAGATGCCCTGCCAGCGGTGTCAGCGCCATCCAGCGCCCGACCACAACTTCATAGTGAAACTCCAGCGAGCGCTGCGTCCACTGCGCCATGCGTGCCAGATAGCTCAGGCCTGCGTGGTACTCCTCGGCGGTGAGTAATGATTGCGCAAGCAGACGATCCAGCTCACCGGCAAAAGCCTGCCACTGCCGCGCGGAGAGCAGCCCCGCGCCATTGAGCGCTGCAGCCAGATGGCGTAACCAGCCGAGGCGGACAGCCCGTGAAGCATGGGGAAAGGCAGTCGGTAGTCGATTACCAAGCACAAATATCTCCCGCTCCAGAATCAGCGAGGCCTGTAGCAGGCGCAACCGATCCTGTACGGTATAACCCTCCGGCTGCTGCAGCGTAGCGCGCCAGGCCTGCATGCTGGCAGCCGCCATCGTAATCACTGCGACCGGATCGCTGTCAGCGGCCAGCACCCGCACCAACGGATCGATCTGACGCTTGAAATCACTGCTTGCCGCATCCCTGGCCAGCTGCGCAAGTTCAGTCGTCGCCGTACGCGGGGCATAAAGCATATCCAGCAGCAGGGCCAGCTGCTCATACGCCGCCTGCAACGATAGCTTGCCGGATTCGATGGCATAGGTTCTTACCCGCGCAGGATCCAATGCATCCGGCAATCCATGAATCTTGATACGTAGCAAATTAAACCCCGGATCTTTTTCAGCCAGGTCCGTTGCCGCCTGCCGCAGCTTTGTTGCCAGGTGCCTCTCGCCGGGTAACGGCAGCATGCGCACCGCTTCACGCAACAGCAGAAAGCGCTCGGGCGCACGCCAGGCAGGATCACCCAGCATAGCCAGCAGTATGCGCGTTGCCGCCCCCTGCTCATCTTCATCCTGCAGTGATCCGCGATAATAACGCGCCTTGCGGAATACCCAGCCATCGTCGGCACCGATCAGATAGCGCTCAAGCAAGATCTGCTTCAACTCATCCAGCTTCGCATCAGGCCCGGTAAAGTCCGCAGGCCGCAGTGCAGCCAGCACATTGGCGATCAGAAAACCCTGATTGCGCAGGGTAAGCGTCTGCTGGCTCCATTCACCGTGCTGGTGGCCACCACCGTGCTCCCGGCAGACATATTCACCCGTCGGCAGGATGCTGCCATCGTTACAAAACCAGCGGATGCGCCTGAACGGCCCTCGCGGTTCCTGCTTGATCCGCTCCACTGCGCGTTTGAGTGCTGCAGCATCGGGCTCAGCAACCCCGCTGGCGATCGCTGTGTGCAGAGGCAGAAACAGAAACAGCGCCATAGCCATGCCGGTTATCAGCACAAAGCGGCGCATATGGGTTTGAAACATAAAAAAGATTATAGAGCAAAGCGGCTCAACATGAAACGAATAGCACTGCCGGGCTCATCCGGAAACAGTGCGTTCTGGCTATTGCAGTAACGGCTGCTCGCTCGTTGGCAACGGCCCTGCCGCGATACGGCGCAAAGTTGTCACCTCCAGCCCCGCCGCATCGGCAATCGCCAGTGCACGCTGCAGCCGTGCCGGTGCCGAACGCCCCATACAGCCATGTGCCGGATCACCATCGAAAGCGTGCAGCATGCCTTCAATGAGTGCTGTGCGAGACAGCGAGCGGCCGGTTAGATACTCCTGAAGATCGAACACGTCGGCTGCCACCTCACAGGCCAGTTCGTTATGGTTAAGCCACAACTCACGCACATTCCCACCAGCCTGAATACCGGCGATATTGGTTGTCAGGATATAGAGATTTTTCAGCACCAACTCAAACAGCAGCGCCTCTTCATCAGCCAACACTGTCACCGGAACATTTACTGTGGCCAGCGCCTCTTTCAGCAGGCCGGCAACAGGACCATAAGCGGGCGAAGCGATCACCACCTTCGAATCCATGCCCTGCTTCTTTTCAAACCAGACAGAGATCACCGTCGGTTTTTCCAGCCCGTGCTGCTGCCAGTCACGCGGCAACAGCTCATTCTGCAACAGTACCAGCCGGTCACGCCACACATCCGGCAGCTGCTGCAGCGTCGCATGCAGATCCTTCTCCGCTACGGCAACAATGACCATCTCAGGTTCGGACACTTCTGCCGCCACCACGCCCATATCCATATCGCGCATCACCGGCACCACCGGATAGCCCAGCCGCAGGAAGCCGCGCGCAAACACAGACCCGATTTCACCCATACCAATCACTACTACCGACTTGTTCATGACCAACTCCAAATCATTGTATTCATCACATGCCGCAGACTACGCAAGGCCCGGCAACAAAAAACCATTCATTAGGCAACAGCTAGCCAAAACCACATTTCCAGCGCCTGTCACTTAAACCCGGCAGCTCACCAACCGCATGAATCTTATCCCCAGACACAGGCATATCGAATATCCGATCAGTAAAATATCTTGCAGTTCAAATTTTTGGCGCTTCACGAAGTTGTGTGGGCAGCACAAGTCGAACCTGCCTGATTGGGTGCCGGATACAGGTCCAAAGCACCCAAGTGAAAGTAGATCGCATTGCGAAACCGTTCTCTGTTGCGAAAGCCATT
>Ga0210043_1001035_pt1 | contig 26025 bp, 24 predicted proteins | sample CryGeymet201501t_FD_183990 | JGI IMG/M metagenome (GOLD analysis project Ga0210043, IMG submission 183990) | Groundwater microbial communities from Crystal Geyser aquifers in Utah, USA - Crystal Geyser metaG 2015-01t (SPAdes) (version 2) | ecosystem: Environmental > Aquatic > Deep subsurface >... | reverse complement strand
AAGCCAGAGGTATCAACTGCTGTTGGAGCTATGGGAAGCACCCCTACTCCTGATTGGGTTGGTTCTTTACCAAGTTGGCACAATAAATGGCAGAAGTAGTTATTAATTAAAGGAAAAAATGAATATACTCTACCTGTCCTCGGAAAGAGGTATTGAACTAGAAAAAAAACACAAGGTCATGTACCTAGACCACACCAGCAAAGTTGGTGATAACTTTCCAGTAGAAGTATATGAAAAAATTAAAGATTTTAAACCAGACCTCCTACTAGAGAGAGAGTTTAACAATGGTTTGGCTAAATACCCAGATATTGCTCAATTTATTAAAGATGAGTTTCCAGAATGTAAAAAAGCTATCTGGTTAATTGATTCTCATGTTCAACTTCAATGGCATAAAGACTATTCACCACTTTTTGACTATGTTTTTGTGGCTATTTCCAAGTATGTGCCTATTTTGGCAGCTCATCATAGAGCAATTGATTCTAAATCCAAGGTTTTCTGGCTACCAGTAAGTTATCCAGGCAGAAGAGATGCAGTTGTAAGAAATCAGGGCAGAGTGCCTTTTGATATTGTCTTTGTTGGCAGATGGGGCAAGTGGTTTAACGAGAGAAATAGGTTGATTGAACTTTTAAAAGAACAGTATGGAGATAAGTTTTTTGCCATAACTGATTATCGCAACATGGAAGAGTATCTAAGACAGGGAGTTATTTCTTTTAATAGAACTTTTAGTGATGATATGAACTTCAGGGTTTTTGAAAGTATTGCTAATGGAGTTGAATTAGTTACCAATGATGTTCCAGACCTACATTTAATCAAAGGACTTGAGGAAAAAATCAATATTTATCACAATGACCAAGAATTACTTGATTTAATTGACTTTATTTTGTTGCAAAAAGTACAACATGATGTAATAAAAACCCAGATTTGGGTACAAAACCATCATTGTACGATTCACCGACACAATTCCTTGTTAAAAATGATAGAAACCAATATTCAGGAGGAGTTTTAATATGAAGACTTATTTAGTTGCTTTAACTTCAGATGTTGAGGGGCTTAAAGAGAACTATCTTGACAGCATTTCTAATCTAGGTGATTCTGTTGAGCAAAAAATGGTTAAGTTTGACAAATATCCAAATAATTTACGCAGATTTGATTCATTTCCAGAGTTTAATGATGATGACATGGTGATTTTTACTGATACTAGTGATGTAATTTTCCAGAAACCAATTCCAAAACTTGAAAATAAGATTTATGTTTCACCCGAAATGGATACTTGGGGAGCAAACAACTGGTGGAAACCATATTTAGACAAATTTGCCTTTAAAGAACTAGATGGCACACCCATTTATTGCATGGGAACTTGGGCTATGCCTTATAGCGAGGTTAAAGACTTGCTAAAGTTCATCAGAGAGCACGAATATAGGTTTGACCATGCTTTTTTCAGCGACCAAATACTATTTAATTGGTGGTTACTGGATAAAACCATATCAATAGAGCCGACCTTGTTTGGAACATTGTATAGTTCATACAGTAAAGGTATAATCAAGTTAGACCATGGAATCTTTTATGATGACCAAGATGGTGTCATATCCATAATTCATGCCAATGGCAATAATAAACAATTACTAAAAGGAGAAATATGAAAGCAATAGTTACCTATTATTCAGCACAACACAACTTAGTAGCAATTTTAACTCTTCTTCAAGCTCAACTGGTTCAACCAGAAGAAATTATTGTCATTGATACCTCACCAGACAAGTCAGGGCTTGAAATAGCCCAGAAGTTTAATTGTAATTCAGGTGTGCCAATTAAGGTTGAGTGTGCCAGAGTTGGTATTTATGAAGCTTGGAATAGAGGAATTGACCTAGCAGATGGCTCTGATGTGGTGATTATGAATGATGATTTGATTTTACCAATCAACTTTATTGATATTTTGGGTCTTATTGCTATCAATACTAATGCTTACTGTATTGTGCCAAATACACCATCCAAAGACCATTATTTGAACCGAGTAGATATTAAGTTCCCATTTTATGCAAGATTGCCTGAAACTTCAGAAGATATTGGAGTAGCTAACTGGATGCCAGGATTTTGTTTCTATCTTTCAAAAGAATGTTTAAAAAATGTGGGAAACTTTGATGATAAACACTTCAAGTGTTGGTATGGAGATGATGATTACCAGACAAGAATTAAGAAAATAGCTAATAAAAACAATGCTGTTCCTATTTTGAGAATTAAATCAATGTTTGTGTATCATTATGGGGGAAAGTCATACGAGTATCAATCAAAAGCAGTTCAGAAAATTATAACAAGGGATAGAAAAGCTTATGCTAAAAAACATATCAAAAAGAATCAATAATTGGTACTTAGAGAAGTTTCAAGACACCACCAGAGAAGATGATGGAATTACCCATGATTCCTTTGATGATAAATCTGTAATTGGCATTGACCTCAAGATGTCTTTTAAAGAGAGGTTGAGATTCTTAATAACTGGCAAATACTCTTACAGACTTAATAATAGGGAAGTTTATTTCATAAAGAATTACAAGATATGTTAAATAAGTGTGGTAAATATCTGGGCGAGGGCTACAGACGAGTTGTTTATGAACACTTGGATAATCCAGACTTAGTAATCAAGTTTTTAAAGAACTTAGATGATAACCACAATAGAGTTGAGTGGGAAAACTGGCAAAACCTTAAAGATACCCAAAAAGGCGAATCTTTAGCTCCATGTATCTCAATTTCAGAAGATAGTAGATTTTTGGTTCAACAAAGAGTTAAGCTTTTAGTAGAAGCCCCCGAAAATGTGGAAGAGTGGCTTGAGAAGCTTGGTGATTGGAAAAAGGGTGGTAATGATTCAATTCATTGGGGAACTTTAAATGGGAAAAATGTATTAGTTGATTATGGAGATAAACAATTATGGAATACTTAACAAAAGAAAGCTTTTTAAAGCAAGTTGAAGAATTAAAGATGCTTAATCCTGAACATTGGGGAACTACAGAGTGGAAGCCTGGACAACCAAAGGCTACCGATAGATGGTCTTATCATGAGAAAGCAGTAGAGCTTTTAGAGCAACTTCAACCAACTAGTATTCTTGAAGCTGGTTCAATGGGAATTGAGCTATCAGAAGAATCAGACACTATTGACCTTGATATGCCTGATTGGAATTGGAGATTATCTTATAAACCAACTTATAACTATGACCTAACCAAGATGCCTTGGGAAGTGATTAAGGATAAACAATATGATGTTTTTGTAGCCTTGAGGGTATTTCATCACATGGAGGATGAAGCTAATTACTTAAAAGAAATGGATAGAATAGCCAACAAAACAATCTTGGTCTTAAATACTGCATCTGCTGATAGATATGAAAAAGTACGAAAAGCTAATATTAGAATGGATTTTGCAGATACAGATAGCAGTTTATTATTTTATAGGAGCTTATGAAAACAATTAAAACACCAATTGGAGAAATGACAGTTAGAAATCACTTTGATGAAGAAGTTATCAAAGAAGTAATTATTGACCTTGAATATGAGAGATGGGGAGAAATTACCATCAATGAGGGAGATACAGTAATTGATTGTGGGGCTCATATTGGTTCATTCACCAGACTGGCTTTGGCAAATAAGGCTAATGTTATTGCTATTGAACCAGAAGAAAAGAACTTTGAGCTTTTAAAGATTAATACCGAGGGTCAAGAGAACTTAAAGTTAGTCAATGTTCTTTTATGGACTGGTAAAGATGTTGCTTTTAAAGTTGACCCAAAAAGAGGTGAACTCAATAAGATTGATGGTGATGGAGTAATGCAACCAAGTGTCAAACTAGATGATTTAATTACCAAGTTCAAGGTTGAAAAGATTGATTTACTCAAGATGGATATTGAGGGTGCAGAATATGAGGTTCTTTATAACTTTAAACACCTCAAGTTAGTAGAGCAACTAACAATGGAATGGCATTATGGCTCATCTAATTTGGCTAAACTAATCCTTTTCTTGGAAAAGAATGGACTAACAGTTGTTTGGTTGGGTGGTAATGGTGATTGGGGCAAATTACAAGCTAAAAGGAAATAGTCATGGAAGAAGAATATACAAAAGAATATTACAAAAATATTAATCTTGATGAAGCTATCCAGGCTAGAGTTTTGGCTTATGCGATTGAGGACTTATATCATCCAAAGTCTATGATTGATTTGGGGTGTGGTACTGGTCTTTATATGTCGCATTTTACTTGTGAATATTCTGGGCTTGATATATCTCCACAAGCCTACCATGAAGATGTTTTGATGGTTGATAGAGATAAAGTTGGGTTTTGCGATTTAAGGTTTGAAAGTGAAGAAGAAATACATAAAAGAGATTTAGCTCTTTGTCTTGAGGTAGTTGAGCATATTGGTTGTGAATATGCAGATACTTTAGTTAAAAATATCACCAGATATTCAGATTTAATTATTATGACTGCAGCAGGAATTGGACAAGCTGGTTTAAACCATGTTAATTGCCAACCAATGAAGTATTGGGATGAGAAGTTTGAAGCTCTGGGGTATGAAAGACAGTACCATGATGAGTTTAATATTATTAATCAAGTTCATAAGTACCCTCATACCATCTGGTTAATAAGGAACTTCATGATATTCAAAAAGGTAAAACATGAAAAAAATTAGTGTAATTGTTACTTGTTTTAATTTAGAAAAATACCTTGATGAATGTATTGATTCAATCAAACAACAAATCAGACCAGCAGATGAGATAATTTTGATTCATGATTGTTGTAAAGAAACAGCTAAAGCTTATACAGGCGTAACAACTGTCTTTTGTGATTCCAATATTGGAGTTTCTAAGGCAAGAGATATGGGATTTAAAATCTCAACTGGAACTCATATTGTTTTCTTTGATGCTGATGACAAGATGCCACTTAACTACTTGATGCAGATGGCATATACCGAAGCTGATGTAGTTTATCCAAACTCTGTTCTTTGGTGTGGTTGGGGCAATTCAACAATCCCTAATGTTTGGCATGAAGCTCCTAATGCGATTCTTTGGAAGAAAATGTTGGTAATGAATGAGGTTTTAATGTGTTCTTTGTTCAAGAGAGAGTGGTATGAAAAGGTTGGTGGATTTGATTATTCTTTACCAATTTTTGAAGATTATGACTTTTGGTTAAAACTTTTAGATAAAGGGGCAGTTTTTAAGAAAAGTAGTGCCTTTATGTACTACAGACAGCGAACACAGAGTAGAAATCATCAAGATGATGCTGTAAAAAGACAATTTTATAAGCAAATTACTGATAAATATGCTAAAGATGTAAAAAGTTCACAAAAAGCTTACCCTAAAACTAGAAAAACCTAGTAAAGTATAGATATGGCTGAAAAATCAAAAATTGCAACGATAATTAAGAGTAGATGGAACACAATCAACAGCGATACCTCTGATGTATTTGACAGAAATGCCACTTATACAGACATGTATGAATCCATTTTGAACTTTGATGAGAATTATCCTTGGGATTATCAAATGGTTGACCCAGCCATTTTCCAACTTCTAAGAACAATGATGAGTAGATTGAACCCAGACAATGCTAGGGTTAATTTATTGGCTCGTAATTCTGAAGTTAGTGAGTTTAGAGAGAGAAATCAACAGGTTATTAATTGGGAACTCTCTGAAATGCAAAAGACTTTGGTGTTTTACCGAAGTTTGCTTAGAGGTTTAATTGGTGGGAGGTCTTATCTCGGAACTGGTTGGTTGTTTGAACCTGCAGTTAAGATTCAATCTGATATTGAGGGCAAAAGTGAGTTTTCAATGAGGGGGATTACTAACAGAGCTACTGCTAGAAACATTAGATTTGAAGATATTGTGGTTGGAAATAGAAACATCCCAGATATGGATGAACAGCCTTTTATTATTGAGCACATGACCATGAGATTTGGAGATATGCTTGATGACAATAAGGCTACTGATGAAAAGCCTGAAGAGATTTGGTTGCCAGAGATGTTGGAGGAAATTAAGAAGAAAAAGATGTTTATTAGTGAGCTTGAGGGTGGATATAAGCTTCCAAGTGATGCTATTTATGGAGCTTCTAATGAAGAAGAGTTTTATCGTAACCAATATGTAGGTTTGCTCAAGATGAGCACCAAAGATGGTGGAGTATTTTTTACTTTTGACCAAAAAGGTGATGATAAGATTTTAAATAAGAATGTAGAAAATCCTTATTGGCATGGACACTACCCCTACCTATCATTTACTCCTTTCCCATCTGACTACACTTTTTATCCTCAAGGCATGATTCAACCTCTTGAAGACCTAGTTATCTCAATGTCTAGTGCTTTAAATCAATACATGACCAATGCTCGTAAAGCTGGTAATCCAATGTGGATTGCAGGACAAAGTGCAGCAGCAACTCCTGATTGGGCTTTTGTAAACAGACCTGATGGAATTGTTAGAGTAGCTGGTGATGCCAACCAAGTTAGACAAGCTCCTATTGCTGATACCTCTCAATTAATGATTGGGCTTAGACAAGAACTTTCTACCTTATTTGAAAAATCATCTTCTATTTCATCTTTATACTCTAGTGGAGTATCTGGTTCTTCTTCACAGATGAATAAGACTGCTACTGGTGCAAAAGTCATTGATGCCAATATTGATTTAAATATGCAAATGCTTATCTCTTTATTTGGAGCACAGATTCTAGCTGGTGTAGGCAACCATTTCCTAGAACTTAATGCTCAATATATTACTGAAGAACAGGAAATTAGAATTACTGGTGAAAAAGGTGGTGGCTTTATTAAGGTTAAACCAAGTGAAATTAGTGCCAACTTTGATGTTATTGCTAATCCAGACCAGATTACTAAAACCTCTCCTGTTGTTAGACAAGCAGCTCTTCTTAATCTTAAATCTCAAATGGATGCTGAAAAGAAACTCCAGCTTGATAGTAAACCAATCTGGAAAGCTATTTTCTCTTCATACCCAGAAATTGAAGAGATTAGTGAAGATATTATTATTGACCCAGAAGTTGAAGCTAATGATGCTATTACAGCAATTGAAAGAGGAATTGAACCTACAACTAATTGGAATCAGAACCATAAAGCAATCAAGAAAATTATTCAGTTCCACATGATAAGTAATGAAGAACAATTATCTGATGACCAGATATTGATGTTTACAGCTTATGTTGATGAATTGACCAAATGGATTGATGCTGATAAAGCTCTAGTTACTTTAGAACAACAAGAAATGATGGCAGACCCAATAGCTAACCCCGATATGGGTGGGGCAAACCCTTTATCAGTAGATGAGAACCAGATAGAAAACTCTGCTATGCAATCAACTGACCCAATTAAGAATATGCCAAATAACATAGCAGGACAAGAAATGGGATTACTCTAATGACTTCCAGAAGCTACCAGACTATTCCGTACAAACATCAATCTATATTTTAATATACTGTTTTGGGGTAAATGGTCTGGCAGCTTTGGAAGTTGTATTGTTGTAAGTTCCTAAACATGATGCTATAGTTATTGTATGAACAAATTGCCTAAGAAAGAAATACCCACAATTCCTGTAGAAGAATGGGAGAAAATTGTTTCTGAATCAGAATCGGCTAATAAAATCCTCAATTCACATGACTTCTCTTTTTTAAGAGATTATCTCAAGAACGCTAAAGAATCTGCTATTCTATTGGTAGCCACCAATGCAGTCAAAGATGTTTTGGAAACCCAGCAGGGTGATAATGGCTACTCAAAGACTGTCAAAACTACCAAAGAAGAACAACTTAATGAGATTGCAGGTTGTATTAAGTTTATTGACAAATTATTTGCTGACCTCAAGACATTATCTAATCAAGAAGCAGAGTACCTTAAACTTGCTGATGAGAAGAAACTAAATATTGAGGTTACAAAAGAATCAGATGCAGAAACCAAATGAAAAGTTTGACAAGCCAATAGGTAAATGGATTACCGAAGAAGAAGACTTTGAGAGAGTAGTTAATACTTTCAATCCTGTAACTAAAAAAGTTAGTCAAGAAACAGTTACCGAAAAGCACAAGGTTAAGGTTAGGTATGATAGAACATCACTTGATGCTATGTTCTGTCCTGATTTTACTCATGAATTTCATATAGTTGATTCTCATAATTATGTTATCAAATGTAGAAAATGCCCTCTTCATAAGCATATCCAGCCTGGTACAGAATATATTGACAAAGATGGCTGTGTAAGATTACGCAGTAATGATACTGTCATAGCCTAAAATTACCCTAGTATTTAACTTTTGTGATACAGTAAAAACAGTTACTAATATAAAGTTCTTTCTTTAATTCTTAACTTTCGGGGTTTCGCACCTCGTTATAAAAAGCGTTAGAGGATAGAAATACAAGAAAGACAATATGGCAGACTTTGAAGGTAGTGTGATGATGGAGGGTTTTGAAGAAGCTGAAGATTCGCAAGAAGAATCAACTTCAGAGGAACAATCCGAGAACATTAACAAATCAGAAGACGAATCTCAACAAGAAGAGGTTGCTCAAGAGGAAACTCAAGAGGAAGCTCATCAAGAAGAGGTCAAGCGTACCGACAAGGGAACTAAACTAGACCCCAATCCTCAATCGGCTGTTCATCAGAGGTTAGCCAATGCTGAACGAGAAGCCAAAGAGTATAGAGAGTTTATGCAGAACCCTGAACAGGTCAAAAGATATTTAGAAGAATTGGAAGCTGCTGTTGGAAAGAAAACTGGTGAAAGCCAACAAGAAATCCAAAACAGAGCTGAAGAAGAAACTCTTATTGATGACCCTAGTAAAATCGTTACTCCAGAGGATTTTCAATCCTATGTCAAGTTTCTAAAAAGAGATATTGATAAAACCAAGGCAGAATTGGTAAAGGAAAGAGAATCTATCAGGACTGAAGCTGGTGAAAGAGCTATCACGCAAAGATTGGTGAATGAAATAGATACTATTCAAAGTAAATATTCATTCTTAAGACCAACCTTAGAAGATGGGAAAACACCAAATCCAGAGTTTGACAAAGAGCTTGAGAAAGAGATTGCAGACCAATATGATGAGTTTGATAAAGACCCTCGTACTGGAAAGTATCTTGGCAAAACTAGCATCTTAAAAGTTGCTGAAAGAGCCATTAGGATTCGTAAGCTTGGAGAAGCTACTGGTAGTAGAAGTGCACAAACAACTGTTCTTAATAAAAGAGCAGGTGCTTTAAAGACTAGTGGTGGACAATCAGGTTCTTCTGATGAATCAAAGATGACTGCTACTCAACTTATTGCTTCAAGGATGAATAAGGCGAGGAGTAACAGATAAATCCTTGAAATTAGTAAATAAGTAAATAAAAGGAACAAATAAAATGGCAAGTATTTATGGACAGCAATCAACCTTTAGTGCAACAGATAGTGCACTACACATCAACATTGAAGACACAATTGGGAAATATCCTGATTGGCAATTCCCTCTTTTAAAGAGATGGTCTAGCAAAGTTTTCAAGGCTGAAGTTAAATCCCACAAATATGAGTGGACTGAAAAAGAGCTTCGTAAAATCGTTGCTAAAGTGGCTTCTGCTACTGTAGCTTCTGATGCTACGACTTTCTATGTTGACACCTCTGGTGTTTTCAATGTAGATGATGTCCTCTTGAAACCAGATGGCGAACAAGTAATTGTCGTGTCTGTTAGTGGTGGTACTCTCTTAACTGTTAAACACTTGGCAGGTACAGCCGAAGCTATGGTTTTGGGCGAAACTGTTAAGCGTATTGGTGTCGCTTCCCCACAAGGAAAAGATGCCGATAACATGGTTATCGCTGGTACTGCAGACCTGTACAACTACACTCAAATCTTTGAAGATGTGGTTGAACTCTCTGGTACTCAACGCAATTCCATGATTCATGGTGATGAGAACTCTGCAAGTCTGATTGAAGACAAGCAAAAAGAGCTTATGGAAGTTCTACAGTCAACTCTGTTGATTGGTCAAAGAACTATTGATAAAGAACAAAAGAGAACCACTATGGGTGGACTTAAGTTCTTCATTGATACCTATGCTCCAGAGAACGCCATTGACTTTGGTGGAGTTGGCACATGGGCAACTGCTGCAGGTGTCAAGGATGCTTTAGATGATGCTATTGAAGCTATAGCTAACAACATGGGTGGAAAACCAACCATTGTTTTAGGCTATAAAGCTATGCGAAAGTTGAAAGACTTAGCAGATGGTACTATCTTTAGTAAAGCTTCTGACAAGACCAGAGGTACAGCTATGCCAGAGCAATACCTATCTCAATTAGGTGCTCTTGACATTGTTATGCTTCGTGAGAGGTCTGGTATCTTAGATGACTTAATCTTCATCATTGACGAAGCTCAATGTGGATTTAAAGCCATGAAGAACAGAGGTTGGTTCACAGAAGAACTAGCTAAAGTCGGTGATAGCTATAAATGGCAGGTGCTTGGTGAATACACAGCCAAGTTTGCTACACCAAAAGTTCAAGCATACTTGTATAACTTAGGTTTATAAGTTTGATTGAATAGAAAGTATTAACAAATAATGGGGGGTAGCTAAACCCTACCCCCCTACAAGAAAAGGAAAATAAATATGAGCACTACAGCAGACGGAAGAGAAATTTATGTTCTCGGTGTAGAGGGAGATGGCAACAGAGAAGTTGTCGTTGTAGAAGATGCTGAAGTACATGATTTACCTGCAACTGCAGAGTACACCTATGCTTCTGATTTAACTAAATTCCCATACGCAAGTTAAGAATTGTATTTAAAATAATCAAGCCACTCTTCGGGGTGGCTTTTTTATTGTTTTAAATTACCCTACTTCAACACAAATGCTTTAAGATTGAGGTATATGAGTTCAATAAAATCAGATGTATTTGAAAACTTAGGTGATGTTTTATCAGGCATGGCTGCTTATGCAGGTGGTTCTATTCCTGCCACTACTTCAACTGCTTATCCACAATGGGTAAGATGGATTCAACTTGCACAATACGATATAGCTAAAAGGGGTTTTTGGTCTAGGTGCTTAGTAAAAGCAGACCTAACTATTACTGAAGATGTTGATTATGTAACACTTCCTGCTGACTTCTTTAAAAGAAATGGTATTTATGTTCTTAATGTTGATGGTGAGGATTGGGCTTCAAACTCTAATGCTTCAGGACAAAGAATAACTTGTTTTAAAGACCAAATTACAGGAGCATGGACTGTTAAGTTTATTGGTTATACACCAACTGCATCTGCAACAGGCGAACTATGGTATTTCTATAATCCTCCAGTACCAGTTGAACAGGCAGATGTTATTTGGTTTGATGGAGAAATGATTATGTTTGGAGCTTTAAAAGAATACTTTAGACAATCAAGACAGCCAGGTTCACAGGATGATGCTAGAAATGAATATGAAAATAGATTCCAAGAAAATCTTGGTCTTGAAGTTATACCTACACCTCAAGAACTTATGAGTTGGCAATCTGTATATAGTCATGTGGGTCTAAATCCACAGAATGAGGTTCATGGTTCAAATGCCACAAGAATCAGGAGATAAACTATGGCAAGAGAATACCCTAAAAAGAGAAGCGACCCAAAACTTAAGATAGAGGGAACAAAATCCTTTTCACTAGGACTATCACAACTTGGTCATCCAAGTGTTATTAAACCAAATGAATTGGCTGAATCTCTTAATTCATTTTTTACTTTAAATGGTGTTGTTGAAAAAAGACCAGGCACAGATGCTTTAGGTGCTATTCGTGGTTCTTCAACTCATCTAATTGCCATGCAGGGTGTTTATGATGTTGATGGAAATGACTATTTTCTTCGTATCTCTAATGATGGAATCTTGCAAAGATATGTTTGGGCTTCTGATTTATGGGTAGATATTGCTGGTTCTCCAACTTTTACTGATACTAAAACAGCTATTCTTCAGGCTTGGGGTAAGGTTTATATCATGAATGATACTGATGCCTTTACCATGTGGGATGGCTCTTCTTTTACCACTAAAACTGCTTTGGCTAATCCTACTGTTGACCCTGTACTTGCTAAAGTTGGTTCTGCAACTGGTACAAGACTAGAATACTACAGATATGTTTGGCAAAATGATGGTGGTCAAACACTTGCTTCTGATACTGTTTCAATTGGTTCACTTCCTGAAGAAATGGATGCTTCAACTTATGTAACTGTAACTGTACCAGAACCTCCTGCTGGTGCTACAAAAACTCTAATTTTTAGAGGTAAAACATCTGGTGATGAAACCTATATGGCTTCAATTGACCCAACCGTTCTTGTTTACAATGATAAAGATTTTGATACCCAAGATATTATGTTTGGTATTCCTGCTTCAAATACTACGGGTGGTATGCACTTTAAAGACAGGATTGTAGCTGTTTACATGGATACTTTAGTTGGAGTTACAACTGAACTTGGCGACCATTGTTTAGTATTTTCGGGTGGTGGAGATAAAATTGATTCTTTTGGTAGAGCTGATGGTGCTGGATTCTTTTATTGGAAAAAGGATGATGGTTCACAAATTACAGCCTTACATGAGTTCCAAGAATCTCTGTATGTTTTTAAGTATGACAAAATCGGTGCTTTTAGGTTTACTGCTGATGCTGCATCTATCTCTACTGTTTCATTAGCTTCTGGTGCTGTTTCACAGGGTTCAGTACATGCTGCTGGTAATGACTTGCGATATTGGTCTGACCAAGGAGCTATGGCTTTGGGTAATGAACCAAATATGACTGGAATTAGAACAAAGATTCTATCTTCAAGAGCAAATAGGATAGTTCAAAACATTAATCCTGCTGAAAAAACAGAAATATCTAGTGTATTTTATGATTCTCATTCACTCTGGGGTCTTCCTCAAGGCGCTACTGGTGATGGAGTTTCAACAGTTCTTTCTTACAATGAAAGATTTTATGCTTGGTCTGAATGGTTTGGATTAAAACCATCACTTTTCACAACAGTAATTGATACTGACAATAAGGTTAGATTATTCATGACTAAGCCTGATTCTGCCAATGTGGTTGAATGTTGGACTGGTAGAGATGATGAGGGTAGCCCGATTGTTTGGAGAGTATCTACTAAGCAATTTGATGCAGATGTTTCTTATAAATATAAAACCTACAGCAGAGTATATTTCATCTTTGGAAATGTAACTGGTGGCAATACTCGTGTGGTATTGACTGAAAATGGTTATACAACTGGTCAACCAATGGCTTTATATGCTTCAAATGTTGGAGAACAGGGTTTTGGTGTTGATATGTGGGGCAGTATGGCTTTTGGTGATTCATCTGGAGAAGCTGATGCTGATGCTTCAGGTATCAATATAAGATACGCCAATGTTGGGTATAAGGATTTGTTCTCATTACAGGCAACTTTCAGTAATGATGGGCTTTCTGACACACTTCAACTAATGGGAATGTTTATTGAATACTCTGATTCTTCTCTCCCATTACCAAGTGAGTTTGAATTGAGCCCAATATATGAGTAGCCTAATATACCTAGCAAATGATAAATACTACACAGAACTAACTCAAAAATATTTTGATGGTGATTCTGTTGTTTATTTAACAACTCCCCCAGATAATGTTCCTACTTTAATAGTTTTGGCTAAAGGTACTGCAAATGAGGTTGTTCTTGAAGTTACTGGTAAAAGTTTAAACTCTGTTACTGGTGTTTCAAGGAAAAAAGGCTCATCTGTTGACCATGATATTCAAACTCCTGTTACTTGTTTAAATAATGAAGAGTTTATTAATCAATATAGAACCTATCTAGGTATTTCTTGGAAAGGTGCTTATGTTGCCGAAACAGCCTATGTCGTACAAGATGGTGTTACTTACCAGGGTTCTTCCTACGCTAATATTGCTGCTTCTACTGGAAATCTACCTACTGACACAGACTACTGGCAATTAATTACTGAAAAAGGTGATGCTGCAACTATTGCAGTTGGTGATGTTACTACTGGTGCTCCTGGTAGCCCTGCAACTGTAGTAAATAGTGGAACTCCTGGTGATGTTGTTTTGGATATTAGTATTCCAGAGGGAGATAAAGGTGATGGAGCTACTGTTGCAATTGGCACAGTAACTACTGGTGCACCTGGTTCTGCTGCAACTGTTACGAATAGTGGAACGCCTGGAGATGCAGTTTTAGACTTCTCTATTCCAGAGGGAAGTACCATTGAAAGTGTTGCTTTTGTTTCAAATGACATGGTTTTTACCAAAGATGACTTAAGTACAATCACTTTAGTTAATGCTTTAATTGATTTGAAAGGCGACCAAGGTATTCAGGGTATTCAGGGTGAGCCAGGAGCAGTTACTCCAAGTACACTTGCTGATTCAACTTTGATAAATGACACCACAAATACAGATTCCTATGCTGGTGATTTATCTGCAGCACCAGGCTCATATTTTATTGGTTTAAAAGTAAATCTTAAAGCTACTAATGCAAATACTGGAGCATCAACTCTTAATGTGAATAGTCTTGGTGCTAAATCAATTAAGAAAAATGTAACTGAAGATTTAGCTGCTTTAGACATCAAAGCAGGTCAAGTATTACCACTAGTCTATGATGGAACTAACTTTCAAATAGTTGGAGGTGGAGGTTCAGGTGGTGGAGATGTATTACAAGTTCAAATATTTAGTTAAGGAGAATTATGGCAACATTCGTTAAAAGAAAATTATCAGGCAGCACAGATGGTATGCCTATTAAAGTAGTGGCTACTGCTACTGCTGGTACAACTATTCATACTGCTGTAGCTGGTACAACTGCTGGTACTTATGATGAAGTCTGGCTTTATGCCTACAATGGTCATACTGCTGCAGTTACTTTAACTATTGAATATGGCGGTGCGACTGTACCTGACCAAAATATAATCGTATCAATAGCTTCTAAATCTGGTTTATCATTAATAGTACCAGGACTTATTTTACAAAATGGTTTGGTGATAAAGGCTTTTGCTTCAACTGCCAATGTGATTACATTATCTGGTTGGGTCAATCAAATGACGGATTAATATGGCACAAATACAATTTAGGTCTGATGACACTACTACATGGGAAGAGGGATATGGTAATGCTCATGATGGAGACAGAAACATATCTTCAGTTCTAACCGAAGTTAATATAAATAATTCAGTCAATATTGCAAGTGGAGCTTATACAACTGATGCTGGTTTAACTCAATTTGCTGGTTTAACCAATGTTACTGTGCTTATCAGACAGGATAGAGGTACTGGAGCTGGTCAATGGCATTTTAATGTTCTTTTGTCTGTAACTGCAAATGTTGGAACTCTTAAATATCCATCACCACATGCTTATACAGATAATAGTGGTGCTAATGCTGCTCAAATGATTTTAATGAAACAGTACAATACTGTTACTGTTAGTGCTGGTGGATTAGCTTCTCAATCTTGGGATGGAAATGTTGGTGGAACAATACCTTTTTTTGCTAAATCTCTTATTTTAAATGGTGGATATATTACTGCTACTGGTAGAGGATTTTTGGGTGGAGCTTCAGTTAGTGGTGATACAGTTGGCAAACAGGGGGATGGTGCTCCTGGTGCTGGAACAAACTCTCAAGCCGCAAATACTGGAGGTGGTGGAGGAGGACAAAGACATCTTTCTGGTGTTTATAATCCATCTGGAGGTGGTGGTGGGGGTAATGCTACTGCTGGTGCAAATCCGACTAATAAAACTAATTCAGGAAGTGGAACTGTTGGTGGAACTATAGACAGTAATGCTGGTTTAACAGACATGGTTATGGGTGGTGGTGGTGGTGCTGGAGGAGCAAAAAATGGAGGTGGAACATCTGGTGTTGGAGGAAATGGCGGTGGAAATATAATTATTTGTGCAAAAACTATTACAATTAGTGCTGCTGGACTTTATTCAAGTGGAAATGCTGGTGGTGCTCCATCTGTTACTTCTGATGCAGGTGGTGATGGTGGTGGAGGTGGGGCTGGTGGAAATATCTTACTTAAATGTGAAACTTTTGTTGGTGGAACTAATTTTTTAGTTGCACTTGCTGGAGCTGGAAATACATCTGGTTCTCACTCAAATGCTGGTAATGGTTCTGTTGGTAGATTTCATATTGATTATGCAACTTCTTTTTCTGGTTCTTCTTCACCTGCAATAGATTCAAGACAAGATACTTCAATTGTTGATATAACAAGCCCAATAGTAGCCACAAATAATTATTTATCTTCACAAAGAAGAAATCGTATTTTAGGAAGTGTAACAAAACAATAAATATGGCAAATGCAACAGGTGGAACAATAACATATTCAGGAGGTAAAACAATTCATACTTTTACAAGTAATGATACCTTTGTTATGCCACCTGGAGTTACTGCTAATGTTGAACTATTAATAGTTGCTGGTGGAGGTGGAGGTGGAGCTTTTGGTGGTGGAGGAGGAGCTGGAGGTGTTGTTTATGATGCTGCTTATCCTGTATTTGGTTCTAATTCTGTAGTTGTTGGAAATGGTGGTGCTGGTCAAGCTACTTATAATTCTGGAAATCCTGGTGCAAATGGACAAAACTCTGTTTTTCATGCAAGAATTGCTTATGGAGGAGGAGGAGGAGGTACAAGACTTTGTGGTTCTCCTTGTTATGGACTTCCTGGTGTAGATGGTGGTTCTGGTGGTGGTGCTTCTCCCTCTGATGGTGGTGCTGTTGGTGCTCCTGGTAATGGAGTTTCTGGTCAAGGAAATAATGGTGGTGAGGGTGGAAGATATAGTTGGGGTGGAGGAGGTGGTGGTGGTGCAGGTGGAGCAGGTGGTAATTCTACTGAACCAAATGCTTGTGTTGCTGGAAATGGTGGAGCTGGAGTAGCGTATTCAATATCAGGAACTTCTACATATTATGCTAGTGGTGGTGGAGGATGTAACCATACTGGAGGAACTGTTGGAAGTGCTAGTGCTGGAGGTGGAACTGCTGGAAAAATAACAGCCACAGCTTCCAATGCTGCTGCAAATACTGGAGGTGGTGGAGGTGGTGGAGGTGCTGGTGCTTACGCTGGAGGTAATGGTGGTTCTGGTATAGTTATTGTTTCTTATACAACTGGAAGTCTTATTTCTAAAACTACAAATTATTTATCTAAAGTATGCAGAAGATGTCGCATACCAGGAAATCTTACTGGAAGACTATTTCCTATTGATGGATTAACGAATTATTGGGATTTTGAAAGTGATGCAACTGATTTGGTTAGTTCAAATAATGGAACAGAATCAAGTATAACTCATAGTGCTGGTTTAATTGGAAATGGTGCTGTTTATAATGCTGCAACAGACTATATATCAATTACTCCTATAACAGGCTCTACAATTACGATTGCTGGTTGGTATTATTATGGAACAGCAAATGCTGGAAGTTGGAATACTTTATTTTGTAGAAACCTTGGTAGTTATCATCATGTGTTGATAAATGGTACTTCAAAAATAATTGGTTTTTATAATGGTGCTTTTTATCCATCTACTTTAACCATGGTTACTGGAAATTGGTATTTTATTATTTGTGAAAAAGTTGGCACTAATGAAAAAATCTATGTAAATAATGGTTTATATTTAGATTCAAACTCTTCTTTTGATAATAATTCTTATCCATTCGGAATTATAGGAAATTATAGTTCAGCCACTAATACTCAAGGATGTATTGGTACTATTGATGAGGTTGGTGTTTGGAATAGAGTTTTAACTGCTGATGAAAAGACTTATCTTTATAATAAAGGAAATGGGGTTAGTTTTTATTCTTAAAATCATTACCCTAATATGTATAAATTAATCTAAACTAAGGATATATGGCATTTTATCTAGCAAACGATTTATATTCGGCAACCCTATCTAGTAGTTATACTGCAGGTCAATCTACAATTTCAGTAAATGTAGTACCAGATAATGTTCCAACACTTGTATGTGTTGCTCAAGGTACTGCAAAAGAAACAATCTTTATTGCAACTGGAAAAACAATTAACTCTCTTACTGGCGTTTCTCGTCTTAAAGGATATGAGGGTGATTTAGATTCTGGGATGCCTGTAACAGTTCTCAATAATGAAGAGTTTGTAAATCAATATTCTGCAGCAGTTTCAACCCCTGAATCATTAATCCAGATTCTTTATGGAATTGATGGTGGCTCAAGTGATGATTATGTAGTTTCACTTGATGTTGCTCCAACTGCTTATACTGCTGGAATGTTGGTGGCTTTTAAAGCTAATACTGCAAATACTGGTGCTTGTACCCTTAATTTAAACAGTTTGGGTGCTAAATCTATCAAAGTAGATGCAGATGTTGACCCTGCAACTGGTGATATTCAAGCAGGTCAAGTTGTTGTGGTTGTATATGATGGCACTAATTTTCAACTACAAACTGATGTTCCCTCTGAAACTCCTGTTTATCCAAGAGCTTTTAGTTGGTACTTGGATGGTACTTCTGTAAATGGTGTTGGTGGAGCTACTTATATTGCCCCTCAAAACATGACTGTTACTAAAATCTATGGGAAATTAACATCTGGAACTTGTGTGGCTACTATTAAAAAAGGAGCTACAACTATTGATGCAATTTCTTGCTCAAGTGCATTGGCAACTGAAACTACAATAACTGATAATGCTATTACTGCTGGAGATATAATTACTCTTACAGTAAGTAGTGCTTCTTCTCCTGTAGGATTAATAGTTACTATGGAATGTACACAATAATATGGCAGTTACAGCACCTAGTGGTGGAACAATTACTACAGATGGCTTATATACAGTTCATAAGTTTACTTCTTCTGGAAACTTTGTAGTTCCTTATGTTCAACCAAACAAATCATTAGAAGTTTTAATCTGTGCTGCAGGTGGTCAATGGTTATCAAGAGAGTTTCAATCAGTAATTACTGCTGCAGGTGGTGGTGGTGGAGGAATGGTTGAGGTTCCAGCTTATGTTTTTTCTGCAACTACTTACAGTATTGTTGTTGGTGGAGTTAGTGGGTCTGATGGTGGTAATGGTGGAGATTCTTCTGCTTTTGGCTCTACAGCAACAGGTGGTGGAGGTGGTGGAGGTGATAACCAAAATGGTAAAAATGGTGGTTCTGGTGGTGCTGGTGATGCTGGTTATTCTGGTGGTGTTCATATTGGTAGTGGTTATGGATATTCTGGTGGAGTTGGTACATCTCAAGATACTAGAGATTCTGGTGGTGGAGGTGGTGGTGCTGGTGGAGCTGGTGGAAATGGTGGATTAAATGGTGGAAATGGTGGAGCTGCTAGAAGTAATGATATTACTGGAACATCCAGACCTTATTGTGCTGGTGGTGGTGGTGGAAGAGCATTTAATGGTACTTCAGTTGGAGTAACCCCAGCTTCAGATTATGGTTGTGGTGGTTATCCTCCAGCTACAAATGGTTGGTCTAGTACAGCTCAACCTGGGGTAGTTATTATTAGATATTTAACTTCTGATTGTAAACAAGCTATTCATGCAGGAATGATTTAATTTGATTAAAAAGAATTACCCTATTATTAACAAAATGATTTAGGATAAATATATATGACATTAGAAGAAATTAGATTAGCGTTATTAGGAGGTGCAGGTAAAGCTGTTGATACAGTAGGCACATTCTTGGGAAATCCATTACCAGAAACAGGTTGGTCTGAAAATGCTGAAGCTACTGGTTCTGCTATTATTCCTGTTGACCAAAGAGTTACTGCAGTTCAAAATGACCCTCGTTTTGGTACTGATTTAGCATCAAGTTCAAATACTTATTACCCAAATATTTCTCAAGTACCTGACCAACCAAGTTATGTAAATGCTGCTCCTCAACAAACCTCAAGATATGACGAACTAAAAACTATTGCTGATAAAGGTGATTTAAACCCATCTCAACAAACTGAATGGGATTTATTGAATCAAGGTGGTGGTTCTGGAGGTTCTGGTAAATCTGAAGCTCAAATTGCTCAAGAAAGATATGAAGCTGCTAAAAATGCCATCATGGGTAGATTAAACATGATGAAACAAGAAGCTGAAAGGCTTAGAGGACAGGCTAAATCTGGTTATGATTTTGGAACTGGTGAAATTGTAAAGAATTATGGTCAATTAAAACAATTAAGTGGTGAAAAATTACAACAAGCCTTAGAAGCTCTTGGTCTTCAAGATACTCAAGTACAGAATATGTATGGAAGAGTGTCTGGTAATGCCAGAAGAGCTATGGAATCTGCTTTAACTCGTAATCGTATGTTAAGTAGAGCTATGGGAACTCTTGGTTCTTCATTCTATTCTGATTCTCAAGGGGATACTACCAATCAGGGCATGAATACCCTAAATGATACTGCTATTGAAGAAGCTGACAAGAGAAATGCTATTGGTACTCAAAAGAGCTCAACTACAACTGAATTTGCTCAAAATGATGTAGCTATTGGGGCTGAAGAAGCCCAACTTAAACAAGCTGCTTTAGAGAAATATAATAATGAGATTGCTCAAGCTGATATGCTTCAAAAGAATTACAACATTGATTCTGAAGCTGCAATTGCTGAAGCTAACAGTAATCTTGATAGTGCCTTAAATCAAATCAGAGAATATGCCTTGGCTAACAAAGGGTACTCAACTCAAGGAAATACCTACAGCAATTTAAGTTCAAGTTTACCTAAATATGATGCTATAGCTCCTATTAAATCAACCTTAGATAATCAACAAAACTATTCAAGTGCAAATAAGTTTATAGCTGATGCAAATAATGTTGCTAGAAATGGTTTTTCAAATCCAATGGATTCATCTGGTGGACAAAATAACTCACTTCTAAGCACCATCAAGTTCAAAGCTACCAACAAAAAAGAAGACCCAAATCAATACTTCCTAAATAGAGCCTACGCCTAGTTTCTGACAGCAATTTATTACCTCATAATCTCGGTAATAGTTTAAGATAAAGGTATGGGTTATCTTCAAGATTTATACAATAAAGCCAAAAAATCACTTAACGATAATGAGGGATGGTTTCGTCAAGGACAGTTTACCCCTGTTACTCAAATGACAGGCAGACCACTTGTTCAAGATAAACCACTTATCTCTCCTATCCCAAGAAGCCAACAACTACCATCACAAACACCTAAAGCATGGGTTAATCCTTATCAAGCCCCTGTAATTGAGCCCCCAAAGCCTACTTTCAAAACTCAAGCTGCTGAAAAACTTAACTCCAGATTAGACCAGATTAAAAGATATGGTTCTTCTGTTAAAACTAATGTTAATAATGCCCTAAGTGATGACAAGGGCTTTATTCGTGGCAATAAGTTTACCCCATTAGCTCCTGCAAATGATTATGTTGAAAAAACACCAATTTTACATGTTGCTAAAGATACTGCAATAAATCTTGGAAAAGGTGTTCAACAGTTTGGTACTGGTCTTGGTAATGCTGTTAATGCTCCTATTGAAATGAAGAGAATTGAACAACAACAGGCTCTTGAACAACAAGAGTTTGAAAAAGGCATGGCTACTGTTAGAAAATTAAGAGAAATGGGCAGAGATGCTGATGCTGATGCTTTTGTTAAGAAACTAACTTCAAGAAAAAGCACTATTCCTGCTCAACTTGATAAGTTAGATACTCTAATCTCAAAAGGTAAAAAAGATGTAATTTCTGGTGGCATTAAGACTGCTGAAATACCTCTTACAATGTATGCAGGACTACCTAAAGCTGCAGTCAATATGACTATTGGTAGTTTGCTTGGTGGAGGTTTATCTAAAGTTACTGGTGGAACAGAAGAAGAGAATATTCATGCTGCTGCAGAGGGAGCTACAGATGCCTTTAATTACACAGGTATTACTACATTGTTCACTAATCCTTTAATTGAGAGAGTTCTTAAATCTGATGCTGTTATTGGTAAAACTGCTCCTCAAATCTTAAAGATTTTAAACAAAAATCCAATTACTAGAAATCTAGTTCAAAGAGCTATTGGTGGTTTTGGTAATGTTGGGGAAGATGCTTTATTAGCCAAACTTGACCAAGAAGAGTATGGAAAAGGTGATGCTGCTCAATCTATGTTGATTGGTTCTGCCCTAACTGGTAATGATAAGGCTTTTGAGGGTGGTAGAAAATTAATTGATAAATATGTTTTTGGGAAAATAGCTGATACTAAAGCTCCTAAAACAAAACTTCAGAAATATTTTGGTAATCAATATGAAAAAGTAGCCAATTCTTACAATAGAGGTATTGATAGTTTGCTTGAGCCCAAAGCTGATAAAAAAATACCAATGGATTTTGTAAGAAGCACAGACCCAAATACACCTAATAAGTTTTTAAGGGTTGGTTTACCAGAAACACCTCCTGTAAAGAGTAATGTTGAGTTTAAACAAGACCCAGAAAACCCAAGTAGATTCATTAGAGTTGATAAAGAGAGAAAAGAACAGATGATGGGTGGTCTTGCTGGTTTTGAAATGTATCAAGATGAAAATGGTGAATGGCAAAGTAGATTTAATCCTGAAAAAGCCCTACTTGGTTTAACTGTAGCTGGTGGAATTAAGTCTGAAGCTGGTCAAAATGCTCTTAAAAACCTTAAGTTGCCAGAGTTTAATGCTAAAGCTCCAGATGTTAAGGTGGATGCTCCAAAAACTGAAATAGACTGGATGAAAGAGAACAATAAGAAGCCAGAAACTACCAAATCTATCTCTGATATTTTTGCTAATCGTAAAGCTCCTGTTGAGGTTGGTTCTGGTTACACAGTTAAAGGCTCTCCAATTAAGTTTGAAAAGATGATGGCAGAGGGATGGAAACCTGACCAAATTGATTATGCAGTTAAATTGGCTAATGAAGCTAAAGTTACTCCTGAAAATGCAGAAGCTTATGTAAGGGGTATCTTAAAGATGCAATATCCTACTCAAGCTGCAAAGATGGGTGGTGGTAAAAATATACCTCTACCTCCTGAACCAGATGCAGGTGAACTAGCAAGAATTGATGCTAAATTTGCTCCACAACCAGAAGTTAAGCCTAAAACTGAATTTGAAAAAGTAATTGATAAAGTTGTTATTGATGAAAAACCAGAAATGAGGAATATTGCTGATTTTCTAACTAAACCTGAACCCAAAGTAGAAACTCCAAAGGTAGAAGCTAAACCAGAGTTTACTGGTTCTGAATTAGCTAGACAAAATGCCCTTAAAAAAGCCGAACTTGAAGCTGGTGATGTTGCTAGAAAGAAAATATCTGACCTCTTAAAGAAAGAGGGATTGGATGATTCAGTAAAGACAGTTGAAGCTATTTTAGCTGGAAATACCAAGGCTTCACCAGAACTTAAAAATCTGATAGAAACCCAAAGTAAGGAATTAGGTCAAGAAACTGTTAAATGGAAAGGTCTTCCAGAAGACAAGCTAAAAGAAAACTATGTACCTAATGTTAAGTCTGAATATGTAACTGATGTAGATACCAAATCTGATGGCTTTATTTCAATGATGAATAGGAACACTTTTGACCCAACTCAAAAGAGAAAGAACCTAATTCTACCTGAAGATATGGCTACTGCTCCAGAGGGCTTTAGACAAGGACAAATAGCTATCTTAAATGAGAAATACTATGATGCTGAACAAACCAACAAACTAATCAAGGACAACAATATTCCTAAAGAAAAAGAGGATGAAGTTTTAGAGTTTGTTAAGAAACAAAGAGAAGCTGCCGATAAGGTCATGAAAGAGCATATTGAGAAGACTGATTTTGGCAAATCAAGAGATTATCTAACTGAAGCTCATGATTATATGAAGCAGGTTGATTCTTTTGCTGGTAAAGAAACCAAACTTCCAGTAGTGAAAAGAACTCAAGAAAATGCTGTTATTAATGCAATTGATACTCTCCAAAGTGAGATTCGTGGTGATGCCCTGTTCTTTAAAGACAAAACCAATGCTGATATAAACCAAGCTTTTGTTGATTTTAAACTATCTCAAGCTGGTGATTCACCAATGGGATATAGAACATCTTTAAACAACTTTATAAACAAACTAACTAGCTATGATTATGAAGACCCTGCAGTTAAGCAAAGAATAAACCTCTATATTGATAGCAAATTAAAAGAGAATAAAGTTCTTGAAAAACAAGCCGATAAGGTTTTAAGAGGAGCAACTGAAGTATTTTCTATGGCTCAAATTGGTGGAAACATTAAAACTGCTATTACTCAACCAACTGAAACATTTAGACTTATTCCTGAACATGGTGTTGGCTCATTTATTAAGGGTATTCAGGGTTCATTTAATCCTAAAGAATCAAAGAGATTGGCTGATACCTACCTAACTGGTAAAGAAATATCTGGTAATTTAGCTCAAAATCCTATTTATAAAGAAGTACAGGCTGAACCTGCTTTTAAAGATAAAGCCTACGATTCATTTAAAAAGTTCATATTTAAGGGGCTAGAGGTTACTGAAAACTGGAAGAATATTGCTTATTTGTCTGCATTAGAAGATGCAGGAATTAAAAAGGGTCTTGAGGGTCAAGAGTTAAAAAGATTTGTCATGGGAGAGCAACTAAGACTTGCTCACATGGCTGATACCGACATGACACCAAAGTTAATGAAGAATAATGCTAAAGCAGGAGCTTTGCTTCAATATAGCCAGTACCTACTCAAGAATGAAGTTTTAAAGTGGGATACCATGATTGCTAAAGACAAGACTGTTGGTGAAAAGATGAAGAAAATAGCTGGTCTTTTCTTGGCTGACCTTGGAGCAATTGGAGCTGTAGCTGGTGTAACTGGAGTTGCTGTTAATGGTACTAAAGGATGGCTCTCTAACTCTGGATTACCAGGGGGATTCGGACCAGTTATAACTGTGCCTTGGCAGATGGCTAGTGAAGCTATTGAATATTCAAAACTATCACCTGAAGAGAGAGAGAAACAAACTTCTTTAATGGATAGAGAAAAAGCAGTTTTATTTAGAAACTTTGTACCTCTTGGAAACCAACTAACAAAGACCTCTGATGTATATAACCCAATTAAGGGAGATGGTGTATTACAGACTGGTTATGCTACCTCTAAAAAAGGTAATGTAAATTATGTTGCTGGTGATATGAACCCAATTCAAAAGGCTCAAGCCTTGATGTTTGGTACTGGTGCTATTCCTAACAAAAAAGAAGCCAATGAGAGATGGAAGAACCTTGAAAAAGATGGTATTTATCCAACTCTTAACGCAACTCAATCCAAAATCCTTAAGGGATTACCCAAAGAAGACCAACAGGCTTACTATGACCAACAGATGAATAAACAGGTTACTAATAAGCAGAAGATTGACAATGCTACTGGTAAAGGTGAAAAACCAGGCTTTATTGAAAGCATATTCGGTGGAGGTAAAGACAAAGCTCCTGCTACCTCAATTGCTGATATTTTGACTTCACCAGACTATTCACAGTCTGAAAAAGCCAATGCAAAGAGTGAAATTAAAGCCTTTATTGATGCTGGATATGGCTCTGACCCTGAAATGGTTAAAGATGAAGACCTTAAAGAATACTTTTATGGCGAAGTTAATAAGATGCCTGAATCTACTGAATCTGAAAAACAAGCTAAAAACATTGAACAATTTAAGAAACTTGGCTCTATCTTTGATAGTGAAACACTAGACCAACCAACTAAAGACAGATTAATTGAAATGTCTGGAATACCTAAAGAAGAGGTTGAATACTACACATTAGCCAAAGATGACAAAACTGTTAAAGCCATGCGACAAGAAGAAATGTTGAGCACAATGAAGAGAACTGACTGGCTAGACCAACTTGAAGAGGGAAGAAGACTTGTTGGAAACAAACAGATTGTTGATAACGCCACAATTGATGAGCTTTATGAAAGAGGTGCTTTATCTGATTCTGAAAGAGATTACCTCAAGGCTATTAAGTTTGACCCAGCAACCAATGAATACTACCTTGATAGAGATTTCAAAAAAGGACAGGCTAATGCTGCTTCGGCTGCTGCTAAAAAGAAACTAACTGCTTACAACTCATTAAAAGATAAGCTTGATTCTATCAACAATAGGGATTCTAGTGCTGTACTCAAGAAGTCTATTGCTTCATATCTTGGAGCTGAACCAACTGATAAAAAATCAATCAACCAGATTTATGGAAGTAAAATAGGAATTAAAAAAGTTACCCCTAAAA
>Ga0210043_1001033_pt1 | contig 26055 bp, 39 predicted proteins | sample CryGeymet201501t_FD_183990 | JGI IMG/M metagenome (GOLD analysis project Ga0210043, IMG submission 183990) | Groundwater microbial communities from Crystal Geyser aquifers in Utah, USA - Crystal Geyser metaG 2015-01t (SPAdes) (version 2) | ecosystem: Environmental > Aquatic > Deep subsurface >... | reverse complement strand
CGTGCCACCGCTGGCGGTACCAACTCTGCCCGGAAAGGCTGACGGGTTTGACCACAAGACGTTCACAAACGGCGCCATCAGACACTCCTTGGGATGCTCACGGCCGACGGGGTCGTGCTGCTAGCGAGAATCACAGACAGAACATCCCCACTCACAAACGACGTAAAACCCGTAGCGGAGACTCCATTCTTCTGGTAAGTCAGAGTACCAGTACCCGCAGTACCATCTGCTTCTAAGTGCGTAACACTACCAAGGTTCACCGTCTCAGAACGAGTCACAGCAATCAACGCGGTACCAGACGCGGGGAATGAAACTACATATGGCTCAAGTTCCAGACTGCCGTTACTGATTAGAGCGGCGTAGGTGACGGTACCGATTCGCCAGAACGTCACGATGTTTACTGCGTTAGCGGTCAGATTGAGGTCACTGAAGGAACTTCCATCTACCCAAGTTACCGTGGGGGTGCCGGACAGGGTATAACCCCCGGTGGCATCAATCTTGAGCACCCACGCCCAAGAAGCAGAAAACCCCGTCTCACTAGGCACGTTAGTAAAAGACAACCCCGTGATGTTTCCCGTCATCTGTTGATGGAAGTTACGTGCGTCAGCGAGGTCCAATGCTACAGCACCACTCACTGAGACGAACCCAGCACCCCCAGCGACTACCTCAGAAATGCTCTCTGTGTAGTCTGCCCATACGGTATCATAGTCTGTTGCGCTATTCTTAGAGAGAATCTGCCCAGTAGTTCCCCCAATAGGGACTCCCTGCCCATCCGCACCAGCAGGCCCAGTCGCCCCAGTGGGACCTGTGGGACCTGTGGGACCTGCAGGGCCTGTAGGGCCAGCAATCTTAACAACCCTGGTGATGCTATTATTGATGACAACCTTACTCACGAACCACCTCAGGTCGAATAGAAATGCGGCCCTCAAATACCGTAACCTTCTTACCATCAGGAGGAACAAGGGATACCTCGTAGAAGTAACGTCGGGCTGTCCAATTCCTAGTCTCCGAGGGAACTACATCGATATCGAAGGCCCCGTCCGTGGTGCCCACAGTGATGTAGTCGTCCTCAGTGTAGGTGAAGGAGGGAGAGCCGCCGGGTGCTACCGCCAAGGAAAACTCAGCAGAGTACCCGGTGACATCAATCGGGGTGTCGTCGTCTTCGGTATAGATGAAAGGGAGAGCGAAGTGGTCTCCCTGCTTAGCTTCTAGATTTACAAAGTCAGGGAGTTCCATCTGACCTCCAATGAAAGGATACTATATGAAACTTTCTCAAGCTACTCACAGCTATCTTTCCGCAAAGCGTATCGAAGGCTACAGCCCTCATACTCTGTCTGCTTACGAACTCCATCTCAGGAAGTTCACTGAGCACGTCAAAGACCCCGAAGTTACTGACATCTGCTTGTCCCACTTCCGGGGCTATCTGGGAACCCTAGACCACCTCAAGGCTACTAGCGCAGGTCTTAGGGTGGTGGTATACCGCTCCTGCTTCAAGTGGCTTCATGAAGAGGGGGTCATTGAAACAAACCCTACCATCAAACTCAAGGAACCTAAGACCCCACAACGCGTACCCAAAGCTTTGTCCATCGAGGAAATCGAGATGCTTAGGGACTCGTGTGAAGGTCTTCGTGACCATGCTCTGTTGGAAACGTTTTTCGCTACCGGAGCTAGGATCGGAGAACTAACGTCCCTGAACCGAAACCAAGTAGACTGGGGTATAAAAGCTATCGTCGTGTTTGGTAAAGGAGCGAGAGAACAAGAAGTTTACTTGGGGGCTAGAGCGGCAATCTAGTTGAAGCGATATCTGGATTCCAGGAAAGACAGGAACCCCGCTCTCTTTGTGGCGTCCCGGTCTTTCAACGGATCACCGAGAAGACCAACCATCCAGAGTATGCGGCACTCTATCAACTGCGTAGCTCGCCGTGCTGAGCTTTCGCACAAGGTTACTCCACACGTTCTGAGGCACACCCTGGCTACTGTGTTGCTGAACCAGGGTGCGCCTCTTGCCACCGTGCAGTCTATCCTTGGGCATACGAAGCCTGAGACTACGTTGTTGTACACCCACTTGAGCGGCGCCGCTAGGGAGCGTGACTTCCGTCGTTACTTTGTGCAGTAGCGCCCTACAGGGTCAAACGACTGCCCACAACGCGGGCACGTTCGGTGGCTCCCAGCCGACCTGGGTTGTGTGCGCTTGAAGCACGCGGTAGAGCACGCCCTCGTGCTCTAGCTCCTCGCCGACCGCCACGCTGATATTGGGTTGCCACTGCTCTGGACCGCTCGCGGGGGGCGTGCGATGCACTTTCCACAACGTTGGCACCACGTCGGGCGTCCAGTCCGCTTGCGTGGTATGCGCTTGGACGCACTCGACGATGGTGCCGTCCCACGCTCGGAGGTCGCCCACGCTCACGGCTTGCCCGACCGCCCAGGGGTCGTAGAGCAGGCTGAGGACGGCTACGTCCGCGTCCGGGAGGTCTGCCGCTTTGATGCGGGCCTCTGCGCTCATGCGGGCGGCGATGCGAAGCGCATCCTCCACCGTCGGCTGCGGGTCGGGCACGTCCACCTCATACGACTCGACCACGTTGCCGTTCGGCAGGTCGGGGTCGTAGCCGCCGGGTCCGTACACGGTCACGAGTTGCTTCATGCGAACCTCACGGCGATGTGGGGCGTACGATGCGGAGACGAGGTGATGCCCGGATGCGGGTCAGGCAAGCCAGCCGAGTAATCGCCAGAGTGCCACCCAAGGTACGTTCCCGCCGACTCGCTCTCCGCGCTATAGGCGCCATAGGTGTGTCGCATCGTGCGCGACAAGAGCCGGAAGCCCGGAAGCGCCCCGGGCGATTGCACGGCCACCGCCAAGTGAACGAGGCCAGGGCCGACCGAAGGCTGCGCGCCAAACGCAATAATCTTCTCTCCCGTCGTATCAACCGTTACGAGACCAGCGTCCGCGATGAGCGCGCCGGGGCGGTCGCTCGCGTCGTTCGCATAAACGCCGAGACGCGCCACCGCCCCAGCCGCCCCAGCCGATATTACAAAAACTCCGATGCTGTGGATGGCGCGAGCCTTGGCGACGTAGAACGGCAGACACATGAGTCCAAGCGCGTCTAGCCCCGTTCCGTCGATACCAGCCGGGGAGCCGTACCACGTAACCGCGTTCCGGCCACCTCCTGCCGCAAGCGGGGGCGGTGATGCAAACTCGCCAGCGTATGCAGCGTCCCCGTCCAGCGCTGCTACCCCGCCCGCTGCGCCCTTCTCGGTCGCGGGGATGGCAGCGTCCGCCTTCACGAACGCAGCCTTGGCGATACTCACGGCGCACCAACCTCAGCCCACACGCTGCCGTTCGTCCAGTACAGTTTCCCTTCGTCCAACGCGAGGTACGTGCTGTTCACCGGCACGCTCCCCGCCGCAGGGATGGAGGCGATGGCGCCCTGTAGTTCTTGTTCGCCATTACTGCCCGATAGCGTAACAGGAAACGGGTTATCCGAAGTAATCGGAATCCCGCGTTCATCAAAAATAATAGCCATGTTGCTCCTTAGCTGTAAGTACAGCGACTACCCAAAGGCAGCAAGGGGTTCAGAGTCCTTCCAGACCCAGAGCAGTGATAACGGCGTTCACCTTAGCGGCCAGAGAAGCGACAGCGTTAGCCACCTCAGCCTGGGTATAGGTCGCGCCAATCACCGCAATCGTATCAGCAGCAGTACCGCCACTGTTATCCGTGAGTTCCGCTACCGCAGCAGCAGCCCCACCAACCGAAGCCAGGATGTTCCCGTCTTCGTCAATGACTTGCAGAGGACCGACAAACGCAGTGCCCCCGTCAGTTTCAAATCGTTGCGCCATTAGTATCTCCAAAAAGAAAAGGGAAGGGAGATGAACTCCCTCCCCCAAGAGTGGTTGAGTTGCCGAGGCTTAAGCCCCGTCAACGCCCCACAGACCGCGCCAATCGCTGTAGCCGAAGCTGTAGCGTTCGTACGCGAGGTGGACCATCGACTGGTTCTCTTCACGGTCCTTCATCACCTGGCGCATGGGCCAACGCTCGAAATAGCGCAGACGAGTCTGAGCCTTCGGCGCAAGCAGGAACCAGTTGTCTTCATCGGTCAGGTACGACCAAGGAACGACACTAAGACCCTGCGAAGTGAGAACGTTCGTAGTGTTATCCGCCGAGTACGGGACGCGATCCGTGCCCAAAATCTCCAACGCGCGATGCTCAAGCTGGTCAGGGACCAGGAGAATCGACGGGGTGATGGGCGAGAAGATGTTGTCGTCCGCACGAGTGCGCTTGAGAGCAGTGATGGCTTCCTTCAGCGCAGAGTGCGAAAGAGCACGAGCAGTGCCGAAGGTGTTAGCCCCCGTCCCGCCACCAGCACCCGCGAACGGGTGAGCAGTCGAGAAGAGGTTCTGACCATCGCCACCAGGAGTGGCCGAGAAGCCGAGGTTGAACAGCGAAGCCGCAACCGTCTCCTTGGTAGCACGCGCAGCCCGAGCCAGCATCGCCGGGAACTGATCAATGACACCCGAGTACAGGTTGTCGTCAACAAGCTCTTGCGAAAGCTGGTACCCAAGGCCCCACTTGCGGTGGACGTACTTGGTCAGATAGCCCTCGTTGGCGTCACGAAGCTCGATATCTTCCAGTTCCCCGTAGTTCTGGAACGGCTCAAAGCCAGCCCAGCTCAGGTCCTCTTCATACGCCCGTTCGGACGAATCAAGGTTGAAGAACTCGCTCCAAATCTGAGGAGCCTCATCATACGCCGTGTGGAAAACCTGGTTAAGCCCAGGAGCCAGCAGTTGGGAGAAAGTACCAGAGACCATCATTACGAAACCACCTGCCGGTTAGCCGGGAGAACGATGAAAGTGCAGGGCGCATTAACGTCGCCCGTCGCCACATCATCATCAAAGCCGATAACCTTGACGCGCACAGTCGTGGTTTGCGAACGGTCAACGGTCCAATAGCCGGTAGCGTCCTCGACAAGACCGAACTCGTCATTCAGGTCCGTAGCGAGGTTCACGGTGCCCTCAAGGGTACCACGGAACACTCCGGTAGCGAGAGCAACAGGAACGGCAGGGTTGACATGCCCAATCGTGTCGTCCTGCCAGGTGTACTGAGCGGCGTCAGCGGTGAAGAAACCGAGGATAACCGCAGGGTTCGCCCCCGCTTCATCCACAGTGCCGTCAGACGTCAGCAGTGCAGGCGCTCCTTTCTGGAAATCTTGGCTAGCACCCAGGGGGTAAGTAACGTAGCGATAGGACTCGTTACGAATCACCGGGGTGATAGGCCGAATAGCAAAAGTAGCCATTTATTGGCCTCCGTTAGAGTTTAATTTGCAACTCGTTAGTAACGGGGAGCTTGCCAATCCCGACGCCTGCATTGTCGAACTGAGAGCGTTGCTTGGTGTCCATATCCTTGAAGAACTTCAGGTTACGTTCACGCTTAGCAGCACGCTGCTGTCGCCAGAGTACGCGAGGCATCCGAACCAGTACATTGTCCCCATAAACGAGGTAAGAGCCTTCTTCACGAACCAGGCTCAGGACGTGCGAGGGATAGCGGTCCTCTTTGACGCCTGCTTCCAGGTCGGCAAGAGTAACCAACTGGTACCCTTTAGCGCGCTTATCAGAAATGTCAGTGCTTTGATGAGCAGCCCAAGCCCAAACCCATTCTCGGTCGTAATACTTGTTGAAGCTGCCGTCCGGGGCGTAAGGCTCATTCATCGCCAGGTCCATTAGGGACCCACGATAGATATGCGCTTGGTCATGCACTTTCAGATCGTAACCTTCGGGGAGTTTGTCGCCAATCTTGCCCTCGAGTTCATCCTGCCGAAGCTGTGCGTCAACGAACCGCTGAGCCGCAGCCTTGCTCTTAAACCTCTGCCCAGCAACCTCGTATTTACCAAAGCCGAGGTGATTCATCTCAAGAGCGCCGGTCTTAGTATCCTCAGCCATTCTTAACCCCCATAGCCGTCAGGCTATCCGCGTACTGTTGTGGCGTCATGTTGAACCTCGTAGCCATAGCAAGCTGCTGTGGGGTGAGGTTCGGAGCCTGTGGTTTACCGAAGTTCTGCCCGCTGTTCCCAGGCCGCTCAGAGAACGGAGTAGGGGTAGGAGGCTGCTGGTACGGCTGTTGAGCACCGGACTGGCGAGCCTGCTGCTTAGCGAGGAACTCAATCGTGCTGAGCACCTGTGGGTTGGTAACGTCGTACCCCCGCTGGACAGCGGTGGAAACGAGATTATCAAACACAGGGCGAGCGATGGCAAACTCAGGATCGGACTGACGCGACTGTGCGTAGGAGTTCAGATGCTGATTGAGGTACTGCTTCTGGATGGGCGAAAGCTGAGCACTAACATTCTTCGTGTACTCTTCAAGAAGCGGACGACCAACGGATTCCACAGCCTGACGGACGAAATCCGCAAGAGCCGTGACACCCTCATTGGCAATCTTCTTCTGCCACTGCTGGCGTTGCGTCGGGTCCTTGGTCACTTGGTCAAGGAACGACTGTACCGCCTGCTGTTGTACTGCTTGCTGTTGGGGTGCCTGCTGGGGCTGCACCATGCCAGTGGGTCCTACGACCTGCTGGTTGGCTTGCATCTGTTGGAACTGAGCCAGCTGCTGCTGAAGAGTATTACGCTGATTGATTACCTCATCAAACCGATCACGAGGAATGTATTGCTCTCGTTGGGGTTCTTGAGGAGCCTGCTGCCCCACGTTCGCTTGGGGTTGAGCGTCAACTTCACTTCCCTGTGGCTTGGCCGACGCAGCCTGAGCCTCCTTCTGTTTCCGGTAGTTAGCAAGTGCGCTAATCTCCGTACTCGGAGCCTGCGGTCTAGTTTCCGTCTGTGCAGGAGTTTGGTTCTGTTGAGGAGCCTGTTCGTTGGGTACTTCCACCAATGCCTCCACGGTGGACGAGTCCGTGCTACCGTCCAAGTACTTACATATACCATTATACCACAAACTTTCTCATTTGTCAAGGCCTACGTTTGACAGTCCGATTGTACTTCTCTACCCTCTCTTCTAGACTAGCGAGAAACTGCTTGTGGGAGCGAATTGCTACAGTTTGGGCCTCCTTAGTAATGAGGTCAAAGTCAGAAGTCGAGGGAGTAAGAATCTGACTGTAGAGTCCTTGGAGGTACTTTTCTAGTTCCCTCCGAAGGACTCGCCAACCTGGATGAGTTACTAGTTCTGAAAGAAGATCAAGTTCGTCATCAATCATGGGGGTCTTTCACACTGTCAAGCAGAACCACCATGTTGATTAGATGGGCACGAAGGTTGTTAGTCGCCTCAACCCCCAAGCCGAACTGTCTCTTCTCTTCCCCGAGCCGCACCTTCCCGTCGATGTTAAACATTGGACCAGCTACCGGAAGATAACTCATTAAGCCTCCTGTGTCTGTTGTGCCTGCTGCATCCCCTGTTGCATACCTTGTTGGAAAGCTTGTTGAATCTGTTGTTGAATCACAGACCAGGGCGGACCAAGAATGATGTCCTTGTTGGTGATTTCAAACTCACCGAAGATATCCCGCAGCAATTGTTGGATTCCATCTGGGTAGAACTGGGAGAGCGGACCAGACGCGGCTTGAAGGAGCATGAGCTTCTGCTGACGTCGTGCTTCCTTACTGGCGTCGGACAGTTCCCCGTGAGGACGGAACTCAAACGGCATCAGCCCGTTGCTGGTGGGTGCCATCTGTAGCTTCGTGATTTGCAACTGGTTACCCTCAGACGAGAAGAAGTCGAGGAAAGGGCGGTACTGGTACAGCAACCACCACAATGCCCAAGCCATCTTCTTCATGCCGCCCTGCTGGAATCGGCTAACCATGACGTCAATTCGGGCAAGGCCCTCAGACGTGACGCGGTTAACCTCAGTAGCGGTACGGTTCTGGGTGGGAGAGCGACCCATGAAGTAGTCACTCATGCCGGTCACTCGCTCAACGAACGCCAGGGTATCCTGCTCGTGAGCAAACAGACTAGACGGGACATCCATCAACTGCATCTGGAACAGAGCCGAGGGGTCGGTGACGTCGATCACCTGACCAGGAGACCAGGGCTGCTCCTCCGGGTCCCACGCCTCACCCGTACGACGGATGATGGGGGGAGCGATGCGGATAGCGATGGCGTCGGCACGCATGTTGTGGAGGGCAGTCAGTTCCTCCTGAGCCGACTCCAACATCTCCGGGACGCTACGACCCCAGAAGAAGTTAGCCCGTGGGTACACCTTGAAGTCGATGTACGGAGGACGACCATACTGATAAGGGTAAGGTTCAATCCGCAGCAGAATCTCGTGGTCGGGGGAGAACGTCATCAGAGCAGGCACAGGGCCATCCCCAAAGTCATAAGGCCCGTACATCTCCACGACCTCGTACTGGTTCGTCTCCTCGTACTGAGCCGAGGATGAACGAGATACGTTGACCAGACTGAAGGGGAGAGCCGTCTTATCCAGCGTGCCGTCACCTTGGCTCTTAGCCAGGAGTCGGTCTACGTTGAAGTAGAAGCCCTGCTGCTCTCGGTTGATAAGCTGCTGATGCGTCAGGAAGACTCGGTGGCCCACGTACACTGCGTCGTCAATCGTGGGGGAGTCCGCGGGAATCATGATGAAGTCCGTCAGCGGGACGTGATAGGCCCCAGGACCGTCATACTCGATTACTTCCCCACCCATGGACTGCCCGGTAGTCGGGTCAACCTTCTCGGGAATTTGAGCCGTCTTGCGTAGCCAGTCCAGCTTGACGACCCCAGTCCCCTCAATCAGCATGTTTAGAATCATCATGTCAAGTACGGAAGGCAGACCCATCTCGTCGGCCCAGTAGTCCAGGTACTTCTCGGCTACGTGGGCTGTGTCGTGCGCTGAGGCTGTCCGAGCGTGCGTCAGCCAGAGCGGGTCAACGTCGAACACCGCCTTCGTGATACGGGCGTGGATGCTGTCCACAGTAGCCATGATGAGGGGCACATTGAAGTTAGCCGCATCAGGCCAGGGGAAATTCTTCTTCGCCTTCTGGGACGTCTCATAGAGGGAGTGCCATCGCTCGATGCTGGCGTGCAGGGGTGCGACACTAGATTTGAAGTTGTCGTACTCGGCTTTGAGTTTCTTCAACAGGTCCTGCTGCTCATCCTCGGGGATGGGCGGGGGCAGGGGACCAGGGTCCTCTCCTGCCGCCTGCGCCAATTCCTCTGGGAACAGAGGTTGCTCAAGTTGGTCCATCAGTACCTCATTTCGGATCTGTACATCCGCATGTTCTCAAGGTCCACGTTCAAATAGACGAGTCCTTGGTCCGGTGGGGCATAACCTTTCTTACCAGTGTAGTCCACAAAGCCCTCAAGCTTAGGTTTAAGAAATGAAGTGGCGATAACCGTGGCAACATCACGTGATGTAAGACCCAACGCTCCTCTTCGTGGGAGGGAATACTGGGGGGTGATGGTAGACGCGTGGTTATGGATGTGCCCAGCCAAGTACACGTCAGCGTCCACGAGGCTTCCCATTGAGTAGGCGGAGTTGAGTTTCGCGCCAGGTGTCTTGCCGCCTCCAACGACATGACGCGCATAGACGAGGAGAGTGCGGCCTTTCCCGGAAAGGTCACAGTTGAGGCGGACCATCCCCTCACCATCGAGGTAGGATGCACCGGATACAGATGCAACAAAATTTGCCACACCGGCCCATTTGAGGAACTCATCATGGTTTCCCTTCACCACAGCACCAGGCCTAGCCCGAAGAGGTTCGAACAGTTCCCGAATCTTCTCCTGCACGACGAACATGTAGTCACTGTTCTTGTACTGGGGGAGAGTGACGTCGGCGTCATACTTAGCCATGTCGGGGGTCCGCCCCTCGATAGCGTCTCCGGTGAAGAACCACACCCCGTGTGGGTCTGCGATGATATCGTTGACGTACCGTTTGAATCGAGCCTCATCGAAGTGAACTTTCTCCAAATGGACGTCACCTATAGGGTACACGCGGATAAACCGACTAGAGTCGGCGGTAATATCTGCTTCAGCAATTCGCAAGGTTAGCTACCGTAAAGTCCAGCCGGTGTACTGCTGGACCCCCTTCGTTTGGAGTTGACTCGGATGAACGCTTTCTCATCGTCGTCGTCCTTCTCTACTCGGTCGCCTTTAATCCTGTAACTAGCATCATTGCGCCACAGCCATCGAACTGACCAGACTGCGTAGCCAATAGCGTCGAGTGCGTGGTTATTCTTGTCAACTGGGTTGCGGAGTCTGTCTCGTTGGAGTCGCGTCTCGTCGGGGTACTGGTAGGTTTGGAGTTCGTTCCTCACGTCGGGGGCGCGATGACTCACCTTGAATCTGTAGTTGTCGGTGAACATCGCCATCTCTCGGATGCGGTCTTCAATACGCGGCTTGATAACCGGCAGGACCGGCAGACCACGAGAGTTCAGGTCAGCAATCGCATCCGGTCGGGCAGAGTCAGCGTACCAGACTCGGACCTTGTAGCGGTCTCCAAGTTCCCCAATGGCAAGGGCGAAGTCGTTGGGTTCAAGACGTGATTCATAAACCCCATCAACGACGTACCATACTCCATCCTTGTAACCCAGAACATAGGCGGCTGCTGGGTCTGTCCATCCAAAGTCAATCCCTCCAATCACTTGGGCGAAGTCTTCCATGGGTGGAACTTGGCTCACGGGGATGTAGTTCGCTTCATCCCACTCGTAGACCAAGCCTTCGTAGCTGACGAACTCGCCAGCGACTTCCTGACGTCCGAAGATGCTGCCTACCCCGTACTGATCCTCAAGCTGCTGCACAGCCTCAATGGACAGGTTCTCAGCGTTATCCCACGTAGAGCCGGTGATGGTAGCGTAGGCTGGGTTGTAGGATTCAGGGGTGTGGTCGGGGTGCCCAGGTGGGCAAGACTTCAGGTAGATTTGGTTGTAAATCCAGTTCTGCTTCCCTCGTGGCGTCGTGGTCCCCAGAAAGGAACCCTTGGACGCAAGCAGGGTAGGCATGATAATGTCGAACGACTCTTTGCTTCCCTTGGCTACCTCATCGTACCAGACAGCAGAGAAGGTAGGACCACGGAGTGCATCGGGATCGTCCGACGAGTGAACCTCAATCAGCCATCCGTTCGGGAACTGGTACGTCGGGATGGGCTGCTTGCGGTGAGTGATTTTCTTCCACAGGCTGGGGTCTTCCTTCAGGACTTCCTCAATCTTCCGTTGGAGGACTCGTGCCATGCGGTAGGTGGGGGCGACTGCGGCAGCTAGCTTGAACTTGTCGTTGGGCTTCATCGTCTGGGTGATTAGCCAACGGGCACCCAGGTGGCTATTATGGGTGGGGATAAATCCCTCACCCACAAGAAACATATGATCGAAAGCATCTACTTCGATACACCTAACGGGTACGCTAGGGATCGGGGTGACTCGCACTACCGCACGAGGACGGACCGCTCTAGTTAGCCAAGTCAAACGATAGGCGTTAACCTCAGGTCTGTGAGTAATGGGGCCTGGTTTAAACCCCAAAGAAGCAACCAGTTCTCGCATCCCTTCGATCAAAGCCTTGTCTCTAAATGTAATTTCCGCGTAGTCTTTCTTGTTCACATGACCGTCTGTGCCCATCAACCCGTCGTACAAAGCCCGCCTTTGTGACAGAGACGCTCTCAGGTACTCCTGGGGGATTGACTTCTCGTAGTAGACCCCCAATTCCTTGAGAGCCACAGTGAGATCGCATGGGTGGTACTTGTTCCCACGCTCCCCAACGCTGTAACGATAGGGGGAAGAATAGAGCCTACGAAGAGAGAAGCCTTCAGACTCCACACGAGGGATAGTTAAATCAGCCTTAGACCCTATGGTAACATGGGGCTGCCCACAGGTCCCATCCCCAAGCCATACTCCCAAGACATAGGGAGATAGGGGGAGTTCCCTATGGGGAAGCATAACTGGAAAAGTTTGGGGCACGTAATGATTGTACTCTTTCCCCACCATAACCCGTTCAGAAATTTCTCGTGTCGTACGAACCTTACCAATCTTTCCACGTTTACGTTCAGACTTTGAGATAGTAAACCACTGATGGTCTGCATCAGCAACGACAACTTCGCCAGTAGAGAATTGCACTTCATACACTTCGTGATTGTGCATGACATCTGTAGCACCAACCACTTTAACCGGCTCTCCGTTAGAACCAAATACTGTATCCCCCACTCGGATTTCACCCATACGAGTAAACCCCTGGGGAGTAGGAATCGGGGTATCAAGACCTAGGGCTTTCCCGATCTGCCGACCTCCGCTCATCAGGACGATACGCTTCCCTTCTCGGAAGGCTTCTAGCGCCCTGGCCTGAACGGGGTTCGGGGTGCCGAAGTCAAGCTTAGACATCTTCATTAGTTCACATCACGAGCCTCGGGACTCCACGAAGGGTCGATGACGAATAGCGTGTCAGTCTCCTCATCGTGAATACCGGACAGGTCAATGCCCATGCGGGTCCACTGACGAAGTTCCTTTGCTGCCTCGATTCGTTCCTTGAGGGGAAGGGCCTCATTATTAAACGCCATCAGCAACTTACCACTGACGTTCTCCATGACTACAAACTTATCGTCCAGGGTCTCAGCGACCTTACCCTTCAGTTGGCCCATACGCTCTTGCCGCTTCTGCACGGACAGAGCTTTGACCACCTCAGCCACCGGGACGAACTTCTCGAACTCCTTGGTGGCTGCCTTGGCGATCACCGAGGGGTCCCTAGACTCATGGTTCAGAATGTACTCTCGGATGTTATCGGTCATTTAGCCTGACTCCTGTCGGTCGATTCGCCGCTACCCAGTCGATGTCAAAGACGTCAATGTCTAGGTGCGAGAGGATGAAGTCACTTCGTCGGATGCAATCATCGTAGAAGAGTTTCCACACGTTGTGGATGTAGATGCCCTGGTGAGGATTCGTTCTGTCGGTAAGAGGTACTCGTCGCTCGGCCCACCCTGGGTGTGCGAACCTAAATTTCTTGACGGTATCGGGGACAAATACATGAGCTTCCTTCTGGTCATAAAGCTTGTCGATGGCGACTACAAGTTCGTCAGGTTTGAAGCTGGTGAGTAGGGCAGGGACGACGCTACGTTCTAGAGAGCCAATGGCAATCTTGTGAACGCGCTTGTCGTCCATTACAACGCCTGCAATCCCTACCTTGTGCTTCCCTGGGTACGCGTAGGCAATGCGTCTACGAATCCCCATGGATTTCTTTCTCCCGCAATGGGATAGCTTCCTTCATCCAAGTAATCGCTTCGCCAGACTTCACGTGGTCCGTCGCTACCCGGAGTGTGGTGATGCCGCTAAGATACGCCAAGATATCTCGTTCACGGTCTCGCTTAGCACCACCTCCTGATGTATGACCCCCTCTGGACATCCAGAGTCCCCCGTCAACTTCAATTGCAAGTCGTAATGAGGGAAAGAAAAAATCTGCTTCGAACTTTCTTCCAGGGATAAACTTGACGTTTCGTAGAAAATCTTTGAACCCTGCCCCAAATAGCTGGGCAGCAAATAAGTCTTCTTGGTCACTGCCCTTGTCCTTCCGTCGCTTCATACTTACTTTGAGTGTTTTCTTTGGCATGTGTCATCCCAATGAACCCCAATCTCGTCCCCACTTAGCATCTGCTCTGAAGGGGACTGGTCCTGGTAGAATAGTTTCCATGACGTGCTTGACCCTAGCCATGGTGTCGTCTGCCCGATTTTCGGGGGTTTGCAGGTACACCGCGTCGTGAAGGGGGAACAAAGTCTGGTGCCCTTCGTTCTCAAGCCTAGTGAACGCGGCAAGGGTCATGTCGCTGGACATACCCTGGATGGGGGAGTTCGTGCTTTCCCGGAGTTGTTCTTCCGTTACCTTTCGCTCAAGTCCTGGATGAAAGAAGAAATGACGCGTACGACCCCACGGAGTCGAGATGCTACCTTCTCTTTGAACCGCCTCGCGGACAGCCTCATGCCACGAAGCGACACCTTGATATCGAGTACGGAGGGTGCCCAGGATAGAGTCCGCCACGTCGTTCCCCACCTGTAGTTGGCGGGCAATAGCCGATCTTGAACCGCCGTACAGCCACGTGAAAGTACCTTGCTTAGCCAGGTCACGATAGTGCCCGTACTTCTCTTTGACTCGTTTCTTGAGGGTGTCATATGGCTCCAATGGCTCGTCAAGCCCGAACGCCTGGATTGCGACGGCGGAGTGGGTATCGAGTCTGTCGTGGATATCCTGAATCAATTGCTTGTCGCCAGTCAGGTGGGCGGCCATCGAGACCTCAAGTCCTGAATAGTCACTTCCAACAAGAACGTATCCATCATCTGCGATAAACAGTTCCCGCAGGCGAGCTTGATACTGTTGGCCCAAATCCTGGCCTTCCCACTCCCCTGCGCGGGGAATGAGCATGACAAGCCTCTCAGCCAATCTTCCTGTTTCTGTCGCCGCTAACCTAAAGTCTGCATGATAACGTCCGTCATGTTCTGATGCAGCTAGGATGTTACTGAGATACGTGCCGTTCGCTTTGGTGAGGTGACGATACTCGAGGATGTCCCGCACAAGAGGAGCCTCAGAAGCCAGAGCTTCCAGTGCCACAGAGTTCGTCGTAACTTTGCCCTTCTCTTTTTGAACGGGAAGTCCCATGTCATCGTAGAGCAAGGCAGCTACCTGCTTGGGACTGTTGGGGTTCTTAAGCCCGTATGCGTCCTCGAGGTACCGCTGCTTGTCGTGCAAGTGGCCTTGGATTTCGTCCTGGAACTGGAAGGCCAAGTCTCGATTGATCCGGATACCCCGCAGTTCCGTACGTGTGATGGCGTTCTGGGCGTCAGTCAGTACCCGGTGGATGTGCCGAGTCTGTACCCCAGGACGAAACCTGTTGGCCAAGCGAAGGGTGATGTCAGTATCTCGTGCTCCATATCGTCCGAGGGTCTTGAAGTCGTTCTGCTCCATCGCCTCGTAGTTGACGGTATCACCCCACTTGTCGATGCCTAGGTACTTGTGGGCCATCTGTTCCATGGAGTGGGTACCTGGGGTCTCGTCAATCAGGCTGTGCATCAGCATGGTGTCTTCGTGGATAGAACACATAACACCGTTATTAGCCAGCACCTTGACGTCGTACGTTCCATTCTGGAAAATCAACTTCTTCTTGCCGAGGTACGTCTGCCACTCTTCCGAGGTGAACATGTCCCACGGGAAGGCGTGACCTACTCCCTCAACCCACGATACCTGAACCGTAAGAATACGGCAGGTGTAGGGATCCAAGCCGGTAGTCTCAACATCGCACGCTACTACGTCGCCCATATGACTCAAGACCTTCTTAGCTAGCATCTTGTTGGTATGAGCATGATAGCATTCGGTCTTTGGGGTTCTGGGTACGTCCGTCTTGCGTAGTCCCACTAAGTCTTTTACCCCGTCGATAAACTCGGAGTACAGGCTAGGGGTGCGAGCCACAACCGACGTATGTGGGAACACTCGGAAGTTCCGGTTATTAACCTCAATTGAACGACCATAGAGGCTATTAAACTTTTGGTACTCAAAGTTGAATAGCGGCATCAGCTTCACAGCGTCAGCCCCAAAGAGCACATAGTTCTTGCAGGGTAGGGATTCAATCTCGTGCTCAAGAACTGCCGCAGCCTTCCGACCCTCAGCGACCTTCATCGTGTAGCCTGGTCGGAAGAAGGGGAAGGCTGTAGTGGCGTAGAACTTGATACCTTCCCGCACCAGAGCCTTACGGATGGCAAGCCCGTCTTCGCCCATGAAGGGCTTACGTGCTCCCACATCCCAGCCGGTAGGTACGCCTCTTACCAGAATGACGTCGGGGTTAGCGTTTCCCTCCCCCAGCACCGCGGTCATGTCAGTAAATAATTCGGGGTCAAGTTTAGAGCGGAGTTCGGCAGCGTTGGCGTAGACCCTCATGGGTCTCCTTTCAGTTGAGCATGGAGGACGCGATCTTCAACGTGTTGTGCTCACTCAGATAAAGGTCTCGGTCGTCAGTGAATCCACCAGTTAGGCGAGGATAAAGAGTGAGGACATCCCTATCTCTAGCAGCCCTAAAGGTGAACTTGACTTTGCAGCTTCCTTCGGGGGTGGTGTACTGCATTGCAATAGCATCAGCAGCACCAAACCAAGCAGAGGAACCACGGATATCGTTGGAAGTCGGAGGAACGACATTGCCCGCTCGATCAGTCTGAAGCTTCCTCGTGTGGTGGACAACGATGACCGCCTTTCCTTTCGCCTTCAAGGAATCGAATACGCTAATAGTCTCACGTACACTGGTAAACGAGTTCTCATCGTTGGAGTTGAACGCGCTGAGTGGGTCAACGATGATGACGTCGTAGTTTTCCGCGATGTCGTTCAGAACCTCTGGGTGCTGAATCAGGCTAATGGTTTCGTCGGGCTTATCCGTCATTGCGAACTGCCGTGGGTTGGTTAGGCTTTCCCTGCCAAACATACTGATGGCTCGCTCAGCCACCATGCCCTTGCTCAGCTCCCCCTGGAAGTACAGCACACGCACTGCCTTGGGTACCTTGAATCCCCAAATGTTTCGTCCCTGAGAGAGCGCATGACCGAGTTGCATGACTGCAAAACTCTTACCAGTTTTGGGTTGTGCGGCCCAAATCGTGAGCATACCAGGACCGACAAGACCTTCTGCCCAGAACTCCTGCGGCTCAATCTCTTGTGTGAAGTCAATCAGTGGGACTTTGGGGGGCTTGGGTGTCACGAACCTAACTTGGAAAGCATCCTTGACGTCGGGTACTACCCCAAGCTCGTATAGCTTGCTTAACCCAGATACCGTCGCAAACATTCGGTTGTAGGTATCGTCCACGACCTTGATGAGATTCTGATCAGGCCAGCTGTACCCCGCTGCTTGATGAATTCTTGCGACGGTCGCCACGGCCTGTTCTCTCGCCATATACAGATTCTTCCGAAGGTAGCCCGCTACCCCCACCGCCATCGTGTGCTTCTGCCCGTCCAGCCAGTTGCTCACGAACAAGTCGAAGTCCGCCGTGGAGAGTTCCTTCGATGACGGCATCGATTCGGTAACCTGCCCAAGATACGTAGACGACGTCTTTGGAAAGATTGCTAACTCGTACCTCAGGTTCGAGTTGTGCTTCAGGATTAGACATTGCTTTGGGTGCTCCTCATCTTTGAAATTCCAAGTTCCTGGCACTCGCATAACCCGAGTCGGATCATGAGTGTTGTCAGAAGGGAGAGCGCTATGGACTCCTCGTGCGTAAGCTCGGATATCGTCTCCCTTGACGGAAGTTGACAAAGCCCAGTACAGGTGGTATCCGTTACCGGACCAGACCACCATCGTGGGTTCTGGGAGTCCTGACTGGTTGAGTGCGGCATCCAATCCTTCCTGCGTCGTAACGCTAGCGTCGAGGTCTACCCAGAGGGCACGTAGCAAAGCGGGGTTCGTGCTACCCACCTTATCACGAGGACCTACGCCTACCCACACGTGCCTCTTGTTCCGCTTGTGGATGTCGAGGTGTACATCCACGAACTGGCCTTGTTTCGTCTTCGGAATCCAGTGTTGGTTTGCTCCGTTCTGTGAGTTGGACTTCACTCGGACTTCAAAGATGTCGTCGTCGTCAAACAGCATGTTGAGGAATGTTACCGTTTGCTCTCTGTCTGTCACTGACACCTCTTTTCAGGTTGTCGTTGGTAAGGAAGGAGAGATTCGAAGCTGACCACAAGAACTATTATACCACGGATTTACCGCGTTGTCAAGTCCTTGGCCTTCGATTTGTGCCACGTGCGGTTGGAACAGGCTTTGCAGATGTTCCGATATGGGTCCTTGGCGTTGCGGTCGCGCGCTCCTCGGCGGTAGAATTCCCAGGTAGGCAGCCACTCGCCACATCGGGTACAGAACTTGCCCCAGTTTCCGTGTTCATCCTGGCTGTAGCGGTCCAGAACCCGGAAATGCCAGTCATCCGTCTTCTCGACCAGTGGTTTCGTCTTGCTGGCGATCCATCCGACGTTGCGAATGTACAGAGAAACCCCGATTGAGGCACAAAAGAGCTTCATTGTGTCGATATCGTCCCAAGGAATCTGCTCTCCTTCCAGCAACACGGCCTTTTGGGGGGCAATTTTCTCTGTGAGACGGAAAATCTCGTTTGGGGACAGCTTATTGCGTCTCACAAGGACCGCAATTTCAGGGTTATCGTCCTCTCCGTACCCTAAAAGGTCCCAGAAGTCGTATTCTACCCGTGTCGTCAGGCCGTATTCCCTCAAGAAGTTGCTAAAACTGACGATGAGGGGTTCGTTGGTGTCAGCTAGGTAGTCGGTTAGGTTGAACTTAGCCATAAGGTCTCCTTAATTCCTTTCTTATATCCCATTATAGCACGCTGCCACCCCCTTTGTCAAGTCTGTGGATTCGTATATGGTGATAGTTTATGTCTATACAAGAACAGTTAGCATGTTTTTTACTGAAATCCTATAGCGGTGTATTTTTTCCAGTGTGTGGGGGGTGTGTTTTGGGGGATGGGGGTTTCTCTGTACATACAGTATAGTATACGTTCTATTCTAAACTACCTTCTCTTAGGGTATAAGGGTATGTACAGCGTACATACTTAGATCATATCTCATTATCTAAGGCAAGTGAGACAGACCATACCACTTCATCGATGGTATAGTTTGGATCTACACCTGCCCCCTGGTAGGTGAGGAATGAACATACCCCCCACCCGGTAGGATCGAACGAGCCTTTACACCCCCAGCATGAGACACGGATGAGAATCCGGTGAAGGCGGACTGTGAAGTATCGTACACTCAATAGAACCGGCACCAATCATACTTAGGGTAAGCCAACGGGGACTAAGCCCCCGCGGCCGGCGTACCTTGACAACCTATCCCACCCCCCGTGGTACCTGTGCCCATCCGTCGCAGCACCACGTTCCTAGCATCGTTAGCACCCGCTGACAGAACGGATACGAAAATGAGCCTTACCAGGATCATTACGACCATCCTCACTACCTCTGGCAAGAACAACGACGCGTACTGGGCGCTGGCTCGTCACGTCGCTACCGCACGAACCGACGCCGACACTACGTATGACGTGATTGCGTCGGCGTGGCGCAAGGCGCAGGAGTCCGAACCCGCGGCCATCCTGCCCTGCCCGAAAGCTAGCACCGTGCGGCAGTTAGGAGCGTCCCATAAGATCTGGGGCGCTGTGGCGACGGGTGCTCACTCGCCATTCCACGCTTACGCGTGGCGGTCGCTTGGCAAGCCAAAGGGACCGGACGGTAAAGCCACCCAACTCGAGGACGACGCGCTACGGGCCGCATGGGATAGCATCCCGGCGAACCGCCCTAAGCCTAAGAGCGCCGCCGCCGCCGAAACCGTGTCAGTAAAGCTTGATCGCGCCACGTACGACGCGCTTAGCGCCATCGCGGTGGCAGCCGGTATCACCGTGCCCGACGTCATCCAGAGCCTCGTCCCTAAGTCATAACTTAAGCGGTACCACGGGGGGTAGGGTAGGTTATCAGGGACAGTCTAGCGTTATCGGATGATATCGACCAGGATATCTGTGGGCTTGACTCTATCGCTGTGCTGCGCTACACTTTAGTTGTGAGCGCATTGGGGACGCCATTGTGTTGGGGACGTCTATCTTGCCGCACTTATACTGCGGACGTTATCACCTGATAACAGATTGGAGACGCACCATGAACGGTCGTAAACTTAGCTGGTTGGAACGTCGAGATGTGGACGTCATCATCCGGTGTGCCCAAGGGCATGGGGACGCTGTGGACGTTGAGGAGGTCAACGGATGGTCTGCTAGTTGGCGCAACCACATCCACCGTCTGCGGCGTGAGATGCAGGGACGCCACACGGTAGTGACTGCGACGCACCTCTAATGGGGACGGCGTGGTACCTGTGGACGCAGCTCATGGGGGTGCTGGGGATCATGGTCGGAGTAGTGTACATCTGGGATGAGATTGTCATTCCGTTCTGGGAACGTGTTAGCAGGCGATAACATGACTCACGTAAAACGCCCTAAACCCGCCTGGACACCCTTTGTGCTAATAAACACCGACAGCAGTGATGATGAACAAACATGTGATCTACTGCCCGGATAAACACGCGGCAAGCTCTGGACTACTTCCTACGCCTATTGCTCGGATGGGGTGAGGACGCGGTAGCGTATGAAGTGAATGGTTCCCCACAAATCACGGAACAGGTGATTTGAGGCTCTGAGAAGCCTAGGAAGATGCCTCGGTAGTCCCCCTAGTGTCCTAACCCTCAGAAAAGTTTCTAGGGCCTCCTAGGGGGACTGCAGAGCACGACAGAGGCATTGTAGGTTTAAGGCTCGATCTATTTTACGGGGTCCGTGTAGATTTGACTCTATTGGTCCCGTGTGCTATACTGTGGTTAGTTGAAAGGAAGTGCGTCTGGCACAGCGTTAGCAACTGATAACATACCGAAAGCGCAGCAACCACGGAGTACGCTAGCACCCCCTGTCCTGTTTGGGACCGTCAGAGTAGACGACCGGGCGTGAAATCTAGCGGAGTAGGTGGGGACGTGAGTAGGATAACCTTGCGCCGGGTAGTCTCGGCAGCATGACGTTATCATCTGATAACAGACAATAGACCTCCGCATGACAGAGCAAACTAGCGGCTGCTGTGTAGCGTCTGACAAACGTGCCACGGACCAGGGGCTAAAGCGGTGCGGAGGGGTAGGATTGGCCATCACTGTATCAATACACAGATACATTCCTCGCCGCCTGGGACGTCACATTACCGGAGTGTAGCGTCCTCGGCGGGTGTTAGCAACTGCTAACGGAAGGATTGCCATGTACCAGACGCCACGAAACCGACAGCAACTCGACCGTGATGAACAACGCAACACTGTGGCTGTTATCACTGCTAACATGCGGACTAAGTTCTCTGCACAACCAAAAGTTCGGACTGTGTGGAATGAGTGCTTGCAGCGTTACGTGAGGATGCGATAATACGTGGCTTAATGGATTTCCTGTGGTTTGTCCGAGAAAGGTGGGCACTATTCCTGATTCTCGTTGCAGCCATTTTCGCGCTGGCGTACATCAGTGTTCCCGAGTCCGGGTGTCAAGTCCTCGGCGTTGCCCATGTCAACGATGCTCCGTTGCTCTATAAGGATTGCAACGGGCAAATCGTTCGTGAGTACCTTTGGGTAGGAGGGGAGTAATGGGTACTGACGTCCTCAATGATACCTACGACCGAATGGTGAAAGCGTGGAGGTACATGCAGAACCAAACCAACGCACGTAAGATCAGCCTTGCACGGGAGGTGCTGCTGGACTTGGAACTTGAGTGGATTGACGCGCTGACAGACGAGAACTTCCACTCTTGGGTGTCACTTGATAAAGACTACCGTACTATTGTGCGGAGTACCCTCGGAGCAGACTGATGAAAACTGTTTGGCTTCTTCGCGGGATTACCCCTCAGAGGGATTACATTTTGTGGCCCGAAGTTTACGAGAGCGAAGCAGACGCTAAGTTTGAGAGAGACCTCGCACAAGAGCTCGCACCAGAGGGAGAATCTTGGCAAGCAATTGAGCTGAATGTACTCCCAGATAGCACCACTTTGGAGGACTGGTAAGATGAAGACCTACACTGTCGACGTCACCCTTGTCATCCCTGCTAACAGCCTCGCCGAAGCCTGGAAGATTGCTAACCACGCTGCTCGTTCCATAGAGCTGTACTTGCGGCAACTCAACGTGACTGTGGGTAGCGTGAATGAAGCGGAAGAGATTGACGATGCGTGACGACTACTTCCAAGACGCAAACTGGATTGACGAGCAGCTTGAGGACGCACTGAGCTGGGCACACGCCAACGAGGACACAGATTGGTGGGAAGACTTCGATGCAGACGAGTTCGACGAAGAATGACGTCTGTTATCATCTGCTAACGGAAGGGATTGCGTAATGTACCTCAATACACACTTCCGTCTGTCCGACTTCATGCCGTACCTTGAGCCTGCGAACAGAGACTTTGCTGCGAAGAACAACTTCTGCATGAAAACAATCATGCGGAACAAGGTCGCAAACGAAGTTCCTGAGGCTTTGTGGGCACTGTACGATTGGAGGGTCATCCATAAGTTCTTGCCGTTGTCGTTCCTTCAAGTTGCATACACACGAAGCCTTCGTCGCAAGGTAGCAAACCGACTGGAATGGTTTATCCAAGAAAACCCCGACAAAGTAGCTGACTACGATGCGTGCCGCTACATGTCGTACAGTAAGGTAATGACGCTGCTAGAGCAGGGGCTTGACCAGTCTCGTGAGCAACTGAACGTGAACATGCGGAGTTGGGAGCTGGAAAATAGTGCCCTAGTTGCTGCCCACTGGTATTACCCACAGTTAAAGCAACTAATCCGCATCCTGTATACTACCCACATCGACCAGGCTGAGCCTCGTGTCATTCACTGGTACGAGTGTAATCCGACGACTGAGCGATACGGGGACTCTAAGCGACACTCTGCTCGGTGGACTAAGTTCCTAGGGATGTTGCGTCATAAGTACGGGATGCGGTTCACTGACCAGCAAATCGAGGAGGTTTCTAACTGGGTTGGTGAGAACCTGCGTCTACCTGAATACAAGTTTGAGGAGGTAAGCGGGACTAAGATTCGCAAGACGTACCGTGAGTCATACTTTGGCTCGTGCATGCATAGTGGGGATGCGACCAAGTTCTACAACGACCAGGAGAACGTGCGTCTGCTGCGTATCCTGAACGAGAAGGATGCTCTGGTTGGCCGTGCTCTAATCTGGGAGGCACATCGGAACTCTAAACACGGTGAGAAGGTGACGATTCTCGACCGCATATACCCGTCTGATGGTGGTGCCCACGTTCGTGCTGGTATGAAGTACGCTTCGGATAAGGGGTGGGTGTACAAGGTCGAACACACGATTGATGGTGCGTTATCAGATGATAACGACTACTACGTCCACGTCAAGGATAACGAGTATTACCCGTACATGGATACGTTTGGGTACGTCGTCACTTCTCCTGATGAGGACGGGTACTACATCCTGACAAATAACTCGTCGGAGGCTCTCTTCGGTGAGATGCGGAGTACAGATAACGTGTCTCCGTTTGAGGATGACGAGAACTACTTCCGTTGCGCTAATTGCAACACACGGGAGCACCTGGACTACGCGTTCTCTACCCCTGATGGGGAGCTAACGTGTGAGTCCTGCTACTCAGAACTGTATGTCACGGATGTGTTTGAAGAGACGATTGCGACAGAGGATGCAGTCTCGTTGAGTAACGTTATGTATGGGTATGGGCATCCCGATGACTACCGCATCGCGTACTCTGAACCTGATGGTGTGTACTACCTCATTCCAGAGTATCGTCCTCGTTGGACCACGATGACTGTGGAAATTGTGCAACTTACTGCCGGTGAATACGACGGCGAGTGGGTTGACATTGATAACGCAGTGTGCCGTGGTGACGACTGGTACCACGTAGACGACGAAGACATCCCAGAGGAAGACGAGGAGGACTAACATCAATCCCAAACTCAACCAACACGTCACAGTCCGTGACTTCTTCTACCTGACCAAGTACACTTCACCCTTCGGGTCGGAGCAACAGCGGTTCGGTAGTTTCTTCACGGATTTGGGGTGTGAGATGGATTCGCACGGTAACTACATCCTAGAGATTGGTTCGTCTAGGACATTGTTTGCCGCACACATCGACACTGCTGACAGGCAGATGACAAAGGTACGTCGTGTCGTGAAGGGAGATTACGTCAGCACAGATGGAGCAACAATACTCGGTGCTGATAATCGGTCTGGTATCGTCATCCTTCTGCACCTGATCCGCAACAAGGTACCTGGCAAGTACGTGTTCTTTGTAGGGGAGGAGTCGGGACGCATCGGGTCAACATTCGCAGCCAAGGACGGCATTGCAGATGGCATGGACCGTGTAGTATGCTGGGACAGGTACGGAGAGACGAGCATCATCACTCACCAAATGGGTGAACGCAGTTGTTCAGATGACTTTACCAACGCACTAGTCGGTGAGTACAAACGTTTCGGAGTGGTGTTAGCACCTGATAACGGAGGGGCGTACACAGATTCATACTCGTTCATTGATGAGGTACCTGAGTGTACCAACATCAGCATCGGCTATTACAACCAGCACACAACGTCAGAGACGCAGGACGTCAGGTTCCTGATGGAGATGGCTGAGGCCAGTGTGCTGGTAGACTGGGAAGGATTGCCCGTGAGTCGAGACCCGTTCTCTGTCGAGCAGCGTCCACCTTGGAAGTATGCCGACTCCTATTGGGGGCCAAAGAGTACCTACGAGGGCTATTCCAACGTTGACGACTTGGTCCAGGAAGCGCAGTGGGGTACACTGAGAAAGGATGCTGTTGAGGATTTCCTTTGGGAGAACCCAAAGGAATCGGCTGAACTTCTGTATGACCTGTTGATGGGAGTAAATGTTCATGGATAAGAAGCCTGTTATCAGTGCTAACGTTCACCTGTACGGGGACGATGAGGGGGTAAACGTGGAGCCTCTCGGTGTGGAAGGTTCGGATGTCTACGTCATGCGTCTCGGTGGTGTGACGTTCTTCTTCCGAGACTTCGACCACTTCGATAACACGATGGACAAACTGATGCGGGGCTGGACCCAACTGGTGGGCGACAATGCCTCATGAGTGGGGACCCCGATACATGGATGAAGTAGAGACGTGGGAGATCTATTGGGACAGGGTGTACGAGGATGAGTATCGTCACCGTCCTGAGACGGATTTGGACCGGGCGATTGTACCCGACTACAGAGACGAGAAGGCTGACTATGACTACCATTCTTGGAAGGATGAGCAGTGAGAACGAACTTCGCAGACTCAACCGACGCAGAGTTCCTCATAGCACTGGCACAGAATGACTACATGATTGACGTAAACATGCTGCCTGATGGGGAAAGGTTGTACAAGATTGCTGACCGCATCGAGGCGCTCGAAGCCGCCCTCGCCAAGTACGAGCAAGACGACGCGCGGTACCTTGAGCGGTTGCGAGAGTTGCAAGCCCGCGTCCCGGACCCGGACGACGTCCAGATGGTGCTGCACCACGCGAGTCGTACCGATTGGCCGAACGAGCCGCTTCGCTTGGCGATGCTGCGCCTTCGCGCCACCCTACCGACGACGAAGGGCGATGCTCGTGCGGCCTACCGCTCCAAGCCCGCATGGGGCGCAGGACCAGAGGACGTGGAACTTGAGCCGCCCCGGCTTGGACCAGCGAAGGGAGAAGACGATGACGAGTGACCTGCCCGTGATTGGCTTCGTGCTGTGGCGCGACGCGAAGGCTGACCCGCCAGGGGCTGGCAGGGTCGTACTCACCGACGAGGGGATGGCTCGGTGCTGGCCCAGTGGCCGGGCCTGGGAGTTCGAGATGCCCGACATGGAGGGGCCTTGCAAGCCCACCGTGTGGTGTGACCCTCGTCCGCCCGTTGAGAGCGAGCACGGGCCACTCACGATGGACGACCTGCGGACTGCCATCGAAGTCCTAGAGGGCCAATGGGCGAAGTCCTTTTGCGCCGCCGCTGCTCGCCTTCGTCGCGCCATCGAGGAGGTAGGCCGTGGCTAACATGACCTCCGAGCAGTTCCTAGCTAGGGAGAACGCTGCCCTGCGCCAAGCGGGGTGCGACCTTGCCATTGCTGCGCTGCGGGTCATCCGTGACCACGACGGCATCCACCGGCTCGCGCTCACTGTAGCTGCGTGGGCGCAAACTGTAGCCGACGAAGGGGGACGCCCACATGCCTGACGTGCTGATGCTGACGCTTCACCCGCTGCCCGAAAGCCCACCGACGGGGGACATGGAGCGCTGGATTTGCTTCGGGGACGACAAAGGCAACAGCGACTTCGATGTTGCTTACACGGTGCTCCCGGACGAGAACGGGCACTCCGAGTACACGTGGTGGGCCGAGCGCCCCGTCTTGCCCGCCCCAGGGGACAGGCTCACGACCGAGCACATCGAACGGGTGCTCTACGAAGCCGAGGGAGGCGTCGGCGAACGCATGGGACTCGCTGACACGTCCTGGTCCCGAGAGGCGATGCGTCGCCTTCGTGCTGCCTTGGGGATCAAGCCATGAGCGAGCGCATCCCACCCACCGTCACCCGAGAAGTGCTGCGCCATCTACCCGCCGAGATCAAGCGAGTGCTAC
>Ga0210043_1001032_pt1 | contig 26058 bp, 31 predicted proteins | sample CryGeymet201501t_FD_183990 | JGI IMG/M metagenome (GOLD analysis project Ga0210043, IMG submission 183990) | Groundwater microbial communities from Crystal Geyser aquifers in Utah, USA - Crystal Geyser metaG 2015-01t (SPAdes) (version 2) | ecosystem: Environmental > Aquatic > Deep subsurface >... | reverse complement strand
GTTGGAATGTTCAAGTAGCCGACAATCACGGCTACTCTTTTTTTAGTAAATCAAAATAGAAAAATGTTTTTTATCAAACGCCATTCATCCGTCCGTTAAAACAGACGGATTTCTGGCTAAACTTTAACCAAAGAAGAAAAGAAAGAAACTGAAAAAGGAACTCTGTTTTCATTTTTAACTTATCAAAGAAAAAAATAAATTCTTGGAAGGATATAAAAAAGATTACTTTTTCCAAATATAAAATTTTATAAATTAATTTTCCTTATAAAAAAAATGACAGGAAATGATATTGTTCCAGAATTGACAAATGGTGAATTTGAAACTTTTTCAAAAGAAGGAACTATCTTTTTAGATTTTTTTGCAGAATGGTGTATGCCTTGCACTATGATGGACCCAATAATTGATGAATTGAGTGAAGAATTTAAAGAAAAAATAAAATTTGGAAAAATAAATGTTGATGAAAATACTAAAATTGCTCAAAAATTTGAAGTATGCTCAATTCCTACCTTTCTTTTAATTCGTGATTCGAAAGTTCTTGAAAGATTTTCTGGAGCAACTAATCAAGAAGAACTAAGAGAAGTTTTGAAAAAACATTTGTAATTTCTCCCAAGAAACTTTTATAAACTAATTTCTTATAAAAATACTAGATGGCTCCGTAGCTCAGCCTGGTCAGAGCACTGGACTTTTAATCCAGGTGTCGAGGGTTCGAATCCCTTCGGGGCCATTTTTGATAATCCAAAAAAATTAAAAGAAATTTTAAAAAAACCCAAAAAAAATCCTTCACCCAAAGGTTTTTAAACCATTTTTTAGTATCCTTTATTATAGCACCTTCCCCATAAGTTACTCTTTAGGGGCAATTGTGTAATATTATAAATCCCCGATGACAAAAAGATGCATATTCTACAACCCAAACACATAAAACTTAATGAAAAAGAAATTGAAGAGGTCTTGACCCAATTAAATATCTCAAAAAGTCAACTTCCAAAAATTTTGTCAAGTGATGTTGCTCTTTCAGAAGAATGTGAAATAGGGGATGTAATCAAAATTGAAAGAAAAGAAGAGTCAGAATTAAATTCTTATTATCGGGTTGTTGTATAAAATGGTTGCGGAAAAAAATCATCTAGTTGTAAAAAAATATTTAGAGGGACATTCACTTGTAGAGTCAAACATTATTTCTTATAATGAATTTATTGGTCATAGAATGCAAGAAATTGTTGATGACATTTCTGGTTCAATAGATCAAGATGAAGAAGAATTTAAAATTCAATTAGGAAAAGTAGAAGTGGGTAAACCGGCTGTAATAGAAGCTGATGGGAGTGCTTCAAAAATAATGCCTTATGAAGCAAGACTTAGAAATTTAACTTACGCTGCACCAATAACTCTTGAATTAACTGTAAAAAAAGATGGACAAGTAGATTCTGAATTAGTTGAAATTGGAAAAATCCCTGTAATGGTTAAAAGTAATGCTTGTAACACTCAAGTTTTAGATAAAAAGGGTTTAATTGAAAATTATCATGACCCCTTAGACCCTGGAGGATACTTTATTATTAAAGGAAATGAAAGAGTAATGGTTATGGCTGAAGACCTTGCTGAAAATCAACCTTTTATTGAAGAAAATAATAAAGGTCAATTAATTTTGAAACTCTTTAGTCTTAAAGGAACCTATAGAATTCCAACAACAATTAAAGAAAGTAAGGAAGGAATTTTTGAAACTTCATTTTCAAGATTCAAAGATGTTCCGACAGTAATTTTGTTAAAATCACTTGGATTAACTAAAGAATCAGATATTTCTAAATTTATAGGAAAAGAAACTGACAGTGTAATTGTTAACCTTTACGAATTTGCCAACCTTGCAACTGAAGAAGATGCAATGATGTATATTGCAGAAAAAACTAATTTACAAGGAACAAAGAAAGAAATTTTAGATAGGGTTAAACAAAGAATTGATTCTTATTTATTTCCCCACATTGGACAAGACAAAAATTCTCGAATGAAAAAAGCAGTTACAATTTGTAAATTAATTAAACAATTTTTACTTGCAAAGGAGAATCCTGAACTTCATACTGATAAAGACCATTATGCAAATAAAAGAGTTAGACTTTCAGGTGACTTGTTAACTACACTTTTCAAAGTTAACCTTGGAATTTTAATTAGAGATTTACAGTATTCCCTTCAAAAATCTTCAAAAAGAAAGAAATTTTTCTCAATAAAAGTTTTAGCAAAATCAACTTTATTTAGTCATAGAGTTGAATCAGCAATTGCAACAGGTTCATGGACTGGAGAAAGAAGTGGAGTTACTCAAAATATGGATAAGACAAACTACCTTGCAACAATTTCACAATTGCAAAGAGTTTCGAGTATGCTTGAAAGTGGACAAGAAAACTTTAAAGCAAGAACTCTTCATCCCACACATTTTGGAAGATTTTGTCCAATTGAAACTCCTGAAGGAACTGAAATTGGATTAAGAAAAAATTTAGCTTTAATGAGTAAAGTTGCAACAAGGGTAGATTTAGATGAAGATAGATTTATGAAATATTTAGAAAAATCTGGATTGGATAAAGAGAGGGTAGATGGAATGGAAGTTTTCTTTAATGGAAATTATATTGGGAATGTTGAAAATGGGAAGGACTTTGCAAATTTAATAAAAGAAAAAAGAAGAGCAGGAGAACTTCCGGTTGAATTGAGCCTTCATGAAAAAATTGGACTTCAATCAATTTCTATTTCAACTGAACCTGGAAGAGTTTTAAGGCCATTAGTGATTGTTGAAAATGGAGTTTCTAAATTAAAAGATGAACATTTAATTCAATTAGAACAGGGGAATATGACTTGGGTTGACCTTGTTAAAATGGGAATAGTTGAGTACCTTGACGCCTCCGAAGAAGAAGGAGCTTTGGTTTCTATTAATAACCAAGAAATTACTTCTGACCACACTCATGTTGAAGTTGACTCTATCTCATTCTTAGGGGCTGTAACGAGTTTAGTTCCATATGGTAACCATGATCAGTCATCGAGGTTGAACAGAGGTTCAAAGACCCAGAAACAGGCTCTTGGGCTTTATGCTGCTAATTATTTATGTAGACTTGATACTGATGTTTCAATTTTACAATATCCTCAAAAACCTCTTGTTAGAAGTTTTGTATATGATACCTTAAACACTTACCCTGCAGGACAAAATTTGACTGTTGCAATCATGACTTATGAAGGATATAATATGGAAGATGCCCTTATCTTAAACAAAGGAAGTCTTGACCGTGGAGTTGGAAGAAGTTTTTACTTTAGACCATATTCTGCAATAGAAATGAATTATGCTGGAGGATTAAAAGATGAAATTACAATTCCAGATAAAGATATCTCCGGTTACAAAATGGAATCACTTTACAAATCTCTAGAAGATGATGGAATTATTTATCCTGAATCAGAGATACATGAAGGAGAAGTTTTAATTGGAAAAACTTCACCTCCTAAATTTTTAAGTGAAGCAAGAGAAATTTCAGTTAGAACAAAAAAAGAATCAAGTGTGACACTTAGGCAAGAAGAAAAGGGAGTTGTTGAATCAGTATTTGTGACAATTGATGATGAAGGAAATAAAATTGTTCAAGTTAAAACAAGAGATTTGAGGATTCCTGAATTGGGAGATAAATTTGCAACTGCACACGGACAGAAAGGAGTTATTGGTGCAATTGTCGACGAAGAAGATATTCCTTTTACAAATTCTGGGGTGAGACCCGACATAATGTTTAATCCTCATGGATTACCAAGTCGTATGACTGTTGGATATTTACTTGAACTTTTAGCAGGAAAAACTGCTTCACTTAGAGGAAAAGTAGTTGATGGAACTTCTTTCTCCGGTGAAACTAAAAAAGATTTGGAAGAGCAACTTAAAAATCTTGGATTTAGGTATGACGGAAAAGAAACTATGAGAAGTGGAGTTACAGGAAAAAAACTTATTTCAAAGATTTTTATTGGAAATTTATATTATTTGAAACTTAAGTATATGGTAGCAAATAAACTTCATGGAAGAGCATCTGGAAAGATTGCACTTCTTACAAGGCAACCAATCGAAGGAAGAAGTCGTGGAGGAGCACTTAGACTTGGGGAAATGGAACAACAAGCACTTGTTGCTCATGGAGCATCACTTCTATTAAAAGAAAGGTATGATTCAGATAAAGTTGTTTTACCAATTTGTTCTAAATGTGGTTCAATAGGACTTGAAGACAAAATAAGAAATAAAACATCTTGTCCTGAATGCCACTCAGAAGAAATTGAACCAATTGAAGTTTCATATGCTTTCAAACTTTTAGTTGAAGAACTTCAAGGACTTCACGTAAATACTAAATTTGATTTAAAAAATAAATACGAATAAAAATGGGAAAAAATATTGAAAAATTAGCAGAATATGGAGAATTTGTATTAGAACAAAGTTTAGTTTCGAGCTTAAAAAAAATTCAATTAAATTTGAGAGATTTATCTGAAGTTAAGGAAGATATTAACTTAAAAGAAGCCTATACTAAAAATTTGAAATTAAATGTAACAGAACATCAAAACAATGTTGAATATTTTAAAAAAGAATATGGTCTGAACTTTCCTGAATTGAATGAAAAATATAAAAAATTATTACCAGAGATTATTAAATATTCTGAATCAAAAATAGGAAAGGAAAATTTAGGAAAAATACTCAAAGAAGGATTCAAAATCATAAGTGAAGATAAAAAATTAGTTGAGGAATTAAGAAAATGAAAAAACAATCAGAAAGTGATTATGAAAAGATGATAAACCTCCCTTTCAATAGTGATGGTTATAATCCAAGTAATTATGAGAGAAAAATTGAAAATAAAAAATTGAGTATTGAAGAAGTTCAAAAAGATTTTATTAAAATGCCTAACATTGAGGAAATTCAAAGTAAATTTATAAAATTAAAAAAATGAAAAAAACAGTAAGCAAAAAAATTGGAGAAATAAAGTTTTCATTACTTAGCCCTGAGCAAATAAAAAAGATTTCAGTAGCTAAAATTGTAACTCCTGAACTTTATGACATCGATGGTTATCCTGTTGATGGAGGTTTGATGGATTTGCGTCTTGGAGCAATTGATCCTGGAGTGAGATGTCGAACTTGCGGAGGAAAAATTAAGGAATGTTTGGGACATCCTGGAAGTATTGACCTCGCAAAACCAATTATGCATTTAAAATATATTTCTGTAATTGAACTTGGACTTAGATCATTTTGTCAAGAGTGTGGAAAACTTATGCTTGATGAAAAAGATTTGAAAAAATATTCTCCAAGTGAAAGAGCAAAAAAAGCAAAAGACAATAAAAAGTGTCCTCACTGTCAAGCAACTCAGGAAAAAGTAAAACTCGAAAAACCAACAAGCTTTTACAAAGGAAAAACAAGACTTTTCCCAACTGAAATAAGAGAAAGTTTAGTTAAAATTCCAGATGAAGAACTTAAAAAAATTGGTGTTAACCCAAGAACATGTAGAATAGAATGGGCAATTTTAAATTCTTTAATTGTTCCGCCTGTTACAGTTAGACCAAGTATTATTTTAGAGTCTGGAGAAAGAAGTGAAGATGATTTAACTCATAAATTGTCAGATATCATAAGGGCTAATCAAAGACTTTGGGAAAACCTTAATGCTGGAGCTCCAGAAGTTATAATTGAAGACCTTTGGGATTTACTTCAATATCATATTACAACTTTCTTTGACAATACTGTTGCTAGAGTTCCTCCAGCAAGACATAGAAGTGGTCAACCTTTGAAAACAATTACTGAAAGGATAAAAGGTAAAGAAGGAAGAATTAGAAAAAACATCGCCGGAAAAAGAGTAAACTATTCTGGTAGAACTGTGATTAGTCCTGACCCTAATATTAGAATAAATGAAGTTGGAATTCCTTTTGAAATTGCAAGAGTTGTTACAGTTTCAGAAACAGTTAATGATTTGAATAAAGAAAAACTTTCTAAACTTATTAAAAATGGTGAAGTTTGGCCAGGAGCAAACTATATTATTAGGCCTGATGGAAGAAAGAAAAAAATAACTGCTGAACTTCAAGAAGAGATTATTGAAGAACTTAAACCTGGATATAAAGTTGAAAGACATTTACAGGATGGAGATGTTGTTTTGTTTAACCGTCATCCTTCACTTCATAGAGCAAGTTTAATGGCACACTTTGTGAGAGTTCTTCCAGGAAGAACTTTTAGAGTCCACCCCGCTGCAGCAAATCCTTATAATGCCGACTTTGACGGTGATGAGATGAATATTCACTCTCCACAAAATGAAGAAGCGAGAGCTGAATCAAAAATATTACTTGATGTTAAACAAAATTTAATTTCACCAAAGAATAATACTAATTTAATTGGATGTATTGTTGACGCAGTTACAGGAAATTACCTTCTTGGTCAAAAAGAATTTACACGTGAAGAAGCAAATCAACTTTTATATAAATCGGGAATTGAATTAGATATTTCGACAAAGATGATTAGTGGAAAAGATGTTTTCTCTTCAGTAATTCCTGATGTAGATTTTTCAAACTCCTCAATTGAAATTAAAAAAGGAAAAGTCCTTAAGGGAGATATTGATAAAAGTACTTTTGGTGACGAAGGTGGAGAACTTGTAAAAATAATTGATCAAAAGTATGGAAGAAATGAAGCATTTGATTCTATTAGAAGAGCATTTAACCTTGGTAAAAATTATTTGTCGGAAAGAGGAATCACTGCATCTGTTGAAGACTTTGATTTAGATGAAGACACAATTGCAGAGAGTGAAAAAATAATTAAATCAACTGAGAAAAAAGCTGATGAAATTATTCAATCTTATCGAGATGAAACAATCGAACTTATTCCGGGAAAATCAGCAGAAGAATCTCGTGAAATACATTTACTTAAAGTTTTAAATGAAGTTAGAACAAAAATTGGTGCAATGGTAAAAGAAAGATTCCCCAACACTAATCCAGTTAGTTATATGATAAAATCTGGTGGTGGAGGAAATATTCTTAACATTACTCAGATGGCTTCATGTGTTGGTCAACAGGCCTTTGCTGGAGGAAGAATTGATATTGGTTACACTGAAAGAACACTTTCATTTTTCAAAAAAGGAGATTTGAGTCCAAAAGCAAGAGGATTTATTCGAAGTGCATTTATTAAAGGACTTAGACCTGATGAATTTTTCTTCCAAGCAATTACTGGTCGTGATTCACTGATGGATACTGCACTTAGAACTCCAAAATCAGGTTATTTATATAGACGTCTTGCTAATGCACTTCAAGATATGAGGGTTGAATATGATGGAACAATTAGAGATTCAGGAAACAATATAATCCAATTCAAATATGGTCTTGATGGATATGATGTTTCAAAAATTCACTTAAAAGAAAAAATCTCGTCGGGAGAAGCAGTTGGACTCGTGACTGCACAGTCATTTGGTGAAGCTTCAACACAGATGGTTTTGAATACTTTCCATATGGCAGGTGTAGCTGAAATGCAGGTTACAACTGGACTTCCAAGAATTATTGAAATTTTTGACGCAAGAAAGAAACCTTCTTCACCAAAAATGGAAATTCACTTAGAAAGCGAGTTTAATAATGAAGAAAGTGCTAAAGAGTTTGCAGAACAAATTAAAGAAGTAAACCTAAAGGGAATTTCTTCAGAAATTAATTTAGATTTTAGTTCAAAAACAATTTCAATTAATTTAGATAAAAATGAACTTAAGAAAACACATACAACTTTAAACAAAGTTGTTGAAAAGCTTAATGAACTTGGGTTTAACGTCGAGAACAAAGGAAATTCCATTGTTTTAAATGCATCAGAATATGGATTTAAAGAAATTTATCAACTTAAAGAAAAATTGAAAAAATCAATTATTTCGGGTGTTAAAGGTGTTGAACAAATATTGATTGTGAAAAGAGGAAGAGACTTTATTGTTATGACTCTTGGAACAAACTTGAAAGAAATGATAAAATTAAAAGAAGTTGATAAAAAGAAAATAATCTCTAATGACTTGCATGAAGTTGCAGTTGTATTTGGAATTGAAGCTGCAAGACAATTAATTATTAATGAAATTAAAGAAGTTCTTGATTCACAGGGACTTGATATTAATATTAAACACTTGGAGCTTGTTGCTGATGCTATGACTAATAATGGTGAAGTTAAAGGAGTTACAAGGATGGGAATTATTGCTCAGAAAGCATCTATTTTAGCAAGAGCAACTTTTGAAACTCCAGTTAGACAGTTTGTAAATGCAATTGTTAAAGGTTCAACAGATAAATTAGAAAGTGTAATTGAGAACATTATTTTAAACCAACCTGTTCCAGTTGGGACAGGATTACCTGGATTGGTTGTAAATGTTATTGGTCCCTTAACTAAAGAAGAAAAACTTAAGAAAACTGCCGACTCAAAAATTGTTGAAAAAACAAATAAATAAAAATAATGATTAAAGATTTCTCTCTTAAGACAATTACTGACGAATAAAATGAATATTTTAAAAATGACAAATAACAATTTTTATAAAGCAAATAGATATATGAGGATTGTAACATGGTAAATACAATTGATATGCAGGGGTTAAGATATCTAAGTTTATTTAGAAAAATAACTAAACTTGAAACCAGATATTGTTTTTTATATAATGAAATTTTAATGTTTTGTGTTCATAAGCATGACATTCCCCAAGCACTTGGAAGAAATGGAGAAAATCTAAAGAAGATGTCTGACATTTTAAAAAGAAGGGTTAGAATAATTCAAATTCCAAAAGGAATAGAAACTGCTAAACAATTTATTCAAGCTGTAATTGCTCCAGTTACTTTTAAAGAAATTGAAATTACCCCAAATGAATTAATAGTTAATGCTGGTAGCGAAAACAAGGCTGCGCTTCTAGGTAGAAACAAAAGAAGATTGAATGAAATGAAGACTATTGTTAAAGATTTTTTTAGAGTTGAATATAAGGTAATTTAATTTGAAACTCTTTTTTAAAATTCATCACAAGCTTTTTAAACTAATTTTCTTAAGGATATTCATATAAAATGGGATTAAAAAGTGCATTTAAAAAATTAAAAGATAGAAAGAAATTTAGGTGGAAAGACCGGGCTTACAAAGTTCATACTCTCGACCTTTATTCTAAATCTGATCCCCTTGGTGGAGCAAATCAAGCTAAAGGAATTGTTCTCTCTAAATTTCAAAAAGAAGCAAGACAGCCTAACTCTGCCATGAGAAAGTGTTGCAGAGTTCAGTTAACAAAAAATGGAAAAGTTGTTGGAGCTTTTATTCCTGGAAACTTAGCTCAAAAATTTATTGATGAACATGATGAAGTAATGATTGAAAGAATTGGTGGAAAACAAGGACGTGCTAAAGGAGACATTGCAGGAATCAGATATAAAGTAATTAAAGTAAATGATCAACCTCTTCACAGATTGTGGATGGGTAAGATACAGAAGGGTAGAAGATAAAATGGAAGAAAAAATAACTGAAAAAAAAGAAATTAATTTTAAAATTTTTGATATGTGGGACATTTCGGAAGTTCAAATTGTTGACCTGGGACTTAAGAACGCAATTAATTTAAAACCATTACTTGCACTTAAAACTCACGGAAGAAATGTTGTTAAACATGGCCAAACTAAAGTTAACATTGTTGAAAGACTAATGAATAAACTTTCTCTTACTGGACATAGAAATAAAAAACACAGACTTGAAGTTGGACATTCTACTGGAAAATATTCTAAAAATATGAATATGGTTATTGAAGCATTCAAAGTTATTGAAAAGAAAACTGGTAAAAACCCTGTTGAAGTTTTAGTTAGATCAATTGAAAAAGCTAGTCCTAGAGATGAAACAACAATAATTGAATATGGTGGAGCAAGGTATCCCCAAGCTGTTGACGTTTCACCGATAAGACGTGTTAACTTAGCATTAAAAAATATGGTTCACGGGGCAAGTGATAAAGCTTTTGGAAAAAAGAAAAAGTTAAGTCAAACATTAGCTGAAGAAATAATTATGGCTTATGAAGAAAATGGTGAAAGCGTTGCAATGAGAAAAAAGAAAGAAGCTGAAGCTCAAGCTGATTCTGCTAGATAAAATCTATTTTGCATCTTAATAATTGTTATAAAGAAATGATTTCTAGATAATTTATGGTTAATTTGATTACTTTGGCATTTTTATTACTCTTTAATTCTCAAGATGGAAATTTTGTAAAACAAGGAGATACATTTTACAAAGATAAAAATGAGAAATTTCTTCTAGAAGATTTTAAATTAAATAAATATAGGATTCAGTCTGCATATGACCTTAATTTTAATGGAAAAATAGACCATATTGCCTATTATGGATTAGAAAAAGGAATTGTTTCTAAAACAGCCTCGGGAATTGTAAAATTAAAAAGCGAGATTAATTTTGATGATTTTTTGGAAAAAGAAAGGAATATTGAATTAAATAAAGAATATCTTTTGATAGATTCAGATGGAAATGGAACACTTGAGACAAGAAGTGATTTTTAAATAATAATTTTTCTTCTTAATTTTTTAATAAAAAAACCTTCGGAAATTGAAGACTATTATGAAAGGTTAGGAATTTCTAGAGATACATCTCCTGATGAAATAAAAAAAGCTTATAGAAAATTGGCAATTAAGTATCATCCAGATAAAAATCTAGGTAATGAAGAAAAAAGCAAATTGGAATTCATTGCAATTGGAGAAGCTTATGAAAAATGTACTCAACATGGAGAAGGACCTTTGGATAAAAAAGGATATGAGTATTATTAGGAAATATTTAGGGAAAATTTTGAAATGTATAGGGAACTCTCAGAAAAAATGAATAAAGATGAAGACCCTATCTTAAAAGAATGGGGAAGACTTCTTGATTATTATTTAAAAAAATTATTTTGTTAAATTAATTATTAATTAAAAGAACTTAAACCTTAAATTCATAATTAAATTTTTTGTGATAATCAATAACTTCCTTAGTAATTGGGTTTGGATGTCTTCCACTCCATCTTTCTTCTCCAATCCTTCTAAAAAGAGTATAAATTTCTAAATCATTAAGGTAATTATAAGAAGAAAGAGAGGGATATTTTGTTTCCCTATTTAATCTTGCAAAATGGGTTTCATGAATTAATCCTTTTGAAATAAATAAGTTAAGAAAATGGTTATATGCCATTTCAGAATATCTTTTTAAAATTGGATTAATTGCCTTTGAGATTTCATTCCTTTTGTTATAATTCATAACTGGACCTTTAAATAAATCATAAATTTTTTTACCGTATTTTTTAATGATTAAATTTCTCTGGGCTTCTTGTCAAAAATCATTTTTCACATTTCCAAACATAATTAACCCGTCATCCATATCTGCATTTTCAGAGAAATTAAGATAAGCGAAAATTTCTCTTTTACTTTTTAACCCAATTCTTTCTCCCACTTTCTTTATTAAACTTTTTTTAATCTTCATTCTTTAAAAAAATTAAAAGAGTTTTTAATAATTATTGTACTTGCAATTTAAGAAAAGTTTTATAAACTAATTTTTATAAGGCTAAATATGGTAGAAAAAGAAACAAGCTTAGAGAAGATTCAAAGACTGATTTCAAAGCAAGAAAGTATCAGAAACGTTGCGACTTCTGCACATATTCACCACGGTAAAACTGCTTTTACAGATAATTTACTTGCTGCAGCTGGAATGATGGCTTCGAAAAATGCAGGAGACTTAGAAGATGGGATGGCCACTTGGCAACATTCAGATGAACAAGAGAGACTTATGACTGTTGACGCTGCAAATGTTTCTATGGTTCACAACTACCAAGACCATGAATATTTAATTAATCTAATTGATACCCCTGGACACGTTGATTTTGGGGGAAATGTTACTCGTGCAATGAGGGCAATTGATGGAACTTTTGTTTTGATTTGTGCTGTTGAAGGGATTATGCCTCAAACTGAAACTGTTTTAAGGCAAGCCTTAAAAGAAAGAGTAAAACCTGTTTTATTTATTAATAAAGTTGATAGACTGATTAACGAACTTAAATTTACTCCTGAACAAATGCAAGAGAGGTTTATGAAATTAATTGAAAACTTTAACCACCTAATTGAACAAATTGCAGAAAAAGAATTTGCAGAAAAGTGGAGAGTTAGTGTTAATGATGGAAGTGTTGCTTTTGGTTCGGCTAGGGAAAATTGGGCACTTTCAATGCCTTTTATGCAAAAAAAGAAAATTAGTTTTAAAGATATTTATAATATTTACGATGAAAACATTCCAAAAGAAGAAAGAAAAAAATGGGTTTGGGAAAACGCTGCCTTGTTTGAAGTAGTTTTGGATATGGCAGTAAAACATTTGCCTGATCCACTCGAAGCACAAAAATATAGAATCCCCAAAATTTGGCATGGAGATGAATCCTCTGAATTTGGAAAATCTCTTTTAAGTTGTGATGGCAAAGGAGAACTTGGATTTGTTGTAACAAGAATTGTAATTGACCCCCGTTCAGGAAAAGAAATTTCTGCTGGAAGAATTTATTCTGGAACAATGAGAAGTGGGATGGATGTATATTTTAATAATGCGGGTAAAACGGGAAAAATCCAACAAGTTTTAGTTTATAATGGAATTAAACCAGAACAATTAGAGAGTGTTCCTGCTGGAAATGTTCTTGCAATAAGTGGAATTGATGTTGATGTTGGAGAAACAGTTACTGAAAAAGAACAAACTCCATTTGAAGAAATTAAACACATTTTCCAACCCGTTATTACTAAATCTATTGAAGTAGTCAAAACTCAAGATTTACCAAAATTAATTGAAATTTTAAGAAAAGTTGCAAAAGAAGATCCTTCAATAAAGGTAACTATTAATGAAGAAACAGGAGAATCTTTACTTTCAGGTATGGGAGAACTTCATTTAGAGATTATTGAAAATAGAATTAAAACTGAAAAAGGTTTAGAAGTAAAAACTTCTGCTCCAATTGTTGTTTATAGAGAAAGTGTTTTGAAATCTTCAACTCCTAGTGAAGGAAGAAGTCCAAACAAACACAACAGCTTTTTTATAAAAGTTGAGCCTTTGCCTCAAGATCTTTTTGAATTAATTGAAAAAGGGGACTTGTCAGAAGGAAGGGTTAAGAAAAAGTCTGACCAGGTTACTAAAGCCTTATCTGGAATAGGATGGGGAGCAGACGAAATTAGAAATGTAAAAGATGTTTACAAAGGAAATATGTTATTTGATGAAACACGTGGAGAAGTTCATATCGGTGAAGTAATTGAAATGATTATGGATGCATTTGAGATGGTTATGGACCAAGGTCCACTTTCAAGAGAACCTTGTATGAATTTGAAAGTAACTTTAACTGATATTAAACTTCATGAAGATGCAATCCACCGTGGACCAGCACAAGTTTATCCTGCGGTAAGAGATGCGATAAAAGAAGCTTTCAAGAGTGCAAGCCCTATTCTTCTTGAACCTTTACAAGTTCATATGCTTGAAGTTCCAGAAGCTCTTATGGGTTCAGCTTCAAAATTAGTTGGAAGTAAAAGGGGACAATTACTTGATATGAATCAAGAAGCTGGAACAATGATTTTAGAAGCAAAAATTCCAGTTGCTGAAATGATTGGTTGGGCAAGCGACTTTAGAAGTGCAACTGAAGGTAGAGGAGTTTCATCTCTTAGAGATCAAAGTTTTGAAAGAATGCCCGCTTCACTTCAACCAGATGTTATTAAGTCTATTAGGGACAGAAAGGGACTTTCAGAAAATCAGTAAAAATGAATATAAAAAATTCACCTAAAAAAATAGATTCTTGGATTAAGGCAATAGTTATTATTTATTACATTTACTTTGGAATTTCCATATTAACCTTAATTGAAGGAATCTTGACGGGAAACCTTACACTTATAGCTTTTGGAATAATTTTTGGAATGATTTCTTTTTTTGTCGCAAGAGGATTATCCAAAAAAAAGGAATGGGCTAGAATTACCATCATTATTTTGGCGAGTCTTGAGTTGTTGGGCCATATTTATTCAATACTAAATGGAAATTCTTGGCATTTATTTGGAGTAGCATTGAATGGATTTATTTGGAGCTACCTTTTACTTAATAAAAAGGTTATAAAACAATTTATTTAGAATTTCTTCGAATATAAATTTTTAAACTCGAACTTCTTTAATTTTTGATGTCAATAAAGACTTTTTGGAAGAAATCGGTTGTTAATAAATTATTAATTATAATTCCTTTAGTTTGGGTAGCTCTTGCTATTGTTTTTGGAATTTATGATTTAGAAATCTCAAAATTTCTTTTTAATTCAAATTCTGGAATTGCAAATTTAGTTGAAAATTTTGGAGAAATTCCTGGAATTCTTTTTGGTCTTTTTGCAATTTTTACCCTTGGTACAAACTTAAAAATTAGAAAACTCTCTCACCGTAAACTTTTTTTCTTGGGAGAAATTCTTGGTTTATCATTTCTTTTTATTTATTTAATTAAAATTTTCTTTGATTATTTTAATGTGAATTTTCAATTTATGTCTATATACGGAATCACCCTTGGACTTATTTTTATTTTAATTTCCCTCATCTTTTTTTATTTATTTAATACTAAATGGGACAAATTTTCTAAAGAAAATTATCTCTTTGCTAAAGTAGGAGTTATGACATTTATTATTTCGGGTGTTCTCGTCGAAGCTTTAAAATTTATCTGGGGAAGGGTAAGGTATGAAAATGTTTTAGCAAATGCTGGAAATTTTACCGAATGGTATTTACCCCAAGGAATTACTGGAAACTATTCATTTCCCTCGGGACATGCTTACTTAGGATGGATTTTAATTCCCCTAATCCTAATTTTTATGAATAAAAATAAAATTCAAAAATGGATTATTTTTGGATTAACTATTCTCTTTGGACTTTTTGTTTCTTTTGAAAGGGTAGTTTATGGGGCACATTATGCATCCGATATTTTATTTTCTTCAGGAATTGTGATTGTTACCTTCTTGATTTTATCTAAGAGATTTTTCTTCGAAAAGAATAATTTATCGACGGAAAAAAAGAAAAAAATTAAAAAAAGAAAGTAATCGAAAGATTTATAAATATAAATTTTCATAATCAATTATGGCAAAAGCAAAACCAAGTATGAATGTTGTATTCGTTGGACATGTTGACGCAGGTAAATCAACTTGTGTTGGTAGAATGATGTTTGACGGTGGAGCAGTAACTGAACAAGAAATGAAGAAGCTTAAAGAAGAAGCTGTTAAAAATGGTAAAGCTGGTTTTGAATTCGCTTATGTAATGGATAACATTAAAGAAGAGAGAGAAAGAGGAGTTACAATTGACCTTGCTTATAAAAAATTAGTAACTGATAAGTATGAAATTACAATTATTGATGCACCTGGTCACAGAGACTTTGTAAAAAACATGATTACTGGTGCTTCACAAGCTGATGCTGCTTTCTTAGTTATTGCTGCACCTAGTGGAGTTCAACCTCAAACTACTGAACACTTATGGCTTCTTCGAACAATGGGAGTAAAGAACCTTTGTATTGCAGTTAATAAAATGGATGCGGTTAACTATGATGAAGCAAAATTCAATTCTGTAAAAGAAGATGTTTCGAAATTACTTCAACAAGTTGGAATCAAAGCAGACTCAACAACCTTTGTTGCTTGCTCTGGACTTATGGGAGACAATATTATTAAAAAATCTGATAAAATGGCTTGGTATAAAGGACCAACAATAAGAGAACAAATTGATTTGTTCCCTGCTCCTGAATCACCAACTAATTTACCAATGAGAATGCCTGTTCAGGATGTTTATGAAATTACTGGTATTGGAACTGTTCCTGTTGGAAAAGTTGAAACTGGTATTATGAAAATTGGACAAAAAGTTAAAGTTCTTCCAGGTAGAACTGGTGAAGGAATCCAAGGTGAAATAAAAACTATTGAAGCTCATCACGAAACACTTCCGATAGCAGAAGCTGGAGAAAATGTTGGAGTTAATGTTAGAGGAATTGGAAAAAAGGATATCGCAAGAGGAGATGTTATTTGTGACGCTGCTTTCCCTGTTCCAATTGTTGAAGAGTTCGTTGCACAAATTGCAGTAATCAACCACCCAACAGTTTTAGCTAAAGGATACACTCCTGTATTTCACATTCACACTGCTCAAGTTCCTTGCCAATTTATTGAATTGATTGCACAAATTGATCCAAGAACGGGTGAAACAATAAAGGAAAATCCAGACTTCTTAAAGAATGGAGATGTTGCTAAAGTAAGAATAAAACCCCAAGGAAGACTTGCTATTGAAACTCAAAAAGAAAACCCTTATATGTCAAGGTTCGCCGTAAGAGATGCTGGTGCAACTGTTGCTGCTGGTGTTTGCTTAGAAATTACTAAGAAAAAGTAATTTTTCTGAAATAAAATATTCTTATTAGATTAATTTATACAATTCATTAAATACTCAATATTTGTTGAATCTATCATGAGATAGATTGATAATAAAAAGGGGATGGTGAAATTTTTGAAAAAAATTTGTCAAATGGTCAAAATGCCAAAGATTTATACAAAGTATTATTAAATCAAAGTTACCCAAAAAGTATGATAAATGCGGGGTATAATAAAGCAATGGATAACTTAAATAAAACAAAACAAGCCCAGATGGAATCATTCGCTCCAAAAAAAATGGAAATTGTTACTTTCTCAATTGTTCAAGATAAACCAAGTTTTTTCGATAAAGTTAAAAATAAATTTAGAAAAAATTAGAATTTTTTGAATATAAATTCTTATTTTAATAGTTAATGAGGATTATTAATTATAAAACTACTTTGAATCTCTTACCTCTACTTGGTTAGAAATTTTATTCTCTGATTTTGATAAATAAATTGAATATCCCATCAAAAAAAGATTGTATAAAAGCATTATTACTGGAAAAATTCCCATTCCAATTATAATTACAGAAATTAACAACATTAATCCCCCAAAAACTGAAGTGATAATTGACAAAATAGGTAAGAGATAATATTTTTTACCTAGTTCCTTAATCAAGGAATAAACAAGATAAATTATAGAGAGTAACAAAAAAATAATCTGGAGATAAATAAAAAAATTTGCCCATGGGCCCCATGAAAAAGTTCCACCTCCATCAGTCAAAAGACTTCCCAATTTTAAAATGAAAAGTAGGGAATAAACAAAAACAAAAGTGAGATAATATCCAGTAAATTTATCCTTCATAATATTTTATTTAATATAAAATAGTATATAAGCCTTTTCCAAACACCGAGTCTGGGACAAAACTCCCTAAGAATCACTAAAATTTTGTTTTTTATATTTTTATTATATCTCTTTCTTCTGGTCGGGATAATGCTTTATTATTTTTAAGGAAAATTATAAATTATAACAAAAAGATTTATTTAATTGCAAGATTTTAAAGAGGATGTTAACAATAGTGAAAGAAAATAGTGCTTTCAATTAAAAGTTCTTCTTAAATTAGAGATTATCTCTAGTTTTGTCCTAGAACCCCAAACACCCAAATTTTTAAAAATTGTTTTTATGTAGTCTATTTATGAAAAATCTTATTTCTTTTTTAAAGAAATATAAAGAGGAATTTGTTGAAGGGTATAATGGTCAAAAAGAAATTACTGAAAACATTTTATCTGAATACGGAAGTTATGTGTTCCAAAATAGAGAAAAATTAGTTTATTTTTTTAATTCTTCAGAAAATTCTAAATTTAAAAAGTATGGAATTGAGGCATATAACTTTACCCACACTCCAAAAACATGTGAAACTAATTTTTTTATAGTTAACTATATTCTCTCACATCCGGGAATATTTTAAATATAAATCTTTAAGAATTTTAAACAAGTTTATTTTTTATGGAAAAACTGTCTATTCTAGAAAGTTTGACTGATTGCTACCTTACTTATCTAAAATTGGGAAGTGAAGGATATGCCATAGGATTTAGTAATGAACTCTCTGAAGAAGTAAAAAGTGTTTATTTGTTTGAAAAAGGAAGTTAAAAATTAATTCATTCTGATAAAGATTTTTTATTGTTTAAGTATGAGACTATTAAAAATGAAAAAAGAAATTGAGAACATCTTAAACGAATTAACTGAATCTAAAGAACTTGAAAACTTTGGGATTGATAAGGCGAGTCTTGAAAAAATGATTACTTATGGGAAAAAACTTTTTCCCTTTCCTAAAGATGAAAAGAAAGAAAGAAACCTTGTTACAAAGTGTATGTCAACCGTTTATTTAATTGGAAATAAAAAAGAGGGAAAAATGAATTACCTTGCAACATCTGATTCTGCTTTTGTAAAGTCTGAACTTTATTTTATTCTTACTTTTTTCAATGAACTAGCTCCTGAAGAAATTCTTTCTGAAAATGTTAAAAAAGAATATAACCAATTCTTTTCTGAATTGCAAAAATTAGTTCCAATGAGTATGAACAGGCAACAAGGTTTTGAAGGAGCTTATGAAAGGATTATAGAGATTGCTAAAGATAATTTGTGATTATTTTTTCTGATACTTATTTTTTAAATATCTTGCAATCATGATATTTTCACTTATTGGTTTCATTTCGTCATCAAAAAGTTTTATTTTGACTAGTTGCTCATTAAGAAAATTATCCATTGTAATTGATCTGCTAAAATTTCTTTCTTCCTTAATTCTCCCCATAAAACCCTTTTTTTCAACTCTAAGTTCTAAATTTTTTTCTCCTAAAATATTTTCATTAAATCCGACAATTTTTGGAGGCTCTTTGTATAATTTGGAATATTCTTCCTTTACATCATTTAAGACTTCATCTTCTGAGTTATAAACAAAAAAAGAATATCTATTTGATTTGGGGGTTTTTCCAGAACCGGAATCTCCACCAGATGCCATGTATCCAATTGCTACATCTGTTAAATTCATAAAAATAATTCAAGAATAGACTTTTTAAGGATTATTATAATTCAATAAATCTTTTTAATAAAAATCCTTAAAAAGAGGGGATGATTTCATTTAGTATGAGTTTACTTGACAAAAATATGCATAAACAAGATGTTGAAAAATTTCTTGAAGGAAAGGGAGATTATATTCAAGTTGATCACTTGGAGCGTTATTTGAAACTTATGCCTCCAATTGAAATGAGAAAATTTGCTTATTTGAAACTTGCTCAAATTTATTTGAATAAAGAGATGTATTCAAGTGCTGCTGAAGCTTTTAAGAATGCTGCAGTAAACTCTGTAATTTTCAGGGAAAAACAAGAAAACTTTCTGAATGAAGCAAAAGCTTACGTTTCTGAGGGAAAAATTGATGAAAGTGATAAAGCCCTAAAAAAAGCACTTGATGAAGGAAACAAACAAGAAAAAGAAGCCCTATACTCAGAATTTCTTAAATTTTTCAGAAGTGAAATTGAAAAAAGAGAAAAACAAAACAAACCAGGACATTTAATTAAACTTTATGAAAAATTTTTAAGGCTTAAAGTTGAAGAACCTGAAAAAGAAGAAACAAAGGAAAAATTGCTCAAAGTTTATGATAAACTTGGAAAAGTTAAAGAAGCTCGGATTTTAAGGGAAACTGGAAAGGCCTAAGAAAAATTAAATCCTAATTTTAATTTTTCTTCTAATTCTACGGAACTTTTTTCTGGAGCAATTGGCCCTTGAAGATCATAATCCACAACCGATATTTCTGCATCTTTTGGGGAATAGATTACCATCAAATCATAAATTCTATCTCCATCTTTAAGGGGTTTTTTTTCTTGTAACTTTAAAAAAGAATAGTCATAATCAAATACAAAAGAGTTACTTAAATCAGACATTCTTCCTTTCAAAATTTCAAGTTCATGATAAATTAATGATGGCTTGAAACTTATTACCACAGAACCGTAGAGAAATACTCCTGGGGGCAAAAGAGTTTTAGTTGATTTAATCTCATCTAAATTCTCCAAAAAATCATTAATTGTTTTTGCAAAGTAATAACTTGGTAAAAAGGGACTTTTCCATGCTCCCATGGTATTTTTTAAATAATCTTTTAGGTTTATCATTAAAAAGGGCCGGATATGGATTTTATAAATATTTCTTAAAAATCCGTTTTGGACCATAAAAACCTTTAAAAACCAAATTACCCATAGATTTCTATTAGAAAAATATCTTAAGTTAAGATTATTATTCACTTTCACGCTCACATTCAATCAAAATAGTAAGTTTTGATAAATTGGTAGTTCGTAGATATTTTTCTAGAAAGTCCTTAAGGACTTTATTAATTAAATAGGAGAAAAAAATAAAATGGCAAAAGTAAATCATAGATTTTCATTATCCATTTTTGAGAAATCAAAATGGCTAAAGTAAGTCCAGTATCCATTAAATATATGATTCATGCTAGTTTGAACGCTGAAGGTGCTCTTGAAAAGCCAGACGTAATTGGAGCGCTATTTGGTCAAACAGAAGGACTTTTAGGTGCTGACCTTGAAATGAGGGAACTTCAAAAAGAAGGAAAAATTGGAAGAATTGAAGTAGAACTTGAAAGGCAAGACAAAAGAACACTTGGAACAATTAAAATTCCAACAGCGCTTGATCAGTCTGAAACAACTTTAATTGCTGCCGCACTTGAAACAATTGAAAGAGTAGGACCATGTGACGCGCAAATTGAAATTGAAAGAATAGAAGATGTGCGTGGAAACAAAAGAGATTACATTATTGAAAGAGCTAAAAAGCTTATGATGGGAATTGAAGGTTCAACAGATTCTAGAGACATTTCAAACCAGATTAAGGATTCTACAAAAATTGCAGGCATAAAAGATTACGGAAAAAGTAAGCTTGCAAGTGGTGGAGACTTAGATGGAAATGAGATAATTATTGTTGAAGGAAGAGCAGACGTAGTTAATTTAGTTCGGGCAGGTATAAATAATGTTATTGGAATGAATGGAACAAAACTTCCTCCAGAAATCAAAGAACTTGGTGAAACAAAAGAAATTACCTTGTTTGTTGATGGAGATAGAGGAGGAAAATTGATTGCACAAAATGTTTGTGGAAATGCTAATATTAAATATATTGCAGTTGCACCGGACGGAAAAGAAGTTGAGGAATTAACTTCTAAAGAAATTTTAATGAATTTGAGAAAAAGGGTTCCTGCAAAGGAATTCCTTTCTCGTTTTTTAGATAAAAATTCTTCTTACACTCCTTATGAAAAAAAGGGAGCAGAAGAAGAAAAAGAAATTGAAATTGAAAAAATTGAATTTGGAGACACTGAAAAAAAGAAACTAAAAAATCTTTCTGAAGATTTGAAGGGAAGTGACAAAGCAGTTTTTCTTGATAAAAATTTAAAAGAAATAAAGACGGTTTCAGCAAGAGCTGTTTCTGGAAGTCTTAAAAGAACTAAAGGAGTTGTAGGAATTGTTATTGATGGTACTGCAACAAATTCAATTATAACTTCAGCTGAAGATAAAAATGTTCAAGTAATTGTAGCTAAAAACTTTCAAAGCACAGATACTAAGATTAAGTTATTGAGTTATTAGATATTTTTTGCTTACTTTTTTCTAAAAAAGAAAATTGGGGTTCCGTCTTAATCTTTAAAAAAATCTTTTCTTATTTTTATTTTATCTTTACAAGCTTTCCATAAATGGTTTGAAAGTGAGAGTCCAGATTTCCTTTTTCTGTCTGTAAAATAAGCAAGGATTACATTTATTCCATCTTCAGACAAATCATTAATTATTGGAACAAAGTCTGTATCCGAAGTTAAAACAACTACCTCTGAAATATTTTCTTTCTTTGGAATTCTTGATGAGTCAATTGTTAAAAGAGTATCAACTCCTTTTTGTTGAGAGATGTTGTCTATTTTCTGACATCTTCCTTCTCTGACAACAATTCCAACCTGTTTTAATTTTGCAACAAATTTATCATAACTTGCTTTTCTTTGGTTTTCCTCTTTTGTTGGATTAGAATCTTGATAAGGCGGGGCGGTGTAAAAATAGATTTTCTTGCATTCTAAGTTTTTGGATTTTGCAAGATTCTTTGCAAAAACTTCCATTTTATATTTCAAAGGTTTGCCGTTTCCAAAGAATTTAGAAATAAAAGAAAGATAACCTGCGTCAATAAATACAATTGTTGGTTTCATTATAAAAAAGCATCAGGCAACCTGTAAGAATCACCTGGGATTATGTTAATCTTATCAAAGAAAGAAATCTTATAATGCTTTCGGTTGACTTCTAATTTCTAGAAAATTCATATTTCTTCAAAGATTTTCTCAAATTTGTCAAGTAGAAAATTATTGCCAATGGAGATACTATTGCAATTACAACCACATCAAGGATTTTTGTTAAATTCTTTTTATGGAATTTTATTGACAATACCAAAATGAATAACCAATAAATTCCAATAAACAAATAAAAAATTGATTGAAGAAAAAATTTGGGAGAGCGACAGCGAACCTTTTATCCATTGTTATATGAGGGTGAGCGTAACGCAGTGAAGCGAAAACATTTTTCTGTTTAATCTGCTGTTCCCAGACCCGAAGGGCACGAGCTGAAACCTAAAGGTTTCCTCGTGAGTTTAAAATTTCATTTTAGGGAGGAGGAGGATGGTTGTTTCCGACGACCAAAAAATTAGAGAGAAAAGCCTGCCCTTTTTGTTTCTTTTTTCTAAAAAGAAAATGAGGGGTTCTTATTTTGCTTCTTTTTCTAAAAAAGAATTATATTCTTTGCTAATATCAAGACCAAATGTTTTACTAAAAAACTTCTTCGCATCAAACTTATTATCGTTAAAATTTTCAGAGTTTCCAATTGTGTTAAACATTTTTTGAAAAGATTCTTTATATGAAATTTTTTCTTTTTTTGAAATCTTCTTCAATAGATAATTCATGAATTGCCCTGCTGATTGATAATATCTATTTTCAGTAATCCAGCGTTTGTCATAATCAAAAACATTTACGGGTTCTAAAAATAGATGTTCGGACGAAATAAATTCTTCATTAAATTTCTTTGATATTTGGTTTGCACATATAACATTTAGCCCCTCATTGAGCAAAAAAGGCAATCGATTTAAATTTCCATTTTTATTTAGATTGTTATAATGAAAGAATATATGCAACAATTCATGTGCATTGCCTAAAATATCAAGTTTTGGAATTTTTTTAATATTTTTTTTTGAATATGTTATAAAATATCTTTGGATATAAACAAGAGTTGTGCCCGAAACTCTACCTTGAGCAAAAGAGGGGTAATTCCCTTTTCTGGAACGACCAATTGAACAAAACTCATCAAAGTCTTTGGCTAAAAACATATTAACCGAATAATTTCCAGAAAAACAGGATAAATCTTTTGGAGAAGAAAACATTGAAAGCAGATGATTAAGCGCCCTTGAGAAACTTTCTATTGCATAAAGAAATGAATTTGGTTTAGTCAAATCTTGGTTTAAAGTTTTATCTAAATCTTTTTTTAATTCTTCGGTTAAGGAGGTGTAATAAAAATTAAATGAAATTTCTCCATCTATTTTAATTTTGTAAATAGATTTTTCTAAGGAGACATGGTAACATTTATGCAAATTTTCTTTTTCTCTCCCTTCAACTTCATAAGATTTTATTTTATCCATAAATTTAAGTTGCGGGAAGATTATATAAACTTATTCATTTCGGCGTGAGCCGACAAAATGTCCGAAGGACTAGAATCCCTCAAACTAAATGAAAAATTTGGGTGTAACGAAATGAAACCTTTTACCCTTTGTTATGGGAAATTTTAATTTCGTGGGTTTTCTCGTCGGTCGGGTAAAAGAAGTTTTCTCTGAAAACAAAGTTTTCAACTATCTGTCCGAAGGACGCAGGCTTTTCTCTCGTATCTCTGGTGGGCAAAAAATGAAATTTTAAATTTGGTCGAAGCCAAGCAACGTCGCGATTAAGAGAAGTTTTTTCTTCCTCGTGGAGTGAAGTGAAAGGCTTCAAGCCGTCCCCAAGGATTTGCGAAGCAAACCGCAGAGTAGATTTTGGCGCGCGTCTAATCAACATAAGCTTCTACTTCTGCAATTTTATTTTGTATCTCTAACATTTTTGCAAGTTTGGGGAACATTTTTCCGTTTTGCAAATTCATAAACAAATCATCTAAAGAAGAAAGTCCAGGATAAGGATGTAAATCATAAATTTTTCCTTCAAATTCCACGCCATTTAGAATAATTGGCAGTTCATCAAGAACATACAAAGCCAATTTATCTAACTCATCAGAATTCAAATTATCGGCTTTTGCATTTAAGTTTTCTTTGATAATTTGAATAATGAAATCATGGAATTTAGAGTTATTTTGAAATTCATTTAGAAAAATTTTGATTTTGTCTTGATAATAAGAGGACTTTATTGCATCTTCCCATTTGCAAACTTTGATAAGATGATGTTTTTCTTTTGGTAAACCACGCACAATTTTATTGATTGATTATTCTGTTTCAATACCTTTTCTCAATGCTACTTGCAACGCTCTTTCAGGATTATATTCGTTGAGAACTTCATAATTTATTGCGTGGTTTTTATCTGCAATTAGAACTAAAACATCATCTTTAGTATTTTCCAAAGCCCAAAGAATATACTTTTTAATATTTTCTTTGGTAAAATACTTGTTCCCTAAACTTATTCCAACAAAAATGTTAAACTTTTTGGATTGGATTTCTTGTTCGGAACAATTCAAATAAGTCTTAATATCCATAATACTATAAAAATAAAATTGCATTTATATAAATATTGCTTGTGAGCGCGCTAAAATTTATTTCATTTAACGCCAGGGATATACGAAGTTTTTCTGGAACGAAGTGGAAAAAAAATTTGGATGAAGGGCGAGCCGAGCAAATTTCCTCATAATCCTTGTTATATTCCCCGAAGGGCTGAAATTTAGTGCAACGTCCCGAAGGGAAATTTCAGAGTCAGAAGTCGGCCGTATTTTTCTTAGCGTGCACTTATTTCCAATTGCTATAATCTTCAATTGTGTAAGGAATATCAAGTAAGTTAAACAATTTTTTAGCTTTATCAAGAAGTTGTTTTTCATGTTCCATCTCTAATTGTTTTACAATTCCAATGGCAACAGCGATACCATGCGGAATTTCAAGCTTCAAATCTTCCTCAATTCTATCAGAGAAATCATGTCCTCCGCGAAGTATTCTTCGCGAGCCATTCTCATTTTCTTCTACATCTATTTCAATACACGCTCTTTTCAAATCAGAAGCCCAGAGAACGGCTTTCTTCATTTTTTGAGTGTCGGCAAACAAATCTCTTCCTGAATTTAAGAGATATTCATAAAGTTTTGGGCTTTGAAACAAGCCATGTTTGATTATTTCTACAAGACCAATCTTTTTTTGTTTTTCAGGAAGAGATTCTAAAAATCGCTCATCAAGAAACATTGCGTTTGGTTCATAAAATGATTTATAGAAATGTTTGTAAGCCCGATTATTTGAAACAAAATTTACTCTTACTTTTCCGCCCGAACTATCACTCATAGCCAATGCAGTTGTCGGAAAATGTATAAGGTTTGCTGATATTCTTTCTGCAAGATAAGCACCTACATTAAGAAGCAAACCGCCACCGATTACAACAAGGGTTAAATTTTGTTTCTTGTCTAAATTATGAGATTTTAAAAAGTCATCAAGGAAAGGTTTTGTTTTTACTTTCCCCTCAATAGACTTAAGAATAATCGGGCTTACTTTTTGTTTCTTGATGAACTCTTGAATGAATTTTTGTTTGCTGACTGATTCATCAATAATAAAGACATGATTTTTCGTTAAATTAAATACATCTGTTTGAGGAAGATTTTCTATTTTCAAAGATTTGTATAAATAGCTTGAAATTTCTTTTGCCCTCGGGTGAATAGTGGGAACATGAAAAACAATCTCAACCTCATCAAGTTGTGATTCTTTCAGTTTCTCAAATTTAACATCAACGGGTTGAGATTTTTGGATTATTTCTTGATAAAGCTTCATAATATTAAGTCAAGATTATAGCAATTTATTAAAGTTTCTCTTTGTGCGCGCTTTTCGTTAGGCCGACTTCTGATTGAATATAACATCGGGTTTATCTGAAGTTTCACGAAGTGAAATTTGAGGATTTTTCGCAGGAAAATCCCAGATAATCGCTGTTATGTCTGGGTGAGCCGAAGGCGAAAGTGCAACGTCCCCGAGCACCGCAACGAAGTGAG
>Ga0210043_1001028_pt1 | contig 26135 bp, 18 predicted proteins | sample CryGeymet201501t_FD_183990 | JGI IMG/M metagenome (GOLD analysis project Ga0210043, IMG submission 183990) | Groundwater microbial communities from Crystal Geyser aquifers in Utah, USA - Crystal Geyser metaG 2015-01t (SPAdes) (version 2) | ecosystem: Environmental > Aquatic > Deep subsurface >... | reverse complement strand
CAACTGTTGTGGGTAGACCTCCTCAAGAAGATCATTACATTGCAGAATTTTTACAAGATTTACTTTCTCCAGTATTTCCTATCGTTATGCCTCAGGTAAAAGCAGTCTGGGCGTACGAAGAGTCCGGGGTCCATTCATTAGCAGCCTGCATAGTAAAGGAACGCTATCCTAAAGAAGCATTTATGGGTGCACTTCGTATCTTAGGGGAAGGTCAATTGTCCTTAACGAAATGTCTACTTGTTACCAACCAAGAAATTTCCTTAAAGAATTTTAAAGAAACATTTACAACTATCTTAGAACGTTTTGATCCAAGAACGGATCTTCATCTATTCGTAAATATATCTCAAGATACCTTGGACTATACTGGACCGGAAGTGAACAAGGGTTCCAAGATGGTTCTTTTGGGTGTAGGTGAAAAAAAGTGGAATCTATCTGATAAATATGGAAATAATCTAAATTCTACATTCAAAGATTCCAGGTTTACAAATCCAAGATTTTATCTTCCTGGAGTTTTGCTGGTTCAAGCTCCTAAGTATGCAGCAAAAGACGGAATCCCAGAATCAATGCTAGAAGAACAAACTATTCAAAATTGTTTATTCGTAATCCTTACTGATAATGCTACTGAGGCAAGTTCATCTGATCATGATTTCATTTGGTATGTGTTCACAAGGTTCGAACCGGCAGGAGACATTTATTCTAAGAATAATATTATAAGAAATCATGTTGTTCAGAATCCTCCTATTGTAATTGATGCTAGATTGAAAACGTGGTTTCCACCCGTGACAGAACCAGATCTTCAGACAGTTGCTCTAGTTGATAAGAAATTTGGACATTTGTTTTCTTAGTTGCAAAATTCTAAGAAACCTATGATCTGATAATAGAATTCTCAATTAAAAAAATTTTGAATAAAAATCAACATGGGAATGAATTCATTAGGATAGATAATTTTGAAAAAATTAAATACAATCGTTGTAACGGGTGGAGCTGGACTCATTGGTTCAGCCTGCATTGAAGAATTAAACCACAGGGGAATTGATAAGATATGGATTGTCGATAATTTAGGGCAATCTGAAAAATGGAAAAACCTCAAACGCTTATCCTATGTTGATTATTTTGAAAAAGAGGACTTTATAGAAAGAGTCATTCATGAAGATGGCTTTTTACAAGCAGTATCTCATATCTTGCATTTGGGGGCTTGTTCTTCCACTACTGAAAAAGATGCTAGCTACCTTATATCAAATAACTACGAATATACTAAAATTCTCGCTCATGCCGCATTGCAAAATGATGCAAAATTTGTATATGCATCTTCCGCTGCAACCTATGGTGAAGGTAATGAGGGATACAATGACCTTGATCCTATCCAAAATCTAAAACCTTTAAACATGTATGGTTATTCGAAACATATGTTTGATTTGTATGCTTTAAAAGAAGGAATATCGGAACGAATTGTTGGATTAAAATATTTTAATGTATTCGGTTATGGAGAAGCACATAAGGGCGAAATGAGAAGTCTAGTTCTAAAAGGCTATGAACAAATTCTTGAAACTGGAAAATTAAGCCTATTTAAATCCTATCGTGAGGAGTACAAAGACGGAGAGCAAATGCGCGACTTTCTATACGTGAAAGATGCTGCGAAAATGAGCTTATTCTTTTTATTCAATGATGTCAATGGACTTTACAATTTAGGTCGAGGGGTAGCTGAAACATGGAATACTCTCGCCAAATCTCTGTTCGATGCAATTGGAAAACCCGTAAATATAGAATATATTGAAATGCCAGAACATTTGAAAGCAAAGTATCAATACTACACCTGTGCAACAACTGATAAATTACTCAAAGCAGGATACGAAGATGGCTTCACAGCAATCAAAGATGCTGTTGAAGATTATGTTAGATTGCTTAAATCATAAATACAGGTAGTAAGTTAGATCTATTTTCTCAACTCTGTTCAAAAATTATGAAGACAAAATATACTTTCAAATTTTTGAAATTAATTTGAAAGTATACCTTTATTTCAAATTATCTATTTGAGTATGCTGTTCGAAATTTTCTATACAAACTTCCCCAATACAGTTTCGCATCATAAAGTATTCTATAGAAAACTGGAACTACTAATAAGGTAATCAAGGAAGCGAATACTAGTCCCCAGCCAAAAGCAAGAGCCATAGGAACAAGGAAGGGATCCTTTCCTCCAATTCCGTAAGCTGTGGGAAGTAAACCCAATACAGTAGTCACGGTAGTTAAGACTACAGCTCTAAGTCGAATGGATCCAGTTTCAATTAATAAATCGTAAATGGGCATTTCTGGATTATCCAAGCGTAATTGGTTGGCACAGTCCACTAAAACTATAGAATCATTCACAACAACTCCCGCAAGACCTACTATACCTAAAAAAGCTAAGAAGGAAAAATACTCTCCGTGGAAAACAAATGCAATTATCACACCAATTAAAGCAAAGGGAATAGCAGACATTACTAAAAGAGGCTGAAGTAATGAACGGAATAGAGATGCTAAAATCATAAAGATGATTAAAAGACCGACTAAAAATGCACGACCAAGAGAAGCCAAGGATTCTTCTGTATCTTTATTTTCACCTGAGAATCTTACATTATAACCAGGGTATTTATCAATAATTCCAGCCGCTAGTTCAACTGCTTTTGAATTGGCTTCTCTTGAAGTAGTAACTGATTCATCTAAGTTAGCCGCAACTGTTATTAGTCTCTTTCCATCGAGGTGATTGATGGATGCTCTGCCAGGTGATCTTTCATAACGTATCATCTTTGACACAGGAATTAGATTGCCCGCCATATTACTCACAAATATACTTTTTAATGAATTAAGAGAATCTCTAAAATCGATTGGAAAACGCACTCTAACATCTACTTCTTCATCGCTACGTTTGATTTTAGTGGCAACAGTTCCTTGGTAAGCAGTATTGATTGCAGTTGCAATTTGAAATACTGATACACCAGCAAAAGAGGCTAGGGACTCATCCACATAGACTCGAACTTCGTCTTTTCCCTCTACGAAATCATCACCAATATCTGTGACTCCATCTATTTTTGTTAAAACAGATTTATAATCATCAGAAATTTTCTGTAGTGTAGCAAAGTCATCACCCTTAATTTCGATTGCAATAGGTTTACCGACTGGTGGACCCCCAGCTAACTTTTCAAATTCAAGATTGATCAATTGACCTTGCAGCTTAGAGAATTCAGAGGGAGCAGTTAAAACTAGATTCGATTCTGCGGAAACTTCCTTTCCTTTTTTACGCAATAATTCTTTCTCTCTTTCTTCTGCTTTCTTTCGAATCTCCAGGGCTTTCTCATCTAATAGATAGGCTGTTTTGTCACGGATTAGATTTATAATTTCTTCAGTTGTTCTTTCCCTATCATCATCAGGTGTTAGGTAGACTAGAATTTGTGCATAATTCTTTCCACGTTTCGTAAAGGGATCATTGGCATCTTTTTGAATGATGCCCACTCGTGTGACAAAATTTTCTACTTCTTCATCTTCCAGAGAAAGTATTTCTTTTTCAATTGCATCAGTAAATTGTTCTGTAGATTCAAGGCTTAAGCCTGTATCACCAGTAATTTTAATTTGGAATGTTTCGATAGCTCCTGGGAAAAGTTTAAATTTTCCCAGTGTTACTTGAACAACTAGGCTACCGAATAAAAGAAGAACGATAATTCCGACTGTTTTGTATTTATTTCTAAGAGCTAATGCTAAAACAGGAAGATAAGTTGATTCTTTAAATGTTTTAAACCAATTTCCTTCCTCCTTTATTTCACCAGCTACATTTGAATTTTTACTAATATCATATAAATGAGAAGGAAGAATAAAAAGTGCTTCGAAAAGAGAAGAAACCAAACATAGGATAACAACCAATGGTATAGATTTAATAAATTTTCCAAAGATTCCAGTCATAAAAAGCATGGGAGCAAAAGCTGCTACAGTTGTAGTAATAGTTGCTGTAACAGGAGCTATTACTTCCGAAGTCCCTTTTAGAGCAGCCTCATAGGGGTTCATGCCTTTTTCAATGAGGCGATACACATTTTCACAGATGATAATGGCATCATCTACAATGATACCGATAACAATAATTAAACCTAGCATTGTAATAAGATTCAATGTCATGCCAAAGTAATTCATAAGAATAAATGCCATTCCAAATGAAATAGGAATTCCTATGGCCGTCATAATTGCCATTCTCCATCCTAAGAAAATAAAAAGAGATGCTGTAACTAAAACAAGTCCTGATGCAGCATTGGATAGAAGAACTCCTAATCTACGTCGAATGAATTTAGATAGATCGTTCACAAAGGATACTTCCACTTCGTCCTTGTAGGTTTCTAGAAATTTATTTACAACAAGCTTAGATTCATCAACAACTGTAATCGCATCTGATTTTTCTCTCTTAATTACCGTTAAGGCAATGGAAGTCATACCGTTTACTTTATCTAAGTATTGACTTTCTACAAATCCTTCCGAAATCTTTGCCACATCCTTTAAAACGATGGATCTTCCGGCATCATTACTTCTAACATAGACTTTTTCAATTTCTTGTGGTGTATCAAATTCTCCAACAGTTCTAACTATGATTTCTTTGTTTGTTCCCGTAATGTTTCCACCAGGGAAGTTAATATTCCTGTTTTTGAGAGAGGAAATAATTTGTGTGCTAGAAATGGATAGATAACTCATAGCCTGCGGATTTAAATCCACATGCATTTCTGTATCGTTCCAACCACGTTTGGTGATTCTTGCTACACCTGGAATATTTTTTAATTGTTCTTCGAGTATCTTAGCTCTTTCTTTAAGAGCCTTCTCATCCAGTAAAGCTACTCCATTTTCCATTTTGGAAGAAATGTCAACTTCAATAACTGGTTGCCTAGCAGTCGTTATTTCATTGACTATTGGATCTTCTGCTTCTTCTGGAAGATCTGTTACTCTATCGATTGCAGATTTAATATCATCTACAACCTTATTTGTATTTTTCGTATTAGGATCAATCGTAATCACAATACCAGAACGATTTTCTAAAGAAGCAGAACGGTATTCTTTGATTCCATCCACTTCCTTAATGGCATCCTCTAGTGGTTTAGTGACAAGTTTCTCTACATCAGCAGGACTTGCTCCAGGATAGATAGTGGAAACTGATACTATATCAAAATCTATATTAGGGAAGGCCTCCCGATTCATGCTTGTTGCAGTGTATGCCCCAACCAATAATATTAACACAGTTAATAAGTTAACAAAAATACTTTTATCAATAAAATATTGAACTAGTTTAGAACCCATAATAGTATCTCACTTTTTTGAATTAATCTAAATCTTTTCCGTTAGTATCGATTTCATCATTGTAACCGAACATTTTGGGACTTTTCAAACGATCTACATAGAGAACTCCGAATAAATGATCGCATTCATGCTGCAAAACAACAGCTCTAAATCCTGAAATAATTTCGGAATGTTCATTGAATTTTTCATCTCGCCAAGTCATTTTTATTTTATTAGGTCGTTCTACATATCCACGCATTCCTGGAACGGATAAACAACCTTCCCAAAATCCATCAGATGGTTCTGATAATGGTTCAATGATAGGATTTATTATTATTTGCTTAGGAACCTCGGGAGCTCCTTTGTATCTTTCTGGATCTTCATCAGACCCAACAACAACAAGTTTCTTTAAAATACCAATTTGGGGTGCAGCTAGTCCAACCCCATCTGCATATTTCATTGTTTCAAACATGTCTTTCAGTAGTTTTTTGAAATCTTTAGTATTGACTTCGTCTTCTGTTATATCTTCACTTATCTCTCTTAAAAGAGGATTTCCAATTTTTAAAATTTTTCTTATCGCCATGACTCTATAAAATCTATAATTGAAGAAGTATACTCCAAATCCTATCTTTTTTTATTTTTGATTCATCTGCAAAACGAGAAAGTATTAATTTTTTGACTGCGACTGAATTCTTTAAAGTACTGAAGTCTTCTGAAGGAAAAGAATACCATTCTGAACGAATCGAGATACCAGACCAATCATTCGATTCTTTCTCGATAGGGTGACTTTCATCCTCAGATCTTATATGCATAATAGAGAAAGGAAGAGTTTCATTAGATCTTTGCTGAAGAAATTGCAATTGAAAAAGAATTGGTTGAAATGAAAGCCAATTCCAAAATGTAAAGGAAGATTTTCGACGGAAACTGTTCGTTATATCTTGGAGAAAAGGAAGTAAACTAATTTCCTGCATTTCAGGATTAAATAGTACACCGAGTTTGAATAGATCTATTTGATTCTTTATTAATATTTGCCAAAAATGAAAAGTTGTTCCACTCCATATTGCTATTTTTTGATTTTTAGATTCTGCTAGTATGGGTGAAATTTCCTTCTTGAAATGAATTGAGAAATTTTTCATAAAATCTAATTTCGTCCATTCTAAAGTTTGTGGAAGATTCACATAAATGAGTTTAAAGAATGGCTCTAAAGGTTTACCTAAATTTCTAATACTTTTCTGATGATCAAATACGTCTTGAAAGATAAAAATTTCAGGTGCTTCAGCTTGTCCTTTTCGTTCGTAAGAAAAAATCATTTAGTTAATCCAGAAAAAAGAATTTGACAGAAATAGTTGCAACTGGGAGAAATTGAGTGGAGTCATGGAGACGAGGGGAATCGAACCCCCGACCTTTTGAATGCCATTCAAACGCTCTCCCAACTGAGCTACGTCCCCGCATATGTCGTCAGGATTTAGGAGTTGAACTCGATGTCAAGATTTGTTTAGTAGCAAGGAAAATGTATGTCTCAAGAAAATATAGATGATTTGAAAAAGAAAAATAAGATCCAGAATGATATAATCAAAGGATACGAAAAAGTATTAAAGTTAAACGAAGAAGAACTTTCCAATTCAGATGAAATCATTCGCATGTATGAACAAATCATCGATTACTCTAGGTTAGAGCTAAAAAATGCTCAAGAGACCGTACAAGCTAGCAATAATGTGTCTGGTTTATCAAGAGATGAACTGATGACTGCTCTTGATAAGATCAAACAGCTAGAAGGTGCTAATAAAAGGCTTCGAGAAGAAGCATTGAAATTCGGAAGAATTTAACAAAAGGAATCTTTGGATCTTCATTCACAATCTATTGTTGTTTCTACAGATGAGAATAGAGTTTTTGTTCGTCACGACCCTAAACTTGCCGATATTCTCGACTTTATTTTGGGTCAAGCCAAAAGACTTGTAGGCGCAAAGAATGGAGCCTTTTATTTAATCAATGAAACTGAATCTTTAGTTAAGTATGGTAAGACTGAGAATACATCAACTAGTGATTTAATTTCAAAACATATTTTCAAACATCGTAAAAATCTTTTACTTAAAAAAGGCTCAACTTTAAAAACCAAAGAAATCGTTTTAGGTGAATCATACATTGCTTGCTTCCTTGGCCAAGATACAGGTATTTTGGATCTCGGTGTTTTTATCTTAGAAGGCATCAACCATTTTGAAAATTTTTCCACACAAGATTTCGAATTAATTTCTTATTACTCTTCTAACTTGAGTTTGCTGTTAAGAGATTCTATATCTTCCGAAACCAATGAAGATGTTTATACATCTTTAATAACTTCTATTCTTCTCCTTTTAGATAATTCCAACATCCACCAAAAAAACAATAGATTAGAATACCAAACGGAAGAAATCATCCGAGTATCTGGATTAATTAACTCATCCTTAGATATCAATAGCTTATTGGAATCTATTATGGAAAGTGCCAAATCAGTCTTTCGATCGGAAGGCTCATCTTTGATGCTAGTAGATCCAACTAAGGAATTTCTATATTTTCATATTGTTACTGGTGATAAAAAAGAAGAAATTTCCAAAATTAAAGTTCCCATGGGCCAAGGAATAGCAGGATCAGTTGCAATAACTCGTAAGCCTATGATTATCAACGATGCAGTAAATGATCCTAGGGTATATAGAGAAGTTGATCAGGCTTCTAATTTTACAACTCGAAATATTTTAGCTGCACCATTGGTTGTAGAAGATGAAGTTATTGGTATTATTGAAGCAATCAATACAATTGATAGGAATAATTTTTCCCAGGCGGATTTAGATTTATTTCTTAGCTTTGCAACATCTTGTGCACTCGCAATTCAAAAGACAAGACTTTTGACAAATCTAGAAGAAACCAACCATACCTTAAAAGAAAAAGTAAATACATTAGCTTCTTTATTTGAATTAGGCCAAGCGGTGATGGAATCTCACACAGAAGCTGATCTAATAAAAAAATCCAATCAAATCATCGCGAACGAAATGAATGCTTCTATTGTCGCAACAATGATAGTCAATCGAAGTAAGCAAGTCATTGAAGTAATTGCAATAATTGATGGAAAGGAAGAATGGTTTAAAGAAAATTTCATTCGCGATTCAGTAATAATAGAATCTATTTTATATAATAATACAATCGTTAGTTCAAGTGGATTACAAGATGGGATTGAGGATTATTTAGATTTAGAATTTATATTAGGATCTCATATTCTTTTACCACTATCTATTTCTGGAGATAAGCCCTTTGGTGTTCTTTGTGTTTCGGGAAAAACAACAGCTGGACCTTTTGGGGAAAACGATCTAATGCTTCTCAAGACTATAAGTTCCCAACTAATTAAGGGCTATGAGAATATTAAATTAGGCATAGAGATGATAGCCAAAAAGGCGATTGAAAAAGAAATCGAAATTACTAAAAATATACAAAATAATATACTACCTGATAAAATTCCTACTCATTCTAATTTTGAATTGGGCGTAAAATCAGTTGCTGCAAAAGAAGTGAGTGGTGATTTCTACGATATTCACCAATATGAAGATGGTCAATTTGCGTTTTTAGTTGCAGATGTTTCTGGCAAAAGTCTACCAGCAGCTATTTTCATGGCTATTTCTTCTTCTATAATACGTACTCTTTCTAGAAATCATTTATTGCAACCAGATGAAATTCTCACACAAGCTAATTCTTTAATCTATGAAGATTCCCAATCGGGAATGTTCGTAACGCTATTTTACATTCACTATGATCCTGTAACTATGGAAATTCGTTATGCTTCCGCTGGTCATAACGACCAAATTTGGATCAAAACTGATAATTCCTATGAATTATTAAAAGGAAAAGGAGCACCTCTCGGTGTTGTTCCTATGGGGAATTACAGAGGTGGTAATATCAAAGTTTCCCCTGGGGATCTTTTCGTCTTTTATACCGATGGAGCCATAGAAGAGAAAGATTCCAGCCAGGAAGAATTTGGTCTAGAGCGATTTATTCAAGAAATCATCCAAAGAAAACACTTGAGTTCTCAGCAAATAATCGATGAACTATATAAATTAATTGTTGAATATGCGGATGGAGCGGAGCAATTTGATGATTTTACGGTAATGATCTTGAAGTTTAAAGATGACTTTCAATTCAATAGAGTTTTCTCAGCCAATACATCTCAAATTCCTAAAATTCGGGATTTTGTGAATGATTCATTGCGGGAACGCAATATTTCTGATTTTATTTTAGAAGATATCTTACTTTCTTGTGATGAAGCTGCTACAAATATTGTCATGCATGGCTACAAAGGTATCGAAATTGAAAATCCATCTATTAGCTGTGCTATTAGTTTGGACGGAAGTAAAATTACAGTTCGTCTCCAGGATAATGGAAAAGAGTTTATTAGAAAAGAAGTTAAACCACCATCAGTTCAAGCAAATCTTAGTGGAGAAAGACGCGGAGGATTTGGTGTTTTTCTAATGGAAAAGTTGATGGATAAGGTAGAATACAAGAGAGAAGAAAATACAAATATTTGGCTTCTTGAGAAAAATTTAAAATAACGGAATAATCTTATGGAATTTAAAGTAGAAGTTCGAGATCACACAAAAATAATATATATTTTTGGAAATATGGATGTGCATAGTATCCACAAAATAGAGAAGATATTTCTCCAAGAAATTCAAAAGAATGATTCTGAATCCATTATTTTAGATTTAGAAAACGTGCCATTTGTATCCTCATCGGGACTACGAATTTTAGTTGCATCTTTAAAATTTGCGAAAGAACAAGAAAATAAACTTTTCCTTACAAATTTAAATCCTGCTGTAGAGAAAGTTTTTGAAATCGTTGATCTCAATACCATGTTCCATATTCGTAAAACAATAGAAGAGGCTATTAGCTAGAAAAATATCTTTCTTTTTTCCGTATTTTTTAAAATCTGGAAGAAGAATCTATCCAGGTATAATACTATTTATGGAAAACAACACACTATCACTGAATGATCCTTTAAAAGACTCAACCCAAGACAATACCTCTAAGAAAGGTATCTATGAAGAAGCTTTAGAGCTAGGTCATGACCTCGTTAAGAAGCCATTTGTAGGCGGAGGCGAAGATCGTATACGCGTTCAGCATTCGAAACATAGGATGACAGTATGGGAAAGAATCAAAGTTCTTACAAATGAAGAACCGAATATTCTCTACCAAAACTGGGGTCGCAATTTAGACGGAGCTTCTATTATAACAGGAATTATTCGAATAAAAGACAGAGATGTCGCTATCTATGGCCATGATTTTACATTACGTGCTGGTTCTATGGACGCGACCAATGGAAATAAACTAGCCAGACATATTTTAATGGCAGGAGAGCATGGAATACCCCTTATAGGTATGAATGATTCTGCGGGAGCCTATGTTCCTGCGGGAGTTGGTGGACTTGATGGCTACTCCGATGCTTTTACAGCCTTAAGAAGAATCTCTGGAGCTGTTCCAAGTATTATGTTGATGTTTGGATTCAATGCTGGTGGAGGATCTTATCTTCCAAGACAGGGATCTTTTATGATTCAATGTGAGAATACATTCTTTGGATTAACTGGTCCTGGAGTAGTAAAATCAGTATTAGGTGAAGATATTTCCGCAGATGATTTGGGTGGACCAAAAGTTCACGGCCAATCGGGTGTAGTTGATTTAGTTACTGGTGATGAGCTAGGAAGTCTTCGAACAGCTATTCGTCTACTTTCCTATTTGCCAGACAATAATAAATCTAATGCACCTTTCCATCCAACCTCTGATACAATTGATCGTTTTACATATGAAGAAGATATTCTTTTCCGCAAAACCTTTAACTCACCAACTGGAATGAATACTCCTTTTGATATTACTCTGTATTTGCAACAAATTTGTGACCATGGAGAATACTTTGAATTGCAACCTCAAAGATCTCGGAATATGATTACAGCATTTGGAAGAATTGGTGGTCATGTAGTAGGTTTTCTAGCTAACAATTCTGCTGTTTCTTCAGGTCAGATTGATATCGGTGCAGCGAGAAAAGGCGCTAGATTTGTTAGATTTTGCAATCTTTATAATATTCCAATGATCTTCTTAGAAGATACAACTGGATTTCTCCCTGGAAAAGACCAAGAGCACAATGGTATTGTTCTTGAAGGACGTAAACTTCTCGATTCTATCATTGATCTGAGAACTCCTAGAATGACTTTGATTATTAGAAATGCCTTCGGAGGAGCTTATGCTACCTTCAACTCCTATTTTACTGGTGCAGATTTAGTATTTGCTCTTCCTACTGCAAGAATCGCAGTTATGGGTCCTGCAGGTAAAGAATATGTATACAAGGATGAAGTAGGAGCTATTCACAAAGAGTTTAAAGCAAATACTACCAAGGGAATGTCGGTTGAAGAGGCTACTAAAATTAGAGAAGAAAAGCTTTTGAAACTATCACAACAATATGAAAGAGAACTGATGAATCCAAAAGAAGCTTTGGCATTAGGCTCAGTATCAAGTATTATCATACCAGGGTTCACTCGCAGAGTTTTAGCGAAGAATCTTAATTACCTAATGAAACGTTACCAACCCTCAGCTATGGGTGGAATCCAAAGGGAGTTCGAATAAGCATGCTCGACCAAAATTTAAAAAGAATTCAATTCAAAGACTCCAACTCAACTTGGATTCAGTCTTTTGACCTCTCCAGTATCAAATGTCTAATTGTTTGTCGTGGTCCAGTTCGAAAAGAAGCTATTGAAGTTTTTAAACAAGCAGGAATCTCTGAATACGGAATTCTGCTATCAGAAAAGGACTCAATTGTCTATCCAAAAGCTCTTGCTCCCGAATTAAGAGATTTTGAATTCCCAGATAATGTTCACCGAGTTCCTGATTATATGGGAGCTGGTGCTGAAGAAAAAATAGAAAGAATCAAACAGATTATAAACATTGCAAAAGATAATGGATACACACATATTTTTGCTGGCTACGGCTTTATGGCTGAAGATGCAGAATTTATTGAAGCCATAGAAGAGGGTGGAATTACTTTCATGGGTCCATCTTCCCATGTGGCTCGCCAAGCGGGTGCTAAGGATGAAGCTAAGAAATTAGCTCGATCACTAGATGTATCTGTTACTCCTGGCGTGGATAATGTTACTGCCTTAGCTCTTGTTCGTAAATTCGGAAATACGAAAGAAATTATCTTAAAATTAGCTAAAGATCATTCTATAGATTTTTCCTATGATGAAAAATGTTCCGTAGAAGAAAATGCGGAATTCCTTTTGCAAGCCTCTTATGAAAAATCCATTGAATTAGTTACAATTGTTGATCTACAAAAGGAAGCCGAAATTGGAACTGATGAAATTTGGAAAAAATTTCCAGGAAAAAGAATTCGATTCAAATACATTGGCGGTGGTGGTGGAAAAGGTCAGCGTGTTATTCAGAACAAGGAAGATATTCCTTCTGCTGTTATGGAGATCTTAGCTGAATCTAAAGTTGTTGCGCCTGGTTCCAATAGAAACTTTTTAATTGAACTCAATATCGAAAACACACGCCACAATGAAATCCAAGTTATCGGAAATGGGGAATGGTGTCTTTCTTTGGGTGGTAGAGATTGCTCTGTTCAGATGCATGAGCAAAAACTTCTTGAATTATCTCTTACCCAAGAACAACTACAAGCTGAAATCGCCGAATATAAACCGCATTCTCCAAGTAAGGCATCCGTTCTGGAAGCAGATTTGAAATGCTTACAAGAGATGGAATCTCAAGCTGAAGTATTTGGTGGAGCTGTTCAATTGAATTCTGTATCTACTTTTGAATCCATAGTAGAAGGAACCAATCATTTCTTTATGGAGATGAATACTCGAATTCAAGTAGAACATAGAGTAACAGAAATGGCTTACCGATTGAAATTTGTGAATCCAACAGATCCATCCGAAGTATTTTATTTGGATTCCTTGATAGAGGCTATGGCTCTTCTTTCCTTGCATGGCAAAAGAGTTCCTAAGCCAGAAAGAGTTGTTCGCAATATTTCCGGTGCTGAAGTTCGTATCAACGCTACAAATAGATCTCTACAACCTCACGCAGGTGGTTTGATTAATTCATGGTCAGATCCTTCTCAAGATGAAATACGCGATGACCAAGGAATCGGAACACGTAACCCAGATACGGGAGCCTTTGTTCATTACAATTTAGCAGGAGCTTATGATTCCAATATTGCTCTAGTGATTACTCATGGGGTAAACCGAAGAGACAATCTAGAAAAATTAACTAACATTTTGCGGACAACCGAACTTCGTGGCCAAAATCTAGAAACCAATCTTCAGGTTCACTATGGTCTTGCTTCTTGGTTTCTAGGTAAAGATGCGATGGCAAAACCATCTACCCAATTTATGACTGCCTATTTGGCTGCAATTGGATCTATTGAAACCATCAATCGTGATGTTGATATGGAATTACTTTGGAAAGAATTTTTATCCAAGGCTTCCACAGAAGAAAAAGCGATTCTAAAGAAAAAAGAAACTCTTCTTACTCGTCCTTTAGAGAAACTCTTTTCTAATCCTCACGTTTTAGGTGGTTTTATTGGACTTCATGATGGCAAATCATGGGATTCTAAGAATAAGATCGAATTTAAGATTAATCCAATTGAAATCTTGGACGCTTTGTATCATTACACTCACTTAGAGTATCGATTGAATGACCCAGCTTCTGAAATGATATGGGATCATGATGAAAAGATTCTAAAGGAAGCTCGTAGTTTCTACAGCAACCTAACAAAACTGGGTTTCCCAGGTGATTGGAAAGAATTGAATAAGAGTCTAGCTTCTTCATCAGCTCCATCTACTTCTAAACTATCTGCTGAAAAATGGAAGGAAGTGCAGGCAGCTCATGCGGGTTTTCAACTGGGACTTGAGCTACTAAAGATTATACCAAATATAGGTGTAAAGTCAGGATTTTCCAAAATTCAAGTAGATGACAAGTTAGAATTAATTGTCCCAGATGAATTCAAAACAGCTAAGACAAGAGATGCATTTATCAAAGCTCTTTCTCCACCTCCAAAAGCTAGCAGTGATGAGATCATAGCTCCAATGGGTGGAATGTTCTATGCAAGGGAAGCTCCAAATCTTCCTCCTATCGTTCAAGAGGGAGATAGGTTTAAGGCTGGGCAACCATTGTTTATCATTGAAGTCATGAAAATGTTCAATAAGATTTCTGTTCCATTCTCGGGAACAATAACAAAAAATCTTATGGAAAATTCTGATGGTAAGATTATAAGCAAAGGACAATCTATCTTTAAGATTACTCCTGATGAGCTCATTAAAGAAGAATCAGAAGAAGAAATTCTAGCTCGTAAGAAAAAAGTAAGTTCAGATCTATTGACCTATTAAAAAATCTTTCAAGAAATTTCTTAATCTAAAATAGATAATCTGATTTTACAAATCTCCAGCCCGAATTGAAAAGGGTTGGGGATTCGAATCGATAAAATACCATTCAATCAATTGATTTCTATCTTAATTTATAATCTTAAACAAAGTATAAATTTGAGGAATCAGACTAACGTGCAGAGGAGGATAAGTTCCCACTATATCCCATCCATGTTCTCTCATAAAGACTGGAACATATACATAGAGTTCGTTACAATCTCTGATCCATAATTTCCCTATGGATATTTTCTAGACCAACTATCTTGTCTACTGCTCCTTTCCGTATGGCCTCCTTGGGCATTCCAAATACCACAGAAGTTTCTTCATTCTGAGCTACTGTAAAAGCACCCATTCTTCTCATTTCTAATAAGCCAGCAGCACCATCATCACCCATTCCAGTCATAATTATACCTCTAGCATTTTTACCTGCTTCCATTGCTACCGATCGGAACAAAACATCCACAGAAGGGCGATGTCGATTTACGAGTGGTCCATCAGAGATTACTGCTAGGTATTGAGCACCAGAACGTTTTACTTGCATATGCTTATTCCCAGGAGCTATTAGAGCTAATCCAGGAAGCAATCTCTCTCCATTCACAGCTTCACGAACTTCGATCTCACATATATCATTCAATCTTTTGGCGAAACTTTTAGTAAACATCTCAGGCATATGTTGGACAATTAGTATTCCAGGAGTTTTAGCCTTTTCACATTTAGAAAGAACATTCTCTAAGGCAATTGTTCCACCTGTGGATGTTCCTATTGCAACTATCTTCTCAGTAGCGGAAATGGAAGAAAGACCCGATTCTTTAAAAGATGAAACAGCTGCTTTTGTTAGCTTTTTATTAGAACTGATACTATCAGTAGAATTTTTTCTCGCGATTTTGATATTTGCTGAGGCAGCTGATTTAATAGCATCGGTAATTTCAATAAATGATTCTTCCAGAAATCCCTTCAATCCTACCTTAGGTTTCGTTATTATCTCAACAGCTCCTTCTTCTAATGCGATAAAAGTTGTTTCAGAATTCTCTTCAGCTAAGGTTGAGCAGATAACGACAGGAGTAGGGGTTTCCTTCATTATCTTTCGTAAGAAACTTATACCGTCCATACGAGGCATTTCAATATCTAAGACTATAACATCAGGTAATTGGTTTCGCATTTTTTCTATAGCGAAAATAGGGTCGTGTGCGACACCAATCAATTCAAGGTCTGGATCTTGGCGTATATAATCTCCGAGGATTTGACGAACTATAGCAGAATCATCAACAATCAAAACTTTAATCGCCATATTTTTCTCCTTGGATATTAAAAATCAGGAATCTTCTATAGGTTTTTCCATCCAAACCTCTCCATCCCAAACTGTGAGATAAACTTTACGATGTTTAATCCCACCGAGATCTTCACTTAAAATGGGTATATTAAAAAAAGCTAGCATTTGTTTAATGAATTCTATATTTTTCTTACCAATTTGAATTCTATCATCTAACTCAGAATAAACATTTTTCTCATCATCAGAAAGGGCTTGGTATTCTTTAGTTTTAAAATTAGTAAACATATTCGCCCCTCCAAATAATTTTGCTTTATATTCAGAAAGGTCTGTTTTAAATGTTTTGGCAGATGCTTCAAAAAGTTTAAATGAATCATCTGCATATTTACCTGGGCGATCATTTACAGAAGAATGGTATTTTTTTCTTTCGGGAAGCATGATATGAGACATGCCACCTAATTTTTTTTCAGGATGAAGCAATATTAAGGCGACGCAGGAACCTAGTAAGGTTCGAATACGAAAATTATTCGAACCAAAACAATAGTCACCAGGATAGAGAAAAAAATCTTTTACAATAAGTGGACTATGATCCATGAATCATTCAGATAATGCTTTTTCTTGTTCAGTCCATTCTGTTAATTCTCTGATATCTAAAACTGTATCAATATTCAGAATAACAACAAACTTCTCATCAATCTTACCAATTCCTTCTACAAATTCTAATTTGAGTGTAGAGCCAAATGTTGGGGCATCTTCTACCTGGTTGATTTCTACAACTTCATTTACGATATCTACTAAAACTCCAACGTCTATTTTCGTATCTTCTAATTCACTTTCTAGAATGATAATACAAGTTTTACGATTTATCTTGGTTGGAATATTATAGAATCTAGAGTTAAGATCTACCACAGGAACTACATTCCCGCGGAGATTAATAACTCCAGGTATAAATTTAGGCATCATAGGCACACGGGTTATTTCCGTGTGCTCAATAATTTCTTTGATCTTGAGTATAGGAAGTCCAAAGGCTTCCTTTTCGAGAAGAAAAATGAGATATTGATTATCTTCTTTATCTGAGCTCACGGCTTTTCTCCTAAAATTTTGAAAATCCTCTATCATCTGGAGAGTTCATATCAGAGGAATAAACTTGCGATTGATTCTTTCCACTTTCTTTTATCCCAGTGTTAGTTGTCTTTTTCTTTCCAAACAAAGATTTACTTTGCATATTATCTGCTAATTTGAAAAATGCTATCGATTCTAATAATTGACCTGCTTGAGATTTTAATTCTTCAGCAATAGCAGCTAACTCTTCAGAAGCAGATGCAGATTGTTGAGAAACTTGATCTAATTGAGTCATTGCCTTATTGACTTCATTCACTCCAGATGATTGCTCTGAACTTGCAGCAGATATTTCTTGAACCAAGTCGGCTGTCTTATTGATTGCTGGTACAATTTCGTTAATCAATCTTCCAGCAGTTTCAGCGATCTGAACGGAGCCAGATGCTAAAGAAGAAATTTCATTTGCAGATTTCTGTGACCTTTCAGCTAATTTTCGAACCTCACTAGCAACTACAGCAAAGCCTTTACCATGTTCCCCAGCTCTAGCTGCTTCTATCGCAGCATTTAATGCGAGTAGGTTAGTCTGGTAAGCAATATCTTCGATAATCGATATCTTATCAGCAATTTGTTTCATTGCTTCCACAGTATTGATTACAGCTTTTCCACCTTCAGCTGCTTCTTTCGCAGATTTAGTAGAAATAGATTCTGTTTGTTTTGCATTTTCAGCATTTTGGTCAATACTAGCTGTCATCTCTTCTAAGCTGGCAGAAGTTTCTTCCACAGAAGCTGCTTGTTCACTTGCACCTTGGGATAGTGTTTGAGCCGTAGAGGTTACTTCTTCTGCAGCTTCGACTAAAGTATCAGCCTTAGTTTTAACTTCAGAGATAGTAGTTTCTAATTTTTGAACAGTATTGTTTACATATTCTTTTAATTCACCAAAGATACCTTTGTAGTCTTCAGTGATTTTGGAAGAAAGATCACCATTGGAAATTTTACCAAGAGCATTTACTACATCTTTCAATCCTTTAGAAGAGATATCAAGAAGTTGATTAATTCCTTCACTTATCTTTAAAAAGAATTTTTCTTTACCATCAAGAGAAACTCTTTTGTCAAAATCTCCTTCAACTGCACCATCAATAATAGTTTCAATTTCTTTTTGAACTGCTAATTCATTGGTAACATCAGCCCATTCAACTACAGAACCAAGTCTCTCACCTTTATCAGAAATGATAGGATTTGCAATTAAATCAAAATATCTTCCACCTATTGTTATACTGGAACGAAAGGTTGTTGCAAGGCTGCCTAATAGATTTCTTTGGCGAGAAGGATCTTTATGGAAGTCATCTATATTAGTTCCTATCAACTTTTTAAGTTCGAATCTATTCAATTGATTTTTAATTTGTGATTCACTATTGGAGAACATTTTTACAATTGCACGGTTCATGTAGGTAACATTTAAATCGCTGTCAGCCATCATTACGTTGGTTGTTACATTATCTAGGGCTACTTTGATTCGGACCATTTCATTAACATCTTTAATTCTTGTGAGTGTATTTGAAAGAATCGATGCAATGTTTTTAAATATTTCTGAACGAGATGAAGATAATTCGATTTCTTTCATAGTAAAGAAATCCATAGTTCCAACAACTTCTCCAGCAACTATAATTGGAAATGCGATACCAGATTTAACACCAGCTTTTCTAGCAGAAGGAGCACGGACGCAGTCTGTTAATTCAGCTAGATCTTTAACGAATACTAAATCTCTATTTTTCCAAGAACGGCCGTTTAATCCTACACCTTCTTTAAAAGTTGAGTTCATACTCACTTGTTTAAACTCAGAGTTCACTGATCCTGATTCAGCAGAATATTTTAATTCACCTGAAGCCTTATCAATCTGCCAAAATGAACCATAAGCCCATCCAAATTCATCTCGAACTTTATCTAAAGCATACATTATAGCAGTGTTTAAATCTCTTTCATTAGATAATTTCTGCATTAAATCAGAAATAACATTAGAATTTTGGTTTAATTCAAAAACTGAATCAAGCATTGAATTGATTTCCGTTTGGAAAATTCCCAATTCATCTTGGCTCTTAACAGGAATCCTCTGAGAGAGATTTCCTTTTTTGACAGACTCTATTGTTGTTAATCCAGCTGAAAGAGGAGTTGTAATTGATTTTATTATCCAAAAGAAAGAAATAAGTAAAATTATTAATGTTAAAATTAGAATTACTATAAAATTTATAAAAATACTCTCTGATAAATCTAGTATCTTTTTATTATTGATTTCATTGTCAGCTTGTATGCTTTGATTAAAGTTTTGTAAAGTCTGTAAATAGGCAATTAAAGCTGGGGTAGTTTCTAACAAGATAGTTCTTTTGATTCGATCCAAACTATCTGCTTGAGATTCAAGACTTTTAATCGAATTAAAGGTATTGCTTAAGAGTGCCCTTTTGGTTTGAACTGTATCTAAGGCCTCACTACTATTTTTACCAAGGTCTATTGCTTTAAATTGCTCATAGTATTTTGATATTTCCTCCCTTGAAGTAGAAATATCTTTGCTACTGGAAATAGCAAAATTGCTATCATTTGTTGTAGCTATCTGATTTAACTTAGATTGAATTTCATTGTTTTTTAAGAAAATGTTAGAAACATTTACCATAACAAGAACTTGATTATCAGACAACCTAACAGTTTCGTTTTGCAATTTAGTCATACTATAGTAAGTATAAACTGATAACGAAAATAGCGAAATAGCCGATACCAAAAAGAAGAAAATCAACTTATGGCTTATTTTTATTTTACTCATCCTAATGCTCCACCCTCATGTGTATCAATATTAACTTTATCAAATTTTATTTCTTGCAAATCTTTTAAGGATTCATGCAAGTCTGCAACATCTAGAATCAATGCAATTCTTCCATCGCCTAAAGTAGTCGAACCACCTATACCACGAATCTCACTGAATACTTTTGCTAGTGGCTTAATGACCGTTTGTATCTCACCATACAGTTTATCAACTACTAGCCCGATTCTGTTTCCTTGGTATTCTGTTATAACGATATTTTCTCTTTCTTTCTTTTTAACTTCATTGTGAAAAAAGAAATCCAATCTAGTATAAGGTAATACTTTTCCACGAAGATTAAAGTAATTCCCTGATGTATCTTGTTTTTCATTTTCCATCTTAAACTCTACGCATTCCCTTACAAGATCTAGAGGAATAACATAGAGATCTTTGCCGGCCGAAACCAAAAAACCATCAATGATAGCGAGCGTAAGAGGAAGACGAATCGTAAATTTTGTACCTTCACCTTCTTTACTAAACAGCTGAATTGATCCTCGCAGTGATTCAATATTTTTTTGAACCACATCAAGTCCAACTCCACGTCCAGATATATTTGTTACATGTTCAGCCGTTGAAAAACCTGGATGAAAAAGCAGTCTATGGATATCATCAACTGTAGGTTCACTATCTGGAGAAAGTATACCTTTCTCTATGGCCTTTTTCATTACCTTTTCAGTATTTATTCCTCGTCCATCATCTGAAATTTCAATTACAATTGAACCTGTATCATGAAATGCATTGAGATATAAATTCCCTGTTTCATCTTTGGAATGTTCTGATCTTTCTAGGATTGTTTCTAATCCATGATCAACAGCATTTCGAATTAAATGAACCATAGGATCTGAAAGTTTTTCTACAACAGATTTATCTAGTTCAGTTTCTGCACCATGAATATGAAGATTTACTTTTTTATTAAGTTCACTACCTAAATCGCGTACTATGCGATGGTATTTATTGAAACTTTCCCCTATAGGCACCATTCGAAGCTTTAGAGAAATTTCTCTAATTTCATTGATGAGTCTAGATACTGAATGAAGAGATTCAGTTACTGTAGAATCTTCGAGATTTTGCAAGACCATACTTAGGTTAGCCTCAGAGACAACAAGTTCACCAACTTTATTTATTAAATGATCAATCTTATTAGAATCAACTCTTAGTGATGAACTTATATTAGCTTTTTGAGCATCTATCTTAGTATCATTTTTTGTATTTTCAATTTCTTTGTTTAAAAACTGTTTTGACGATTTAGTTTTAATTCCAGAAAGCTTACTCTGAAAAAATTCCAATAATTCAATCAATTCATTTTGTGAAAGAGTTTTCATTTCAGCAAAAATATTTGATATGAGAATTTCATCTTCGGAAAGACTTTGAATGTGATTTGCTACTGCTTCAATGGTTGATTTAGGTGGAAGTATCAATATTTGAGAATCGTATTCTAAAAATTCAAAAACTTTTTTAATTTCATCTAGACCTTTATTAGAATTTACTCTAATCTCAAATCCAACAAAACAATTTTCGGGGTTCCATTCTTTCCAATCAGGAATACTTGTAGTAATAGTTTTGATAAATTCTATAATACCGACTTGATTGAGATATTTAATAAAAGAGTAGGGATCTAAGGCATTTATAAATGCCTGTTTGCTTGGACGAAGGGAAACATGGTAATCTTGACTTTGAATCCTAGAAACTTCATTCTCATCTTCTTCATCATGAATCGAATCTTCATTCGATGATTTATTAATATCTTCTGAAGATGAGGATTCAGCACTTAGTAAAAATGGTTTTAATTTACTAAGAATAACTTCTCCTTCTTCAATTTTACTTTCTGTTAACTCAGTTGAATCAGTATAAATTTTGACTATTGTTAATAAATAATCTTTAGAAATTAATAAATTCTCAATTATTTCTTTGTTTGCCTGAACCTTTCCTTCTCTCATACTATCTAAAAGATTCTCTAAAACATGGGAAAATTTAACTATCCAATCAAATCCAAACATTCCCGCTGAGCCTTTAATTGTATGAACAGCTCGGAAAATCCCATTTAATGCTTCTGTATCATCTGGTTTACTTTCCAAAGATAATAATAAATCTTCCATATTTGTTAGAAGTTCATCTGATTCTTGGACAAAGGCTATAATAATCTCATCAAGTTTCAATTAGTAATATCCTTTTTTTCTTCCGTATTTGAATGCATATTTGCCTTGGTCATCTTTTTTTAACCTAATTTGATCCCCAAAATATGCTAATAGACCGTACAATTCTATTATTGATATAACAGCATCACTGTGATTAATTAAAATAATATTAAAGCCTTTCTCATTAAAATGTTTTTTTAATGAAATAAGAACCTGAATCCCAGAAGTATCAATTCGTGTAACCTTCGATAGATCAATAGTCAAGTCACTTTTTAATATTTCTTGATTGGCGTCAATTTTTATCTTGAATTCAGAAGCAGAATAAATCGTAAATTCGCCTTGGAGACTTAAGACGTTTTTGTTATCGATTTTTCCAAAAATTATTTCCATCTATTATCCTATCAACTTTTGGATTGTTTGCAAAAGTTCTTCAGGTGAAAATGGTTTTGTTAACCATGCTCTCGCACCAGCTTCCAGTCCTTGCTTTTTCTTTTCTTCTTGGGATTCAGTAGTAAGCATAACGATAGGAGTGAATTTTAAATTTGGATCTTCTTTTATAACTTTAATAAAAGTTAGTCCATTCATGTTCGGCATATTCATGTCCGATACAATAAGATCAACTTTCGTATCTTTTAATTTTTCAATAGCATCTTTGCCATCTACTGCTTCGATTAATTCGAATTCAGCATTTTTTAAATGAACGGATACAATTTTTCGAAAAACTGCAGAATCATCTATAATCAATATCTTTTTAGCCATTTGTTACCTCATTGTACCGGAAGAAAAATTTCTGACAAAACACATAAGGTCATTGTCTTTGTAGTATGATCTTTAGCATTATGAATAAAAAATAATCCATTATGCTTTCCTAAAATATGATCTACTATTGTTAAACCAAGACCCAATCCAAATCTTTCGATTTTATTCACTGATTCCACTGGAGGATGAATTCTATAAAAAGGTTGTATAACATACTTTTCCTTGGATTCATCAATTCCTCCATAAGAATCATTTTTAACTTCATTTTTTACAGATATTATCAAGTATCCGTTATTTATGTGAGCAAATATATCTATACTGCTATTCTCATTGCAATATTTAAATGCATTAATTACCAACTCTTCAATCGCCATTCCGATTTTATCAATATCGACGTTTACATTGCAAGATGTTGACAGTTTAGGAAAATTTATTTTTATATTTTTACTTTTTAGATAAGAATTTATTTCCTTAGTAAATTCAGGAATTTTACCTACTAAAGTTGATCCTTCTGTTTTAGTCATGATAATATCTGAGTCAAGAAGTTCAGATACATAACCAAGACTCTTAAGCATATTCTTTGTGATTTCACTATTTTCGAACAAAAGATCTAGGATTTCGCTATCAATATTTTGGGTTCCATCAGGATTCTTAGAAGCAGTTGCCTGAATCATATCAACAATTGAAGTCATTGCTCCAAAACCTGATCCTTGGGATAAGGATGTTTTTAAATTCTCTATAGAATTTTTTTCATGAGAATCGCTTCCGCTTTTGCGAATGGATTCTTTATAATTCAACCATTCTAATTGAGATCTTAACTTATGGCTTTCCATCTTCTGAATATGCTTTTCAATATCTCTAAGATACTTGTATTCTAAGGCCTTAGATATGATTCTGGAAAAAAATTCAGGATCAATTGGTTTAATAATATAATCATAAACTCCCAGCTTCATAATATCAATTACAGTCTCTGTATTGTCTAAAGCTGTTTGGACTAGGATAATAGCCTCAGGATCCTTAACCTTCAAAGCCTTTATAAATGCATTTCCATCCATAACTGGCATCATTAAATCAACTATAAATACAGAAAACTTTTCGGAATCAGCCTTTTCCAATCCAATCTGTCCATTTTCAGCTACTTTTGATTCAATTTTAAGTTGGTTGAGAATGCCTTGGAGTAGGGCTCTATTTTCTTCTCTATCTTCAACTATTAATACAGGCTCTTTAGGCCTTCTATTCTTATCTATTTCTTGCATATTGAATATTATAAGTCCTTGTATATGGGAAGAAAAATTGACATTGTAGTCCCATGCTCAACTTTCGATTCTACTTCAATTTTTCCATTCATGGATTCAATAAGTTTCTTACAGATTGAAAGTCCAAGACCTGTACCCTGTGATTCCATTGTTTTGCCTTTTTCTAATTGAGTAAATTTTTCAAATATTATAGGAATTTCATCTTCTTTCATTCCGATTCCGTGATCTATTATCTTTAAGACGATAAAATCTGTATTATTAATTACAATTTGTTCAAGGATTAGATTAATTTTTGTTTTAGGATAAGAAAACTTAATGGCATTAGATAATATATTTAAAACTATTTGCCGAGTCCTCTTTTCATCTCCTATAATATATAGGTGATTTGCATTACTATTTAGAATCAATGTAATATTTTTCTTATTTGCTTGTGGTTCCATACTCTCCATACATATTTTTACTGTGGTTACAAAATCTAACTTTGATAAGATTAATTCAGATTTACCAGCTTCAATTTTTGATAAATCAAGTAATTCATTAATAAGTTTTAACAGATGTATACCTGAATTATGTATGTAGTCAAGATATTTTTGTTGATCAGGGAAATTTTCATTTGGTTGGATCAATCTAGAGAATCCAAGTATAGAATTTAGCGGAGTTCTAAGTTCATGAGTCATATTTGCTAAAAAATCTGATTTTGCTTTATTGGCAGCTTCAGCTTTTAATTTAGCGTCCATTAAATCTGCAGTTCTTTCCTCTACAAGAACTTGTAATCTGTCTCTATGCTTTTGAATTTCTTCTAAGTAATTCTTTCTTTCCAAGAAAACTGCAATTAAGTTAGAAGCAGTCCTCATTAGAAGAATATCATCATCAGAAAGATAGCGATTGCGTTCTTCTATAGCTATTCCTATGAAGATAGGTTCCTGGGACTTTAAATTACTTTTTAAAGCGAAAAATATGATAGAATTATAATTTCTATCTTGTAAAAATAATTTTTCCTCTTCAGAGCCTCTAGATGTATCTGATATAACCGAAATTTCATTATTCAAATTTAGTAACCATGAATTAGGAATTTTAATGGTTTTTAAATTTCTGTCTTCCTCTCGTCTTGATTCTATTTTATAAATGGATAGATCACTAGTTTCTTTTTCTTGGGATGCTATGAAAATTGTTGTAACCTCTGAAAAGATCATTAGCTGTTCGATAGCTAAATTTAAGACATCATCGCTGGGATTGGGATATAAAAGAATTTGAGAAATCGCAGCTAGTCCAATTTCATATTTGAGTCGCTTATTAATTTCTCTTTCAATCTTTAATTTTTCTGTGACATCTCGCTGGGTTGATACGTAATGAGTTATTTTTTGATTGGAATCCCTAATTGGTGAAATATTCCATTCTACGTTATATTCCGTTTTATCTTTTTTATAATTAATAGTTTCTCCATAAAATGGTTTTCCTTCTGAAATAGATTTTTTCAAATTTTTTAACATTTCAAAATCTGTATTCATTCCTTGGAAAATTCTAGGAGAGTTACCTATTAATTCTTCTTTGGAGTAGTTAGTCATTTTTTCAAAAGATCCATTGACATATACAATGTGAGGGCCAGGGGAATTTAAGTTACCATCCGTAATCAATATGCTTTCTTTACTTTGTTGGAATGCTTGTTCAAACATTGCATTTTCTTCTTTATATTTAACTCTTTCAAAATAATTCGAGATTAACCTAGAAATTTGAAAGATATGAGTTTCTTGAATATTAAAATATATATTTTCTGATTTATAATGAATTATAACCAAACCAATTATTTGATTCTTGACTAGTATGGGTATAAGGTATTGATTGCCATCTTCAAAAATTAGTTTACTCTTCAAATACGACATTTTATTTTCAAAAAGACTAATAAACTGCTTAAAGTCTGAAGATGTTTTAAAAATCACAGTATCCAATAATTCTTTATTGATAATATTTAAATTTGAATAAAAGAGCTAGACTCAAAAGCCGTTAGGAATTGAAAAAAGCGGAACCCGTCCATAATATAGTTTTGGACAACAAAATCATAAAGGGGTTCCACCAATGAAAAATCAAAACAAAACCACATCCAATAGTCAA
>Ga0210043_1001025_pt1 | contig 26249 bp, 26 predicted proteins | sample CryGeymet201501t_FD_183990 | JGI IMG/M metagenome (GOLD analysis project Ga0210043, IMG submission 183990) | Groundwater microbial communities from Crystal Geyser aquifers in Utah, USA - Crystal Geyser metaG 2015-01t (SPAdes) (version 2) | ecosystem: Environmental > Aquatic > Deep subsurface >... | reverse complement strand
AGCTCTCACACCACACTTAGTATCTGTGTGGGCTGTATTTATCACTCTCTTTTCACCATCATTCAGGATATCAACAAAAAGCTGTCCGAAGCAGGAAGCTCCTTTCGTGCTGTCAATTGTGAATTTAACCGAATTGATGCGGTCAATATTATTTCCGGTTATTAGAAGTCCTGAAATCCCCTCTCCATCTAGAACAAGCTCACTTATTTCTCCTGTTGAAGAAAAATCAGCTTCACATCCGGTTATACTGCACTCATAATCCTCTCCTTCAACAAAGTCATTAGCCCTCAATAATTCAATTAGGGACATATTTCCCTTAAAATTGCTCGTAATCATACTGTCTGCCTCTTGTTCATCAAAGCTAAGGTTTACTTTTCCGGTTATAATGTCCCCTTCAGAATATTTCTTTATTATACTGTTTCCGTTATACTCAAAGTCCGCGATAACACCTACTGCTAAAAAAACCACTGTCAAAAATAATGCAAAAAACTTTTTATTAATCATCCTAGTTCTTCCTGCGCATATATCTCACAATCGCATAGATTAAGGCGATAGATATCAATGCTCCTGCAAACTGCTCTTTCCCAAAGAAAGGCAATTCTATAGTCGGCCTTCCGCAAGGTACAGTCACTGTCTCCTCTGCAGGAACGCAATTATTCGTCTCAACATAGCACTCTCCAAAGACAAGCTCCCTGTTAATAGTGAGCTGCATATACCCATTTTTGCATTCTCCTTTAACATAGCTCTCCAGGCATTCATATTCTGTGCATATTTCCTCTCCCCCTCCTCCTCCGAGATATTTCTTATTAAACTTGCACAGGCCAGCACCTTGGGTACTCCATTTACATCCGCATTCAACAGGCTGGCTTCTGTTCTCACTCCATCCCTCATCACATTCATCATCCCACCCAGGTTCATTCTCTGCAACATTGAATGGGTCCTGATTGCATGTGCTTGATTCTTCATAGTCTGAACAGAATTCAGGAGAGTCAGAAGGGCTTCTACACAAATATATTCCATTTTCTCCAAGGCATGCAAAATTAGCAGGGCAGCAGTCATCTCTTGTGCCGTTCAATTGGTCTTCTCCCTTACATGCATCGGGCTCTGTAAATGTGTCCAGGCCCCTTAGTATCTTCCCTTCGCTGTCAGTTTCATAGAATGTACTTCCGCCAACACACTGCCCTAATGTAAATTCCCTGTCAGTTTCAACATTAATATTTATCTGGCCGTCATTATACAGCAGGTCAAGAATTATGCTCTTATCATTTAGGCTCTGTGACCTTCTCCCAAACGCTTTACTTCCACTAGTCTCTCCAAATCCGCCAAACCTCTGCCTGTCATTAAATTCCCATGTAAAGTTAAGTGCATCAAAAGGTTGGGGTGTATTCTGTACCGGAATTGTCGCATTGCATCCCTGTGGATAATTCTTTGTCTCGCTAGGACAGTTTCCGGCAAGGCAGGTGATTACTATATTAGGACAGGTTCCCTCTGCATTTAAGGCATAGCTGTGTTCTCCGCTATAATTTATTATTAATCTTCTGTTTCCGTTCCATTCAGGAAGGATTTGCTGGTGCTTCGGCTTTTCAATATATGCAAGAATTCCCGGGCTGTTGATTGCAAGAATAGCTATCTGATTCTCATCCTTCAGCCCTTTAGCATCCTCAACTTTCAGGGTGATTGTTTTTTGTCCCGTTGTGGTAAATTGATATATGAAACTCTCTTCAGTTGTCTCATGTTCAATCTGCCCATTTGCATCTTCAATTATCCACTGGAATCTTATAATATTTCCTTCTCCATCTTCACTGCTGTGATTAAACTCAATATCCCTGTCGGTATAATATACCTGCCTGTGTATCGGAGAGCTTATGTTTGCTCTTGGGGGAGTGTTCTCTCCCTCCTCACATTTTACTAAAAGCTGCTGGCTGAAATTGCTGCTCCCTAAAATGCTCGCATTAAAGTAAAATTCAAGGCCTCCTCCAATATTACAATCAAAGAGCTCATTATTATCTTTGATAACCTGGTCATCTATAAACCAGCTTCCAAGTGCCTCCCCTCCCTGGACGGGCGCACTTATAGTTTTTACATAATTGTACCCAATATCCTTTTCATATATATCAAAATTAACCTCCCCTCCAGAAGCAGTTGTTTCAGCGTAAAGCTTGACAGTCATGTTCACATTCGCTTCATCTATCCTGTTTCTCATTCCATCTCTCCATTCGACATTCTTTATCTCTCCCGAAACTCCCTGTCGGACCTCAAACAGGACCGTGTCATCAGCAACCCTTTCTCCTGCTGAATTTCCATAAACTGTGATATTATGATTTCCTAATTCCTGTGCAGCTCCTCCTGTTAAGTCAACTAAATGTTGCCCGTCTTCGCAAGCCATGTTACTCTGAAAAACATTATCCAAAAACCATTCGCAATCCTCAACATTCCTCGAAGTGAATTCCAAATCAGGAACAGAGTTTTCACCATAGATTGTTGCCTGTGGCTCGTTTATAAATATCCTGGGAGAAGTTCTGCAATCGGCGCAATTGTTTGTATTCTCTCCAAGCTCTGGTTCACAGATTCCGTTGTAGTTACAGATAGGGTCATTGCTGTCAGATTGGCAGCAGATAACAAATGGATAATTTTCCTGCCCTGTTAATTCAAGGTGAGCATTATTGTTTGCAGACAGAGAAATTATTGAGGCTTCATTGGTCGAGCATCCTTCTTCAGAACTTCTTATAATACAGCTCAAGTCTCCAAAGCAAACAGTTTCAGAATAAGTCCTTACAGCATACTGCTGGGCGTGCGCGTTAGTTTGCGAGCTCAACTTAAATAACCGATTAGCATCATTTTGAGAGCACGTATGCTTGTCTCCACTATAAGTATTTCTGAAATAGTCATCATAACATATTTCATAACCATAAACATTCTGGTTCCAGAGCTCTCCATGAGCATTTGTCTGCTCTGAAATCGCAAAAATCTTTTGGTTGGGTGCGGAACATTCCTGCTGCCCGTTAACGGTTTGCAATCCGAGAGCTATCAGCACTAAAACGGCCAAAAATATCCCTCTTTTCCTCATGTGTTTAACAGCAAATCTAACTTTATAAAGATTATTAGCTACTTTATCGCTAAAAGGGATTGAAATTTTAAGAAATCCCTCTATCCCTTAATTACAGCGAGAGGCCTAAGTTTTGCAACTTTTTTTCCAATTCCTAGTTCGTCGCTTACTCTCACAACTTCATCAACATCCTTGTAGGCCTCAGGGGCCTCTTCAATAATTCCTTTCACACTTCGGGATTCTATGTAAACATCATGCCTTTCCAGCTCGCTTTTCACATGTTCTTTTGTCAGCTCATCCATAGCCCTTTTCCTGCTCATTGCTCTTCCCGCCCCATGCGCCGTTGAGCCCCAGCTTAATTCTTCCGCTTTCTTGGTTCCAGCAAGAACATAAGAATAACTGCCCATGCTTCCCGGAATTAAAACAGGACAGCCTGTTTTCCTGTATTTCAAAGGTATCTCTTTCCTCCCAGGCCCAAAACTTCTTGTAGCTCCTTTTCTATGCAGGCAAACCTCTCTAATCTTCCCATCAACTCTGTGTTTCTCAAACTTAGCAATATTGTGGGCGATATCATAAACAATATCCAGTTTACTTTTAGGAAAATGTCTCTTAAAAACTTCCCTTAACTTGTAAGTCATGAACTGCCTGTTTGCAAAAGCAAAATTAGCTGCAGCGCCCATAGCAGCAAGGTAATCCTTGCCCAGCACTGAATTCAGGGGAGCCATAGCCAATTCTCTGTCAGGCAGATGTTTGAAGCCATATTCTTTTTCCATTTTCTGAATATAATCCGAAGCAACCTGATGACCTAAACCTCTGCTTCCAGAATGTATCATCACGACTATTTGTCCCTTATTTAATCCAAATGTTTTTGCCGTGCCTTTATCATACACTTCCTCAACTTCCTGAATTTCCAGAAAATGATTTCCAGCCCCCAAAGTGCCAAGCTGATTCCTTCCTCTTCCAATTGCCTTTCCTGAAACTTTAGAAGCATCAGCTCCGGCAATACACCCGCTATCTTCAATTCTTTCTAAGTCCTCTTTTCCTGCATATCCTTTTTCCACAAGCCACTTGACACCTTTTTCAAGAATTTCTTTCAGGTCTTTCTCATTAAAACTGAATTCTCCCTTTATCCCAACTCCTGAAGGAATACTTCTCATTAGGTCATGCGTAACTTCTTTTCTTTTCTCCATGAAGTCTTTTTTATCCAAATTAGTCGCAACCAGCCTGACGCCGCAATTTATATCGTAGCCAATCTGTCCAGGTGAAACAATTCCTTTTTTTGAGTCATATGCAGATACTCCTCCTATGCACGCGCCATATCCCTGATGAGCATCCTGAAGCACAACTACATGTCCAACTGCTCCAGGCATCATAGCCATATTTTCAGCTTGTTCAAGTGTCTTATCTTTCTTAATATTATCAATAAGCTTTTCAGAGGCAAATATCATTACAGGAACTTGCATTTTCCCCTTCTTTTCTATCTTCCAAATATATTTTTCTATCCTTTCAACTTTAACCATTCTTTCTTATAATCCCTCCCTATTAGATTGTTTTTTATAAGCTTTAAAACTTCTGCTTTCTTGTTTATGTTAAGTTCAAAATAGATTGTGCCAATCCCATTTATCCTTTTTCTAATTATAGACTCTATATCAAACAATTTCTCAAGAGTTTTACTTAAATTAATAAGATTTTCCTCATTTTTTGAAATAATTCTAAATATTCCATTATCCTTTTTCATTTTTGCCTTTTCTATCATTAAACTCCTTGTAAAGTTAACGAGTTCAATTTTATTCCTGGGAAAGATCCAACTATATACCACATAATCAGATAACGCTTCATCAATTTTTTTCTTTTTGTCAGGATGAAGAAAACCTATTTTTTTCCTAAAATTAATTAGATTTTTCTTTCCATAAATATAAATTCCAAATAAATTTCTACCCTTCCTCTTTTTTATTTTAGATTCTATCCCTAATTGAGACAAAAATTTTCTTATTCCCTTAGCGCCTTCAAAATTTATAATCTCTAGACCCACCATCCTACTTTGGTGCGATTTAACAGTGACCCATCCCTCACAATCAAAGACAGCCCTGAGCCAGATACCAAGAATATTTTTATTTATTTTAGGCACTTTCCAATCTTTAGAATAAAAACTTCCAAACCTCTCAATTAGTTTGTAATAAATATCCTTTTTTTGAACAATACACCTCTCACCCTTTCTGAGTCTTGGTAGAACTCCAAAATAATTATAAAATTTCTTCTGAAAATCTTTTAACAGAGTTTCATTGGTATTCCTAAATCCAATATAATAATATCTCTGCTTCTGTATAGGAGGATTTTTTATTACGTATCCATCGGAACATAAGTATGCATGAACCGCAGCTAAATTTTCATCAAATTTCATCATCGATTGACGTATTTCTGATATAAATACCTTATGTTAATCAGGGATTTTTTAGAATAATCTATCGCTTTTTATCCTATCCATTAAAACATCAAAGGCAAAAACAAGCCCAGGAACTTTCATCTTCTCTTCTTTCTTTATCTCCCACATATTTTCCCTTATTTTCCTTAACTTTACGGCCATATTGATACAATGAGAAAGTGATTTATTAACCTGACGTTTGACATAAATCCCAAAATCACGCATAAAGTATTTAAGTCATGCAAATTATTCAACCTTATGGGCTTAAAAGAGGGGAGTGATGATAGCTTGAGCAAGATTTCATTCAATCTTTCACCAAGTAGCTTAAACGTTTTCATGAAAAATCCCCTGCTTTTCTATCTCCAATACATAGCTAAAGTGCCTGACGACACCAAGGTTCCAGCATGTTACGGCTTATCTGGGAACCTTGTCCATGCCTGCCTGGAAAAGTATGCTAATGGCGAACTTGACAGAGACCAGGCCTGCCTACTTTTTGCGAGAAAGTGGGAAGATCTGAATCTGGATATTCATAAGGATATCAAGGGAGAGGCCCTTAACAGGGAAGAATATCTTAATGCTCTGCTGAAGGGAATGGGTGTTGTGGAGAATCATGAAAAGCATATTTGTGAAGAAACAATATCATTTCCCTTTATGGAAAATGATGTGATGAAAATAGGCCTGAAAGGGATTATAGACCTGCAGGCAAGAAACAAAGGCAACGGGGAGAAGGTCATTATAGATTACAAGACAAGCAACAGCCTCAGCCAGACAAAAGAATTTGAAAGACAGGCATTATTCTATAATTACCTCCTCTACAAAAAAAAGAATTTCCTGCCTGATAAGACCTGCTTCCATTATCTCAAATTAGGCGTTGAAAAAAGTTATTCCTTCTCACAGGAGGACATTGAACTTTTTGAAGAAGAGCTGAAAGCGGTAGCGGAGGATATTCTTTCCTACGGAACAGACATAGGAAAGTATCCTGCAGGGGAGATAAATGACTTATTCAACAGCAAAAAGCAGGCATGCTTGAGGGAGCTTTCAAGAAGAAACTACTTTGAAAATCCCGAAAGGTTTGTTCAGATGTCTCTCTGATTAAACATCCACCACTATCTGGACTTCCCAGTTTCCATCCTTATTCTGCTTCACATGCATTTCAGAATAAGTTGCTGCCTTTATTGAGTCCATACCCGGATATTTAAGGGCATCATCCCCAAAAACTTTTGCTTCCAGTTTCTTTCCCTGAATTTTGACTATTGCCTTTGCAACAATAAAGTGTTCGGCATCCAGGAGATAAATAAGCTCATCTATAAAATCATAGAGGAGGGACTCATTATTTTCTCCTTCAATTTCTATCTTTTTCACTCCGGCAGGTTCAACTTTATCTCCTCTTGACAGAATATCTGATATCGCAAGAGCAGTATTTTCAAATGCCCTTTCAATAGTTCTTCCGTAAGCTCTGAATTTTATTTCAGAAGCATGCTCAAAAAATTCATATTTTTTCATTTTTCATATACAAAAATCGCAAGTTTTTTTGATCTAAATCCGGTTCCTTCAACACCAGGGACTATTACTCTCTGGCCGGTATAAACTTCTCCTTCAACAAACTCTCCAAGAGAGCATATTTTGTCTATCTCTTCACACGCTCTTATTTCTACAGTAAGGTAACTTTCTGGAATCCTTTCCCTTGCAAAAATATATATTTGGGAATCTTCCTTCACAAATCTGGATTCGTCAAAATTGTCTTCTATGAAAATTTCCTGCCTGATTGCCGGATTTTTGGCGATTTCTTCAAGAACTTCATAAACTCTATCTCCGAAGTCAACAGAGTCCGCGCTTCTTCCCCTGACCTGGACAAGTATAAGAAAGCTTATGATAATAAGTATTGCAATTGTTGCTTCTGCTATCCTAAGTATTCCTCTGCGGTTCATTTTACCACACTCTCACTTCCAAATCAGCAAATTTGCTGCTTCCATCACTTCTTAGAATTTCAAACCTCTCTCTTTGTGAAAAGACTTCAAGCCCTGCAGGAACGTCTCTTTTTGCTTCTATTCTTTCACTATCAGAAATAATGAGGGCAAATCCAAAATTCGCCCTGCTTGGAAGGTTAAACTCTTTCTTCAGGCTAATATATCCCTCTTCCGTTGAATAAGTATTAGCAAGCTCAATAACTCTCTTCTCGCTTATCACTTTCCTTGAATCAGAGGAGGAGACAGTATAATTTTCAGAATCTAAAACAATATTTCCTTCACCAAGGGTCCCTTGTTCTATATCCTGGCTGAATTTTATAATGACAAATCTTTCTCCCATCCTGTCAGTAAAAACTATTTCCCTCAAAGGATTAAAATGACTCGGAAGTTTTCTTCCGGCAGAGTTCTCAACATAAGCCCCTTTATCCTGTCTGTCATCGACACGAATTCCTACCACAGGAGCAGAAACTTCCGGACCAATAACCACCGAAAGGCTTTCAAGGGCAACGCTTGTATTAGCCGAGATTTCATCCATTGTGTAAAACAAAGTTGAGTCAACTATCCTGTCTCCCTTTAGAGGACTGAAAAAATACAGGGCAAACAGAAGAAAGCCAACAAAAAATACGAAGGAGACTATAAATTCAACGTGCTCCAGCCCTCTTTTATTCATGCCTCAAAAAGTTAAATTACATTTAAATAACTTTTCTAAGTGTTATATAATGCTATTGATAAAAAAGATAAAGGAAAAGAAGGAATTGTCAGGCATTCCAGACAATATAGTCAAAGAAGTCTTAGACAAAGTGCTGAAAAGTTATCCCTCTGGGCTTTCGAAAAAAGATGAGAAACTCGTGATTAAAGAGTCCAGAAGTCTCTTAAGGAATTATGTCGGGCGTTTCAAGGCCAAAAGCAGCGCTTCAATAATAAAAATGGTAGAGAAAGGCAGAATCAATGAGGCTCTGATGCTGCACGCTTCGACAAGAGAAAGAATGCCTTTTTACGATAAGTTGAGGAAAATGATAAAAGATATGAGGCCTGGCAGAATACTTGACATTGGATGCGGGTTGAACCCTCTGGCTGTTGCAGAAAAAACCTTTTTTTATTATGCTTCTGACATTGATGAAAACAATCTTGCTGTTGTAAAAAAATTCTTTGACATGCATAGCATCCAGGGAGAGATATTCATAGCAGATATGAGAAAGGAAAGAAACTTTCCTGAAGCAGACCTCTGCCTTATCCTTAAAGTCTTCGACATTGTAAAGATGCCGCATAAGGAAGTGGAATCTCTGCTTGCATGCCTAAAGTGCAGAGCGTTCATAATGAGCTTTCCGACTATAACTCTTTCAGGAAAGCAAATGAAAAACAAAAGAAGAATATGGTTTGAAATAATTCTAAATAAATTGGGCATGAAATTTGAGATAATCAGCTCAAGCAATGAGCTCTTCTACATCTCACATTCCGGGAGGCCCAAGGAAGATTCTGGCCCCGGTAGAAATTAAAAATGCGGCAATTGCAAGAATAAAAGAATGTTTTACCCCTGATTTTATTGTTCCTTCTGACAGCTTCCCTATTGTAAATCCTGCAAATATTCCCTGTACCAATAAGAGATAAAGAAAAGGCCTCGAAAGCTCTTCAGGCGTGGCAACACTTCCTCCTCCCCCAAGCCCGCCGAAACTGCTTATTCCTTCAAGAGATCCCAGCTCTGTTGTAAGCGGAAGTATCCTGAATTCCATCACAAGCATTATTCCGACAAATATAAGGAAGATTATGTATCCCTGCACGACAAGGCTGTATATCGCAGACCTCCTTTCCTTTTTCAATTTTTCAATCTGGGAAACAGAGTTTGCAACGGAATCAAGTATCTTATCAATTTCTCCCCCCGCTGATTCCGCATCCCTTATTGATCCTATTGCTCTCTTTATAGTATCACTTCTGACTTCCTCTCCGAATGTTTGCAGAGCCCTGCTTAATGGGATTCCAAGGGAGATTTGATTGGCAAGCTTTTTGATATGGGAAGATAAGGAGCCAAAATTTTTATTTCTCATATTGATGATGCTGGTGCTTATAGGAGTTCCTGTCTTCACGCTTTCAGCAAGATTTCTTGAGAATTCAAGGAACATCTCGTTCTTTTCCCTCTCCTTTGTGCTCTCAACAATAAGAGTAAGAAGAAAGGGAAGGAAGAATATGGTTATGGCGATTCCAAGAAGAAAAAGAAAAAGGTCTTGCCCCCAGAAGAACACAAATGCAGTCACAGCTATGATTACTGCAAAACCAATTCCAATCCAGTGCACTTTTGTCAGTTTCATTCTAATACCTCGGCTGTTTCATGTGAAGGAAAACAAGGAATAAAATATTTACTATCCCGACTAATAATATTATAAGCAGGCTCATCTCAGTAATTCCTATCCCCAGCCCAACACCTGAAACTGATATAAGTACAAGCAGCAAAAGCAGAATCATTGGCGTTGCGATTACAACGCTGATATAGATATCCATGAAAGTTTCAGCAACCTTTGTAAACTTCTCCCTTTCAAGAGTATATTCAAGAAGAAGACTCTCTGCCCTCTTTGAGAAGAATGAATCAAGGTCGCCCCCTGAATTTATTGTTGTTGCAAGTCCCACAAGAAGCTCTGAAAGCCTCGGGCTCGGTGTTGACCTTGAGACATTCGTAAGTGCTGTGACAAGGTCATATCCGTATATATTTAGCTGGTTCAGAAGCTTTACTATTTCTCTGCCTGCATATTTGTAATCTCCGCTTAGCCCTATTATCTTGAATATCTCGACCGGCTCTATCCCGCTTCCCGATATTGAGCCCATCTGGATTACTACAAAAGGAAGCTCCTGGTCTATCTTTTTGCCTACCGACCTTTTTTCAACACCAGGGTAAAAATAAAACATTGCAAAAGTGAATATGGGGACTGCAGGAATAATCCAGGAGACTTTCAGGATTCTTAAGAGCATATCACCCTGATAAAGTGTGATGAATGGAGGGATTGAGCTGACATTCACAAAAATAAAAAATATTGCAAGAAGTATTCCGAAAAAAACAGAAATAAACGTGCTGAAGAACATCATAGAAATATAGCTCGAGCTCAATATATCCAGATTGCTTTTCTTCAAATCAGATATAATGCTCTTGAAACCTCCGCTTGTGATGCTTCTTTGCGAGAAATTCAGGAAGAACTTATTTGAGAGTTTCGAATAGAATCCTCCGCCTCTTTTGAATTCAGTTCTTGTCTTTTCCTTTATTCCGCCTTTTTTCAGCCGCCTTATGAGCTCCTTGCTTATGCTCAATTCTTCCAGGTACTTTTCTATATCATTTCTGTTTATTGAAACCCTGGTTTCATCTTTGTGGCTTATCTTCTCAACCGGAACTTTTACATTCCTGAAACTCTCTCCGACGCTCATGCCTGTAAGAAGGGAGGGTATTGACTCATTTATCAGCTTTATCCTGTTTTTCAGGGAATCTATTATGTCTACAATAATCTTGACTTCCGCGTCATCTGCCCTCTCAAGTTTATCTATAAAATCAATAAGCTCCCTAACAAGATTTGCTTCAGTCTGCACATTATTTCTTAATTCTCCAATCATCTTAGCAAGCCGGCTATCCTCCTTTGGATGTCCAGAACCTCTTTTTTTGCGTTTTCAAATTTCTGCCTGTCGTTTTCTTTCTTGGAATTTTCAAGCCAATTTAATGCCTCCTGAAGTGAATCAACCAAATGCCCCAGGGCAACAGCCTCCTCTTTTCTCATGTTTAAATTATTCCCTCATGTCTTGATAATTTTAATATATAAAAATCTTTGATTTTTCTCATTCAATAAAAAGTTAATCTTCATTTATATACTTTTCAAGTTTACTGCACGCCGTACTTGCTAAGAACCCCAACAGGGTCAATGTAATAGTCATTTACAATCTGCTCAACTTCCTGGAATCCGAATATCTTTTTCTGATATAAAGTATACAGGAGCTTCGACCTGATTATGAATTCTCTCTGGAGATTTTCTATTGGTATTCCGTATCTTTCTGCTATTTTTTCAAAAACCTTGCTCTGTTTTTTAAAATAAAATATATCTTCTGCCGGATTCCATGCAAAGGGGGTGTTTATCATTGTGCTCCCGTCTGCTTTCACATCAACAATCTCAACTATCTTCCTAAGTCTTCTTGTCTGCTTCTTGTTGACAATAGCATGCGAAATTATTGTGACACAATCAAGAGTATTCACTAAGGATGGGGAAAGACTGATAGGAGGAGTCTGGAGTCTTCTTATCATGGTCTCAAGGGAATCTGCATGGATAGTTCCCATTGACGGATGCCCTGATGCCATTCCCTGGAACAGGACAAACGCCTCTTTTCCCCTAACTTCCCCAACTATCACATAATCAGGGTTCTGCCTGAAAGAATTTTTAAGCAGGTCAAACAGGTCCACTTCCCCAACTTTTCCTATGCCTATAGAAGTTCTTGCAACAGCAGGTATCCAGTTTTCCCTCGGGAGATTTAATTCTCTGGTGTTATGGACAAAGATGTTATTGCAGAGAAATTTTTCATGCTTAGGTATGCTCAAGTCAAACACTTCTGTTTGACTGCCTTCCAGCTTTTTTATTTTTTTAACCTTGTCCCAATAGATATCATTATGCGACAAGTCATTAAATTCACAACCGGCAGGAGCAATCCTCTGCATGTAATTTCTACCCATGTTCTGCCTTCCTATAAGATAATTATTTTGAAGTTTTTCCAGGCTTATTTCCCCTAACCTTTTCATTTTGCCAGCAGAGATAGGAATAATATCTGAAGATGTATGGTGCGCTTTTTTATTCATCCGGCTTAGTATCTGGTTTTTCCTATCCTGCAGGAATCCTATATCTTTGAACCTTTGAATGTTTTCAGAGGAAGAGATTGATAGGCTGATGCACTTATCTTTCCGGTCGAAGTCAGTTATGCGGGAGATAATACCATATCTAAGAAATAAAGACTGCATCTCCTGAAGCAGCTCATAACTTTGGGAAGCGCACGAGACTTCGTTCTTTTTAACGCAGCCATCCGCGCTGAAATACCCTTGTATGAAAGGTTTGAGCTGTTCATTAGATAATCCAAAAATGAATGAAGGAATTTTCTTAGTATCAGAGTGGCCATCAAATTCCAAGACATACTTCATGAACTTATAGAATACAGTACTATGTATCCTAAGAGAAACTCCCCCGTCATTCATAGCAGAATACTTGGAATTTATATATTCAGATACTTTTTTGAAGACGTCTATACACTCCTTATCCACATTGGATATTATCACAGAGTTCCTGTTATAGTTATCATAGCTTCCATCTCCAAGCCAAAGCCCGCAAAACTTCAGGAATTCATCGGTTATCTCAAATAGAGCAGGTATTGAAGAAGTATTTTTGCTCTTGATTTTTATATTTTTGACTTCTTGCTTGGAAAAGCTGACTCCTAACCTAAGGAAATCATCCACTTTTATTATACTATTGTTCTTCCACCACCTATAACACTCCTTTTCAACACCAAGCTTGTGATAATCATATTCAGATAGCATCTTTTTGATAGGCGCTCCCTGCAGAAAATCATCTCTGAAGTGATCTAAGTAATCCATAAGATTTATTTCTTTCCTGATAGGGCAGGCTATAGGAAGCACTCTAGGGACTGCGATAAATGATTTTCCTTCAACAAGTTCAGTTGGTTTTATCTCCTTAAATTCATTATTTTCCCCAAGGCAGAAGAGTGAATGGTCTTGTGTCACATTAACCTTTCTTCCGGTTGCAGTAGTCACTTCATATATATCTTTTTTCACAAGATGTTTGATATGGTTCGATGGCTTTGTCCAGATTATTTTGCCTTTTTCATCTGCAGTCAAGACTTCCGCATCTATTTTCTCATCCACAAACTCTTTTATTGTGATGTTACTGATTTCTTCTCCCTTTCTGATTATTATCCTAGAATCTCCTGTCACGCTGTCCTCAATAGATACGACTCTCGATTCAGGCGGAATGAAGAAGGCAAGGGCATTAAGAAGTGTTGTTTTTCCGCTTGCTGTTCCTCCAATTATAAAGATGTTTGATTTGTACTGCAGAAGAAGCCAGAAATAAGCAAGCATTTCAGGGCTTAAGGTGTTTAATGCAATAAGCTGGGTCGGAGTCCAGGGGATTTTTGTGAACTTTCTTATTGTGAAAGTTGGGCCTCTTGAGGTCACATCCTTGGTGTAAGTTGCATTCACTCTGCTTCCGTCAGGCAGAGTTCCGTCAAGAAGTGGCTGGGCATAAGACAGATGTCTTCCCGCTCTCTGGGAAAGCTTCTCAACAAAGCTTGCAAGCTTGTCTATGTCCTTGAAAGAAAGGTTTGTCCTTAAATTCCTGTAAATTCTGTGAACAAGATAGACTGGAGTATTCACGCCGTTGCATTCAATGTCTTCAATAAAGAAGTCTTTAAGCAGCGGCTCTATTTCGTTCAGGCCTATAAAATCCCTGTAAAGATAGTAGAACAATTTTTCATAACTCGATTCTGAAACCTTAAGGTTTAGCTCATTTATAAGAAGCCTCGCAGTCTTATCGATATAGTCTATAATGCTCTCATTTGTCCTTTCAACAACAAGATTGATATTTACAAGCTCTGTCATTCCGGATTCAAGCTTTTCAAGAATATCCTCCTCAAAAGAGCTTAGTTTTGGCTCCTCCAGTTCATAGACAAGTTCTCTTGTAGTTTGGTCCCAATAGATATGCACATTTGCATAGGGGGCTATAAGAGAATATCTTATATCTACTTTTGTCTTATCTGTCAGCCTTGGAACCGGAGGGATTACTGGATGCGGGTTTATTCTGATCATTTTATCCTCTTTTTTAAAGAATGGGTTATTTTTTATTTAAACCTTCACATTTCATCTGGCAAGCTCTTTAATCTCAATTATTTCTCTCTTGTCCTGGCTGTATCCAAGATGGCTTAGTGAAAATCTGTATGGGACTGCTGCAGCAGTATATTTCCTGAATTCTAGCCCGTCAGGTGATTCAAGGTCGCTTTCGTAGCTTAGTGTGAGCCTGACCTTGTGATTTACTGTTCCCTCGGTAGTAAGGACCCTTATTCTTCCAAGAGAAGTTTCAACGCCAGGTTCAGAATAAAGTGCTCTGCTGTCCTGAAGCTCATAATAAATCTCATCAGAACTAAAATTAATGTATATATCCCCCCTCTTTATCCCAAGCTCAACATTCCTTACATTCCCTGCGCCTTCCTGGATAACCTCCGACACTTTTGAATCCAGCACTCTCAAGGTATCAATAGTTTGGTCAATTATGCTCTTGTCCTTGAATTCGTTAATCTTTGGAGTCATAATTGTAAGAACAAGGCCTATCAATGCGAGCCCTATCAAAGTATAAACAACTGTTTCAACCCAGACCTGTCCTTTTTTCATATTATAAAACAAAGCAACTAACAGCTGCCTTCTCCATTTACACAATTGGCAACTTCCGTGCTTGCGCATAATCTTGGCTCTATCTGATCACTCTTTTCACATTGTTTTCCATCTGCCAATACTGGATAGATTTCAAAACTTTCAACATGGCCCTTATACACATAAGTTCTTACTCCTCCGTTATCCGGGACTTCAAGAGCCTCTCCCCAAGTGCCCCCAAGCATTTTCAGCTCCTGGATTCCACTTATTCCATCAGTAATAGTATATCTTTCTGACTGCCCTTTATTTATGGCCAATAACGTGAACCCTTGTATAGATTCATCATTGATGCTCACAGAAAATCCTGTATGCGTCTGCTGTTGAGTATCATTCGAATAACAATTGTATAATGTATCATGGAAGCTCAAGTCTGCAAAAACCTCAAAGCACCTTTGACCTTCTTCAGGAACTTTTTGCACAAAGGGAACAATAAAAGCCGCAATCAGAGTCACAGCAACGACCGTTATCATTATTATAAGAACAGTAGCCACAACAGGCGACAACCCCTTCTTTCCCAAACCTCTTAACATCATCTTACCAATAAACAGAGCTTTTTATACCTTTTCTCATAACTCAACCGGATATCCAAATGAGTCGTCGCATGTGTAAGAAACTCTTTCGGAGCCTGACTTTCCGAGAAGAATAGGGACAACAAGCAATCTTTCCGCGCTTCCAATATCAAGCTCCCTGATATCTATCTCCCTGCTCTCACCGACATTTAATGTAGAGCCGAAAACTTCTTTCACTTCCACGCTTCCCCTTCCGATTTCTTTCACTATAACCCCATAGATTGGAACATTTCCGTTATTCTTCAGGTCAAGATTTTCCCTGTCTGGCGTAACTCCTGCTACAAAGTCAACATTGTCACAAGACAGCTCTATCGCACTGTCAAATTTCTGAACCCTTTCAGAGAGAAATCCACGCGCCCACAAAAATATTATCAAGGCCAGCACGATAACAACAGATACAAGAAGAACAGTAGCCACAACAGGCGACAACCCTTTTTTTTCAATTTTTCTCATCTTCATTATTATATTTTGCCATTTTTATAAGCTTATTGGGCGTATGAATGTCCTCCTGTATTAGAATTGCAGGTAGGCGGCCCATTTATAGATACACTAAGATTATATGTCCCCCTTCTCCCTCTGATATCAATGGCAACCCCTTCAAATGTATGGACATCATTCGCCAGGTTGTTGTAAATCTCGCTTCCAGTCCTTTCGCAGCCGGGTATCTCGAAATATCCAAGATATCTTGTGCTGTTATAATGGTTTACATAACACTGGCTCAAAGGATATTTCCTCTGCTGTATGCTCCAGTCTATTGTGCCCGTGCAGACAATCCCGCCCATTCCTGTGCTCAATGTTATGTCAGGGTCTACCAATACCCCAAAATCTTTTCTATGTACCTCTTCCTGGTTATTATCAAGGTCGAGGAATCTAAGGCTATAGTCTGCAATATATTCATCAAATTCAAAGAAGGATGCCAGCATCTGCACTATCCCTGAACATCCGTTTATTGTCCTGTTTATTTGCCCGAAAGGGTCCAGCAGGTTAATCCTACAGTTCATTGCAGTTCCATTGAAATTATAATTAAGAGGAATATTTCCTGCAGGAGGGTTAAGAGTGCCATTCCTGAACTCATAAGTATCAAGATTAGGGGAATTAAGTACAAATGTCCCTTCTGCTTCCTCTACGTTAAAGCTGCTGCTGTCACTCACATTATTTCCTGAAGCATCTGTAAGAGTTGCCTGGAAAATGTAACTTCCCACTCCAGGATTTACGAAAGAGCCGGTTACTGTTGATTCACTTGCGCAGTTTCCAATTTCTGTTTGGGGAATCCTCACAACACCGGAAGTGTCTGTAACATTATACCAGCACTGCTGCCTGTTTTCTCCTGAAACAGAAAATGAAATAGGGACTGTTGAAAGAGGGTCAATAACATAAGTTCCTGATGGCTCATTCACTTCTATAGACGCCAAAAACTCCCCTTCTGTGCATTCAATTGGTTGCGTGATAATCGCCCTATTGCATAAAGTCCATTCATTATCAACATACATTGCCGGCTCTATCTCAAGAATATGGGCCCCAAGCCCTGAAAATGAAAAGCTTGCAGGATTTCCATCCCTCGGCCAGATCTCTCCTGGAGGAAGTCCTTCTTCACTTGCCCAATCATTAAAATGCACATCTTCCTCATTCAGAAGCTGCCTGAAAACTCTCTCGGACTCACCTATCCGGATATAAGCCCCATCCATGTTAAACAAGCCTCTGTTCATCAGCTTAACTTTTACAACGCCATTTCCACAGCTGACCTGCTCGACACTTAAAGCCACATTTTCAGGACATACCGGTCCCTCATTTGGAACATAAATTTTCAGGAATCCATAAACAAGAACCGCAAGAGTTATCCCTATTACAACAAGCAGGACATATCCTACCATTGCGCTTAATCCTCTCTTATCCCTTTGCAACAAATCTTTCATTCTCTTCCTCTTTTATTATGACAAAAAAGAAATTTTGCCCTTCTCTAAGACCAAAATCATAGCTTATCTCATTTATGCTGACAATAACCCTTTCTTCATTTCCGAATATCAGGTCTACATCTGCAGTCCTTCCGGTTTTTCTGTTTATCTCGATATTCCTGTTATTTCCGGTGTTCAGGCCGACACTTCCGATTCCTTCCTCTCTGTAGATTAAGGCATTAAAATTGACATTATCTTTATCGCCAAAAATGAAAATAACTTCCTCTTGTCCTATATAATCAGAATAATTGGCAAGGAAACTCTCTGTTAATTTTCCTACATCTTCTTCATTGAAAACTCCCCAGTCAAGCACTTTTTTGGATTCAAACCCGACCTCTTCAGACAAGTCATAAAATGCCCTTTGGTCATCACTAACTTCAGCATAATTTGCTATCCCTGTCAATCCTGAAATAGCGCTTACAATTATTATGGCAGCTATAATAAAAAACTGGCCTCTTTTATTCATGCACTAAACTATCTTTCCGTCTATTTAAAACTTTCAGAATAATAAGTGCAGACGGGGAGTTTGCCTGGTTTTAGCAAGCCGGCTGCCTTTTGCCTTTCTCAGCACCGCGCTCCTGCAAGCACCCTAACTCTTGCTTAGAGCTGCTCCGTTCCCGGCCTGACTCATTTCACACGAGCAGAGTCGAGCAGGACGGCGCCTCAATGTCCGGCAAAAGACCAGATTGCCTCTACCTCACGCCCTCCTTCAAGCCCGCCATGAAGCCCATTTGCGGATAGCGCGGGGCTAACGCGCCAGCTCGTCTGCACGTAAAATAGATGAGAAAGAAGTTTTTTAAGTTTATCTAATAGCCCAGAAATCAATCTTCGCCGTTTATCTGGTCTTTTATCTTCTTCAGTTCAGTTTTCTGGATAGGCCTTTCACTATCATCAGGCCTCTTTGTAAGAAGGATTACAATCAAAATTAGGAATATAAATGCAAAAATCCCTGCGCTCAACGACAATAATTCAACAATCATAAATTCTTAGCATAGAAGTTAGTATTTAAGCTTTATCCTGAAAGTTACATTTTGGCGATAGTATTTATTCCAAGCAGCCGGAGGGAATTTTTCAGGACCTGCGAGAAGCTGTCAACAAGTTTCAGCCTGAATTTTTCATTTTCACTTCCTATCACAGGGCATTCATGATAAAATTCGTTGAATGCCTTTGCAAGATCATACGAAAAATGTGCAATTGTCGACGGAGAAAGCTTCTGCTCCGCCTCTTTAACAACTTCAGGAAAGCTTGCCATTAGCTCAACAATTTTCTTCTCAGAATCACCTATGCCATAAATTTCAAAATTGGAATCTATTTTATGTCCTGCCTTTTTTATTATGTTTCTTGCTCTTGCATAGCTGTAAAGAAGATAAGGCCCTGTATCTCCGTCAAATTTGATTTCTTTCTTAGGGTCAAAGATTATATTCTTATTTACATCCTGTTTCAGCATAGAGTATTTCATTGCAGAAATAGTTATTGCAAGGGCTCTTTTCTGGGCTCCCTTTTCACTAATACTAGCCTCTCTTTTTTTTATTTCTTTTCTTGCTATTTCAATCATATTATCCCTGAAATCAGAATAGAAAATATTATCTCCACTTCTCGATGCCATTTTTCCCCATGGGAACCTGACTTCATTGACAGGCACATAAATATTTTTTTCAGAGCCTTTCATGCCCATCAGCTTCAATATCTCAAATATCTGATAGACATATCTTTCCTGCGCCTTTCCTATCACGTAGATTGACTTGTCTAGTTTATGCTTCTCAAGCTTATTTTTTGCGAGCGCAAGGTCCTTTGCCCCATATAAAACGGTTCCATCCTTTCTCAATAAGACAAGAACTCCCAAGTCAGGTCTTCCGTGCTCGTTAAAATCAACAATAATCGCCCCCTCGGATTCTTTCGCGATTTTCCTTTTTACAATCTCCATTACAATCTCCCTTCCTTCCTTCTCAACTTCACTCTCAAAGATATGAACATCAAATCTTGTATTCAGCTCCCTGTAAATCCTCTCCCATGACTTTATTGAAAGCTTCCTGGTATCTTTCCAGAGTTTATTCAACTCTTTATCCACACCGGAATCAAGCTTTCTGTTTATTTCATCAACCTCTTCCTGTATCTTTGGGCTTTTCTCAAGCTTCTTTACAGCATCTACATAAATGTCCGCAAACCATTTCTCATCACCTTTTAGTTTTTCTTTCCCGTGATATTTCCTGTAGCACCATATCCATTTAGCAATATGCATACCGGTATCCCCGGAATAATTTGCTCTTACGACCTTATTTCCACAGAATTCTGCTATTCTCGCGATGCTTTCCCCAAGCGAAGTTCCTCTTATATGGCCCACATGAAAGGCCTTATGAGTATTTGGCTGGGAAAACTCAACCATAATCTTCCCTTTACCCATAATCTTCCCATAATCTTCCCCTTTTTTGTTAATCTCTTTTATGACTTTTTCAGCAAGCTCTTTTTTATCAAAAAAGAAGTTTACATACCCTCCAGAAGCAACAACCCTGTCAAATCCCTTTTTGCTGATTTTTTCAGCTATCTCTTTCGCAATATCATTCGGGCTCTTCTTCAGTTTTTTAGCAAGAGCAAAGCATGGAAGAGAGTAATCTCCCAATTCCCTTTCCTTTGGAATCTCTAGCAGGTCATATAGCCCTTCAATCTTAAGAAATCCCAATGCTGCAACAATTTTCTCTTTCATCTGAACTCTAATCAAGAACAATTAATAAACCTTCTTTATTAAAATTTTTGGGTTGAATACCCCACAGCTTGCTGTGTCGTAAAAATTTTAATTAGAAAATCGTGAACCAGAAATTTTAACGATTTTCTTTATTTATTTCTTCTCACGAAGAAAACTACTAAAGCGATTATTATTACTATTGCTATTACTATAGCTATCCAGGCTCCATTTGACAATCCGGTCCCCTCATTATTTCCAAGGCCTCCAAGTAGCCCTCCTTCTTCCTGTCCATCTTCAGTGCCACTACCCTGAGTCTCTTCTGTAACTTCTTCCTGAATATATTCTACCCTAACGTTAGCCTTGCTTCCTTCAATTGTCTGCACTGTAACAAGCAAATCATATGTTCCATCTCCCGTAACATCAAACTTACCGCTTTCTCCTGCGGCCAGCTCCTTCTCCTGTGGAGTGCTTGCGACCTCTATAGTTGCCTTTCCTCCACTAATACTCTTAACACCAACATGATGTGTTTCTCCTGAAACCATCAATCTTATTCTATGGTTTGCGCTTAATTCCTGTGTAACGCTTCCTTTAAGGCTCAATTCCTGATCATTCTCCGAATATGTCTTTGTCCAGGTAGTTCCTCCTCCACCTCCGTTATTTGAACCTCCACTACATGAGGATGTTGTGAAGTCTGTTCCGCCCGATGTGCCCTGGTTTCCTGCATAGTCAGTGCAAGTTACTATATAAGTATAAGTATTACTGCATGTAAGCTCTGTGTCTGTGAAACTTGTGGTTCCTGTCAACACAGGATTATTTCCACCTGAAACTGTACAGGTTTCAATTCCGCTTGTAGCATCACTACCTCCAACATTAGCTGTAATGCTGCTTCTATCAGAACTGCTAAGGGTAGGAGCTACCGCAGGACTTACAGTATCAACCTGTATCTTCTGAGTCAAGGAAGTTGTAAATCTATTATTAGAACTATCATTAACGCTAACATTCAAAGTGTAAGTTCCATCAGGAAGACCAAACCAGTTCACACTTCCCGTTCCATTTGCCCCCGCAGTTCCGTTAAGAATTCCCAGGACCTTATTATAAACAGTGGACAAAGAGAAATTATAAGTAGCATTTGAATGCACAAGACCAGACGAATTAATCAGACTTATATTGAAAGTATTAATCGTTCCGTGTGTATCATTTGCCGTTATATTAATGTAAAGGGTTGAATTAGATATGTTAGTAGCCCCTCCAACATTAAATGCCCCGGAAGCAGGCAGGAACGAAACAGAAAATGGAGCCGTGGAGTCATTCACATTAACATCCAAAAATCTTTCAGTTCCATCTATCTTAACGCTAATATTATATCTGCCAGGTGCAGCAGAACTGACATTAATATAAAAGTATCTTGTACTTGTTGTACCGCTTCCATTAAGCAATCCACTTAATCCAGGATCAGAAACAGTCCCGTTTGACCAATTCATAGTTGCAGCAGAAGTGGTAAGGTTTCCAACACCATAACCTGCATTAGTTCCATTTCCACTCGAACCAAAAGTTAGCGGATAAGGCAAAGTGACATTAACTGCAGTAATGTACCCTCCAGCCGTAGTCTGACTGCTGTTAACGCTAAAATTAAGGACGACATAAACATCCTCATCAATTATCGAAAAGTTTCTGCTACTGATTGTGCCTGAAGACAATGTTGCATATTCAGCAAAGTCAGCAAGAACAAAACTTGCAAAGAATAAAACCGAGAAAGTTATCCCGAATACAAACGCAGCTGAAAAGAAACTTTTTGCCCCCTTATTCATCTCCCCTCTTTTTTTCATGTTAAAAATAAACCTACGATTTACATAAAACTTTTCTATTTATAAATGTTTCTCCCAACCGGAAATCACAGAAGACACTCTCTGTATTTTACCATAGACTTATACTTCCAGGCCAGCTCAAATTCACTCAATTTTATCTCGCTGGTAATATCACCTGCTTCATTTGCCTTTTTTACCGTCGGACACAAGCCTTCAGTTCCAATACTTTCAAGATACACGGAAGGAAGGTAGATTATTATGTCAGCCCCATCAATCTCTTTTTCCTCGACGGAATTTCTCTCTATTGCATAAGAATGATTGCCGATTACCAATAATATCAGGGCATCTTTAGGGAGATCTCTGACAACCCCGGATTTAATCAGAAATTCAGGCAGGTTTTCAAATGTAACTTCTCCGAATCCTTTTCCGTAACTATTTGAGCTCACAAAATTAAATCCTGAAATAAGGTTTCCTTCTATTACGGGCTCAAAAAAATAAAACAGCCCAAGGGCAACGAGAACAACAAGGACAATCCCCATAAGCCACTTATAATCTTTCCATTCCTTATACTCAAATCTCCTGTTCCTGATATATCTCTTCAGTTTCCCTTTCTTTTTATAGATAAATTCATTCATTAAAACGAAAGCCAATCAACCTTTAAATTCCTTTCTTCCAGCAATTTCTAAGAAATAAAACTATTCTATAATATGCATCATTCCTCTTAATCTATTAGAGAATATTCTTCTTTCCTGCCCTTCTCCAGCATAAATAATGAACTGCCCGTCATAGTCCCCTACACCATACAATCCAGAATCAAATACCAGCCTATATCCAAAGTCGTCCGTGATTCCATAGCCGTATCCAAAATTATAACTGCTATTCAGGAAATTAGCTCTTCCCTCTCCAAACTCAACATTAACTCCTCTCTGGATTATATTTGTGACTCCATAACATCCATCAATAACCTCTCCATAAACATCAAACACACAATTCAAATCTCCCTGCCCATTATAGCTTCCAACAGGTATAACTCTAAAGTCAATTTTTCTTACAGGAATATATTGGTCCCCATCCCTCAATTTCATCCCAATCTCAACTTTAACAGCTTCTCCGACCTCGGCATAATTATCCCCCACAACTCTTAATCCAAGATTAAACGCGCTCGCAGGCCCCGCAGCAATCAAAGCCCCTAGTATGACTAGTGATAATACCACTCCCAAAAACTTCGGACTCTTCACAATACCCATTAATCCTTTCCGATTCATACTCAAACCTTACTTTTAAGCTATTTAAATATTGTTGTACCAAGGAATAATGCCTCCTTTCCCTTTCGGCAAAACCCTTAAAAACCTCTTTTTTCTGCCTGTAAGGTAATGAAATTAATAGTCCAAATCCCTGCCTACAATGAAGAGGATTCTATTCAGGAAGTGATAAAATCCATCCCTAAGAAGCTGCCTGGAATAAAGAAGATTGAAATCCTGGTAATTGATGACGGCTCCAGAGACAAAACGTCAGAATCTGCAAAGAAGGCGGGTGCGGATTATGTGATAAGAAATACTAAAAATCAAGGTCTTGCAAAAACATTCCAGAAAGGCATGAATTTCGCTCTTTCAAAAAGGGCAGACATAATAGTCAATACAGATGCAGACAATCAGTACAATCAATCAGAAATTCCTAAACTAATCAAGCCAATTATAGATGGAAAGGCAGACATAGTTTCAGGAAATCGTCAGGTAGAATCCCTGAATCATATGATACCTGCAAAGAAATATGGGAATATAATAGGAAGCAAAGTTGTAAAATTATCGGCAGGCTATCCCATCATAGATGCCTCTTCAGGATTCAGGGCATACAGCAGAGAAGCTGCACTAAAACTCTTTGTCACAAGCACGCATACCTATACTCATGAAACCTTAATCCAATCAGCGCATAAAGACCTGAAAGTCATTGAAATTCCAGTAGAATTCAAGGAAAGAAGGGGAAATTCAAAATTAATCTCTTCTGTCGGAAGCCATGTAAAGAAGTCAATGGCAACAATCATCCGTTCCACTCTCATGTACAATTCATTCAAGTTCTTCACTCTCCTCGGAGCCTTCCTTACTCTTCTAGGAGCGGTTCCCATGATAAGATGGCTCTGGCTTTCATATCTAGACGGCCATTTCGGCCAGCATACCCAATCACTTCTACTCGGCCTAATCCTTCTCATGTTCGGAGGATTTTCTATTCTAATCGCCTTCCTCGCGGATATTATAGCCATTAACCGCCGCCATCTCGAGGAGATTATGTATTTAGTCAAGGCGGATAGGTTGCAAGGATGAAGATATTATTCATAACACGAAAATATCCTCCAATCGTAGGTGGAATGGAAAATTATAGCTATAATCTTATAGAACATTTCCAAAAAATAAATTCTGAGACATATTTTATCGCAAATTCAAAAGGCAATAAATATATTCCTTTATTTCTCCCATCAGCCTACAAAAAAGCTCTTAATTTAATAAAAAAACATAATATAACCCACGTTCATTTATGTGATGGCTTTTTAGCACCTCTAGGAAACAGGCTGAAAAAGAAAACAGGAGTATCAACTTCAATAACTATACATGGATTAGACATTACCTTTTCAAATCCACTATATCAAAAATATATTCCAAAATCGATATCAAAAATAGACAAAATTATTACAGTCAGTAACTATACCAAAGAAGAGTGTGTCAAAAGAGGGTTGCCAAGAGACAAAATAACTTTCATTCCAAACGGAGTTAATCCAAAGGAATTTCAATTAAATGAATCAAAAGCTAGACTCCTTAGTCAAATTGAAAAATCTCATAAGTTAAATCTAAAAGATAAAAAAATTCTTCTAACTTCAGGCAGATTAATCAAGAGAAAAGGAGTTTCTTGGTTTGTAATAAATGTAATGCCTAAATTACCTAAAAACTATATTTATCTTATTGCAGGAACTGGTTCAGAAAAAGAAGCAATTGAACAAGCAGTAAAAGATAATAACCTTCAGGGCAGGGTACATCTTTTAGGAAAAGTCCCAAATAACATTTTCAAGGCATTATACAATATTGCAGATTCTTTCATAATGCCTAACATACATATTGAGGGTAATGCAGAAGGGTTCGGTATAGTTGCCATAGAGGCAGGTTCAGCAGGGCTACAAGTAATTGCCTCGAAGATAGAAGGCATTCAGGATGCAGTGATTAATGGAAAAACGGGATGGTTAGTTTCAGAAAAAAATACCAATGCATTCATTAATGCGATTAAAAAGAAGCCACTTAAAGAAAGCAAGGTAAGAAAGGAAGTGGAAGAGAGTTATGATTGGAAAAACATTATTAAGAGATATGTAGAGGTTTTAGGGAGATGAAAGAAGAAATGAACAGATATTGGAAAGAAAATAGCGAAATATTTTTGAAAGCAAAGGATACTCTAAGTGCAATTTGTCATGCAGGAATGCCAAATTGGTTTAATGATTATATGGATTATTTTATTAGAAAATCTTTTTTTAATCTAACAAAAAATATCAATTTTAAAGATAAAAAAATATTAGATATCGGATGTGGTATCGGAAGGTGGACAAAACTTTTGCAAAATTCTAACCAAGTAATCGGAATTGATGTAGAGCCTGAAAGGTTAAATAATGCTAAAAAAAATGTTCCCCAGTCTAAATTTATTGAAATGTCTGCAGACAGCCTAAAATTCAAAGACAAGTCATTTGATTTGATTAACAGCATAACTGTTTTACAGCACATACCCTATGATGATAAAAACAGAGCCATAAGAGAAATATCCAGGGTTGCAAAAAAAGGAGCTTATTTGATTTTAATAGAATTAATTGATATGGGAGATGATGCCAAACATGTTTTTCCTTTGGATTATGAAGAATGGATAAAAAAATTTGAAAGAGAAGGGTTCAAATTATTATCAACAAATGGCTTTGATTATTCACCTTTATTAAGGTTGGTAAGATGGCTAAATTTTTTTAGGACAGGTAAAAAATCATTGAAGAAAAAAAATAATAGGAGGGCTATAAGCTCATTAGACCAAACCTTGCTAAGGCCCATAATTTGGCTTTCATATCCAATTGAAAGAGTTTTATCCAAGATAATGCCTCCAAGATTTGCTAGGCACGGAGGTTATCTCTTTAAGAAGATAAATTAACCAATTGAATGCTAGCTAAATAGACTATGAAAAAAATGAATATCAAACACATTAAAAGAATAACTTATTTAATTCTTTTTGTCCTTTTTGTCCTTTTTTTTTATAATTATTTTGGAATTTTAGTATTAGATAGCGATAGCGGAAGAGAAATTTATCGAGCATTAACTATGGAATCTTCAGATCCAGATAGTGGCCCATTG
>Ga0210043_1001023_pt1 | contig 26306 bp, 39 predicted proteins | sample CryGeymet201501t_FD_183990 | JGI IMG/M metagenome (GOLD analysis project Ga0210043, IMG submission 183990) | Groundwater microbial communities from Crystal Geyser aquifers in Utah, USA - Crystal Geyser metaG 2015-01t (SPAdes) (version 2) | ecosystem: Environmental > Aquatic > Deep subsurface >... | reverse complement strand
CCCGGCGGAAATCACTTCAAGATCCGCGCGCCGTATGGATATAACATTTTTTGGGCTTTGGGGAATACCACAGACGACATCATCCGTGGCAACAAGACGTTTGGGCAAGCCTCTAAAAACATGCTCCTGGCGGCAGACCAAGCTTTTAACCCGATCGGCGGTGGCTCGGCTTTGCAAATTCTTTCGCCGACATTTTTAGATCCTTTTGTCCAACTCCAAGAAAATAAAACCTGGTATGGTGGCCCGATCGCGCCTGAGCAATTGCAGTTTGGTCCGGCTAAACCAGATAGTCAGTTGTACTTTGGATCGGTCCGAGAAATTTCTCGAGTTACAGCTCAGTTTTTCAATCAGATCTCCGGAGGTTCTACGACTGAAGCCGGCGCGGTAGATGTCTCCCCTGAAACTTTAGATCATTGGATTGACTTTATGACTGGCGGCGCTGGAAGGGTAGTTACCAACACTATTGAAACTGGGGTTCAAGCTACGGAAGGAGAGTTGCCCGATGTACAAAACATGCCTTTTATTCGGCAGCTGGTTGGTACGCCATCAGAATCTATCGAGCGAACTGATGTTTTTGAATTAGCCGAGCGCGCGGAAACGAGCGAGCTTTCACCCACCGAGATTAAACAATTCCGGGAGGCCATGGGTGAAGCGCTAAAGCGAGAGCAGATTGACACAGAAACTGGAGAAAAAATACTGCGCGGTTTTCTACGTTCTCAGGCCAGAATCACAGCCGGCAGGGTTTTTGATGAAGTAAAAAGCGGCACGCCAGAGGATCGCGCCCGGGCTGTCCTTCAGCTCAACCCCATGGAGCGCGAGGAGCTTATCAAGATCATCAAAGCACAAGCCAAATCCCAAGAGAAGCTACAAAAAGCAAGGCAATAAGGGTCAAAATCACTTCCATAAATTTATGGTAGCAGAGTCATATGAAAAGGAAAGAAAGTTATTCACCCCTTAATTTGTAAAAGTGATATAATTAAAGCAATGTCACGGATTATAAATATCGCAATCCATCACTCTGGCGGTACGGCTGGGGATCCTTATTGGTCCAGCCAGAAAATGACTTTGGATCAGCTGAACAAAGCACACGAGCAGCGTTGGCCAGACTTCAAATCTCAACTCGGATCGTTTGTTGGATATAATTCCGTGGGCCTACCGGACGGATCATATCAGCAGTTTAGAAAAATCGGTGAGGAAACTGCTGCTCAAGTAGGCTTTGATCCTATTGCCAAGTCAAGATATAACCTCACCACCTACTCCCATATGCTCATGGGGAATTTTACACGCAAGCTAGATGGTTCCTTGGTAGATAATCCTACTCATGCCCAGATCTCCACGATGGTAAAGATCATTGTGGCGCTTTTAGAAAACGATCCCTATCGGATGAAACTGACCGTGGTACCGAGTACCAAGATTGAAATAATTTTACCACGCATACAGCCGCACCGTTACTACCAGCCGACCCAGTGCTTTGGAACTGGTTTGCATGACGGCTGGGCCCAGATGCACACCCGGATTTTACTACTGAACCGTCAGCTTACCTTATACGAAAGAATCTACCAGTTGTACATGCTTTGGCTCAAGCTAAAGAGTGGCAACCATTCTGGGGCAATGCCTAGCACCGCTTCATGCTTTGAATTAGAACTCCGCGGGTAAAGGTCGCATTAACAACCTAAAACTTTTATGCAAGAAAAACGATTCGGCTCTCTGTCCTCCAGCTACAATCCAGAAAATCTGGCGTTAACCGTGCGTGGCATCTTGACTGGTTTGTTGCCGGCAATACTCATTTTGGTAAATGCAGCCGGATGGGCGGACACTCTGGACGAGGGAACACTTAAGCAACTGATTGAGGCGGTGGTTAACTTAATTTCAATCGGTGGCGGTCTTTTAGCGGCTGTCATGACCGGCTGGGGGATTCTCCGCAAGATCTTTATTGGTCTTGGTTGGGTACAGTCTCGGAGATAGCACCTTAAGAATTTCATAGTAACACTTAGGATGTATAACCTATAAAGGATAGGTTAAAATTGAGTAAAATCTAACCTATAAAAGTGGTACTCCCCGCTCCCAGCTTCGGCTGGGGAGCTTTTTGAGTCCCCGAACTCGTGCCTTTCTTAGCAATGGGCGGGAGTTGGGGGTGGGAAGTATCACAACACAAGGAGGTGCCCGGTGTCCTACTTCTGCAAAACCTGCGAACATAACACCGGCCACCACTTCGCCGGTACCAAAATAGTGTGGTTCTTCCGCTTGTACGCCGTGTACAAGTGCGATGACTGCGCTACGGCTGACATCTTCGTTTACTTGGGCATTGCCCACTAGGGAGGGGAGCATGAGAACAGGCGACCACGAACCGACCGAGAAGTACCACAGGGTGTGGTGCAGCGAATGTAATCTTCGGCTACCGGAGCGTGGTCATCGCGTGGTCATTGGAAGCAGGGTCTTCCATGAATCATGTCATGATCTGCTTCGGCGGCGCGGGAGGTTGCTTCATCCCGATAATGGCGGAGCGTCATCGTCGCAGATGTCGCACAACCAAGGGGGGAGGTGATCCGATCCGGTGAGGCTAACCCCCTCGCAATAGTACCCCTGCTTTCGGGTGGGGGTACTAGACAAATTGGTAAGAGTGAGTTATCATTATTTCAATGAAAGATTATACTTGCTCATTTTGTGGAGTAGTCTTTAGAGATTATCCCAGCAATAAAGATCAATACAAAAAACAGCACTGCTCTAGAAAATGCCAGGGCTTAAGTTATCGGTCTAGTATTCCCAGAGAAAAGAAATGCTTAGTTTGTAAGAAAGTTTTTTCTAGACCGGCAAAATATAGTAATGCTATGTGGAAGAATAGAATCGCTTGTTCTATTAGCTGTTCTACATTAAGGGTTACTGGCAAGCCAAGAAAGTTGAATAATAAGATAAACCATTCCGCTGGATATCTAAGGGTATATGTGTTTGAACATCCCAATAGGGAAAGTAAGCCGTATATGTTTGAACATAGACTCGTTGCGTCTACCGTTGCTGGTAGAGCATTACTTCCAGGAGAACAAGTGCATCACATAAACGGCAACAAAAAAGATAATAGGCCAGAGAATTTAATGATTGTCACTCAAGATGAACATGCAAAGCTGGAAAAAGGATGGAAGCTTATTGAAGAAAATTGGCATAAGCCATGTAGTAATTGCAAAAGATTTTTGCGTGTAGATAAAAGCAACTTTTATTTCCGTTCCAATGGAAAGGTTGTTTCTATCTGCATTCCATGTAGTGCAGAACTATACCGGAGAAAAAAGACTCCGTGAACCTCTACCGCAGGGCTCCACCGTCATTACCTGCGGCCGCACCGCTTCCCCTTGGGTAAGGGAGGCAACCCGGGGCGCCGGACTCTGAGCTGGCGCCCCACATAAAACATGCTTAAGGTAATTTTCATCATTATTGCCATACCAACCACACTGGTTCTTTGCATTTTGGTAGTAGCATACTTGATATCTAAGCTACTGAAGTGGTACCACTATACGTTTTCAGATTGCGAACACCAGCATGACAGCAGAATCTTTGGGGTTTTTTGGCAAGATAACTGAAATGTATATATCAATACTTCAGCAATTAAGTTCAGCTTTAATTAGCCTTACAATCCTACTCAATGGGACCACAGTCGCCCCAGACGGCTCTATTATCCCCAAAAGGGTAGATGACCCACCCGAGGCTATAAAATCCATTTCTGGCCTAAAACCAGGCGACTGGCATGTGGTTGGTGAGTTGGATGCCACAGTTACTGCTTATAGCTCCAGCCCCGACGAAACTTGGGGAGATCCGTTTATCTCTGCTGACGGCAATCGGGTTTATGATGGCTTGATTGCTTGCCCGCGCCGATATCCGTTTGGAACCCATTTTCTGATTATGGACAAGGTCTACCGTTGCGGAGATCGGCTACACTCTAAGTACGACTATCGATTTGATATCTGGAAACCATCCAAACAATTGGCTCTACAATGGGGAAAGCAGATAATCACAGTCTACCAAGTGCAAAAAGACATCTCTGCTTAAAAGTTATCCACAGGTGGCTTGACGGAAAATGAAGATGATCTAAACTATAGGTATTCGGTTTCAATGATGAGCTGAAAGACTATTTTGCTGGCGGTTTCCGAAAGGCAATCGCTGAGTAGGTAAAGGTCCTCATCAACCTAAACCGAACCGCCAGCATAGTAGTCTTTTTTTTAGACAAAGAAAACCTATAAGGCAAACAGTAAGCTACAGGCTGACGATAGCTGCCGCTAAAGACCTAACAGACCCGTAAGGGACGCTGAAGAAGTACGGAGTGAGCCATCAGTCGTTTGTTAGTGATAATTGCGCCGCAAGTCGGGTATAGAGACGGATAAGGGAAACCTTTACCCTGAAGGAGCCGCGACTATAGGTAGAAAACTATTGATCCTTGTTAGGAATATACTACGTAAGTATTTCTCATAAGGATTCGCTTTCCCTTTTAGAAGGAAGGTAGGATATCATTATATTATAATGGGGATTGACAGAAAATATATAAGCAGGTGTTGTAGTGAGGAAGCGATCCTCTTGCGAGAAGTGAGAAAATCGAAAAACGGCAAATTTTTTTTGGCGGAAAGAGATCAAGACAACTTCCCCGGGACCGACACCCTGACTTATTTCGTGTGTGTAAACTGCGCCGCTCAGTGCTTGATAAAAAATCCGGCGACAAGCGCTTGACTTTTTCAAACCGTTTGTTTACACTGGCAGTATGAAAATCAGCAGACAAGAATTGAGTCGCGTCATGTCCGAGCTGGGCAAGCGATCTTGGCGTGTACGCAGAAAGCAGGAAAACACCCGCAAGCATTTAGCGGAGATAGGCAGAAAGGGCGGAAAGAAATCCAGAAAGACCGGCAAATAACTGGTCTTTTTTGTTCGAAAGTTATCCACAACCATAGCGGTGAAGTTACCGTAATGGTCTAAAATAGCCCCAAAATGGGGGGGGGCTTGACATAAGCGAACGGTCTGCTATACTGAAGTTGCTGGGTGGTCGGCCCGGCGAGAATTAAAAAAATTAAGCATTAAAAAAATGAAATATACAATCACTAATTTGAAAAAAGGAGATTTGGTTACTATCCTCGGTATTAGTAGCTTTATGGGTAACACAACAAAGACTGTTATCCAGTACACAGGAAACTTAACGAGTGACGGAAAACAGATCTTCAAGGAGCCCAAAAAAGGGGCGCGGAAAAAGTTTACTATTCGGCCATTCAATGACGAGGTCATGGCTTTTGTCGGCGATGTCCCGTTTAAGATTGATAGCGAAATCACGACGAATGATGGAGTGTTCAGTAGCCGGATAATGCGAGGTAATGCGTGCTTCAACTTGGTCGGAGATTCATCAGAAATCAAGGACTGGATAATGAACAGAAACATTAACCCGGACTTCAAAAAATACGACTACGTCCTCTTGGTCGATGGAGACAAGGAAATTCCCTTGTTTCCCGAAGTACCGACAAGCCACGCAGTTGTGGCTCGTGTGCGCGAAGCAATGCCGGCAGCAACCAACTTAAATCTTTACTAAAATGACTATCGAAATCATGCCCAAGACGGAAGTTCGCGAGAGCTACCCGGCGCAGTGCCATCTGATCCGTCACTACAAAGTCTCCGAGGATGGGGAAACGCTGGGGATTGGGCACACCCGGGAGGGTGCTCTTGATCGGGCTTTTGCAAATCTATTCCGATTGAATTTGAATCCGATCGCAATTTGTAGATGCGATGGCGGCAATGGCCGTTGTGCGGGTTGCTGGGATGAGTGAAAGTTATCCACTGGTCAAATATAAGCCGTTCGCTTATACTGAAAGAGTAAAAAGGTCGTACCTGTAAGAGAATTAAAAAAAATCAAAAATTTATGTTCATGAAAAAAATCTGGGGTAAATCTTATCTTGAAGCCCATCCGCACAATAATAAAGGCGGCCTCTGGGGTTCGATTAAGCGCTTTACCTACAATACGGTCCTGGGAATTCGCCGGACCGCGATCTTAGTTTCTATCGTATCGTTGATCTTTACTGTTGGCTACTTTGCCAATAAGACCAATGACGCGGTGATTCATACGGTGGAAAAAGAAGTGATCCGCGAAGTGCAGGCCACGGGTGTTCCTCCAGTTCTAACCCGAATCGCCAGCTGTGAGCTGTGGGGCGTGCCAGATAAGAAGCCGTCACACAGCGATCCTAAGACCGGCCAGGTGTTCATCGGTAAGAGCGGAGATGTGGGCAAGTACCACATCAATGCGCCGATCTGGGGCAAGAAAGCCACGGAGTTGGGCCTAGACCTAACCGTTGAGGCCGGCAATGAGGCCATGGCCGTGTGGATCTACCACAACCATGGGACCGAGCCATGGTACCTAACCAAAAGTTGTTGGAGATAGCAGTCAAGTATCTCCATTTACCAGTAAAAAAAATCTATATGGAAAAAATTGAATCTAAAGACGTTGTTGTTGTAAAGCAGCAAGTCACCAAGGCCTACAACAGCGCCGAGGAGATCGAGATCAAGTCGGAAACCGATCTGGCTCCGGCTGCTGACTTTCTTAAGAAAGTGAAAACAGTGCAGCGCCTAGTGACCCAAGAGGAAAAAAAGCAGTTGGACCCAGCCCGCGCCACCGTGGACGCCATTCGCAGTTTTTGGCGACCGATGAAAGACAAGATTGATGAAGCCGAAAAAATCGTGAAGAAGAAAATCTTAGCCTTTGACCGTGTGCAGAGTGAAGCCCGAGCTAAGAAAGAAGCTCAGCTCAGCGCGCGCGTGGAAAAAGGTACCATGAAGTTCGGTACCGCGGTCAAAAAAATGGACGACTTGCCTACGGTTCAGACCGCTATCGAGACCGACAAAGGCGCGGTCACGTTTAAGATCGAGCGCAAGGTATTCGTTGAGAACGAATCCCAAATCCCGGACGAGTACTGGATGCTGGATATGGTAAAAATCCGCGGTGCTGCTCTGGGGAACAAGGCCAAGGGCATTGAGCCTGTTGAAATCCCGGGCGTAAAGGTCGTGGAGGAAAAGAATCTCGCCGCTTAGTATGGTCAAGAAAAAGACAACCAAAAAGAAAGTCACCAAGCGAAAGCGAAAGGTCGCAAAACCCAAAGGCTTAGTGGCTATGCCCAGCCCAGCTCATCCGGAGATCCAGCTCATGGTGGCCAGCGAGATGGCTGATGACAGCATGATCGAGGCGGAATTGCTTGGGGAGGTCTTACCGCATTTTGTTTACCAGTTTAGCCAAGAGGGTAAAGACGTCACTGGAATGACGGTTAAGGGTGTGAGCGAAGTCGTTCGGAGGATTAACCGTAATCCTAAGAGTGGCTCTAAGATTCGCCTCAATCCGGAGTTTATCCGTGTTGAGCGCAACGCAGAATATGACGGACAGAAAGGCGTTGAGGTGATGGTGTACGCCGAAGATTTAGTGACCGGAGGCAGTGCATGGGGAGCAAAATTCGAGCCTTATACAAAGAAAGGTCGTCGAGGTGAATACCCTAACACCTTTCCTTTAGAAAAGGCCTTGTCGAAAGCCGAGCGCAACGCTAAGAGGAAACTGATCCCCGAGACCATGGCTACCAAAATGATTCAAAAGCTGATTAAAGAGGATCCTGGTACAATTCAAAAGATCGAGGCACCGGCACCGCGGGAGATGAGCGTTAGTCAAAAGTTCGCGCAGTCCAAGCAGATGATCGATGCGTGCAAAAACGTGGACATCCTGTACAGCTGGAGGGAGCGCATACCAGACCACCCGGACTATACCGCAGATCAAAAGCAAGAGTTAGTTAAACTGATTGATGCTCAAATTGATCGCGTCATAAACCCAGTATGATCAACACCCCCACCAAACACTTATCCTGGACTCAGCTGGACATGATCGAGCGGAACAAAAAGGGCTACATTCAACGCTACATTTACGGTGAGAAGTTTGTCACCCCAGAGATGGAGTACGGTAAGAATGTGGCCAGGATTTTAGCCGGGCAAGCGGAGGTGGATAAGTACGATCCTGGTCTGGCCATGGCCTTAGAGTTTTTACCGCGCTACCCTAAGGCCGAAGCAAAGTTCACTCCTAAACTCAAGCATAAGGACGGAGAGATTCCGTTACTTGGATATCTGGACGGCTGGGACTACCGGAAGCTGATAGTCGATGAGATTAAGACTGGTCGCCGGCGCAAGGACGGGAAGGCGTCTTGGACTCAAGCAACCGCAGACAAACACTCACAACTCCAGTTTTACGCGCTCATGGTGTACCTGAAATACGGCAAACTCCCCAAGGAAACCCGGGTTAGCTGGATTGAAACCCGCAAAGATGAAGATAACAGACACATCTACGCCACAGGATTTGTCCAAGTATTCAGCGTGAAGATCTCCCAGCAACAGGTATTGAAAATGGCAGCCCGCGCAGTCAAAGGTTGGAACCTGATTCAAGAAGTAACCCAAAAACATTATGACCGATTCTAAAGAAAGAGCCTTCAAGATCCCGGCTTATTTAGTGGGACTGAGTCTCCTTAAGGATGGAGGTGGGAGCATCAGATTCTCCACCCAAGAACTCACCGCAGAGGATATGTTTGCACTCAAGCAGTATCACAATGCTTTTGGGTGGTTATTGTTCAAGGAAAACGAGATCGAGCCCGAGGAGCTCCCAACCGAGGACGCAGAACTAGAAGGAAAAACACCCTCTAAGCGTCTCTACAATGTTTTGTACGCTTACTACCGGCAGAAAAAAGAAAAAGGGTCGATGCCGGATTCCAAGATGTTTAATCAGTTTTACCGCGAGCAGATGGAGGCAATTATCGAGCACTTCAAAGACAAACTGGATAACTAAGTGGTATAATTAGAGTAATGTTCCGAGTTAAAATCGACCTTACCGATCAGGCGTTCAGCCGTTACATCCGCAAGCGCGACAAATGGACCTGCCAGCGCTGTGGCCGATTCTTTCCCTTGGATGATGACGGCGGGATGACCGAGCGCGGCCGGCTCCAGTGTTCTCACTATATTGGCCGCGGCAATCAAGCTACCAGAATGGACCCAGAGAATTGTATGGCGCTTTGTATGGGCTGCCATTCGTATCTGGAAACCCGCAAGCCCACGGAATATCGGGAACTCATGATCAGGCGACTGGGTAAAGCAAAACACGACGCGCTTTTGGTCCGATCCAAGCAATCGAAACCAGTGACTAAAAAAGACAAGCTCGCCCTCCGGCAAAAATTTCTTAAGCTCTACAACGAACTCGAGGAATACTGGCCAGAGATCTAAGTTATCCCCAGGCTGGAAACCCTAAAAAATGCTATACTTATAGCAATATGCCTAAAAAGATTCACAACACAGAAGTCACAGATCAGAATCTCCGCGATGATGAGTTTGTGAAATTAGTCTACGAGTTGTTGGAAAAGTTTGGCCGTGTGAAGGTTACTAATCTCGGCGTTTTCCATCTCAAAGACTATCCGGCCCGGACCGTTCGTAATCCAAAGACTAACGGTACTATGCGCATTGGTCCCCGCGTGATGATCAAGTTCCGTCCGAGTAGCGTCTTAACCAGAGAATTTAACTGATATGCAGTGGGATCTAATGCTCCAAAATCGCTGTCCAAAATGTCACAAGGGAGATTTAGATTGGCGCTCAGTCCCCGGATATCTATCTTGCCAAAAGTCTGAATGCGGATTCGCAATTAACAAACTGAAGTTCGATGCAATCTGCCGTAAGATGTCGGCAGAACGCGCACAAAAATATGGATTCTGAAATAAAAACCCTAATCAAGCTGTACTTCAAGACCGTAGTCAAAGCGGCCTTTAAAGAACTTTTAGAGGAGGAGTATCCGGAGTTTTTTGTAGAGACTGAACCGATCGCCGAGGACGATATTAGAAAGGATCTAGACATGGAGGATCCGCAGCCAGAGAAAGATACAGGACCAAGCGAGGACGGCAAAAAGATTAGGCGCTGCGGGTTATGCGGACAAGGTGGTCACCGGAGAGATAACTGCAAAGAAAGAGATCAGGGTAAGCCAGACGACAATGAATTTATGTTTGGCTACTCATTCGAGGAGGCGGACAAGATGATTGATGAGTATGAGGAACTGGAGGGTGATTCCCGTAAACTGAAGTTTATCGCGGACACTGGACTATCCAAGCCCCAATTCTTCTCTCTAAAAATCGAAGTCGCAAAACGATGGAAAGAAAACACCTAACCAACATGGCTAAGCTAACCACGGCAGAATACAACCAATGGAAAAGCGAATGCAAGAAGTGGCGCAAGCTATCACACAAAGTCTTGGCTTGGAGCTTCGCTGGATTGGTGGTCGCGATAGTAGGCTTAATACTCGGCGATATTCTTTTATCGGTTGTCGGCTTTTTCGGAAATCTGGTTGCCTTTCTAATCAGCGTCATATATACAGGCCCTAATTATCGCAAAGCAATAAGATCTATTTATGGCTAAGCTAAAGATTCTCCGCACAATTTTCATGGCCGGGGTTGCCTTGTTCTGGATAGTAATCCTCCTTAGCAATGCTCTAAGCTCTTATTCCGACACCACTCAAGATTCTGACATAGAAGTAAGTCTCTTTCGAAAATAAAATTCTATGCCTAAGAAAGACATAAAAAAATCGACCAAGCGTAGAAAGGGAAAGAAGGCTACAGTTAACCAGAGAAGGGTTGCGCAAATCGTGGCTGAGCAAGTCAGAAAAGGTGAGAAAGTGAGCGTGTCCGCAGCAATGCGCAAAGCTGGCTACTCTCCAAGCACTGCGAGCAAGCCTCATAAGGTAACTGAGAGTAAGGCCTGGCAAGAGCTTTTGGACGAGTATCTCCCCGAGGAGTATCTTTCTACTCGGCATCGCGAGCTTGCCGATGCCATGACTCTTAAAAGTTTCACACTCCCGGATATTCCCGACGAAGCCATCCGAGAGATGTTCTCTGCCGGAGGAATAGAGGTCATCAGCATTAACGAGTACGAGACTAAAAAAGGAAACACTCGCAAAGCCGTGTTGCTATCTATTCCAGAGAGCTTAACCCGTGCGCGTGCTTTAGAGCTGGCCTATAAAATCCGTGGTAAGATGGCCCCGCAAGTCATGGAGCACCGCTTCGCAAATATGGACAAAGATCAGTTAGTTCAATACATCATGACTCTAATGAACGATCCGGATCTTTAACAATCTAAGACCTTTGAGCCGGGCGCTTTAGCTTCCGGCCCAGTGGTTTTTAGTGATTTTCCACTGGTAGTAATGAACGCGGTATTTTGCCGGTCTCAACCGCCGGCTGGGCAGGTTCTGACTGGGGGCGCTTCACCTCCACCAGACGTAAGCAAAATTTCGGGCCTGCCCTTATCCGCGTCTTGACAAGCGAACGGTTTGCTGTATACTATAAATAGGTTCGCTAAGTGGGGGTTATGGGGAAGCAGGGCGCGTGCAGCCGGAAGCGCAGATACGGCATCCCGAACGTGGCTCCCACTTAGCGAATCTGTAAAAGTCGGAGTAGTGACGAAATCCACTTCACCCCCGAACCCCACACCCTAAAACACTCCGAATGCGGAGAGATCGTAGAAAATTAACCTAAAACTTATGGGAACACGAGGAAAAGGCAAAGCCCGACAAAAGAAAAGAGAGAAGTTTAAGAGCGTACACCCGGAGGGGAGGAAGGCGTTTGCCAAGGCAAAGCGAAGGGCTAGGTTGGAGAGGTCGTATAATTAACAAGGAATAAGGACATATGAAAGTAATAAAATCAGAAGAAAATTTGTTGGAGTTTGACAACGGATTAAAGGTTATTGGAGATGGCGATGAGGATTGTTGTGCATATAACTATCTGGATTTTGAACAACTACCAGTAGGTACGGAATTGCCCACAATGGATTTGGAGGACTTCCACAAGAATATATCCATCAAAGAGGATGGATTTGCCGTAAAAGACATAGACGGGATACCTAAATGGGTTCAAGCCCGGTCTGATCAAAATGGCTACTACTCTAATATGACGACACTGGTGCTGAAGCAGGGAGATAAAAAAATAACCTCTAAGGAGTTTTCCGGTGAAGAATATGAATAAAATCAACGATAAAATAGTAGCCTTCCTTCCCGAAGAAACCATTGAGGAGAAGGCATTGGTGCAACTTAAAAACATCTCAGAATTGCCATTCCTATTTCCCCATGTTGCGGTTATGCCGGATTGCCATTTAGGCAAAGGCGCGACAGTCGGTTCAGTTGTCCCCACTATCGGTGCAGTCGTACCTGCTTGTGTTGGCGTGGATATTGGGTGCGGAATGATAGCCGTTAAGACCAAGTTCAAGCGAGAGGATTTACCCGTAGACCTTTCTGGAATTAGAGAGGGTATAGAACGGCGTATCCCGCTTTCTGCAGGAAAGTTCAATCAAAAAATAACTGAAACTGCACAAAAAAGGATAGACGTACTTAAAGCAAAGGAAGAAGTGGACTACACCGAGATTGATTCTAAGTGGGAGTATGCGATTGGCTCTCTTGGTTCAGGCAATCACTTCATTGAGATAACCCTAGATGAACAGGGTAGTATCTGGGCGTTTCTTCATTCTGGGTCTCGAGGCGTGGGCAATAAAATTGCTATGAAGCACATTAAGATTGCTCAAGACCTTATGGACAAGTGGCACATAAATCTTGCAGATAAAGACTTAGCATACTTACCCGAAGGAATACCAGAGTTTGACGCTTACATTCGGGATATGAATTGGGCACAGGAGTTTGCCTTACTTAATCGGGAGGAGATGATGGATAGGGTTTTGACTGAGCTTAGCTATGCAATGTATGGCGAAGGTGGACGACAAGATGAGTTTACGCTAGAGCGTATTAACTGCCACCATAATTTTACCCAGAAAGAACATCACTTTGGGAAAGATGTTTGGCTGACTCGTAAAGGAGCAATACTCGCAAGCGAGGGAACCTACGGTCTTATTCCCGGCTCTATGGGAACAAAAAGCTATGTTGTTAGAGGTTTGGGAAATCCACTTAGTTTTAACTCTGCTCCTCACGGCGCAGGGCGCAACTTCAGTCGCACAGAAGCTCGCCGAAGGTTTACGATGGCCGACCTAGAAAAATCGATGGAGGGTAAAGAGTGGCGCAAAACAGATGCTTTTATTGATGAACTTCCCGGCGCATACAAAGACATTGATGTTGTAATGGAAAATGCCAAGGAACTCGTAAGAATAGAGCACGTCTTCAATCAGATTATAAACGTAAAAGGGGATTAACCCAAGGAGGAAATGAAGGACTATTACTTAACTGCATACTGCTCAGCAAGGAAAAGATGGTTTACTTGGCACGGCTGGTTGATGGAAGAATTGAAACCGCTAGTAAAAGCAGAGGGATTAATAAAACTCAAAAAAGTGCAGAAAATTAAGACGAGGGGGAAATGAGATACAACGAAAAGAAAATCCTAGACGCTTGCTGTGGTAGCCGGATGTTCTGGTTTGATAAAAAGCACCCCAGCACGCTTTATATTGACAACCGGACAATGCCTCCAACCAAGCAGACGAACGGAGCTACAATCACCGTAGCGCCGGATGAAGTAATGGACTTCCGAAAACTGAATTTGCCGGATGACACATTTTCACTCGTTGTTTTTGACCCACCGCATATCTTGAAGCGCGGCGGTAAGCGCTCGTATATGAAAGAAAAATATGGGGAACTTGATAGGGCAAACTGGAAAGAGGATTTAACGGCCGGGTTTGCAGAGTTATTTCGTGTACTAAAACCGGACGGAGTGTTGATTTTCAAATGGAATGAAATTGATATACCCGTAAGAGAAGTGCTTGCCCTAACACCGGTACGGCCGTTATTCGGACATCGTTCCGGCAAGGCAAGCAAGACTCATTGGATAGCATTTATAAAACTTTAACCCAAGGAGGAAACAAAAAGCGCGGCCTCTTAAGGATCCCCGCGCTAGTTGATCGCCGGGGATTGAACCCAGCTACACCATATATAACGAAAAAGAACACATTATATTACAAAATGCAAACACCAGTAAGATTCAACAAAGGCGAAAAGATCGTTACTGACTATCGTTCCTATCCAGGGGCTTCGTTCTTAGTCAGCCTTGGGTCCTGGGCAGGATTCAAATTCAATATGGGGAAGGCCGGCATTCGGGCAAATGTCGGCTGGCTGAGTATCGGAATTTACTTCTTTGAGCTTGAGGGATACACGACAGACGCAGTCTCGCATCTTCGCAATATAGTCAACGACAATGACGGTATGTATAGTATGGTGAAAAATATGCAGCGCCGGCAGTCCGGCCGCCCGTGGCTCCATAAGAAACGCAAAAAGAAAAAACGATGAATAACTACAATCCAAAAGACTTTGAATTCACTAGCTGTACCACGTCAATGGGATCTGAATTTGATCTGCAAGTTTTGGAATTCCTAAAGCACGGTTGGTTAATCGTATGGATTTATACCTCCGAACGCTCAGCGACTGCTTTTCTAGCTCGCCCGAAGTAGCGAACCGTAGGCTTTTGTAGTATAATTATTCCAATGAGAGGACTAGAGGAGATTCGGCAGCAACTAGCACACAAATCGCAAAAAGAGCTGGTCAACTTAGCCCAGGCTCTTAGTGAGGTAAAACGTAGAGACAACTCCAGCCGTGGTGAGCTTTACGTCCCTAACGGAGCATGTGAGGACTACATTGACATGGTTGGTATGAATAGGACTTTTGTAAACTTATTCGCAGCTGCCAACGGTGTGGGTAAAAGCGCGGTTGGTGCGAACCTGATTCGGAATATCTGTTATGGCCCAGCCAATGAGTGGTTTGACTTTGAGCTTTTCGCCAACTGGCCATATCTACGGAAAGGCAGGATCATCGCGGATACCAAGACTGTGCAAGAAAAGATCGTGCCGGAATTGGAAAAATGGTTTCCGGATCCATCTCGCTATAAGCGCTGGAAAAACAGTCAAAGCTATTATTCCAAATGGGTGACAGATACAGGATTTGAGTTTGATATCATGACTTACAACCAAGATCCAGTGGAGTTTGAATCTGTGGAATTGGGGTTTGTGTGGTTTGACGAACCACCTCCGCTTTCCATCTATCGAGCAACCATTGGGCGTGGCCGGCGGGGAATGATTGTTTTTCTGACCCTGACCCCGCTTAAGCACTCGGCTTGGATTAAGAACGACATCGTAGATGAAGCAGACAAAGAAGAGATCTTAGGCAAAGAGTTTCGCCAGAAAGGATATGTGACTGGTGAGATCGAGCAAAACTGCAAAGAGCACGGGACCCGAGGGATTCTGAATCATATCGATATCGACAAGATGCTGGCCGAGTATCCGCCGGATGAATACGAAGCGCGCGCCAAAGGCAAGTTTGGTCACCTCATGGGCAGAGTCCACAAACTATTTGATCGGAACATCCACGTGATCAAGCCTTTCCAGCTCAATCAACGAGATTATTCGGTATATCAGTTCCTGGACCCGCATCCCCGGACTCCGGATGCGGCTAGCTGGTTTGCTCTGGATAGGAATGATCAGATATACCAAGTAGCTGAGTTGTATATGACGGGCTCAACTAAGGAGCTCGCGTATCAGATCAAGAAAACAGAGAAAGATCTCGACATGCGTATTGAGGGGCGATTCATTGATCCATCAGCCTACAATGAAGATAAGCACAACGACTTTTCCTTAGCCGCGGACTTAGCTGGCTATGGTCTTCACTATCAGCCCGGGAGTAAGGACTTGGACCAAGGCATTCGTTTGACTAATGAAGGTCTATCCTATAGCGCCCAGAATGGAAAGGTGATTGTTCCGCCACGGTACTATATCTTCAACACTTGTGAACGCACAATCTGGGAGTTTGAGAACTATATCTGGGATGACTGGCGTGGTGCGGAGGCCATGGATCGCAACCCTAAGGCTAAGCCAAAAGACAAAGACGACCACATGATGGAAAACCTACATCGAGGATTCTTAGCTGATCTGAGGTTCCGTACTATGGTTAAAGCAAATTCGAACACAAACATTGGCGAGGTCGAATCCGCCAAATTAGATCCTTACGATTAACAAATTATTTTATGAACATAAAACATCCAACTGAAGGCGTGCTGGCAGAAGCTCACGCCGGCCTACGAGTTATTATTCCTAAAAAGCCGAGTCGTCCGGTGCGGTTGACTGATTTGGCACGAGTTTGGAAAGACAGCTCCAGAATAAAATTAGCCATGATGAACCCGTTCCCCGGGCGCTATCCAGTGGCATTTAGTATTGCTCATCCTCAAATTGAGGAGAGCGATCCGCTAAGATTCTTTGTTGTAGGCAACGCGCGCTTCGCCGATGGTAAAAAACTCAAGTGGTATTTTGGAGGTATGAGGACGATCATCAATCCACAGATTATTTGGAAGTCGGAAACCACGACCCGGTACAAAGAGGCCTGCATGAGTTTTCCGTTTGAGGCACCCAAGAAAATAAATCGCCACAACGTAGTGGTGATAAAGTACTGGACATTCCTTGGACCTCGTACGAAAAAGTTTTACGAGGAACGCGCGCAGATGTTTCAACACGAGATAGATCATTTTCACGGGGTCACCTTGTACGAACGCTGGAAAAAGAAAAAGCGGTAGTGGATAACTTTTTTCGGATAGCAATAAAATTATATCTTTGTCAATATATGGAAGACAATCTCATCAACATTCGCATTGAACCCTCGGGAGCGACTTATACTTTCAATATCAACGGCTACAAAATAACTTTTCAGATCGGCCCGCGCGAGAATAACGGGCATCCGTTAGATATCCTTCAAGCAGATCTTGCGTCTTTAGTAAGAGCGATCAGCCACCTGGAGCGGTTCGATCTGTCCCAAGTCAATAGTAAAAAACCCTTAACCTTAAGCGATTTCCTCCAGCATGCAGAAATCAAAAAAGACGATGAACCAGCCGGTTAACCTGGACTGGGTGAAAATGTACCCCTATCAAGGGAGCAAGATTTTCGTCCAACAGGTGGGACCAATCAGCTTCCAGTTTTTAATTGTCTACAGGAATAATCTCTACAACCACTACTTTCAGATCACAGAGAAAACATCTCTAAAGCACGCTGAGCGTGGCGGTGCAATCTTCTTAGTGTGCAATGCGGCTGAAGGGTTAGTTGATACACTTAAGAAAAAGCACAGCTTATGGTATAATTTATTTGCAAAACATTGGACACCAGATCTCGGCCAGCCGGCGGTCGAGCGAATCCAATCCATTCACACCGAATATGCAAACTCCACAGATCGGACAAATAGTAAAAGTATGGTTTCTGAATCCAGTAGTGGTGACCAGCCATTACATCCAGAGACCAGCGATAGTGGTGAAGGTGAATCCGGACAACTCAGTTAATCTGCAAGTATTTACCAATGGTCCGACTGACGTGAAGCTAGGCATTGCCAATATGGCCAACCCAAACTCCACAGCGTATTTTGAAAATATAAATTACTCCGCTAATCCGGAGCACAAACATTACTCACATGAAACTACACACGATAAAAGGTGAAGACATTGGGTCAGAAATGATGCCAACACGTATTCTGCCGCGTTTTTATATCAATGAAGCAGATCTTCCTGAGATAGCCAGCTGGGAGCTAGGAGGCAAGTATTTACTGATGATCGAGGTAGAGATGACTGGCAATCGAATCGATGAACACGGTGACGATGCGGGATCTAAGGAGGCTGACCTGAAGGTAACCAAGATTTCGTCTATTGATGATGTTAGTGATGATCATTTTGAAAAAATGCTCGCTAAAGCAAAATCCAATGGCTAAGAAAAAACCACGTAAGCCAAGATACTAAAATGGCGGCAACCAATAAAAGTTTACTCGAGCGACTCAATAAAGCCGTAGAGGACGCGGATCAAGATCCGTCTGCTGAGGACGAGGTTGTTGATTTGCTGAAGCCTGGAGACGGCAAAGAAAAGAACCTACACAAACTGATCCTTGATCAGGTTGAGCAAGAGTATCAACTGGCATGGAGTTTCATGCGACCAAAGCGCCAGGAATGGTTGCTGCGCCTTAAGTTATACAACAACCAGAAGCGCGATAAGAACCGAGTTGGAGATACCTTGTTATTTAGCGTGTTCCAAACAGTGTTCGCTAATCTATACGAAGATAACCTTGGCTCTAATTTTAATCCTAGGGAGCCCGGGGACGATGATCGTTCCGAGAATCTGACTGAGCTAGCAGAGTACGATAAGACGATCATGGAAAAGGATATCCATGACTATGAATGGGATTTTGATGCGCTCTTTACTGGCAAAGGGTATTCAATGTTCACGGACTTTGATACAGAGACTAAAACTCCAATCCCGGAAGTCTGGGATCCAATGCTTATTTTACTTGATCCATCGGCAAAAAGCGTCCAAGGTGTCGGACCCTGGCAACGTGGAGAAGCTCGTTTCTTTGGCAGAGAAGTCAACCGCACCAAGTACGAAATGGAGCGGATGGAGAGCTATTTCAACCTCGGACGTCTAAAGAAAGCCAAGGACACGACTAAGAGCTCCATGACCGCTGAGGCGGCACAGGCTCGCTCTGAAGCAATGGGCCTCGAGAACATGGAGATCTTAGAGGAGAACATTGAAGCTAACTACAAATACCGCAACCTTCAGTGGTTCACCCATGTTCTAGGTGAGAAGTACCTAGTAGAGCTTTCCAACGACCGCAAGCTCATTGTCCGGATTATGAAGATGCCGAAAAGATGGAAGAAGTGGCCGCTTGTTGAGCGATCACTTTTCCCAATTAGCCATGAGCTTTTTGGGGTTTCTATTCCAGACCTGATCGAGGATAAGCAACGCATGCGTGCCGTGCTTCTAAACTTAGGCATTGACGTGGCTAAGAGTGAATTATACCCGCGCTACATATTCGATCAAAACAAGATCCGCAATCCTAATTCTCTGACTTTTGGGTTTAATAAGCACATTCCGTCAGATGGCCCAGTGGGCGATGCGATGCAGGTAGTTCAGTCCAAACAAGTCTCCCAGACTACAGACTACATTATGAGGATTATTGAATCCTCGGCTGAACGCGCGGCAGCCGTTCCGGCCATTGCTCAAGGAATCCCGGATGATAAGCGGCGCACCTTGGGTGAGAATGAGTTACTACTGGCGCGCGCTGGAGGCCGACAGTCATTAGCAGCTAGGATCTTTGGTTGGAGTGAAAAGCGTTTTTGGTATCAATGGTACTGGGTATATGATGAGTTTTATGCTGAAGGTTTGGGTGAAAAGGTGATTCGAATCAATGGGCCTTTTGGACCTAAGTGGCTCAATCACAAAAGGCAAACCATTATCATGGATCACCCACTGGGTCCGGATATTCACATTGAAAGCCAAGCTATATCTGAAGCCCGCAAGTTACGTGACTTTGGAAAGATGCAACAATTCCTAGCAGCAGCTTTTCAAGATCCTACAGCACGCCGGCGATTTGCTATTCGTCATTTGGGCCGTATGGTCGCTAAAAAGCAGGTGGTGGATAGGATTATTCCTCCCACAATCGATGAGATGGAAGCAGAGGAAGAAAACAAGGAGTTAGACGCAAACAAGAAGGTCCCGGTATCTGCGGAACAGAATCACTGGGAGCATTTAGAGATCCACGGCAAACTACCCGACCCTTTGACTCAGGCAGCAAAAAACCATATCCGAGCTCATAAAGAGGCCTTAATGCTGGCTAGGACCCGGCCGGATCTTTTCCCTGGTAATCAGGCTGCCCAATTCCCTTTTCCAGATCAGCAAGGCGCACAATTAGCCAATCCAGCCAGCGAAAGCGCTGGCGCCCCAAATAATGGCCAATAAACCGATACCTGAATACACCAAGGAAGATTTGATCCAGGGGAAGGATAGTTCCTTTTGGAAGCTTTTGAACGAGGTGATCAAGTACAATATCGAAACGCTACGGAAGCAGATAGTCGATGACGATAATCTTACTGATTCCCAGCGTGGTCTTCTGAGAAAATGGCTTAAGCTCAACGAAGAATTGCTAGACCTGCCTGACAAAATTTTAGCTTCCCTGGAGAAGGGCGTAACAGACATGGAGAGTTTAGATCCTTATTACCAAACGTATTTAGACATCGTCAATGACGCTCAATTTAAGTAAAGACGAGATCTGGATGATCGAGACAATAAGAAAATACCCGCCAGGTACTAACTTTATTGTCTACAAGAAACGCGTGCGTAATGGGTGGGCTTTGAAGCATATACGCGCACAGCAGGATATTTTCTTTCCCGGAGATATCCACAACTTATCCACAGGTTCGGCGGATGACTACCCAGAAGAAAGTGTGATATAATGTAATGGCTCACCTCCTCAAGGCACCTCCCCAGGGTCTTGAGGTCTCGGACTAATCATATATCCAGCTGGTATCAATGATTAGCCTGGGACCTTAGAACCTTGAAAATATACGCGGCGCAAGCCGAATGAGGAGCGATCCGGCAACACCGAACGCCCACTATCCCGAAAGGGGTGGTTGGGCTTTTTTGTTTGCTTGGACGGGTGCTTTAATGAGCTCCAGCCTAAGCACGCAAGTGCTTTCCGAGCTTGTCGAGCTCGAGATATCCGGGTACAGGGTTTCACCATTTCCTTATATCCGAGTCAATCAATATGGCAGACACTACAAATCCGGTAGCTGAAACTCAGCAAACCGAGGGCGGAGCTGCTGAAGCCGTCGATAATCAAGATCAGCAAACTGGCGAGTCGAGTTCGGATTCTGGCGACTCCGGAACCGATGAGGAAGCGGACATACCCGCTGACAAGTCTGAGCCAACGGTTCGAAGAAGTGCAAAAGACTTCATCATCGCTCGCAAGGAAAGACAAGTCGCCAAAGCTAGAGCGCAGCAGACTCAATCGGACAATGCTGACGATCAGGGTGATTCGCAAGAAGGCGATGGAAAAGACGCCACGGCAATCGCTCGAGAGACCGTTCAGAATGAGATTAAACCCCTCATGGACGCCCTCGCAACTCAGGCAGACCAACAGGAGCTCACTGAGCACCTGTCTGCCAACCCAGCCCACAAAAGGCTGGCGAAACTCGCTCAAACTTATATTGAGCACCCGGCTTACCGGAATGTACCTATTAAATTCATCTTCAACGCCCTGGCGCTTGAACATGGTTTGACAGATACAGCCGCGGCAACGGCAGCTACCACTAAGGCTCAAAAGAAAAACATGAGCGGTAGCAGTGCTAGACGCCAAACCGGAGACGAGCCCGACGCGTGGGAAATGTCCAACGAGGACTTTGAAAAGAAGCTCCACGAAGTGAAAACGCGTCGCTAAAATTTTGCATTATTCACAAACATTATTAACCACAAAAAATGGCAAGTACAACTACTACAGAAGTGAGCTCTGCCGTAAATAATTTTTACGACCGAACTCTCTTGACCCGTGCTATTCCATCATTTATTCACACTCGATGGGCGCAGGTCCGGGACATTCCTCGGAATAACTCTGAGGTGATTAAGTTCCGAAAATACGCGTCGCTGACTGCTGCTACGTCTGCTCTCACTGAAGGTGTTACGCCGGCTGGTAGCCAGCTCTCAGTGACCGATATCACTGCTACGGTTGCTCAGTATGGTGACTTTGTTACCCTGACTGACTTTGTGCAGATGACTACGCTGGATCCGCTTTTGTCTGAGACTGCTGAGGTCTTGGGTGAACAGATGGGTGACACTATCGATCAGCTGACCCGCGACGTGATCGCGGCTGGCTCCACGGTACAGTACGCTTCAACCGCTACTGACCGCACGGAAATCGCGGCAGGCATGATCTTAAATGGTGACGAAGTCCGTGAGGCGGTTCGTACCCTCAAGGGCAACAACGCCAAAAAGATCACCATGCAGGTCAACCCATCTACTGGATACAGCACCAGCCCGGTCCGCGCTGCGTACATTGGTATCTGTTCTGAAGATACTGAGTACGATCTAAAGCGCGATCCGGACTTTGTACCGGTTGACGAGTATGCCCAGTCTGGCGCGGCTATGCCGGACGAGATTGGTAAGCTAGATGAAGTTCGCTTTGTCAGCGCCACATCTAACGCCAAGACCTTCTCCAGCACGGTGACGGTCCACGCGACCATTCTTCTAGGCAAAGAGGCCTACGGTATCACCCGTATCAGCGGTGAAGCTGCAAAGACCATCACCAAGGAGCTTGGCTCCGGTGGTACCAGCGACCCGTTGAACCAGCGTTCCACGATGGGCTGGAAGATCACCTTTATCGCAAAGCGCTTGCAAGAGGCCTTCATGCTCCGCATCGAGCACGCTGTAAGCTCTTAGTCGCAATTAACATTAACAACACTTTTTACCACTATCATGGATAATAAAGTTCAGTCATGGGTTGCGATCGGGCTCATCCTTGTGATCATGTTTGTCGGCTTTGGCCAGCTCTCAGCGATCAATGGACAGGTCAGTCGCAGTTCAGATGCCGCAGGTTCAGCGCTGACCTATAGCGCTGCCAGGGACCACATCGAGACATACAACTTGCTCAGCAGTATCATCACTGACCTTGGGTCAGTGCGAGATCCGCTAGCAGGAGTCTTGTCAACGACTACGGCCGCGATTGCCTTCCCGGCGATTGCCTCCTCAAGCCCGATTGTTGCCACTACCACCGAGCCAACGCTTGCGGCAGCATTAGGCGATATCGTCTTAGTGAGGCCTTCTACTTCATCTCCGGGATTTTCTTTCTGGGGTGACGTACACACGGCGAGTACCACGGCAGCTACCTTCAACTTATACGCTGCAAACGGTACTCTCGGCGCAGCCGCAGTGGCTCCGTCTTCGACACTGTTCTACATCACAGTCATTCCGAGGGCATCGTTCGCCGCTCCAGCCGCACTGACAGCAACTCAGTAGTCATAATCACGGGCCCGGCATCCGGGCCTAGTGATCTTAATCTCTTAAATTTATGTCCCAAACACCACGCACTAACCAGGACTACATTGACGCCCTGACCAAGTTGGGCGTAGCCCTCACTGGCAATGAGCGCCAAAAGGATCTCAAAGTCCTTTACAAAAAGGCTCTTAAGAAAGCCGAAAAGGCTGATACTGAGCCGGCGACTCAACCCGATGTTTCCCCTGCGCAACCTCCGTTGGTCAACCAAGGAGAGCATCCAAACGTGGACGTTGAACGTGCTCTGAATACTCCCAATGAACCGGTTTTGACTGGTAATGAGGAGGGTATCGTAGGCGAGCGCGGCAAGGTTCAAAAGCCACGTGGACTCGACTTCGCGACCGCTGAGCCATCCGAGCTAGTTCAAGTGCTCGAGAGGCCTGGTATCAAGCTCGATAACTTTAATGGTTCTAAATCTGGGATCATGCTTCGTAAACTGGCTCGCCAGTTTTTGGAGAAGGGTCCAATTCGAACCATTATCCCGATTGAAGGGAAAGAGAAGCGAGGAATCGCTTTTCACACAGTGATCTTAAACGGTCTCCGTTTTAACATCCTCAAAGGTGTTTTCGTGGAGGTACCCGAACAAGTAGCGCATATCATTGAGGAGGGTACTCAAGGAGACGCTAACGCGATCTTCAATACCTCTGTCGTCAATCCGTATACCGGCAAGGTTAGCAACGCCCGGATCGATATGCGTAGCGACGAAGATCAAGCAGCATTTAATCGCTAGGTCGATAATACTATTAAGCCAAAAGTCAACATCTTATGCCTCTACGTAGTCAATTATTCAAGACAATCAGCCAGGGTCCGGGTAGTGTATTCACTATCAAAAAGACCCTGACCTCGAGTGGCAACACCACCTCTTCCCAGGATCTTACCTCGGTGGCGACTGGGCAACTCTTGATCGAGCAGATCGTTGTCAAAACCGACAGTACCGGTTTAGCTGGCGGAACCAACTTCGAGATCACGACCAATAACGACAAGGGGTTGGAGAACATCTTTGTGGAGACTGTTGCCAATTTAGGTGGCAACATCACTAAAGTGCTTAGCGGCGCTGCGGGTGGCGACACCACCACATCCGATGCCCATCCGACGGTGACCGCAGTCCCGACTGTGATTGAAGCTGGTAAAAAGCTCCAATACAACACGACCGGCGCGGTCGGAACCGGTGACGGTACGATCGATATCTTTGTTACTTTCCGCCGTATCGATAACGGCGCGAAAATCGTTGCCGCCTAAGCTGGGTGGTAGCTTCTGGGCCCAATAGGGCTCGGGAGGTGTCACTGAGCACCCAAAGGTCGTAAGTAATATTTTCAAACTATGCAAAAAGTAGCCCTCAACGCCGTCGCTGCGACAACGACTTCGGATGGGTTTTCAGTGGAAAACCTGAAGGAGCTCGCTATCCAGCTGATCGCGGCAGATATCGACTCAGGCAATGGTGCGTTTGAAGTCCACGGCTCACTTGACGGAACCAACTGGGTCACCTTAGCCGTGATTGATAACCTAGCCACTACTAACTCCGAGACCCTTACCCGAGTAACCAGTAAAACCTTAAGCTCCAACACTTCAGTTATGGTGTTCCTGGATCCGTTTGTGAAGCCTAAATTGTTGCGCGTTAAAGTAACCCGGACCACGGATGGAACCTATAGCGCTATCGTGTTCGGTACGAAGCATACCTAAACCACCATGGCCGAACACCACGTGACAACGCGATCGCTGATCAGTATATCGGCTATTGTAGTGACGATCGTGTTAGCAATTTTCGGCGCAGCGTTCGCAATGATCAGTAGCCAAGACGCTCGCGCCGATGAGCTCTCCAAGGATCAATCCAATACCCGAGCCGAGATTGCCGGTCTCAAGGCTTTTTATTCCAACGTGGATGGCCGACTTACCAGAATAGAAAATAAACTCGATAAAGTACTCGATGACAGACCTGCAAGATAAAAGAATGTTGGATAGCGGATTGCGCGAGCAGCCCATTGACGAGCGAGATCTCCGGTTTGGCGCTGTGGTTACCCTGCCTCCGCTAGAGACCATCCCCAACAATTTTACAGTCGGCCGGACTGAGGTGACGGTAGATCAGAAAAATACTGATCTGTGTACTGCCTATGCTACCACGCAGGCTAACGAAGATCAGGAAAGAGTCGAGTTTAGCCCAGACTTTCAGTTCGCTATGACGAAGTTTATCGAGGGGAACCCCAATTCTTGGGGAGCCACTATCAGAGACGCATGCGCTTCTTTGGTAAAATACGGCAGCCTACCTATCGTCAACGCTGAGTTTTCCTGGCAAAAGCAGGGGCGAGGCTTTATTGCTGACTGGGACAACTGGCCTGAGGCGCTTAAGCAGAAGGCGATCCTTTACGCAAAAAGCAGCTACGCCTTGGTTTCCGGTCCCTACGATCTATTTGATAATATGCGCGCTACCCTCTGGGCCAATCGCAATGAGCGCCGTTCGATCGTGACTGGACTAGTATGGCGTAATAGCTGGATGGTCGCCAAAGATGGAGTCATCCCAAATCAAGGATATGAGGATAATGGAACTCCGCATGCAATTCGGATTGTGGGAGTGAAATATATCCACGGCGAGCCTTATCTAATCGCGCCCCTGACCAGTGGAACTAGATACGGCGATAACGGAGTGTTTTATTTACCGCGCGTAGTGGTAAATAAAGAGTGCAGCATGAAGTGGGGATACTACACCTTTATCGATGCTACTCCGGATCAGATTCGTTATTTGCAAAAAAAGAGCCTGACTACTAAAAGCTTATGGTGGGTTAGGATTTGGCTCATTATAAAAAAACTCTTTCTTTCATGACAGGCACACAACTAGCCGCGCTAATCCGCCACTACACAAAATCCACCACTACCACCTACCCGGACGCAACCATGCTGGTGGACGTAAACAATGTCAAAAACGAGCTGGCGTCTTTGCTGACTCTACGTAAGAACACGTTCTTTATCATTCCATCCACTGATGATCTGGTAGCGAACCAGCGAGAATACGCATGGCCATCCGATGTTTTGAATAACCTAATCATGGTGGAGGCTGACTTTGACGGCGATGGTGGATTTATTCAACTCGAGCCGTACAGAATTGCTGAATATAAGCACGGCCTTACGGAAACGAATATAACCAATGACTTCTCCAATAACGAAGGCGAAGCTCGCTACTTCCGCCGCCGCCGCGCAATCTACATTCTGAGTGGAACTATCTCTGCTGTTACTGACGGATTGCGGGTGACCTATCGAGCCTTCCCCGCAGACTTGGCAAACTTAAGCGGTGGTACGGATTTAGGGGTTGATCCATCGACTACCACCTTTGGCATGCCACTACAGCTCCATGAGCTTTGGGCCCGGCGTGTTTCAGTCATCTATAAAAGCTCCAAGCCAAAGCCACTACCTCTTTCTAAGCTCGAAGAAGATTACGAAAAAGACTTGAACATAATCCTCAACGCCATGAGTCATGAGGACTATTCCGA
>Ga0210043_1001019_pt1 | contig 26332 bp, 20 predicted proteins | sample CryGeymet201501t_FD_183990 | JGI IMG/M metagenome (GOLD analysis project Ga0210043, IMG submission 183990) | Groundwater microbial communities from Crystal Geyser aquifers in Utah, USA - Crystal Geyser metaG 2015-01t (SPAdes) (version 2) | ecosystem: Environmental > Aquatic > Deep subsurface >... | reverse complement strand
AGATGATGGACTTTGGTGGGCCTATAGTTCAGTGGTAGAACGTCCGTCGGCTGACGGAAGGCGGGGAGAGATTCATTCAAAACCTAGATGATGGACTTTGGTGGGCCTATAGTTCAGTGGTAGAACGTCCGTCGGCTGACGGAAGGCGGGGAGAGATTCATTCAAAACCTAGATGATGGACTTTGGTGGGCCTATAGTTCAGTGGTAGAACGTCCGTCGGCTGACGGAAGGCGGGGAGAGATTCATTCAAAACCTAGATGATGGACTTTGGTGGGCCTATAGTTCAGTGGTAGAACGCCTCGTTTGCAACGAGGAGGGGGGAGTTCGATTCTCCCTAGGTCCACCTAAGTCCGGCATTATTAAAACAATATGATCACTGTTTACGTATTAGTTAACAAATATCAAAAGATTTATATTGGTCAAACGAATGATGTAGTAAGACGTCTGAACGAACATAATCGAAATCATACAATTTCAACTAGCGGCAAAGGTCTTTGGAAAATCGCTCATTCCGAAGAATACGAAGATCGTTCAACGGCAATGCGAAGAGAAAAGGCGTTAAAATCAAGTAGAGGTCGAGCGTGGATTAGATCGATAATTTTAAAAGGAAGTGCGTCCGTCGGCTGACGGAAGGTGACCGGTTCGATCCCGGTAGGGTCCACAGACGTTTCATAAAAACTTCATCTAGTGTTCATAAAACAGTAGTATAATAGGAATGTGAACAAGCCGACTAAAAAAGGATTAGGGTTAGAGTTGACTGAGGCTATCGTAGAAGCTCTACAGGAACCGATAGTTATATTGGATCGTAATTTGTGTGTTGTTGTTGGTAATCGGGCTTTTTATGATAAATTTTCTGTTGACTATCAAGAGGTTTATGGAAAAAAGTTCTCAGAGCTAGGGAGTGGTGAGTGGGACATCCCCGCTCTTTCGACGTTGCTTGCTCAGGTTCTTCCCGAGAAGACTAAGGTTGAGGGGTATGAGGTCGTGCATACATTTGAGAATCTTGGGTTGCGGGTGATGCTTTTGGATGCACGCTTGATTGAGTCTAAGAATAATCAACAAGACATCTTTGTTTCTATTACTGATATTACGGATAGGCGGAAGACGGAGCGTGATAAGGAGAACTTGATGCTTCAGAAGGACATACTTCTTAAGGAGATGCGTCATCGGATTGCCAATAGTCTTCAGCTTATTGCGAGCGTGATTCTTCTTAAGGCGAGTACTGTAAAGTCTGAAGAGAGTCGGGTGCATTTGGAAGACGCACATGATCGGATTATCTCAATTGCGACTGTTCAGCGTAACCTTGAGCCGACGAGCGAGGGCTCTCTTGTGCCTGTGCTGGAGTACTTAAGGACTCTTTGCGAGAGTATTGCTAAGTCAATGATTGGCGGGAGGAAGCCTATTACGATAAAAGTTACGGGTGGTGGTGGTTCAGTTACACCTGATGAAGCTATTAGTTTGGGGTTGATTACTACAGAGTTAGTTATAAACGCTCTGAGGCATGCTTTTCCTAAGGGGGAGGGTCAGATTACGGTGACGTATGAATCTGGGCCGGAAAAGTGGAATTTAAGCATTGGTGATGATGGCGTCGGGCTTTCGGCGACTGAGGAGCGAGGAGAGGGGCTGGGTACTAGTATCGTTGGGTCTCTTGCGGGTCAGCTGAATGCTGAGGTTACTAAAGTTAGCACGGATCGTGGTACGGTTGTTTCAGTTTCGTACCCGGTCGCTGTCCGTAGCTCAAGCAAATAAGGCTACGTGCTTCCCAAACAATAAGAAACGTGCTATTATAATTGATAAAGGAGCCGTGGTGGCTTCTTTTTGTTTTGGCTGGTGACTATCTGGAGGTGGTTTATGTTGAGGGAGATGCAGTTTCCCAAGACCGCGACCACCATCGCGGTGGTCGTCTCGGCGCTGTTCAGCGGTGCGTGGCAGGTGCTGGCCGGCGTTAGTTGGCAGTGGTTGATCGTTGTTCAGTTTCTGAACGCGGTCATGAACTGGGTCTCAGTGCGCTACAGCGCGACTTGGGCGAATAAACTGATCGTTGGTACCCGCTTTGATGGGTCGCCGCGATTGGAGCGTCTGATTGAGCTGCTGTGCATTTGCCTGGTCAACGCGCCGCTCTTCGCCTTGATACGCGAGGTGGAGAAAAAGCCTTACGCGTCGTTGTACTTCGCGTTTGCCTGCCTGTTCCTCTGGATGTACCGGGAGTTTGTGACTCCGCAGATGGATAAGGCCTTCCGGTGGTTGAAGTACTACCGATTGCGCTCGGTGCGCAGGACGCGTCGCGAGGCGAATAGAGTGAGGGAGTTTTGGTTGACTCTTCTTGCTCTATTCACGTAGGGCGGGGCCGCGCGACTATGTCGCCGGCCCCTCCCAGAATGTAGATGTGATATACTAGACGAAATTAAAAGTTTTTTAAAATCTATGGGAATGTTTGATAATTTGAAAGTGGCTCAAAATATGATGAAGAATATGTCTCCGAAAGAAATAATGGAACTCATGGAGACTGCCAAGAATCAAAAGACTATGATGGAAGACATGGTCCGCAAAATAGTCCAAGAAGAGCTGGATAAGCGGGGGTTATAAGCAAAAAAGAGCCGCGACGCGGCTCTTTTTTGTGAGAGATGGTAGATTCTCCTTTAGTTGTAAAGGGCTTCGAAGAGGGTGATCGGCACCTCGCTGCTAGTTAGGTTGCGGGTTGAGGTGGCTGTTTCGGGTAGCCAAGCGGCATCAGTCTCTTCTTGAATTATTACGGCGAGAGAATCTTTTTGGCCGGATTGATCGGAGAAGTTACTGCTGTCGAATCGGAGGCCAATGACTTTTGTAGAATCGGCTGAAAGATTGGCGTTTGGATCAAAGGAAACGGAGCAGCGACTGTTTACCGGAGTGCAGGTTGCGGTCGTAGAGTCTCCCCAAGTCTTGTTTCGATTTCGGAAATCAAGCAGAGCAACAGTGAAAGGGTCTGCATCGCTCAGAGCGCTGCCACCAAAGGTGAGGGTCAAATTTTTAACCTCAGCGTCGCCGCCTTCGGCCTTCAGGTAGAAGATCGTTTGGTTGGTGCCTCTGTTCACCGCATGGGTGCGACTACTTTGCGTCGTTATTTTAAGGGTGCTGGCGTTGTCTAAAATGCCGGCATCATTTCCATCTTCCACAGGGGAAAGATCGGAGTCATTGGAGTTTATTGGTGCATCGGTGTCTAGGTCTAGCGCCGGTGGGATTGGCGCGTTTGGCGCTGTGATTACCGGGCCGCGGTTGACTATTTTAGAGATATAGAAGTCGCGATAGGTTTTGCTCTTTGGATCGCCATCTTGGCGGATGATGAAGTGGAATGACCCGCCGGTGCTTGGCAGGATAAAGCCGGTTTGGGCGGTACGCCTCCAGCCGTTTGGCAGGCGGAAGGTAAGGCCATCGCTGTACATGGAGACTGCGCCTGGTGAAAGGACTCTTCCGTCGCTACCAATCGCAAAGGATCGGTTGTAAGGAGTGCAACCGGTTTCCGGGATGTCAGCTCCACAAGTAAGGTTGCCGAGAACCGGTACGTCCGAGCGCTTGACCTCTTTGCCGGAGTCGTCTACGTAAACAGCGGTTAGTTTGAACAAGGCTCGCTGTGTTGAGTCGATGCGTGGCCCATCTACGTCTATTAAGATCCGATTTTTGTCGCCGGAGCTAAAAAAACCATTGGATTCTACCTTAGTCTTCTGGCCAAAGATCAGGCTGTTGTCGTTCATGACCGCGACCAAGTTGGGACTCATTTTACCCTTTTTGATGACCTGACCGGTGAAGAGGCCGGAGTTGGTTTTGGTTAAGCCGGCCTTGTTGACGGTATAGGGTTGGGAGACCTGTTCGCCGCCAAGCCAGGAGTTTGGATTGGTATTTTTAACATCAATCGTGTAAATGGCCTTAATGGCGTTTATGTTTTGGGCAGAGCCGGAGAGAACTACTCCCATTCGGGTTTGCCGGGCAGCCTCAGCTCCTTCCAGCTGGCCGGATCGGTTGGCGACAAGCATGACGCCAAGGGTGATGCCGGCGAGTACGCCGATTGATAAAAAGGCATACCAGGCGTGGACGCGGCCGCGGCCAACAACCCGAAAATCTTTTTTCAAGTCACTCATTATCTGGTCGGCGGCTGAATCTTTTTTAGAACTTTGATCTGTTTTTTTCATTTTGATAATTGCCCAGAGATTAATAAAAAGTTAATAATAGATAGCTCTTTTGAGCTCATTACCCTAAGCATACGCCATTTAGATTAAATTACCTATGGGGTGCCTGTGTATAAGGCTTTGTGTTTTCAGGGTACAATAGGTGAATGGGTATATATGCGGAGAAAAGTGTTTGGTCTCTAGAGCCGGAGCAGATCTTTGAAGAGCTTGGTACGAACGAGGGCGGGTTGGGCAGCGATGAGATCGAAGAGCGGCGAACAGTGTACGGCGCTAACGTGTTAGAGCGGCGGCATCGTTTGTCGGGTTTGAAGATCTTACTGCGACAGTTTCAAAGCCCACTTATTTTTATACTTGTACTGGCTGGAGTGATGTCGGCGGCATTGGGAGATTATAAAGACGCGATTTTTATATTTTTGTCGGCTTTTGTGAACGCGGGTCTGGGTTATTACCAGGAGAATAAAGCGGAGGCGGCGTTGGAAAAGTTGAGAAGCTATGTTACTCAGCGAGTGCGAGTGATGCGCGATGGTCACGAGCAGGAGGTGGCGACGGAGGTGCTGGTGCCCGGGGATGTTTTTTACGTGTCGCAGGGAGATCGTATTCCTGCGGACGCACGGGTGGTTTACGCAAGCGATTTACAGGCGGATGAGGCGGTTTTGACGGGTGAGTCTTTGCCGGAGTCAAAAAGTGTGTTACCGGTTGCCCCAGAAGCAGACCTGGGAGACCGCAGTTCAATGATTTGGAGCGGGACACTGATAACTCAGGGTGTTGGTCGAGCGGTGGTTGTGGCGACCGGGGCGGCGACGGAGCTGGGTAAGATAGCGGAGTTGGTCGCGGGCGCAAAAGAAGAGCAGACGCCGCTTCAACAGGCGCTTCAGCGTTTTTCACTGAAGGCGTCGGGCTTTATTTTCTTGATGGCTATTGGAGTCTTTTTTATTGCTACCCAGAGCGGGATTAGTGTTTTGGATGCTTTTTTAATAAGTGTCGCGGTACTTGTCTCGGCGGTCCCGGAAGGACTACCAATTGTGATGACGGTTATTTTGGCTACTGGCGTGCAACGCTTGGCGGCGAAAAAAGGAGTGGTGCGGCGGTTGTCGGCGGCTGAGACGCTGGGCAGTACTTCAATGATTTTAACTGACAAGACAGGGACTTTAACTCAGGCGAAGATGAGTTTGTCGCGAGTACGAATTTTTGATGAAGGTCATGAAAGACACGGGGGCGTAAGTGAGGCGGAGGACTTTTTGTTCCATGCGGCTTTGCTGAACATGGAGGCGGTGGTCATGAATCCGGACGCGCAAAGTGAGGATTGGGAGATCTTGGGTAAGCCCCTTGAGGTGGCATTGGTTCGAGGTGCTGCAAAGGCCGGTGTTTTGTTTAGAGAGGCGAGGGCGAACTATGAGCCGGTGCGGATTTTGCCATTTAACTCTTTGAACAAATTTTCGGCGAGTGTGTATCAGTTTGATAGTGCGGTTACGCCGTGGATCGCGAATCATTTTTCGGGTAATGCGCCGCATGTTGTAAGTATGGTTGGCGCGCCGGAGATTTTGCTTCAGTTTTCTGATTTGTCGGAGGAGAAGAAGGCGGTAATTTTGGAAGAGATTCGAGCGATGGCGGAGTCTGGAGACCGACTGGTGGCGGTCGCGATTAAAAAGGTATCTACAATTAAAGATATTGATTTAAATAATCACGATCAGTACCAAAAGATGCGTTTTTTGGGAACAATTTCATTTCGAGATCCGGTTCGGCCGAGTGTTGCTCATGCTATTCGTGAGGTGCAGAGGGCGGGGATTCGGGTGGTCATTATGACGGGGGATCATGAGGGGACGGCGATTGCGGTTGCCAATGAGCTTGGGATTCACATCGCGCCGGAGCATGTTCTCCATGGGGGTGAGTTGGAGGCGATGAGCGCTGAACAGATAAGAGCGCGCTTGCCGCTGTTGAAGTTGGTTTCTCGGGTAAGCCCTGAAGGAAAGCTGAAGGTGGCGATGGCGTTTCAGGAGATGGGCGAGATAATCGCGATGAATGGTGATGGAATTAACGATGCGCCGGCACTGAAGGTTGCGAATATTGGCGTGGCAATGGGCAGTGGTACGGACGTGACCAAAGACGTGGCTGATCTTGTTTTACTAGATGATAACTTTGAGACGATTGTGGAGGCGGTTTCTGAGGGAAGGCGAATTCTGCGGAATATGCGCAAGGCGATTGTTTACCTCGGCTCTAACACGCTAGACCTTGTTTTTCTTATTGGTGGGTCGCTGGTTATCGGTCTGCCTTTGCCCTTTAATGCTTTGCAGATTTTGTGGGTGAATTTATTTACAGATAGTTTACCGGGGATTGCCTTGGCTTTTGAGGACCAGGTGGATTCGGAGACGAGGCGCCCTTTGAATGTACGCCATGGTATCTTTACCGCGGAGATGAAGTTTTTAGTTTTTGTTGCTGGTATTGTTAGTAGTGCTACTTTGTTTGCTTTGTATTACTGGTTGACTAAGCAGGGCTACGCCGAGGAGGTTGTTCGGACATTTATTTTTGCAGCCTTTGGTACTTATAGCTTATTCCTTATTCTGTCCGTTCGTTCGTTGACGAGTAGTATTTTTAAGTACAACCCTTTCTCAAATCGTTTCTTGATTGGCAGTATCGGTATTGGTTTGTTTTTGATGACCATCGCCATCTACGCTCCATTTTTCCAAAAACTTTTTGATACGGTTGATCTTTCAGCGCCTTGGCTTTTGGGAGTTCTTGCTTTTGGTGTGTTTAACATTCTGCTTATTGAGCTTGGAAAAATGCTTTACCGCGAAGATAATTAAATGATTGAAGGAGTTGAGGAATGGCTTGTGCGGAGAGTGTCGGAGGCCGAGCCGTCAAAGCCATTCCTCAGCGACGAAACTAGGCTTTGGCGGCGACTAGGCCGATTATTTTGTGAGCGCCGGCGTCTTTAAGTTTTCGCGCGGCCGCGTGTAGGGTTGCGCCGGTTGTGGCGACGTCATCTACTAGGATGATATTTTTTCCGCGAATAAGATGCCTGTCTCGGGCTGCAAAGGCGTCCGCGACATTTTTTAGGCGGGCATATTGCCCGTGTAGGTGGGCTTGGTAGTCTGTTGGTCGCGTGCGGATAAGGCCAGTGCTGATGAGCGGGCGATTGTAATAGGCGGATATTATTTTGGCAATGAGCTCTGCTTGGTTAAAACCTCGCTCGCGTCGTCGACTTGGGTGAAGCGGAACAGGAATAATAACGTACTGCTTTACCGGAAGGGCGGTCGCCTCTAGGTGGGCAATCATCAGTCCAGCGAGCGGTATGGCGGCGATGCGTGTTTTTTGGTACTTTAGGCGCCAGATAAGTTTTTGAATGCCGGCGTCTTCGTATCGGGTTGCCGCGGAGAGTATAAGCGGTATTTTCGGGTGGCAGTGTTTTTTGTTGGCTGGTAGTCGGCTGTCGCACTGTAGACAGCAGGCGGCCGTTGCTATTGTTATGCCGGCGACGCAGAGTGAGCATAAGTGTCGGCCACGCGTCGCGCCAGGCAGTGTTTGGTTGCACGCTAGGCAGATTGCTGGAAATAAGATGTTGAGGAATGTTTCCCAGACATGTCGAGCATTAAACATATGCTAGAATTATATAACATCCAGGTTGAAGAGCTAGATTATAAATTGGGCGCTCCGGGTCGCTAGGCCTAGTCTTACCCAATTTAGAAACTAGCTCTTCTCGGAGAATTCACTTAATTTCCTATCCCATGTCTTTATTCTCTCATCACCGGTCGGATACTAGTATAGGAATTGATATTGGCACGACCTCGGTAAAGGCCGCCGTATTGCAGCGAACATTAGGGGGGTCGTTTAAGCTGGTGAATTATGGGCTGATTGAGTCCGTTGGATCGATGGAGCATTTTAATAATGCTATTCAGTCTAGCTCTTCCCGGGCTTTGGATAGTGACCTTGTTTCATACTTAAAGTTTCTTAGTCAGAAGTTAAAATTATCGGCTCATACGCCGGCCTTTGCTTCGTTGCCGTCGTTTACCGCTTATACAACTTTGCTGGAAGTTCCGGTTATGGATAAGCGGCAGATGGGTGCTGTGATAAGTGAAAAGGCGGGAGTGTATGTGCCGGTGCCGCTGAATTCGGTAACGCTGGATTGGATAGTTTTAGGCACGAAGAAGATAGGTGATCAAGTTGTTCAAGAGATATTGCTTGTCAGTATTCCGACTGAGAAGATCGAGTCTTACGTGAAGATCTTTGAAGCGGCTGGTTTGAGGCTTGCCGGATACGAGATAGAGACTATTTCGTTGGCTCGGGCGCTTGGACGTAACGAGGAGAAGCCGGTTTTAGTAATGGATATTGGCGGCCGGTCTTCCAGTTTTGTGGTTACTAAAAAAGGGTTGGCTCTTTTTTCCGGACAAACGGATTTTAGCAGTGGTTCGCTGACACAGGCGCTGGCAACAGGTCTGAATATCAGTTTGGCGCGAGCGGATATGCTTAAGCGGCGGACTCAGATAATCGGTGGCGCGGGTGAGCACGAGTTATCCACCATATTGATTCCTATCATTGATGTTATAATTACAGAAGCAGATAGGATACGGAAAGGTTTTGAAGCTGCTTTTGGTGAATCTGTTGCCGGTGTGCTCCTTGCCGGTAGTGGAGCGAATATGCCTGGGTTTGCGGACTATCTTACTAAAAAAATGGGGCTTCCGGTGCAGACCTCTAATGCATTGCAATCTTTGCATTATCCTTCTGAGCTGGAACCGTTTGTGGCCGAGCTTGGAACGACACTGCCAACGGCGATTGGCGTAGCGCTGAAAGGTTTTTTCTAGTCAATAGCTTATAGCCGGCAGTAGGATTCTAAACTATACAAAATATGATATGGTGAATTATAAGCAGAAAATGGAAAAGCTCTTGACGATGACTGCCAGTCAGGGTGCTTCTGATTTGCACATTGCTGTTGGGCGGAAGCCTACTATTCGGTTAGATTCTGTTTTAATCCCTATTGAGCAGGAAGAAATAATCACACCGGAAATAGCTGAGGGACTAGTCTTGGCTATTTTGAGAGAGGATCAGCAGAAGCGTTTTGTTGAGGAGAAGGAGCTTGATTTTTCTTTTTCGCATAAAGATAGTTTTCGTTTTCGGGCGAATGTTTTTTTTCAAAAGGGAAACATGGCGGCGGCACTGCGACTTATTCCCGGAAAAATTCGGTCCTTAGCCGAGCTTGGATTACCGGACCTTATCCACGAGTTTCCAAAATTGAATCAAGGTTTTGTGCTAATGGTGGGGCCGGCCGGGCATGGAAAATCAACTACTTTGGCCGCTATTTTAGATGATATTAACCGCACCCGTGCGGAGCATATTATAACTGTTGAGGACCCGATTGAGTATTTGTTTGCCCAAGACCGGTCTATTATTTCTCAGCGAGAGGTTGGCAGTGATACGCACTCATTCCATAATTCACTTCGTTCCGTTCTTCGTCAGGATCCGGATGTTATCATGATCGGTGAGATGCGCGATTCGGAATCAATTTCCACGGCAATGACTGCGGCCGAGACCGGGCACTTGGTATTTGCTACTTTGCACACAAACTCCGCCGCGCAAACCATTGACCGAATCATTGATACGTTCCCGGCGGAGCAGCAGGGGCAGGCTATTAGCCAGTTGGCGACTACTTTAGTGGCCATTGTTAGTCAGCGACTAGTGCCAAAGATTAATGGAGGTCGGGCTGTGGCGACTGAAATAATGCTGGTTAACTCAGCTATTCGAAATCTTATCCGAGAGCGAAAGAGTTTCCAGATTGACGTGGTTATTGAGACCAATCTTCAAGAGGGCATGATGACTTTGAATCGGAGTTTGGCAATGCTAGTGAAGCAGGGCACGGTAAGCCTTGAAAATGCCGAGTTGCATTCAACGAATCCTCATGAGCTGCGGTTAATGCTTAATAAATTGTAAGTAGATTAGTATCTTTAATTGCATGGAACTAAGTACACTACTCATATTATTTTTTATAGGTATTTTTATTGGCAGTTTTTTGAATGTTATTGCGTTACGGTATCGCCCGGGTGGACGCTTATTACAGCATCACGTGCTCGGGGGGCGTTCTGCGTGTCGCACCTGCTCTACTCAGTTGCGTTGGTATGAGCTGGTCCCGCTTTTTAGTTTTTTTGTTCAGGGAACAAAGTGTCGGCACTGCAGTCATGCGCTTAGTTGGCAGTATCCGATTGTTGAGTTTGTGGCTGGTTTGTTAACAGCGGCCTTGCCGGCAACCCTTTATGGGTTTTTTAATGTGGCGCAGCTGCTTGCTCGCGGCGAAAGCATCTTTTGGTTTTATGGGGTTGTTGGTATTTGGTTGTTGGCAACATATATTTTCGTGGTCATCGCGGTTATCGATTTGCGATACAGGATAATTCCGGATCAGGCGAGTGGGCTTTTGGCGATCTTAGGTTTGGGTTTATTGGTTTTGAAAAGTAATTTTTCGGCTTTGTTTGCATACAACGGCTCGTTCTTTAAAAGTTATGCGACTATTTTTGGTGGGCAGGGAGGTCCGTTTGTGAACGCGCTTCTTGCAGTGCTTTTAGGAGTTGTTCTTTTTGGAGGCATCGTTCTTTTCACAAAGGGAAGGGGCATGGGGTTGGGGGACCTTAAGCTGGCCATTCCGATTGCTTTGCTACTCGGTTGGCCGGATGTTATTTTAGCTTTCGCCTCGGCTTTTATAGTTGGCTCCCTTTGTGCCATTCCGCTGTTACTGCACAAGGTTAAAAAAATGTCAGATGGGATTCCGTTTGGACCGTTCATGATCATCGGGGTTTATATTGCTATTTTTTATGGCGTGCAAATATCGCAATGGTATTTCTCTCTAATATAGGAAAAATAAAGGGCACATGACCCCTTTTACCGGAAACGGCTCAACGCGTTGAGCCGTTTAATTTGGTCTTAAAATGAGCTAAAATAGAGCAGTGACTAAACCTGAAGCCAGTAAGCGCATAGATCATTTGCGCGAGGCCATTAACAAATATAGGTATGAGTACCACGTCTTGGACAAGGCCAGTATCTCCGAGGGTGCTTTGGACTCTCTAAAAAAAGAGTTGTTTGATCTTGAGCAAGCTTATCCGGACTTGGTTGCGCCGGACAGTCCGACTCAGCGCGTAGGCGGCGAGCCGCTGAAGGAGTTTAAAAAGGTGCGCCACGCCGAGCGGATGAATTCGCTAAACGACGCCTTTAACCGACCGGACCTCGAGGATTGGTACAGGCGTTTACAAAATCACCTCTCATCTACGGACTACGAACTACCTGCCCACCGAAGCCTCGGCGCAGGCGGGAGTACTAAGCACTCCGGTTTCTACTGTGACCTAAAGATGGACGGCCTGGCGATAGAGCTGGTGTACGAAGATGGCGTACTGGTGCAGGCGTCTACTCGTGGTGATGGCGAAATCGGCGAAGACGTTACTCAAAATATTCGCACCATTGAGGCAATCCCGCTTCGTCTACGTACTAAGCACTACGTACTAAGCACTAGAATCGTTGTTCGTGGAGAGGTTTTTTTAACTAAAAAGGAGTTTATCAGGATAAATAGGGAGTTGGAGGGGAGGGGAGAAAAAACCTTTGCTAATCCTCGTAACTTGGCGGCCGGCTCTATCCGGCAGTTAGATCCAGGTATTACCGCAGAACGGAAGCTAAACTTTTTTGCTTATGGTCTGCTAAGTGAGGAGACCAAGACCAAACAAGAAGAATATGAGCTTTTGCGCGCGCTTGGAGCCCATCCGAATCCGGAGGGGCGAGTCTGTAAAAGTCTTGAAGAGGTAGAGAGGTTTTATGAAGATATTTTTAAGAAACGCGAGAAGCTACCATATGAAATTGACGGTTTAGTTATCACAGTGAATGACCTAGAGGCGTATCGTGCCGCCGGAGTTGTCGGCAAGGCCCCGCGCGGGGCGATGGCCTATAAGTTTCCGGCTGAGGAGGCTACGACGATTGTTGAAGATATTAAAATTCAGGTTGGCCGGACGGGCGCGCTGACGCCGGTCGCTATTTTAAGCCCCGTTGTTGTTGGTGGCGTTACTGTTCGGCATTCTACTTTGCATAACGCGGACGAGATCGAGCGCCTGGGCTTGAGGATTGGGGATACGGTTATTATCAATCGCGCCGGCGATGTTATCCCTAAGGTCGTCAAAGTGCTTCCGGAGTTGCGCACCGGCAAGGAAAGAGTATTTCATTTTCCCAAGATCTGCCCCATTGATGGCTCACCGGTTGTTCGTGACGGCGTGGCGTACCGTTGCTCAAACTCGCGCTGCGGTGCGCGAGTGCGCGAACAAATGTATCATTTTGTTAGTCGTAATGCTTTTAATATAGATGGTCTGGGACCGAAAATAATTGATCGCCTGTTGGAAGAGGGATTAATTGCAGACGCGGCTGACTTGTTTGAGTTGAAGGAGGGTGATGTGAGCGGTTTGGAGAGATTTGGTGAAAAGTCCGCTCAAAATTTGGTAGAAGAGATCCAAAGTAAAAAGGAGGTTTCGCTGTCGCGCTTTTTGTACGCGCTCGGCATCCTACACGTGGGCGAGGAAACAGCCCTAGCTTTGGCTAGGGAAATTTTCAATTTTCAATTTTCAATTTTCAAACCTACGGACATATTGATGGTGTTTGAAAAAATGTCCGTAGAGCAACTTCAAGAAATTCCCGATATTGGCGAAGTGGTCGCCCAAAGCATTCACGACTGGTTCGCTGAAAAGTCACACCAGAGGCTCTTGGAAGACCTAGATGCCGCGGGGGTACGAATTAAGAAGGAAGATGTAAGAATTAAGAATGTCGGATCGCTTTCCGGTAAGGTCTTTGTATTGACTGGAACATTAAGTTCCCTGACCCGCGATGAGGCCAAGCAAAAAATCCGCGCATTAGGCGGGGATGTTAGTAGTTCGGTATCTAGGAATACAGATTATGTAGTCGCCGGTGAAAAGCCTGGGTCAAAGTTTGCTGATGCTGAAAAGCTGGGGGTAGAAATTTTAACCGAGTCTGAGTTCGGAAAAATGTTGAAATAGTAAAAGCTTATTTGGGTGGCGCTAATCACGCTATTTGTATTCTGGTTGTTTCGTTTTTGTTGGTTAAATGGTTTAAAAACTTTCATTCTCTAGTTCTGCAGAACTAGAGAATGATTGGTGCAAAAATGGGTCGCAAAATCAAAAGAGCTCCGGCCACCACAGGGGGTGAACACGGAGCTCCTTGCTCGGTGGGGACGCATTCCGCTCTGATAGATAAAGGGTATGACCCTATAGAGCTATCTTTCAAGCGAACACCTAATCGCTCCGGTGGGACTAATCAGGTGTGCAAAAGCGCTGCTCGCCTCAGGGGGTATCGAGAGGTGGACATACTCTCTGCATAAGGCCACATACATATTGCACTCTTTAACCAGATATAAAAATGCCGATATTCAGCGGTCAGGTATCTTTACACCTATGTACATAATAACATGCACGTGCATGTTATTATGTACATAGGTGTGTCGTCGTTACAGGTATTATCTTGGAGTGTAAGGGTGGGTGGCCTCGTACACTCTCTTTAAAAGCAGTCTAAAACCAGCTATACTAGCAGGCATGGCGAGCATAGATAAAGAACAACTGGAGCATTTGGCGAGTCTGGCGCGGTTGGAGTTAGATCCCGCTAGCGAAGAGAAGATGCTGGCTGATTTTGGTAAGATATTGGAGCACTTTGTGGAGCTTCAGGAGTTGCCGCCACGCGCAGAGATTCTTCGCTTCCCTCAGAATGACCCAGGAAGCAAAAAGGTACAGCTGCGTGATGATGCAAATGACCTGCCGGATCATTTTAATGAGCCGGAAAAAATTATTGCTCAGTTTCCAGAAACGGAGGGAAGATATAATCGAATACCACCGGTATTCGAATAAACACCAAGCTCCAAGCATCAAATACCAAATAATGCTCAAATACGAAATTCGAATTTTGAAATTGAAATTGAAATTTATTTGGAATTTGGGATTTGCCATTTGGAATTTTTAAAACTATGGATACGCGTGATTTAAGCGCAAAAAAAATTCATGAAGGGCTTAAAGAAAAAGCCTTTTCCGCGACCGAGGTCACTCGGGCTTATTTGGATCAAATAGCGCGGCACAACGGCGAGCTGAATGTATTTTTAGACGTGTATGAAGAATCTGCGACTGAGGCAGCGCAAAAAGTGGACGAGAAAATTGCCGCCGGAGGTGAGGTCCAGCCGATGACCGGCGTGCCCGTCGCTACCAAAGACAATATTTTAATAGACGGTGAGAAAGCGACTGCCGGATCAAAGATGCTGGAAAACTATACTGCTACTTATGATGCCGGGGTTGTTAAAAAGTTAAAGCAGCAGGGGGCGGTATTTCTTGGCAAGACAAATATGGATGAGTTTGCCATGGGCAGTTCAAACGAGAATTCGGCATTTGGGTTAGTAAGGAATCCGCATGACCTGACTCGTGTTCCTGGGGGTAGCTCGGGGGGATCGGCGGCGGCTGTTGCCGCGCACATGGCGCCGCTCTCACTTGGTTCTGACACGGGCGGTTCAATTCGTCAGCCGGCTCACTTCTGTGGCGTCGTTGGCTTTAAGCCGACTTACGGCGCTGTTAGCCGGTCCGGGCTGATTGCCTTGGCCTCTAGCTTGGATCAGATTGGTCCATTTGCAAATACTGTCGAGGATGCGGCCTGGTTATTTGCCGGTATTAGCGGTCGCGATCCATATGACAACACCTCGCGTGAATACAGCTATGATCCGCAGACGCTTCAGGATATGGAAAAGTATCGCGGAATGACTATTGGGTTGCCGGAAGAATACTTTGTAAATGGTACTGAGCCGGATGTTCAAAAAAATGTTGCGGCGGTTATTAAGGCTTATGAGGCGCTCGGCGTGCAATTTAAAAGTATTAGTTTGCCGCATACTAGGTACGCTCTTTCAACCTACTACATAATTCAACCGGCGGAGACGAGTTCGAACCTGGCGCGGTTTGATGGTATCCGCTATGGGCGGAATACAGATGAACACGAATCTGAGAGCGAATTAACACTAAGGGGTATTTATAACAAAACAAAGACGCAGGGGTTTGGTGCGGAGGCCAAGCGGCGCATCATTCTCGGAACGTACGTGCTTTCTTCTGGCTATTACGACGCCTATTATAAAAAAGCGATTGAGGCCAAGGAATATATTACCGATGATTTTACGGCGGTCTTTAAAGAGGTGGATGCAATTCTCACTCCAACCGCGCCAACGGTGGCGTTTAGACTTGGTGAGAAGACTGCGGATCCGCTTCAGATGTATTTGTCTGATATCTTCACCATTCCCGCTAATCTCGCCGGCATCCCAGCTATCTCAATTCCGTCTAAAGAAAATGACTCGCTGCTACCGATTGGTTTTCAGCTGATGGGGCCGAAGTGGGGGGACGCGGATATCCTCGGTCTCGGCCATCTGTACCAGAGTGCGTAGCAAGAAGTTATGCACTCAGCCGGGTGTTGCGATAGTGTTATAGTGAAGATAAGCGTTGAGCGAGTTCCGCCGACTTGTGGCGAAAGCCCCTGTTGGCGTCGACTCTGAGCACTCGCTCCGCTTAAGCTCAAGGGGATCGCGGCCAGCCCGGCCAGTCGCGATCCCCTCAGTACGCTTAAGTACCAAAAAACTCCCGTGAGGGAGTTTTTTGGTACTGTTGCGCGAGCGACCGGACTCGAACCGGCGGCCTTCCCCGTGACAGGGGGACGCTCTAACCAACTGAGCTACGCCCGCAGTAGTACGAGTTATCTAAAGATACTAGAAGATCTAGCTTTTGACAATACGGCGGAACTGATCGCCGCGATCATAGGCGTTTTTAAACATATCAAAGCTAGCAGATGCGGGTGAAAAGAGAATGATTATAGTCTCAGAATAATTAGAATTCTGCTGTTTTTGGGCGGCGGCTTGAACGGCGAGGCGAACTGCTTCAGTTAAATTTTTTGTTTCGTGGATAGTTCCGGCCCAGGATGCGCAGACTGACTTGATCTTTTCTTTATTTTCACCAAATAGAATCAGGCTAAAGGCGGTGGAGTCTTTGAGGGCTTTTCCTAGAGAGGAGTAGTCTAAGTCTTTGTCTTTGCCGCCGGCAATCAGGATAAGTGGGTCGCTAAATGATTGAACGGCAGCCACGGTTGCTTCAGGATTAGTCGCGGCTGAATCGTTGTATACCATGATCGCCACTGGTGGCTCTGTGTTGGCTGGTTGCCAGACGCGAATTAATTCAAGGCGATGGGGCAGGCCGCCAAAGTTGCCTACGGCTTCACGAACTGTCTTTTCCGGTATATCTAGGGTTAGAGCGACGGAAGCGGCCATGACGGCATTGGCGTAGGTGTGGGCTCCCGGGACCTGAAGGAGTTTGGGTGAAAAAACAGAAAAAGCGCTGATATCTACAGGGTGTTTTTTAGCCCTGGAGTCTGTGACTAAGCTTTCTGTGGATTTGCCTGGAAAGTAGAAGAGGTGATCGGCTTCGCTTTGGAATTTAGTTATAGAAGACTTGGCCTGAATATATTCTTTCATGTTTTTGTGGGCATCTAGGTGGTCCGGCGTAATATCTAAAATGACAGCTATGTCCGGCGATGTGGTCATATCCTGAAGTTGAAAACTGGAAAGCTCGCAAACAGCAAAGTCTGCTTCTTTGGCCTCTTGCAACTTGCCTAGCGCGGGTTCGCCGATGTTGCCGACCAAGACGGTCTTATGTCCTGCAGATCGCAGCATTTGGTCTAAAAGTGTCGCGACGGTACCTTTGCCTTTGGTGCCGGTGATGCCGATGGTTTTTGGTACGTAGTTCGTAGTACCTAGTACGTAGTTTCGTAATGCTTCGAAGAACAGTTTGGTGCCACTTGTAACTTCCACTCCGGCTTGGACGGCTATCTGGATCTCCGGAGTGAAGTAGGGGATGCCGGGAGAGCGGATCACTATATCAAAATTGGTGAGCTTGCTTAGATATTCGGCCCCAAATTCATAGGTTACGCTTTGATATGTTTTGGCCGCGCTTTCTGCTAATGGGTCTGAGGTTTTTGTGAGGATGGTTATCTGTGCTCCCGTAAAACGCTTGTTGGTTAGCAAAAAAGACAGGGTTGCTTGTCCCTCTTTGCCGAAGCCTAGGATCGCAATTTTTGTCATTGTGTTTGTCTCCTGGTTGACCATACGTAAGTTTCAGTATAAACTATTGGCGCGGGATGGAGAAGTAGTATCTCGCCTGGCTCATAACCAGGAGGCCGCGGGTGCAAATCCCGCTCCCGCAACCACGTAAAGTCAAAATAATGCCTGCCCATTCTGGGCAGGCATTATTTTGACCACGTGGCACGGCCACGTATCCGTGCGTAGCACGGATTTACGTGAGCCCCGTGGCGAGTGAAGCGAGGCGAGATGATATAAATTATGGCTGCGCGTTTCGCGTAGCTCAGAGCTTTTTTATCAAATACTTGGCCTAATGACTCATTTTGTATATAATGCAAACAACTTGCCAGGATAGCTTAGTTGGTTAAAGCGAGGGAATCATAACCCCTAGAGCGTGAGTTCAAATCTCACTCCTGGCACTTGGGTCAATTTACATAACTTACACCTAACATATGTCGCAGAGAGAGATTGTAATAGAGACGCCGGAGGAAGGGCTGGCGCGTGCGGAGTTAGACAAGCGAACTGATGCCGAAGCCGCTCGCATGAAGCGCTTTTTGGCTATGCCGGACCTAAGTCGTAGTCCGGACAGTCCGCTTTCTGAGGTGGTTCGTCGGGCCATGCAGTCAAAGAGTTTGGCTGGTTTTGACGACATCAAGATCCCGGAGATCGTGCCGACTGATGTAACGTTTGATCTTTTTAATATGGGCCCGGGGCACCCGGCGCGGAGCAAGAGTGATACCTATTACATAAATGAGGGCAATATTCTTCGGACGCACGATACTGTTTTTTGGTACTACTATTTCAATCTTCCGGAGATTAGAGAAAAAATCGCGAAGAAAGAATCGTTTGGCGTGGTTTGCTATGGCAAGGTGTACCGGAAGGATGAGATAGACAACCGACACATGAACGTCTTTCATCAGTTTGGTGGTGGCTTTATGTCGCCGATGACTGAAGACGAATTGAAGAATAAAAAAGCTTCCGGTGAAAAATGGGGGAAAGTTCTTCAGAATTCGTTGACAGATATTGTCTCGGCGGTGGCCAGCCCGGAGAGTGTTTCAACCCGTTTTAATAACGACACTTTTCCATATACAGATCCAAGTTATGAAATGGAGGTGCAGATCGGTGGTGGGCAGTGGTTAGAGCTACTTGGTTGCGGTGTGCCGAGTGAAGGTATTTTGAAGAATATGGGTGTTGAGGGCTACACTGGCTGGTGGTTTGGTTTTGGTTTAGAACGGTTGGCTATTATGAGTATGGACTTGCCGGATATTCGTTTGTTCTGGTCTGATGATGAGCGGGTTAAGCGTCAGATGAAGCTCGGGAATAAATATGAAGAGGTGAGTAAGTTCCCGCCGATAACGCGCGACATTTCTTTTGTTGTGAGCAAGGAGTTTGTGCCGAATAATTACTTTGATCTTATTCGGGATATTGGCGGTGACCCCGTAAAATCGCAAGGCGATCACGGGGCAAGCCTGGTGGAAGAAGTGAAGCTGTTGGACAAGTATGAGAATGACGCCAAGTTTGGCGCGGACAGGATGAGCTACACTTACAGGATCGTGTATCGTTCTATGGAACGGACTTTAGAGACGGCGGAGATAGAGCCACTTCAGGACAAGATTATTGAAGAAACTACCAAGCAGTTTGAAGCGGAGATTCGGTAGTGCGTGGGTTTTTGAAGGTGGATCATTCAGTTGTGAGATTTAATTAAAAAATGGGCGGCCGCCCATTTTTTAATTAAATGTGTTTGTAAAATCAAAGGCCGCCCGGAATCAGGTGATTCCGGGCGGCTATTTGCTTGAGTGGGCGCGCCGTTGGAGGTCTAGACACCGACGCGCCCTAGCGGGTCCGCAACACACGTTGCGGAAGGGGCCCGCTTGTCTATCCGCAGTATAACAGGGGGGTGCTAATCGGCAAGTGCGCCTATCCCCAGGAGTCATTGACAGCTCTAGGCTATCTGCTATACTACTTCGCATTGGTCTACTAACCCAACGAATGAGTATTTTAACCAAATTTTCGACGGCCATCAAACCAATTACTTTTCCTGTTTAAGGAAAAGTTACTATAGGTTTGTTAGCCGCTCGAAAGAGCGGTTTTTGATTCCGGGTTGGCCAATCTGAACCTTGAAAAATCCAACTTTGTTTTTCCGGCGCCGCAATCGGCTTGCCGAAGCCTGTTCATAGAACGGAGCTCAAGCGGAAGAAGAGAGATAAAGTATATAGTGTGTAGGTATCGTTTTTTTCTTTGCAAAGAAAAAAACAAAATCGTAAATAGCTGTGTCATTCGTGCCGAATGACACAAAACTGATCGTTGCTTGTTTTAAGCAGAGTGGTCTGCGTCGAGCATTTCAACGGTTAGTCCAAGAAAGTAAGTTGCTTCTCTTCGGAGGAGTGACGTGTGGTTAGAAAGATCTGACAGGCGTCAGATCGCTTAAGTGCATACGGTGGATGCCTTGACACAAGATGGCTATGAAGGACGTAGTGTGGCTGCGATAAGCCTCGGGTAGGTGCTTAACAACCTGTGATCCGGGGATTTCCGAATGGGGCAACCCAATTGAGTAGACCTCAATTACTCTTATCCGTAAGTGATAAGAGAGCGCACCCGGTGAAGTGAAACATCTCAGTAACCGGTGGAAAAGAAAAAATATTTTATTCCCTGAGTAGCGGCGAGCGAAACGGGAAAAGCCCAAACCCAGCTCCACCCGGCTCCAGTTCCAGTTTTGTAGTATTTAATTATTACTGTACTGCAGAACTGGGGCTGGGTGGGGCTGGGGGTTGTACGGTAGAAACATTTTTCATTTTATATAGTGCTCTAACGAGCACGAATAAAGTGGAAAGGATGGTTACAAAACCTTTTGTTAGCAGAAGTTTCTGGAAAGAAACGCCAAAGGAGGTGATAGCCCTGTAAGCGAAAACAAGAGGACCATTCGTTTTTATTCGTGAGTACTGCGAGGCAAAAACACCTTGCAGGAATCCGCCAGTACTAGCTGGTAAGGCTAAATACATCTTGTGATCGATAGTGAACCAGTACCGTGAGGGAAAGGTGAAAAGCAGTCCGGTGAGGACGGTGAAATAGTACCTGAAACCGTATGTTTACAAAGAGTCGAAGTCCGCAAGGACGACGGCGTGCCTATTGAAGAATGAACCAACGAGTTTACATTGTGTGGCGCTAGCCTAAGTTGTTTTTACAACGTAGGCGCAGGGAAACCGAGTGTTAATAGCGCGTTAGTCGCATATGTAAGACCCGAAGCCAGATGAGCTTGCCCTGGGCAGGGTGAAGCGCGAGTAAGATCGCGTGGAGGCCCGAACCGGTTGATTGTGCAAAATCTTCGGATGACCTAGGGTAAGGAGTGAAAAGCTAATCGAATCTGGTAATAGCTGGTTCTCTCCGAGACAGTTTTTGGACTGGCGGCATGTCCTGCTGTATTTATATGGTAGGGACTTTTATGGGGGTAGAGCTACTGGTTGAGAGTCACAGGCCGAAAGGTCGGGCTTTCAGTCAAACTCCGAATACCATAAAAGAATACATGCTAGTTAGAATGTGGGGGCTAAGCTCCATGTTCGAAAGGGAAACAGCCCAGATCGCAGACTAAGGTCCCTAAATCTATGTTAAGTGTTAAAAGTTGTTATCTGCCATTGACAGATAGGAGGTTGGCTTAGAGGTAGCCATCCTTTAAAGAGTGTGTAACAACTCACTATTCAAACCCAGCTCCACCCAGCTCCAGTTCCAGTTTTGTAGTATTTAGTTATTACTGTACTGCAGAACTGGGGCTGGGTGGGGCTGGGGTGGCAGGTAGCGCTGAAAATGTACCGGGGCTAAACATAGTACCGAAGTCGCGGGTTCCAGCTCCACTCAGCTCCAGTTCCAGTTTTGTAGTATTTAATTATTACTGTACTGCAGAACTGGGGCTGAGTGGGGCTGGAGCGGTAGGAGAGCGTTCCAAGGGCGTTGAAGCCGGACTCGCGAGAGCCGGTGGAGCGCTTGGAAGTGAGAATGTTGGTATGAGTAACCACAATGCGGGTGAGAAACCCGCACCCCGAAAATCCAAGGTTTCCGTGGCAATGGCAATCAGCTACGGGTTAGGCGATCCTAAGGCGATGGAGAAATCCGTAGTCGAATAGGGAAGCCGGTTAATATTCCGGCCCGTCTGTACTCGCGCGATGGAGTGACGGGGGATATAAGGTTGTGCGCCTTAATGGTTTGGCGTCGACCAAGTTCAGCGTGGTATTCCAGGTAAATCCGGGATACTGTCTTTGATGACGACTCGCGCGCTTGGGCGTAAGGTTATGGTTTTCCATGACTAATACAGCTGAAGAGCCCTCCAAGAAAAACTTCTAAGTTTAGTGTGCAGACTCCGTACCGTAAACCGACACAGGTGGATTGGGCGAGTAGCCCAAGGGGAACGAGTGATTTCTGGTTAAGGAACTCGGCAAAAAAGCGGCCGTAACTTCGGGATAAGGCCTGCCCGTTTGTCAGTGCATGGCACTGGAAATTCCAAATATGAAAATCCAAATGTCAAATAAGTTACAAATTTGAAATTTCAAATTTTGAAACTTGAGATTTATTTGTTATTTGGTGCTTGTATTTTGGTGCTTCCAGCGCTGTGCGCTGGTGGATGGGCCGCAGCGAAAGTCTCTCAAGCGACTGTTTAACAAAAACACAGCTCCCTGCGAAGACGTAAGTCGATGTATAGGGGGTGACGCCTGACCGATGCGAGAAGGTTAATCCTGCCGGTTGGATTATTTATAATCCGGCTGAGTGGGCGAAGCCCTCGTCAATGTCAGCGATAACTATAATCGTTCTAAGGTAGCGCAATTCCTTTCCGGGTAAGTTCCGGAGCGCACGAATGGCGTAACGACTTGAGAACTGTCTCAACCAGAAGCTCGGTGAAAATGCGATTCCCGTGAAGACGCGGGGTACCTGCAGCAAGACGAAAAGACCCCGGGAGCTTTACTGTAGCTTGATATTGGCCCTAGGGCTTTGATGCGTAGTATAGTGGGGAGACTTTGAAGCCACGATTTCGGTTGTGGTGGAGTCGCCAGTGAAATACCCATCTTCTTGGTCTTAGGTTCTAACCTCAACGGCAAAAACGTTGCGGGACAGTGTCTGGCGGGCAGTTTAAATGGGGCGTTTTCCTCCCAAAAAGTAACGGAGGAGTTTATTAAGGTCAGCTTAGCTCGGATGGAAATCGAGCTGGACGCGTAAAGGCGTATGCTGGCTTAACTGCAAGACGTACATGTCACGCAGGTGCGAAAGCAGAACTTAGTGACCCGACGGATCTTCCTAGGAAGGCCGAAGACAACGGATAAAAGTTACCCCGGGGATAACAGGCTAGTGTCGTCTGAGCGTTCACAGCGACGACGACGCTCGGCACCTTAACATATCGGGGTGCACCACGAGTAATCGTGTTCCTGGTTATCTGAAACGATAATGTAATAAAAAAATTGGCTTATAACGGAGAACTCCATAAAGCGACGTGATAGAACCTTTATGGACAACCCCGTGGGAAGTCGTCCCGATTTTTGATCGTGGATTGACCCCGTAGAGACTTGGCCTAAGCATCGTGGAATGCACAAAGCCGGAGTTAACAATGGTTAAAGTTGTTAGCTAACACGCCAACCCCCAAAGAGATAGATTAGTTTCATCTCATGGGGTGAAGATATAGTCCGATCCTTCTGGTAACAGAAGCAAACATGACAGCGATGTCGGCTCACCCTATCCTGGTGGTGGAGAAGCTACCAAGGGTTTGTCTGTTCGCCAATTAAAAGGGTACGCGAGCTGGGTTCAAACCGTCGTGAGACAGGTTGGTCTCTATCTGCTGCAGGCGTTTGGTATTTGAGGAGAGTTGTCCCTAGTAGATTTTGCTACTTCACGCAGTAATGCGTGATGACAATTCGGCTAATAACGGTGGAATCTTATGTGTTCCGGTTCGTTGATAGCCATACTGTGCCCGGTCCGGCCAGTATGGTACAATTTACTTGAGGACCGGAAAATTCATAAGACAATACCGTGGGAAGTCGATCTAAAATTGATTTAGCATATATCGCGGGATTTCTCGATGGTGACGGGAGTCTGATGCTTCAGGTAAAGAAGCGGAAAGACGATCGTGCCGGTTGGCGTTTTATGGCAACTATCTGTTTTTATCAGGATAGTCGTCATGAAATTCCTCTACAGTGGTTTCGATCTGTTTTGGGTATTGGTTATCTGATTCAGCGAGTTGATGGCATGAGTGAGTTGCGCATCAATGGTTTTGAGCAGGTTGCCAGTATTCTTAAGGAACTATCTCCATTTCTTAGGTTTAAGAAATTGCAGGCAGAGGCAATGCTTTCAGCCCTTGCGATTTTAACTATGAAAAAGAGAAGCGTTCTAACAAAAGCAGATTTAAGGAATCTTGTGGGGTACGTAGTTACTATTCAAAATAGTAATTATGTCACCAAGAGAAAAAGAACACGCGATGAGTTGCTAGAAGTTTTGGGTTTGACCCCGTAACGACTTGTTCCATGAAAATGGACGGACTTAGGCAGTACCGGAAAGCTTATATTAGAAGTTTATAGGCAGGGCTGCTTGGGTAATACGCCGACACCCCACGTGGGTGAAGATATAGTCTGTGCTCCTAGTGATAGGGGAATAAACGACGAGAGGACCGGGATGAACGAACCGCTGGTGTACCGGCTTTGCTACCAAGTGAACCGCCGGGTAGCTATGTTCGGAACGGATAAGCGCTGAAGGCATCTAAGCACGAAGCCAACTCCAAGATGAGATACCAGTCCGGGGGAAACCCTGGGCAATGATCCATGGCAGATTACCATGTATATAGGCTCTAGGTGTAAGTGCAGTAATGTATTTAGCCGAGGAGTACTAATCGATCATCAATCTTTCGTCCTTTCTTTATTGAAAGGATTACACTAAACTTTCTCTACGGCCATCTCAATTGAATGGCTGTAACGGACTAACCGTTGAAGTGCTTGATTACGAATACCTACCCGCCCACAAATGGGCGAGGCTCGCTCTAGTAGAGAGCGGCACACTATATAGATTTTTGCAATTTCAAAACCGCATGATGGTTTTGGCTTGCCGGTGATTTAGCTTTGTATGCACCACCTCATCCCATTCCGAACTGAGCAGTGAAAGTGCAAAGCTCCGATGATACTTCTTGTTTCGACGAGTGGGAAAGTAGGATTCGCCGGCTTCCCAAAGCCTTGATGCGCTGCGCCCTTCACAGCCTTGGCGACGGAGGGGTTTTTTATTTATTTCTTTAATTTGTGTATTTTGGGGATTTATGCTATAATATAAGGTATAGTGATGATCTACTTATACTAAAGAAATGAGGGAGATCTTAAAAAATACGTTTGTTCCGCATTCGGGGAATAACAACATCCCGCACATTTTTAAGGAAATGGGGGTTTTTGTGTTGGTGAGTTTGTTGTTGGGTATTTTCGTGCTTAGTCAGGCGCCGGCTCTTTATTTCGGAGCGGAGCGGGCGGCGGTGCTGCCGGCAGTGCTCGTGGATCTTGCGAACGAGGACAGAGGGTTGAGCGGTTTGAATGCCTTAAGAATGAACACGAAGCTGCAGATGTCAGCGCAGGCAAAGGCAAATCACATGGCTACGAATGGTTATTTTGCGCATTATAGTCCGGATGGAATAAGCCCGTGGTATTGGATCAAGCAGACGGGCTACTCTTACCAAACAGCCGGTGAGAATTTGGCGGTTGGGTTTTTTGAGTCCGAGGATGTGGAGCGGGCATGGATGGCCAGTCAGACACACAGAGAGAACATTTTAAATAGTAATTACACAGAGATCGGAATAGCGACCGCGCGAGGTACTTATCAAGGAATGGACGCGGTATTTGTGGTGCAACATTTTGGCCGGCCCGCCTTCGCTGAAGCTTCCTCCTTCGCCAAGGCTATGGCGGACAAGTCGGAGGGCAAGCCCGCCGCTGCTGTCGCCGTGGACGAAAACCCAGTCTTAGCTTCTACTGTTAGCCAGCCTATTCCGGCTTCTGTGGCAACTGAGCCGGTTGCTCCTGAAGATGAGCGGGAGGAGGTTGCCGGAAATGAGTCGGCGCCCGGCATTGCCGGAGAAGCTGCCGCTGGACGGGCGCGAATTGTGGCGCAGGTGGTCCAGCAGACCGATACTATGATTGTGACTGATGCAGTGCCGGCTACTTCTTTTGTGGCTAAGGCTTCGGATTATGCTTCGCTTGCGGATGAGCTGCGGACTGAGCCACGCGTACTGGTTACGATGCTGTATCTGCTGATTGGCTTTTTGATCGCCTTGGTGTCTATGGTTATGCTCTTTAAGGAGCTAAAGACTCACCACTACAAGCATATGGCGTACGCGTTTTGCTTGCTGTTGTTTGTGGTGACGCTTTTGGTAGCTAACCAGCACACCACTTTGGCTTCAATTCGGATTTTGTAGATTTTGACAGAGAGGAGCCTATGTTGTAGTATATATCTCTTGTCCGGTTTTTTTCTACGAGCGACAGGAGATTTGTGATGGCTATGCAGAATGGATCGGGGCCGCGCGTGGTTCGCTGCAGGGATGGCGAGCCGGGTGTGTGTAAGATCGAGGTTCGCCGCAGGAATACCATCGTGGTCTACGCTCTGGACCAGATCGAGACTCATCTCGATCTGCTCGTTTCCGCCAATGAGCTGAAGGGTGAGGATCGGGGGCGCTTGCGCACCAGGATTTTGAGGCACTTCCCCTAAGCGCGAGGGAGCGTGGACAAGCGCGTGACAGCGCACCAACCCCGGCAGGTTGGTTGCGCTGTTTTCACATCCGCGTACGGACTAGTACGTGATATACTTAAAAGGATGATCTTAATAAAGGATAGTACTGTTGTTGACGGTACTGGCAAGCCTGGGGAGCGGGCGGATATATTGATCAAGGATGATCGTATCTCGGCCATTGGTAAGCTGGGAAGTCAAAAAACGGCGACCGTAATTGAGGGGCGTGGCTTGATTTCGGTACCCGGATTTATTGATGTGAACACGGACTCGGATCACTATTTGAGTTTGTTTACGGACAGAGGCCAGCATGATTTTTTACTTCAGGGAGTCACAACTATTTTTG